>WNFL01318544.1_pt2 | contig 33513 bp, 28 predicted proteins | sample 5400361 | NCBI WGS metagenome assembly WNFL01 (sample SAMN13153351, study PRJNA577476) | soil metagenome | isolation source: 40 cm soil on Douglas fir-dominated hillslope | place: USA:California | collected 2013-09-17
CTACCCGAGAGCATCTTGCCCTTGGTGACGATGGTACGATCGAATTGATCCAGATACGTCCAGTCGTCCCGTACCATAACGTTGCCCGAATCATACTGGGTCGCGATCTGCACCATTCTGTTGATGCCGGTAACACCGCTCCCGGGGTCCCCATTCTGGCATCCGCCCGTCACGCTCGCGCAGGCGTTATAGGTGATGACGGTGGTCGTGTTGTCGGGGCGCGTTTCAAGATTCCGACGAGCGAAATCGTCGTACCCCCACGAGATCTGGATATTGTTGGCGTCCGTATCGCTTGTCTGTACACCCTTGTCATAGTCATAACCTCGCGTTTCCTGTTGACCCAACGGATTGGTGATGGTCACCGGAAACTGTCCGTTCGTTCCCCAGGTTGTTACCGTTAAGCGAGGTGTCATGGCGGCACCACTGCCATTGTTTGCACCTGTAACGGTGTCGTGCCAGACATTTCCAAAACTGTCGTAGACGAAGTCCTCCGTCACCTTATACGAAGCGCTTCCTTGCTCATCAACTTGCTCCATCTCACGACAATTCCCGTAGTCGGGCGTGTAGTTGACGGTGCGAGTGATACTGGAGCCTGGCGCAGTGTTAACGACCTGCACCTGTGTGGCCAGGCCTAGACACCAGTTGGCCGTATTCGGTGCGATCGTTCGGGTCGTCGTGCTTCCCCATTGCTGACCATAGTACGGATTGGTGCCCGGGTAACCGGGATCCTTATCTGTGGTGGTGGTAGCAACAACCGTTGCGTTTCCAGAACCGTCGAACGTGTAATTGGTAACAATATTGGTGATGTTCTGGCCATCTTCATGCCCACCAACCTCGTTGTCGTTTTCATTGACCGAGCTTGCATAGGGAAAATAGCGTTGATTGTTGATCGCAGGATCAAGCGTGGCGTACGCATTGGTGATGGCCTTGCTTGAAATTAATGTCGTCCCGTTGGATTGAAGCACGTCGTCCTCATAGTCCATGCCTGTGAGGGGGAAGCGCGATGAGGAGTTCTGTCCATTTAGGTAGTAGCTGACGTGCACGGGAGCGGTGGGGCGGCTGTCCACGATCTTTTGCGACTGAAATCCTTCAAATCCGCGCCCTTGCAGATCCTGCCGAGCATTGGTGTACGTGTACGTCTGCGAATAGGTGCCATTATTACTGATACCGTCGGTTAGGTTCACCAAGCTCGTCACATACAGGGGCCCAACATAGTCCTCGTCCGGATACACCGCACCCGTGCCCTTTGTGTAGCTGCCCCGGACAATGGAGACATAGTTGGGTGATGCTGTCACGCCGTACCCATCCGCGACCGATGTGACCAAGTCTGGAGGCGTTCCCGCGCCGTTGTGGCTGTACAAGAGAGCACCCGAGGTGCTCCAGGTCAGAAGATCCGCTTCACCATCGCCGTTTTGATCTATCACCATTACCGATTTGGCGTGGGTGGTTGACACGGGGATCGTCGTGGTCACCAGCGAAGAGAATCCGGTAGCAGTCGATAAGAACACGCCGAAATTGGAGCCGTTCTGCACCAGAATATCGGTCTGCCCATCCCCGTCCCAATCCATGGCCGCAATGGCGGAGTAGCCACCTGGAATTGGTATCAGCGAAGCCGTCTGGCCATTGCAAGCCGATATGGCCACCGCATCCGCCAAAACTATGTCCGTGCAGCGATCATCGTTGAAGTTAGTGAATGCAACCGCCAATGTGTCATTGCTAATGACGGCACCGGCCGAAAACGACATTCCATTGGATGTCAACGGGGTGATCTTATGACCGCTAATATCGTCGCCCGAATTCAGCAGCAAATCCTGCCGACCGTCACCGTCGAAATCCAAACCGCTGACCCCGCTCCCGGGCTCCGTGCCCGTTAACACATCCACGGCGCATAAATTCATGAGCGGACAGCTCAGCGATGTTGCATAACCTAAGGTCTGCGTGGCGGAGAAGGAGGGCACGCCCCCTACACTGGTATTGAGCTGAACCAAAACCCGGAGATTCCAATAGGTGGTGTTGCCAATGACGTTGTAGGTCCTGGTGATCATCAGAAGGTCCGGCAATCCATCGCCGTTCATGTCAATCATGGCGGTCCGATACGTGTTGGCAGGAACTGCAATACCCGTGGAGGCCCCGACAAAGCTGGTGCCGTTCCAGGTATACAGCCAATACGTACCGCTGATGTTTACCAGGACATCGGACTTCCCTCTCCCGGCGACATCGCCCGTCGCCGGTATGCCTGTAACTCCGGATGCCACGGATACAGGTGTAGCAAATCCGGTGCCGCTGGCAAATGCAACTGCAGGGCCATTGAGGAGAATGTCTTCCCTCCCATCACCGTCAAAGTCACGCCTCCCATAGACGGTGGTATTGCCCGTGACGGCCGTTACGGCGGTCGATGCAACGCCGGCTGCACCATCTTGATATCCAATGTTCGTGGGCGAAAGGCAATTCGTTCCGGCGCCGCCTGCGCATTCCTGCACATTTATCAGCCGCGCCCGGGTCGTTGCCGGAGCCGCACCATAGGTCATCAAGTATTTGCGGACAAGGTGACTTTGGCCAGAGCTGGAGCTTGAGACGCTAATAGACGTCAACAGGTTGGTATTGGTGATCACCGTTCCGTTCACGTAGCCGACGATCGCTGGATCGTTGGTCGTGGGCACCTGACTGGCCCGACTACCGTAGGTGAAGGCCACGGTATATTCATAAAAAATAGAGTGGCCGTCCTGGGCGTAGGAGATTGTCATGGGCACACCGACGGCGGCGGATCCTGTCGCTCCAGTGCCGTAAGTCACAATGTAATTGTTTCCGGATCGATCAATTACCTTATCGAGCAGCCACAGCCCTGCCGTCGCTCCATACATGATGCGAGAATCGGTCGTATTGCCGTACTCGTAGGTCAGTCCATCTTTGCCCTTGACAATGAAGGCTGCAGGCCCGCCTCCCGAGGTGCCGCTGGCACTGATCTGCGAAAAATCGGCCACTTCCGTCTGGTAAGTAGAACCGTCGGTGCCATAGGTGCCCGAAGTCAAGCGCAGGCGATTGCCGTTGTAGCAATATCCATCGGTTGCGACCAGCGCCACGGGAGCGGGCGTAGTGTCCTGTGCGTAGGTCTTGTTGCAGCGGGTGATCGCTGAGAGCCCGGCCAGGTTCCAGCCCGGGCCCATTATCCCGTCACCCGATTGGCTGTTGTAGACAATCGCGAGATTGGGCTGTATCCCGCGCGGTCCAGCCGGCATCCAAATCGGAATCCGGTAATTCGACCCTCCCGTCTGGGAGACAGAAAATTGCCCAAGCGTGCGGCCTGTTGAAGTGACCATCAGAGTGGCAGGTGCCGCCGCGCCCCCGGTCGGCGACGCAGGCGCGGGCGAAACGGTTTGCGCTGCACTGGGCGGTGCGGGAACAGAGACGGGTAAGACTGGCGCCGAGCCGTTGGCTGGGGTGACAGTCAGATTCGTGCCCGAGACGCGCACCATAAGGTTTGCCAATTTGGGCGATGTGGGCTGAAGGTAAAGCCCATAGCCCTTATTGCTCGTAAACCGTCCGACCAGCGGCATATATGCATTGGCTGCCGGCAGCGCATCACCGCCCAATGTGACAGCTTGTGTAAAAATGGCGCCGGGTGAATGACCGTACAGTACGTAGTTCGCGTCCTGTGCAGTAAGCCCTTGCAGGAGCACGTCAGAGCGCCCATCGGCATTAAAGTCTCCGATGACGGGTGAAGAGGAGAGCGGCGACCAGTCGGCAGAAAACCCATTTTGGCTCCACGCCTGGACGCCTTCGAGTGCAAAGATCTGCTTCGAGGCTTGAACCAGGGATACGCCATTGGCGTTAGGCATGAACTGCGCAGGCAGAGAGGTACCTGGCCCTGTGCCTGAGATAGGTAGGGCCTGGACCAAAAGATCCCAAAGCCCATCGCCGTTGAAGTCACCAGCGTAGACCACGCTCTCCGAGGTGGCCCAGTTGAGCCCCGCGTAGCCATCATTCCAGCTCTGAGCGGGAGTTTTCGCCGTGAATTGGCCGTTTGGATCTGCAAGGACAACGGCACTCAATCCCCGGGAATCAGTGGGCTGGAAAAACAAATCCGCCTTCCCGTCTCCATTGAAGTCGCCGGCTACCAAATGGTGTTGATCTGCCGACCAGCTGAGTCCAGCCGCATTGTTCGGAATGGCTTGGCCAATACCGGTTATGCCGTTGGCGCCTGTGAGCAACAGGTAGCTATCCCCCGGTGTCGTGCGCTGCAAGAGGATGTCGGCCTTTCCGTCGCCATTGAAATCGGCGACGATGATGTTGTAGGTCCCGTCGCACCACGGTATACCAAGATAGTTGCAATCCCAGCTCTGCAGTGGAGTGTTAAGCCCAGCGCCGTCCGAGAGCACGATGCCACTAAGGTGACTCGGGTCCTTGGCGATATAGAGCATGTCAGTGAGGCCATCGCCGTTGAAATCACCGGGATACAGATCGTAATCCTGTGTGCTCCAGGCCGATTGCGCGTGCACCACGGCGGAAGCACTCAAGGCGGCCACTGCCACCAAAGCCTTTACGAGATGATTCATCGGCGCATCCTTAAGAGAGGATTAGTTAGGTTCATTCGATTGAAAAATTGATCCGTCCACAGACAGATCCTGGTCCTTCCCGCCTCGCTCGATGGTCAGCACTATCGCAGCCCCCGCCGTCACTTGCCGAAGTGCCGTGATGGCCTTCCGAAAATCCTTCACCGCCGCACCGTCAATCGCGATGACTTGATCGCCCGGCTTAAACCCCAGGCGCTCGAAAAGGTTGGATTGGGCGCCGGGGTACAATTCCAAGGCACGAACGTAATCGCCATCAAAGAGTGGGGCAATCCGTATAGCATCTGTCAGCGTATCGCGGCTGTCCGCCACCGCTGACGGGACGGGTGACGCACCACCCACCGTGAGCAAAGTGGCCGACACCGGTGCGGTGTTTGATTGCAGCGCACGGCCTTCTATGTATAGACGCGATTTTTGAGAGTCGCGCTCCACCACAACATTGTCGGAATAAATTTCTTCAAGACGAGCGCCGTTAGCGAGAATTGCGCCTGCCTCGTATGTTTGAGGCGAAAGCACGTTGACTCCAATGTCCGCGTACCCCTCTCGGCTGTTGCGACCCAGACGCGTGGCTGTCAAATGCAACGGAAGCGGGACCCTCGATATTGAGGAGTCGGTTCCGAGCGGGGTGGGCTGCACGATGCTGATCGGTCCGGCCGGGGCGCGCTGCGGCTGAGCCGCCTTCGCACTCACCGCCTGTTCGTGGGCTCGCCACCAAAGCAAGGGCTCGAAGCCTGAGACCCACAGGGCAAGGACCCCAAACCCCATCGCAAGAATTAGCCACACGGCGATCGGCCAGCGGGCGGCTCGCCTAGCCTTTTGCTCCCTACGCCCTTGTGCTGGACCTGACAACCCGATCCCCACAGGTTGCATTCCCAATCGTTGTGGGCCGATCGTGCGCTGCGGAGCTAGAGATCGTCAATGGGTAGAATGCGCTTTCTCGAAGAATTCATGTAATGGCAATGGACCCTCTGAGCGGCACTTTGGCAGCCCCATGTATACGGAACATTGCCGCATAGCTAAGGGGCTAGTGGCCGGACCCCTGATCGTCACGTCCCCTGCATGACCGAGCGCGATGAGGCGCGATGAGCCTTGCGCACTCCACAATCGCGAAAACTCATCACCTGAACGGATCTCGATCTCGCGCGCGTTGTGACTGGTGCCGCGCGCGACCCCGACAACACCCCGGTGAAACTAAAATGGCATTTTCGCGCTAGCTCATCACCGTGCCTGTTCGTCAAGATCTATCCGCGCCAATTGCTGCGACACATACGCGCGCGCCATTGCGGTGTACTCGGACTGAGCGGACATGGATACTGTCTCCAAACTTCGACGCAGCACAGCTCGTTCATTCGCATCAGTCATCCTCGCGTACAACTGCAACTCCCGCAGTAGCGCTTGCAATCTATCCTTCCGTCGTTCCATCAACTCTATTCTGTTGAGACGAATCGTCTCCTCCGTGATCATCCCAGGTACACTATGCGGTTTCGGCAAGACAACGGCGCCCAGAAAATCGAAGTGATTCTCTGGGTCCTCTGCATATGGATCGACCAAGTCTTCATGATTTCCAAAGTGGGCTCCCTTGTTTGTGTTGCAGACGTCGCATGCGAGTGTCAGGTTGGACCACTGATAAGTCTTAAGTATGTCCACTGACTTCGGAACTATATGCTCGACGTCGCCGTATGTGACGTGCCTCACTTTGCTCTCGCAATACGCGCATTTCCCGGATGTTTCGGCTAGCAATGCCGTCTTGACGTCCGCGTGCCTGTAGCGCGTCGCCTCCGCCGTTGTTGGGGCTTCATTTCTTTCCGCTCGCTCCCGGAGCACCTGTGTCCATACTTGGCTGCTTTGCGCAAGAACAGGTGGCACCGGGCCTTTTACCAACCGAATCACTGCTTTGCGATTCCAGCAACAACGTCCGGGAAAAGGTCGCTGTACCCGGTTTCCTTGAGATCCCTCCTTATGGATGCCAGCAGCTCACCGTTGAACGGTTGCCCTCTGTATCGACGAATGATCTCCCCAAGAGCTTCGGACGCCCACTCCGGGTACGTCGTCGGAAGTCCAAGAACGTCTCTCAATATTTCGCTGGCTGTACCGGCGCGACTTACGGAATCCAGCGACACACTGGTAACAAACCGTGATTGTTGAGCACCTCCTTCCTGCTCCGCGGAATCGGAGAGCTCTTCGTACTTCAGAACATATACACGCGCGTCACGAACTGCAGAGACTATGAACGGACTGTGTGTGGCGACTATGAATTGAACTGTTGGAAAGGTGTTCACCAAGTTTCCCATCAACGTCCGTTGCATAGACGGGTGCAAATGGTTTTCCGGCTCGTCAATCGTCACGACATAGGAATCACCCCTCAGTGAGAACATGTAGATGTGCCATGCCAGATCGATAAGCGCCATCAGGCCACCAGAGGCAGCATCGATAAGGAAGTGACCGGATTTTGTTACAAGCACAACATCAGGAGACCGAATAGAAATATCGAGAAATCCAACCTCCTCCGGGAGCAACCTTCGAAGGATTTGCACGAATCCAGTCATAGTGCTCAGAAGGGCCGGATTCCCACTGACGAATTGGGTGCTGGGACCAAAAACCGCCATGGAAAGGAGTGCTTCCTTAATTCTATATGTCGGTGACCATCCGCTATGCCCACCTTGGAAGGCTGAGGCCATTTCAGAATTGAATTGATTGAAAGCCTGTTCAGGCAACATCGGCTGCGTCGGAATCTGTTGCACAGGCTGGTACTGCGGTAGCCGGCGATGGGACGATACATGAAAGCCGGCAACTGACGGCTGAGGCGACCAGGTTAATTGGTAGTTTACGCCGGTCTCCGACGGGACTTGAGCTGTGGACTTTTGGCCGTTTGTGTATTCAATCTCCGCTACTTGGCGTGAGTCAACGTATGACCGGAGCAATTGCTTCTTTCTTATGTACTCCAGTATTCCGCTTAGGAATTTGTAGCCGCCTGCTTTATCGCGAAACGGAGTGGACAAATACGGTCTAGAGAAGCCGAAGTGCGTAGAAAACATGTTCAAAAGAGTGCTCTTTCCTGCGCCATTGGCACCCGTTAGCACAGTAAGTTGGGGGTGAAGAGCAATTTCGATCTTTCCGAATTGCCTCCATCCGTCGATGCGCAAATTTGAAAACCTAACAGGGATCATGTCAGCCACAAGAGATAAACCTCCGATGCCGGATGTTACTTGTTCACGGTATTTTGAAAGCGAACCACCAACAACTTGCAGAACACCTGCGCTCGATCAAAGGGAGACACTCTTGGACGATCCTTGAACTTGGTTATCCCCATAACATTTAGCAGGTAGTACAGTAATTGACCGCGTGATACCGCTCCCGCAACCGCCGCCTCTCCTCACTCAGTCGCACCCCTTCGCTGCCCGTATAACCCCGCCGCCCCGCTATTTGAAAAGATCCGGGTCCTCACAGAACTCCGCTGAACGGCGGCGCGCCTTTACGAAACTTCGCCGCTCCTACGTTTATCCCGCCCTTCGTTGCGCGCACATGCGCTGCGGGCTTACCACCCTAACTGATACGACACAATGTGGCGACGCGAACCGCGGAATCTGTCGCTCGATTGATCAGTGATAACACCTTGGTGGTTATTTACTGAACCAACGTACAGCTAGCCGGCCCCCACATTACTTGAGTGCTGAAAGGGCAATGTCTACCGGGCCCAATGCGGAATTGAATACACTCCGGTGAATTACACCGCTGGATTGCAGTGACTCAACTGCGGTTGGCAATTCCTGAATAGAAACCGATTGGGCCGCTTCTTCAAACAGGCTGATGTGCGCTCGAAACCTAGATTCCCGGCGCGCTTGGAAATCTAGGCGCTTCGCTTCGTCATACGATATCGAGCCAAGATCCTCCAACTTGGCGCACGCGGCGTGTCGAGACTTGCAGCGCTCGTCCTTAACCAGCAGGTCTATAAGTCCGCGCACCAGCAGCGGATGCCATCGATAGGCCCCCAGGGGCCGGCCTCGCAGACCGCGCCACCGGCCGGCCTTACAAAGTACGGCGACACGGCCGATCACATCGGCATCGGCATTGAGTTCCGTTCGGTCTCGCAGCAGTTTCTGCATCCCTCGGATGTCTCCGCGGTCGTTCAAGCGCTGCCATCGGGTCTTTGCCTCGGACGCCTCGCGGACCAAATTATCGATCCGAACAGGCAAAGTCCGGACCCCGCGGATCTGGACCGATCGACCCTTGCCACGAGAGCCAGCGCTCAACGAATCCGGAGCAAGTATTGGAACGGTCGGAATATCGATCGCGGCCGGTACGATTTCGTATGTTGCTGAATGGTCTAACATTTCACGCATTAATTAGTTGTGCATCACTGCAAGAGGACTTGCGGCACCTTAGCACCAAATTCCAGTAGGCGATCTGCGATGTCCAAACGGGTACTGCTCGAATGTCTGGCTGACGATGACGCGGATGCCGAGGCGCTTGCTGAGGCAATGGAGGTGGCCTACCCGACCGCGGCGATGGCGGTACTGCGTGCGTGGCGTCAAGGCTTGGTGCACCGATTCGTCGACGACGACACCGGCCACTACTTTTATCGGCTGACTGATCGCGGCGCCGAACGCCTCGCCCACATGCGGTCTTCAAATGACACGAACGTCTAATTCAACGCTGATGAACCACCATGCCGAAGGCACCAACTCGTAAGTCCCGAACAAGTGATGGTACCTGCCCGGGTTCGAGAACTCACTATTGCCAGTGCCTCGCCTGTGGGGCGCTCGTCGATGCCAAATTTGGCGTGGGCGACCAAAGTTGGTGCCCAGAGTGCGAACGAAGCGGCACGGTATGCTTCGATACCGGGCGCATACCTGACCCCGAACTTTACGGGCAGTGGAAGAAAAGCACTGCGAAAAGGAACTCGTCTGCAGGGTCTGGATCCGCGAAGGGCGGCTCGGCCCTTAGCGCACCAAGCGCCACGACACCTCCAAACTCTTTCCTTTCACCTGCACCGAAGGGGTTCTTCATGAAACAACCCAAATTACACACCGGTACTTTCCACTGCCCTGAGTGTTGCGTGGAATTCGATCTGCTGGCGGATCCCAGCCTCAAGTGCGAGGAGTGCGGGGGCCCGCTGATCCGGGGCACCTTGGAAGAGAGCTGGGACGCGGAGGATTCCGATGATCCTAGGCCATAAATCCCGACCCAGCTTAGGCGGCATGACCCATGAAAACGCTGGCGCTCAATGAAGCAGCCGCCTTCCTGCACCTTCACCCCGAGGAGCTGCGCCAGCGGGCCAAGGCACGACGCATCCCTGGGGCCAAGGTGGGGCGTTCCTGGGTGTTTTTGGAGGAGGACCTTGCCTCGCACCTGCGGTCGCTCTATGGTCCCCCTCGGCAAGCGCTGCAAGTGACATCTTCAAAGGAGGATACATGTCACTACGCAGGCGCAAGGGGGTCTGGTGGATCGACTTTGCCTGTCCCAATGGACAGCGAGTACGCCGATCTACTGGGACTGCCCAAAGAGCCCTCGCGCAAGAACTCCACGACAAGCTGAAGGCGGAATCGTGGCGGATCGAGAAGCTCGGCGAGAAACCGCATCGAACGTGGAATGAGGCGGTCGTTCGCTGGCTGAAGGAAGCGTCCCACAAGGCGACGATCAAGATGGATATCGCGCAGTTGCGCTGGCTTGATCGGCATTTTGGGGGAATGCGTCTCGATGAGATCAATCGCGCCGCGATTGATCGCATCAGCGATGCGAAGCTTGCCGAGGGGGTGAGCAATGCGACGGTCAATCGGTTGCTGGAAGTGATTCGGGTCATTCTTCGCCGCTGTGCAAACCAGTGGGAGTGGCTTGATAAGGCACCTCACATCCGCATGTTGAAGGAACCGACGCGTCGCGTGCGATTCCTGACACGCGATGAGGCGCAAGCGCTTCTGGCCGAGTTACCGGAGCATTTATCGGCGATGGTGACCTTCACTCTGGCCACGGGCTTGAGGAAGGCCAACGTCACCGGGTTGTTGTGGACGCAGGTGGATTTGGAGAGGCGGTTGGCGTGGATTCATCCCGATCAGGCCAAGGCTCGGAAAGCGATCGCCGTGCCCTTAAATGCGGAAGCGGTGATCACGATTCGGGGACAGGTCGGGAAGCATCCGACGCACGTGTTCAGCTACTTGGGGAAACCGATTGGTCAGGTCAACACGAAGGCTTGGGTGGCGGCGCTGCGACGCTCGGGCATCAAAGACTTCCGTTGGCACGATTTGCGGCACACCTGGGCGAGCTGGCACGTGCAAAACGGCACACCGCTTTATGCGCTCCAAGAACTGGGTGGGTGGGAAAGTTCCGAGATGGTGCGGCGCTATGCGCACTACTCGGCGGAGCATTTGGCTCCGTTTGCGGATCGACTGTGCGCGCTGCGCGTGGTGATAGATGCCGTCAATGGCACAAATCCGTCACACGCCGAAAACGCCAAGAGCTTGGTGTTGCATAAGCCCTTGATGTAATTCGCGCGCCCGGACGGATTCGAACCGCCGACCACCTGGTTCGAAGGCAAAAAAACCAAGTGTTCCACCCCGTAACACCTCGTCTCAGGATGCTCTGAAAGGCCTATTTCTGTAGGCTTTTTGCTCATACTGTGCTCATACAGTGCTCATACGGCGAGGTGCAGCGTGACCGAGTTTGCCCGAGTTTCCACCGCCGACATCCTACCGTTTCCTTCGCCGCCCGCGCCACGCAGCGGCGATCGCTCTGCGCCGCTGACCGCCCGAATCGTCGAGGCGCTGACCAATACCCGCAGGGACGGGAAACTGCAGATCATCTGGGATGCCAAGATGGTCGGTTTGGGCGTCCGTCTGACCCCGGCGGGCCACAAAGCCTATGTGGTCCGCTATCGCGTCAATGGCCGGCAGCGGCTGGCCACCCTCGGGGATGTACAGGTACACGCACTCGATGATGCCCGCAAGGCGGCCCGGGCGATTCTTGCGAAGGCCGATACCGGCGTTGATGCGCAATCCGAACGCGAACGGATTTCGGCCGCCGGCACGCTTGCGGAGGGCTGGGACCGTTACGTAGCGGACCGGCTCTCCAGGCATTCGCCCTCGACCCTGGGTTACTACCGGGATCTGTGGCGCCTCCACATCCAAAGGCGCTTCGGCAGCATCCCGATCGTCGATATCAGCCAAGCCCAGGTCGACCAGTGGCACCTGGATGTGACCCGGACTCGGGGACCCTACATCGCCAATCGCGCCATAAACTGGCAAATCAGACGCTACCGGTACGCGCTCCCCAGCGGCTTCATCAATCCCTGCTACGGCGTCGAGCGGAACAAGGAGCGGCCGCGCCGGACCATCCTGCGCCCCGCGGACGCTCCGGCGCTGGCGAAGGCGATACAAGCGCATCCGGACCCGGTGGCGCGAGCGTTCTTCTGGATGTGCCTTTACACCGGTGCTCGCCGTGGTGAGCTGCTGGGCCTGACCTGGGATCGCGTTGTGCTGGACGCTAAAGGCCGTCGTGGCGAGATCACGTTCGAGATGACCAAGAACGGCGACCCGCACACCGTCCCGCTCAGCGCCGATGGTGTGCGCGTCCTACGCGAGTTGCCACGGCTGGGGTCCTGCAATTTTGTGTTCCCCGATCGGTCGGGTCGCAAGGGTCGTGTCACCGTGATTAAAGCCTGGAATCAGATCCGGAAAGCCGCCGGCCTCCCCGAGCTTCACATCCACGATCTACGCCGGTCCGTCGGCAGTTGGCTGGGCGCCAGTGGCTGCACTGCCGAAATGATCGGCGAACTACTGAACCACAAGTCAAATATCACCTCGAAGGTGTATGTCCAGTTGGGCGAACTCGACGTCAAACGATCCCTCGTGGAGAAGAGTGCCAGGATCCTCCGCGCGGCGCTGAGCCAGCAGTGCAAATCGTCCGGTACGCCGTAACCCGTCCATGGCGATCCCTAAAATACGTGTCCCCATCGAGGATATCGGCAGCGCCATCCTCGTCATGCGCGGCCAAAAGGTCTTCCTCGATGACAAGCTCACCGCTCTGTACGGGGTCAGTACCGCGCGCCTTAATCAGCAGGTCCGACGCAATCGGGAGCGGTTTTCAGCAGACTTTGTCTTCGAGTTAACTCGTAATGAATGCGACACTTTAATGTTGCAAATTGCAACATCAATGCCCGGCCGCGGCGGCCGACGCAAACTCTCGCCGACCTTCACCGAACACGGCGCCATCATGGCCCTTACGGTTCTCTACAGCCCTCGCGCCGCGCAGATGAGCATCTATGATGCACTGACGCTTGCCTGCTACCCCTGCGTTAGGTCCTCAAAATCGCAGGCTGGCTTGGGCAGGATGCGGCGCGCAACGAAGACGCCGATGATTGGCACGTTGACCGGCATCACCTCTCGCAGCCGACGCTCGCAACACTTGAAGTGCTTGCCAGTAGTGAGCACATCATCGAAGAGTACCAGGCCTTGCCGAAGCGGCTCTGAATTTAACGCGGCCACGTCCACCTCGAGCAAGGCATGAAGCATGTCGGGTGTGAGGCGGTCGCTCGAAGTATGATCCGCTTCCGTGCTCGTGGTCTGTCGAAGCAGGGGCCGAATATCCATATTGTACCCGCTGAACGCTGCGCTTAGCGCGCGGACTAGACGATCATCGTAGTCGGGGTGGCCGACCGCCTTCGATGGTGGAATTGGCACCCACGTAATGCGCTCCGCGTTCTGCTGCGCAAGTGCTTTGCGTAACCCGGCAGCGATTGACGCGACCGCCCGTTCCTTGTGGCCGTGGCGCCCAGGATTGGTCACGGCGACTGAAGGTTTGCACTTATAGTTGAAGATCAACTGATTCGTGCCGCCGCCTTGATAGCCCTTCCCTGCGAAGTACTCACCGAAAAAGAGGCACCGATCGCCCTCCTGAAGGAAGGGATGATCATCGCGATTCGTCAGATCAATCCAAGTTAGTCGGTCAGGCAGCAAGGTGGGCCTTAATTTCATCGAACCCGGTGACGCGGAGGGCGCCGCGTTCCAGGAACTTCAAGGGCCACGTCAGCTCCGGATTGCGGAAGCAGTTATCGAGGATGAAAAGCTTGCGGGTCTGCTGGAGCGCGTGGCGCGCTTGAATGAGCGTCCCTGAAGTGTTGCCAGCCTCTACGATAACCGTGGCTTCGGTCAGCGCCGACATCGTGACGTTGCGCGCGGGAAAGAACAGCCGATTACCGTGCGGGCTCTGCCGCGAATGACGCACGATCGGCACCTGGCTAACGACAAGGAACTGGTCAGCGATACGCTGCTGAAGCTCCTTGTTTTCTGGCGGATAACAGGACGTGATCGGCGTGCCGAGCACAGCGACAGTTAGGCCGCCAGCTTCAATCGCTGTCGAGTGGGCCACGGTGTCGACACCCTGTGCTAACCCGGATACCACCGTGAATCCGTCCTTCACGAAGTGGCGCGTAAGCTTCGCCGCCCGACGCACTCCTTCATCGGATGGATTGCGAGTTCCGACAATCGCCACGCACCGCGAACTGATGATGTCCCAGTTGCCCTGGAAGTAAAGCAGTTCGATGGGGTGCTCAGCGTCACGAAGCTTTGGCGGATACTCGCCAGCTCCATGCACACGAATGCCGAAGTGCTTGATGCCTGCAGCGCGGATCGTGCCCAACGCCAATCGAGAATAGCGCTCGGCCTCCGCCTGGGCAACGAAGTCGGATGGCACTGAGCCGGGATGCTGGCGAAAGATTTCTGCCAGTATCTTGAAGCTAGCGCCTTCACGAGCCCACAGTGCCTCGTAAGCTCCCAGCTCCCGGGCCGGCATCACGGCCCGCGCCTGGAAGTCGACGGCAGCGGCCTGTGATATTAAGTCTTTCATGGGGTTAGACGCAGCGCTTGGTGCCTACTGTATAAATATACAGGGCATGCCATGGCGGCGCTACTGGGCGAGCTAGAAGGCATGAATTGAGAGTACCGCGTGGTGCAGCTCAACGTAAGCCGATCTTGCTCCTTCAAGCGCTCCTGTAACCGAGTCGGTCGAGAGGCAGCGGGTCACGCCTTCGCGGGCGTGACCCGCCCGTCAATAGGTCTCAGCGTGTGGGCTCCTTGTAAAACTCCAGGACCTTGCCCGAGCGGCCAACCACGCAAGTGGCTCGCGCCACCGGGAGATTGTTCTTCGGGTTGATCGCCGTCAAAACCCACTCGAAGTTGGCGTTACCGACCTCGAAGGGCGAGCCATCGTTCACAAACGAAGCGTCGCGAAGCCGGGGCGCCGGTTGGTACGTCTCGGCCAGGCTCGCCATAAGCGCCTTGAGGCATTCGGCTTGCCCCGGCGCCTCCGCCGGCGCCTCCGCCGGCGAAACAGCCGGCCATGCCACGGTAGCGATTGCGATGATTGAGGCAATCTGTCGTCGTGCATTCATGTACTCATCTCCTGTCAGCGTTGGGGATGGTGAAATGACGCATTTACAGTACGTACCAATGATTCGTAGTACAAACGATATATTTTTTGCCCCACAACCCATTTGCGCGACGCTGTCACTGAAGTGCGACAGCCGTGCAGTGTGCGGCCAGCCAGGTCAATAGCGGAGCAATGGAGCTTCGATCCGCATCCTCTCGCCGCGCGACGAGGAAGTAGTGCTCACCCGTGTTGAGTTCAGCCTCAAGGGGTTTCGACAAGGATCGGGACGCAAATCGGCGCGTCGCGACCGCTGCGGACAGCAAAGCAATGCCGATGCCCTGCTCAGCTGCCTGCGCAACCTCCACCATGGAGTCAAAGCGAATGATTGCTCTGGGCTGGATTGAACCGATGCCGCGCATTTCGGCCCAACGCTCCCAAAGATCTGGTCGATAATTATGTACGAGCAGAGTTTGCCGATTAAGGTCCAGTTCGCCGCCCAATCCCATGCCCCCGATCAGGTGGGGCGCACAGGCCGGTACGAAAACCTGCGGGAAGAGCAAAGTCGCTTGAAGGTCGGCCGCAGGTGCTGTCGCGACGATGACGGATACGTCGGCATCCCAGCTGTGATGGCCGAGCGCCGCAGGGGGCGTCGTGATCTGCAGCTCCAGAAAGGCGTGGATGGTGCTGAATTCGGCGAGCCGTGGCAGGACCAATTCATTGCCAAAAAACGGTGGCACCTGCAAGTTGATAAACGAGCGCTGCACGTGAGTGCGAAGCTGGTTTACGACCAACTCCAGGCGATGAAGCGCCGAGTCGACGTGTTCGAACAGGAGCAGTCCGGCCGTGGTGAGTCGCAGTGTCTGGGCGTGGCGCTCAAATAGGATCACACCCAGCTGAGATTCCAGCAGCCTGATCTGCTGGCCAACAGCAGAAGCGGTGAGGCACAGCTCTTCGCTTGCCGCGGCGAAGCTCAGCCGTTTGGCCGCAACCTTGAAGGTATTGAGATACTTGACGGACGGTACGGGCATAGAACACCTCCACTACCGCTGGTCGCCAAAAAAAGAGACGCCGCTCGTTCTGTGGGACGCAGCGGCGTCGCAGTGGGACTCACAAAGAATCCCGGTCAGAGAAGCGGGGGCGCATTCTCCGATCCTCCAATGACTCAGCAATGAGCATGCCACTTCCCCCGGTTTCAGAGGCGCCTTGTGTATTCAATCAATTGGCTTCGGTCAGGTGGTGTAGTGCACAGGAATTCACAACGGCCGCGATACACTGTCGTGCAACTGCAGCAGCTCCGGCACTTCACCGGTGCAGAGTCGGGTGCAGTTCAACAGCGCGCCATACCTTGCACGCATCATGTGACAGTTGATGCGACGGCTATAGAGATTGTGTGCCGCGTACGCCGTCTCTTCGAACGCCAGACCTTCCAGCTCATTGTTCCACCACCGCTCGCCCGGGTCCCACTGGCCCTACACGTATTCATCCACTTTGCGAGCAAAGAATGGAGTCGCCATTGGTGGCTCAGTGGCTGGTTTCAGCAGCGCGAACACAAAGTCGGTGAGCTAGTCTATCCGCCTTGGGTGTCCGCCTTGGTGGTGTCAGCCTTGGTGGTCGCCTTCACGCCGAGGGCGTGATACGACAAGGGGTGGCGACAACACGTGCCGCAGCAGGACGCCGACGCCACCCCCATTTAATCAATCCGATCGCCCAATCGGGCTCTACTTTGCTTCCGCCCCGAATCGGTAGTTCAAACGGATTCCGTAAATGCGGGGCGCACCATATATCGCGGAACCGTATCCAAGACCCAAGGGCTCGAAACTAGGCACTGGATTTGTGATGTAGACTTTGTTCGTCACGTTCTCTGCAAACACTCTCACATCAACTGGCTTACCGCAAACCTTCTCCCAATTGACTGACATGTTGAGCAGGCCAAAAGAGTCAACCAGGCCGAGGCCGTTTGCCAGTGACGTGTCGCCGCCCGCGGCCTGCCAATTCCAATCTGCCCGCACATAAACGCTGCCGGCCTCGGCGGGTACCGGCAGGTAATAGCGCGCATTCAGGCCGTACTTATTTGGGGGGTTGTTATGGGTGCGGTTCGCCTGAAGGAAATCGACCGTTCCGGCAGGTACTTGCGGATTGAAGTCTACATACTGAAGATTCAGGTGATCGTAGTTGATTCCCAGCTGTAGGTTGTCGGTGAGTTCTGCGACCGCCTCGAGCTCTAGGCCCCAAAGTCTCGCCTTGCCGGCATTTTGGATGTAGGCCACCGTAGGGCTAAACACTTCATATTCCTGGATATCGGTGTAATTCTGATACCACACGTCGGCGTTTGTGCGAATCGGAACGGTGGCAATCTTCCAATCCGACTTAATACCGAGCTCCAGATCCTGAATGTATTCCGGCCCAAAATTCGGAATCAGCGGTCCATTCAAGCCTTGCTGGTTGAGACCTCCGGGCCGGTAGCCTTTGCGCGACTGCAAGTAAACGAGAGTGTCCGGCCTGACCTGATATTCCAGACCAACCGACCAAGTTAACGCGTGGCTATTGCTCTTTGTATGCGTCAGATTTGAGGCCAATGCCTGAGCACAACTTTGATCATTGCATACCCCAACGCTGCCCGCGTCCTCCGCAGCAGAGTCATCCTTGGTGTACCGAAGGCCCGCCGAGAAGCGCAAACCAGGCCGCAGTGTCGACAGGTCATAGATACCGTGCGCATAGAGGCCCTCACTTCTCTCGCTGTTCTTATTAATGTAGAAGGACTGGCCGCCGGCTACCTGTACATCAATATCTTGTATCGCGAACTCACTGCGTTTCGGTGCATTCAAGTAAAACGCCCCGAGAAGCCAATCGAGTCGTCCGCCAACCTCTTTTCCCGACAACTGCACCTCCTCGGTCGTCTGATGCTTCCTTCGATCCCGAGGATTGCTTGGTGCATCGAGGAACGCGACTGGGGTGTTGTCCTGGTCCGCCTGAAGAATCTGGTCCTCGTCGTCGTAGCCAAAGATGTTCCGAAGCGTAACTTTCTCACCCAATGCAATGCGGGTGATGTTGTTGATTACCAGCGACTTGCCATTGGTAACATCGTTGGTCGAGAGAGGAAGTACCGTCCGGATTCCCAATGCGTCCTGTTGAGCCAAGTATGCTGCAAAACCTGCCGGCCCCGTGACAGGATCGACAAAAACGAGTCGACCAAATACGCCCCGAGACTTGTATTGCGAATCCGAGACAATTGTATCGTTCTGGAGCCAGTCGGTGGGGTGAAAAGTTACCGTGCCGCGAATTGCCCAATTGTCTCGATTGTCGCCGTCAATCCCATTGGGATAGGCAGGTTCACCTTGTATCCATGTGTATCCATCCCGCTGTTGCGTATGGAAGGCAAAGCGCGTGAGGAGCACGTCCGAAATCATGGGCAAATTTAAGACGCCTTCGACTTCACGGTCGTTATAGTTCCCGTACGTCCCTTCAATCCTTCCGCCGAAGTCACGGGTCGGTCGCGCCGTCTGCAACAGAATCGCTCCACCGGCAGAATTACGGCCAAACAGTGTGCCCTGTGGCCCTTTCAAGACCTGTACATTCTCGAGATCGAAGAAGTTTCCAGGACCTCCAGAAGCCGTACCGTCGCCATCACTGGCCAGCGGAATTTCGTTCAGGTAAATATTCACGCCCGGGGTTCCGGCGTTCCCCGCGACGCCCTGACCGCGTAGGTTGATTATCACTTCGTTTGGGGCGTTCGTATTCAGAGTCAACGAGGGAACCAGGAATTGCAGGTCCGACACAGTATCGACGTTATTGTCTTTCAGCAATTGCTGCGACACGACTGTGACGGCGACTGGCACCTTCTGGAGGTCTTCTTCGCGACGCCTCGCTGTGACGACGACCTCCTCGAGAATATTGCCGCGCGATTTCGCAGACCTTTCGCCGTCGGCCATTACAGAGGAAGAGGCGGCAGCTGATCCCTGATTCGCCTGAGTCAGGTGAAAAGACCACCAATGGGTTGTCTTGCCTCCATCTGGGCCGGCGTCGCCCCTCGCGCCCGATGGCGCTTGATCGTGGGGAGGAGTTGCCGGCAAAGAGGGGGCGGTCAACGACGTGGGAACGGTCACCGCGGACACTATCGTTACCGTCTTATCATCGAGGTAGCGGTAAGTCAGCCCAGTTCCAGAGAGTAACTGGCCGAGCGCCTCGGACACGGTCAGCTCACCTGTAGCGCCCGAAGTCCGAATTTCCCCTACAACATCCGTTCGAAACACCACCTGGATGTCACGATCCTTGGACAGGCGCTGCAGGGCCGGACGCAATTCCTGCGCAGGAATATCTGTGTGCCCGCGCATCGACGCGTCAGCCCCAACGGGCGCCGACAGGGCAACAATCGACAGGCAAAGGGTGGTCGTAATTACTGCCAAGCGCATGAGAACTCCCCCACCTCTTACGAGGTTTATTGTTGCCGTCACCACATGTGACGACCTCATGCACATAAAGACTGGATTCGGCTCAAAACCGGATACCGGGGAGCCTCTAATGACGCACGGAAATCTGCAGCTCATCGGCCGACTCGGCGACACTGATGCCGGGTTGCGCCTGCAGAAAGCGGATGAGCGACTCGGGATCTGTGGAGGAGAACGAAGCTGTAATAGGGAAACTTTCGAGCCCGACATCTCGAATGGCGAGACGGCGAGTGTTGTAGCGGTTAAATTCCTCCACCACCGTGGCGAGAGTAGCGGCATCGAAGATCATGCGCCGCTGAACCCAAGCGGTTGCCGCTGCAACGTTAACGCGGACTGGTGCCTGAGTCGTCTGGGCTGAGACGGTGACCTGCTCTCCAGGAGAAACAAAAACCGTGTCATTGGCCGGGAGTAAGGCACCGTGTGCGGCGCTGCCATTCGATTTCGATCGCGCGACGCTGACCCGGCCTTCGAGCACGGTCACGGTGGTGCCGGTCGTCCTTCTATAGACGTCGAACTGCGTGCCCACGGCACGCACTTGCGCTCCGTCAATCGTGACAATAAAGGGCCTGGCCGGGTTCTTCGCTACACGAAACAACGCCTGCCCCTCGAGCAGGTCCACGTCCCTCTCCTGGTCGCTGAACCGGAGGCGCACCCGTGAGCGCGCGTTCAGCTCAATGATTGAGCCGTCCGGAAGATCAATGGATCGCTGCTCGCCGACCACTGTCGAGTATGTGGGCTGTCTGGCGAGGTAAAACCAACTTCCGGAGCTCACAATCACGCCCGCCAACACTACAGAGGCGGCAAGAGCCACGTGGCGCCGGCGAAGCCAGCCCTCGCTCCCAACGGACGTCGGTCGCGTTTCGGACATCTTCGGCACCAGGGCAACCACATTGTCGGCAGCCCGCGCCAAGGCGATGAGTGCTTCAGGACCACCGTCCGGATGTAGTGGCGGAATCGCGCCATCTTCCCAAATAGGCAGCATCTCCAAGTAGGCGCGAATGTGCTCCGGTGAGGCTCGAAGCCAGGCGCCAAACCGCTGTCGCGTTGCCACATCACTGCCGTCCGCGCTGAACTCAATCAGCCAGTCAGCGGCCTCCTCGAGGATCTGCGAATTGCGCTGTGGTTTGGAATCTCGTGTTTCCATGGAACGACTCACTTCATTCCGTCGAAGCGTTGCCGGCAGTGTAGGACTGCCTTGGCAAGATACTTCTTGACCATCGGTCTGGACACTCCAAATTGCGCGCCGATCTCCTCGAGCGTGTAGCCGTAGCGCCGATGCAATACGAACGTGGCATAGGCTCTGGGGGAAATCTCCTTCAATGCGCTGTCCAGTTCCTCGAGACGCTGCCTCAAGTCAAAGTGCGTCGCGGGATCTTCTTCGACGTACGATTCCATTTCGGCCAGTAAGTCGGTCAATTGGACGGATTCGGGCGTTGCGGATTGGTGCATCCGGTGCTCGTAGAGCACATGTTGGGCCACGGTGAACAGATACGCTTGCGGACTGCGAATGATCTCGTGCTCTGGCATGCGCAGCATGCGCAAATAGATCTCCTGAACCAGATCAGGCACATCGGCCGCCGCATTCCGAAGTCGCGCCGCCAGAAAGCGGCGCAGCCGCTGGCCGTGGTCTCGCACCAGCGCGGATACGAAGGCACGCCTGCTGTCAGTGGCCAAGACGACCCTCCCGAAAGATCTCGGATCCCATGGTAGTTAGACGGATTTGCAAGGGAAATGGCTACCGCCAGCGTTGGGGCCCGAGAAGTCGCGCTCCAGAGTGGAGGAAATACCTTTCAAACCAATATGTTACGCTAGCATGAGGCACTCAGAAAATTGGAGGCCGACAGGGCTTGAGCGGCGGACCACCTGGGGCACCGCCGAGCCGACTCGAGGCGGCAGCCCTTTTGTTATTGTCGGAAAGCGACTGTCACCTCGGCATTCAAGGAGACTCCGTGATTCGCAAGGCATTTGTAATGTCGGTCAACGCGGGATCGGAGGCCGAATATGAGCGGCGGCACAGCCCGATCTGGCCCGAATTGGAAGCGGTCCTGAAGGCGCATGGCGTTCTTAACTACTCGATCTATTTGCTCCCCGCCACGCGTCAGCTATTCGCGCATGTCGAAATCGAGAACGAGGCGCGATGGGTTGCCATTGCAAGCACGGCGGTGTGCAAGAGATGGTGGCAGCATATGGCCGAGCTGATGCCGCACAACGCCGACGGTTCACCCGAGGCCGTTGACCTCAAGGACGTATTTAGCCTGCAGTCGCTGAGCTCTGGGTAACACGTCGTCCGGGATCTGGAATCCCAACGATCACCAACACCGCACCAGTGATCACGAACCCCGCAGCGACGTACATCCCGGCGGCAGTCGAGTGTGTGACGTCCTTGAGCCAACCAATGAGGTAGGGGCTCCCGAAACCTGCGAGACAGCCGAAGGAATTGATGAAAGCGATGCCGGACGCTGCCGCAGGCCCGCGCAGGTAGGCCGTAGGCAAACTCCAGAACAGGGGCGGGGTGGTGAAGATGCCAAACGCGGCCAGGCTAAGCGCGGCCATGGCCGCAATGCCGCTGGCCGAAAGCCAGACGCTCAGCACAAGCCCGACAGCGCCCAAGGCCGCCGGGATGGCGACGTGCCACCGCCGTTCATTGCGCTGGTCGGCACTGTGCCCCGCCAGCACCATTCCGATCGCGGCCACACTGTAAGGGATAGCCGTCAGCAGGCCAATATTCATTGGTTCCTTGACCCCCATTTCGGAGATGATCGTGGGCAACCAGAAGCTGATGCCGTACAGACCGGTCATGGCGCAGAAGTAGATCAGACAGGCAATCCACACGCGCCGGTCCTTAAACGCATCGGCAAAACTCCCGTGGGGCTTGGGCCCGGCGTCCCGTACCAGGTCGGCCGCTAGCAGTCTCTTCTCTTCGGGAGTCAACCAAGAAGCCCCGGCCATGTTGTCGCTGGCCCAGAACAAAACGCACAGGCCAATCAGCACGGCAGGTGCGGCCTCGAGCAGAAATAGCCACTGCCATCCCGCCCACCCATGGGCGCCATTGAAGGTCTGCATGATCCACCCGGATACGACGCTGCCAACCACGCTGCAGATCGCGAGAGCGGACATGAACAATGCCGTCACCTTGCCACGCCGCGTGGCGGGGTACCATTGCGTGAAATAGAAGATGACGCCGGGGAAAAACCCCGCTTCGGCGAGTCCGAGCAAGAAGCGGAGCGCGTAGTAGGACGCTGGGGTGCTCACCCACATCATGGACCCAGAGACCAGACCCCAGGCAATCATGAGTTGGGCGATCCAGCGGCGCGCGCCCCACCTGTGCAACATGACGTTACTGGGCACGCCAAAGAGGAAATAGCCGACGAAGAAGATTCCGGCGCCGAACCCATACATGGTTTCGCTGAAGCGCAGATCCGCCAGCATCTGGAGCTTGGCAAAGCCGACATTCACGCGATCGAGGTAAGCCACGACGTAGGCGAGAAACATCAGGGGCACGATATGCCGTGACACCTTGGCATAGGTCGCATTCAGTCGATCGCAATCGACGGTGGTGGTCACGATGGTATTCCTCGCTTGCTGTGTTGGCGGCCCAAGGCCAGCGCGTTGCCGAAATCCAGTGCGGTACGCCGCAGGTTCTGGGCGGTGTATTGAATCGCTTCGGCGACCGGCAGAGGGCTGCTGCCAATGGCCAGAAGGACATCGAAGGCGCTGCGCAATGACGTGCTCGGCTCCATCGGCACCTGGCCGGCGAACGCCACGACGGGGATGTTGTGGGCTTTCGCACGTATCGCCACGCCATAGGGCGCCTTGCCCTGCGGCGTCTGCTCGTCAATGCTGCCCTCACCGGTGACGACGAGGTCGACGGCACTCAGAGCGGCGTCGAAGTCTGTGCAGTCCAGAAAATAATCAATGCCGCTGACCAGACGCGCATCCAGGATCCCCAGGAGGCCCGCAGCGATGCCGCCAGCCGCCCCGCCGCCAGCGACTGTCGATACGTCCCGGCCCGTCTGACGATGGAGCACTTCGCCCCAGCGCTGGAGCCCCGCCTCGAGCATCTCTATCGCCGCGGGCGCGGCGCCTTTTTGAGGGCCGAATATGCGGGCCGCGCCACGCACACTTAACAAGGGGTTGTCGACGTCGCAGAGAATGGTCACGGCGCAACTCTTTAGCCGTGGATCGAGGCCCGACATATCGATGGCGTGCACATTAGCCAGCTCCTCGGGCAGGTTCATCAACGGCGCGCCCGTCGCACTGAGGAATCGCATCCCCAGCGCCCGAAGGAGGCCCGTTCCGCCGTCCACCGTGGCACTCCCGCCGACACCCAGGAGAATGGCACGGACGCCGTGATCCAAGGCACTGCGGATCATTTGACCGGTGCCGAAACTGCTCGCGTGCAACGGGTCCAGTTCATCCGGTCGCAACAGTCTGAGCCCTGAGGCGTCCGCAATCTCAATGACGGCCGTCCGGCCCTCGTGAATCAATCCAAGCTCAGCCACCCGGGGCTTGCCGAGGGGATCCTGTACTTCAACCGTTACTTTCCTGCCTCTGAAGTGGCGGATCAGCAGCTCCGCCGTGCCATCGCCACCATCACCGACCGGAAAATACCGGCAGTCGCACGCCAGGCGGCTCTGCTGCAAACCCGCGCCAATCGCTTCGGCCACCTCGGTGGCGTTCAGACTGTTCTTGAAGGCATTGGGCGCGATGAGGATGCGCATGAACAAGCTGCGGCAAATCCTCAGCCTGGGCTGCCAGCGGGCAATTCAATCGGCGCGGAGCCCGGTGCGACGCCGGGCACCTTGAGTTTTCGCCGATAGGTCTTGCCTTCAGCGCTGATAACATACAGCGTGTCGAGTGATTCCCCAGCGAAACTCACACCGGTCACGGCTCCGCCCGGTACCGGTAGGATGGCTCTCACACGGCCGTTGCGATCGAAAACCTGAATCCCCAAGCGCGTGGCCGCGTACAAACGCCCCTCCCGATCCATCACCCAAGGACCCGCTCCGCTGTTATCCGCGTCGTCGGGCACGTGAAACCAATAGAATCGTTGCTTGTCCTGGACCGTGCCGTCCGGCTGAATCCGGTAGCTATAGCCCCAATGCGTCCTGCTCTCGGCGACGGCTAGCCACAGCCCATCGGGAGACAGGGCTATGCCGGTGGGCCCTTGGAGCCCGGCGTCGATGACCGACTTCTTCCCATTTCGCAGCGCCATCCAAACCTTTCCGGATTGCGTGTCCGTACCGTACACGCGTTTCTCGGGTCCCAGTGTCTGATAACCCTGTGGATGGACGGAAAGCGCCCGGGTCATGGGGCCATTATCGTCAACCGGCTGCCAAGACTCTTCTGGCAGCAGGATGTCCTTGAGAAACACATTTTGCGACTGCCCCGCCGAGATCGGCTGCGGCCAATCCTTCCAGAGCCATCGCATTGCGGCTGGAAACACCGCCGTCGCATGCTTGGCACTGTGAGTGCCCTCTCCCCACGCATGCTCGACCTGATAGCCCGCAAACTCCAGCGCACGTTCCATGGTCAAATTGCTCATCCACCAGTCGCCGACTTCCGGGCTGCCCATCCACTCGTCGTTAGAGCCATCCTGCATGTATATTCGGATCTGTTTGGGCTCAGTCTTGCGCACCAGCACTGCATAGCGATCGCCGCCGCGCATTCCGACAAAGGTACCCACTGCGGTAAACACCCGCCGAAAGGCCTCTGGATGCTCCCAGGCGAGCGTGAAGGAGCCGATTCCCCCAGTGCTCGCGCCGCCCGCAGCCCGATCGTTCGGGTCACTGGACAGTCGAATGGGCAGGCCGTCGGGGCTCTTGTGACGCTCCACCTCCGGGAACACTTCCTCAATCACGAATCGGTAGAAATTGTCATTGAGCCCATCGAATTCAAAGCTGCGGTTGAAGCGAGGATTCGCCGGCACTTGGGCCGACGGCGCAGCGCCCGGCTCGATGCCGATGGCGATCGTGACCGGCATGTCACGCTGGTTGATCAGATTGTCGAATACGGTAGGCGCTTCGAATGCCAGACTGTCGAGGCCCACATAGACGCAGGCAGGCCGATCGGCGGTGTATTGCGACGGCACATAGACGGTTATTCTCCGGGTCGTGCCGGGATACATCTTGGAATCGCTAAAGGTGAACTCGAATGTCCTACCCTTCGGCACACCGGGCTGAGGCAGGGAGTCCGGGCCAGGCACGTATTGGTCGTCTGGCGAGGGCGCATTGGCCGCAGAGATGAGTTGCTGGGCAAATGTGATACCCGCAATGAGGAACACCACCAGCGTAACGAAATGGCGCTGACCTCGCGCATGGGATTCCTGCAGCATTCAGCACCACCTCATTCAACTTTCCGGAAGAAGTCGGCACTGCCCAAACGCCATGTGGCTAAGCAAGGCCACTACGCGTCGACAACGCATCGGTTACCCAAACTTGGCTCGCCTCCGCCGCCATTGGGAAAGTGCGACGGTCCATTCCTTGGGTGCCGGCATTTCGTACTTCCATAGCGCCGCGAGTGAACACGTGCCTTGTACGACAAATTCACAGTCAGTTGTGATCATTTTCGAGCACACAAGGCCCTCAGGATCCCCCGTCGACCGAGGATTTCTTGCCCACCACTCGCACAGACCGCCATCGGGGCAACGCCAGACGGAATTCCTCTATGCGTGAGGGGAGCGGGCCGCACGCCTCACTCTTTGCTTAGTCGACTTCGATGCCCAGTCCAAGCCCTTCCAGCACGTCGACCATGCCGTCTGTCACCTTGAATACTTCCGGGTTCTGAAAGTTGGTCAATAGGTCATGATCATGGAAGTTGTAATGAATGCCCGGCGTTGAACATTGCGGCCAACATGCGTCTAGTCTTTTCTAAATCAACAGTGTTGGTGGTCATTCCGCTTTTCCAGGTCGGGTCGTTTCGAATCCATGCCCGTACAGCCATTGGTCGAAAGCTCTCGCCCAATGATCGCTGCTCCTTCCTTGATGCAAAATTCCGAACCCGTGACCGCCATCTTCGAAAATATGAAGCTCGGCCGGCACACCGGCTGCCCTAAAGGCGCTATAGATGGTCAAGCTGGCCGTCGAAGGGCAGACCGAGTCGTCGGCCGCGGCAGCAACAAAGACCGGGGGCGCTGTCGAGGGAATTGTTTCGCCATCGACCAGGGCGCCGTAAATGGAACCAACAATGTCGGGTCGGTCAGCGGGATCGGCGTTCACCGCCACGTTCAGGGCCGTAACGGCACCGGCTGAGAAACCAACAATGCCAATGCGCCGTGACGAAATCCTCCACTTAGAAGCATGAGCCCGCACATAACCGATAGCCTCAAGCCCATCCACCTGAGCCGCGCGCATGGCCGCAGTCCTTTGTTCATAAGAGTTTGCTCGTACCGTCCCAACAGACGTTTGCCTCCACTTTGTGGGCGGCATGGTGGCCGCAAGTCGAACCACGGCACTCCATTCCTCCGGCATAGGCATGACGCGGTATTTCAGGACGAATGCAACAATTCCTCGCGCGATCAGCCACCGAGCGACTGCATACCCTTCGCGGTCAATCGCGAGACCCGTGAATCCACCCCCGGGCACGACGATCATCGCAGCACCGGTCGCCTTTAAGGGGTCGGGAAGGAATGGCTGCAAGGTCGGGGTTGAAACATTCCAGACTACAAGCTCCGAAGTGCCGGGAGGCTTGGCGACACCTACCGGAGCGTTGGTCCCCTGAAGACGAATCCAACGCTCTTTCGCTGGGTTCGCCATTCTTTGCGACAGGGGAATCGCATCTATCGCTACCACAGGGGGCCAGGCGAGGACAACGTGATCACCGGAGACATTAGACTCCGCCGTCTGGGCCCCGGCGGACGCTATAGTCGAAAGGAGCCTCACTGTGGCAACAGCGGAGCACAGCCACCTTATTCCGTTAGAGTTGATTTTGCGCATTGCCACTTTAGGCATCGGCGCCTGTCCGGCGTGGCACGAGCAAGGTTTATGATCTCCATGTGTGCGGAGCCGGGCTCGCCGTGATCGGCAGCCAAACCTGGATCCTTAGATTGGCCCCGCCCCTAGACTCGCGATACGAGTCGCGGGCCTGCCTGGCGCTTAAGGACATACGGCCCTTGAGGATTCGCGGCTCTTGCTATTGCTGCAAGACCGGGGAGCGAGAGCACGGTCTAAATCCTCTCATCGCCGAATCGGACCCGGAATCGGATCCCATACATGCGTGGCTCACCAAACATCTCATTAGCGTAGCCAAAGTATTGCGTTTCAAAGCTCGGCACCGCTTGCGTGGCATAGACCTTGTCCAAAACATTGGAAGCGAACAACGATACGTCAATGGGCCTGCCGTATATCCCGTTCCAATCTGCCGACAAGTTGAGCAATCCAAACGCGGGCTTCATGCCAAACCCATTGGGCACCGACACATCGCCGCTGGTCGCCTGCCAGCTCCACGCGACGCGCAGCGACAGATTGCCGGCGTCGGCCGCAAGCGGCATACGATAGCGCACGCGCGCACCATATTTATTGGGCGGGAAGTCCAGCGTACGGCTCGCCTCCAGCTGAGCGATCGCCGACGCAGAGACACCCGGCAGGAAGCTTGTGTAACGAATACTCCCATGATCGTACGTGACTCCAAGTTCCAGATTCGCCGTCAGCTCTGCGACAGCCTCCAATTCAGCGCCCCATAGTTTCGCGGACCCCGCGTTCAACGTTGGCGTATTGCCCTGCGCAATCAAGACCTGCTCTTGGATGCCGTCAAAATTCTGACCCCACAGGTCCGTATTTGTCCGGATCTGTACGTTCCCGATGCTCCACTCGGACTTCACACCCAGCTCGAGATCTTGTACGTACTCCGGATCAAATAGCGGTAATGGTGCTCGGGTGATGACATTAATTCCGTTGTTGCCGCCCGGTCGATAGCCCTTGCGAGAGGTCAGATACAGAAGCGTATCAGGGGTAGCTTGGTAGTCGATGCCGGCGGTCCAAGTGAGTGCGTTGCTACTTCCCGATCTGTACCCTGGCGGCGCAATGGGGCAACCAGGTACGGGTCCGGTGCACGTAGCGGTCAACCCATCGCTCTTGATCGAGGTAAAGCTGTCGTGTGAGTGACGCAGGCCGGCGCTAATTCTTACGCCGGGAAACGTCGGCGACAGATCATAGATGCCGTGCGCGTACAAAGCATTACTCTGCTCGGCATGTTTATCCAGATCGAATGAGGAGCCTCCAAAGGCATTGTCAGCCTCCAGTGTCCAATCGGGTGTGGGCTGATGCTGGTAAAACCCACCGACGATCCAATCCAAGCGCTCGGCAAAGCTCTTACCCGACAATTGCAGCTCATCGGTGATTTGCGTGATGGTCTGGTCTCGGGGTGTGGAATAGACATCGAAAAAGGGCAGCACTGTATTGTCCTGATCGCCCGCAAAAACCTGGTTCTCCTCGTAATGTCCAAATATGTTCTTGATCGTCAGGCTATTTGCAAGCGACACCCGCGTGATGTTGGTCACCGATCGCGTAAATCCGTTCGCCACATCGTTGACATTAATTGGAATCGCGGTCCGAATGCCTGCTGCCTGCTGCTGCGCAAGGTATTCTGGAATGCCAAGCGCCGCCGGGAAAAAGGATCCGACTCCGGCTAGAACGGACGGGACCACGTCGACGAGAACACCGTAGGTTCCGCGCGACGAATATTGCGAGTCCATATATATCAGATCATTCTGAAACCATCCCGTCGGATGAAAGGTCACGGTGGCGCGGATAGACCGGTAATCGCGATTATCGCCGTCAATTCCGTTCGGATAAGCCGGCTCGCTAAGAATATGCGTGTAGCCGTCCCGCAGTTGGCTGCTGACAGCGAGGCGCGCGAGCAGCACGTCACTAATGATGGGAATGTTGAACGCGCCGTCGACTTCCCGGTCTCTAAAATTCCCAAAGCCAACCTGCACATTGGCGCCGAAATCATTCTTGGGTCGCGCCGTTTGAAGCAAGATGTCACCGCCCACGGAATTCTTTCCGAACAGTGTGCCCTGCGGTCCCTTGAGAACTTGCACATTCTCAAGATCGAAGTACATGCCCGGCCCAGTACTGACCGCGCCACCGCCAAAATTCGGGATCGGCACCTCGTTGACGAATAGAATCACGCCCGGCCACGACTGGTTCCCCGACGCGCCCTGGCCCCGCAGATTTAATCTGATGGCATTCGGGATGGGGGTGGTTCCAGACAGCGAAGGAACAATGTAGGTAAGGTCATTTACCGTTTGAACGTTGTTGTCCTGAAGAGTCTGCTGGGACAAGACGGTGACAGCGACGGGCACTGTCTGCAAGTTTTCGGTGCGGCGTCTGGCAATGACCGTGACTTCTTCAAGGCCGGTGGGCAGTCTCGTGGCGGTCCCGGAGTTTACCTGGCTGCCCCGTGCTGGACCGCTGGAAACACCGTCTGGCGCGCCTGGAGGGCTCTGATCCACCTGTGCGAGGTGAAAGAAGCTCCAGGAACTCCTTTTATCAGCATGGGATCGCGGAGTCGGTTGGCTTTCGGTCGTCAGCGCCGCCGGGGTAACGGCAATCGGCACAATCGTTACCGTGCTCTCATCAAGGTAGTGATAGGTTAAGCCCGTTCCCGTGAGAATCTTGGAAAGCGCTTCGTCAGCATTCAGCGTACCTGTGACGCCGGGTGTCCTTCGGCTTCGAACGTCCTCAGAAACATAAATCACGTGTAGTTGGCGCATTTCACCAAAGGATTGAAGCGCAAGATTCAAATCCTCTGGCGGAATCTCTATGGCCGTGCGCATTGCCGCCTTCGCGCCCTGCGCATTCGACATCCCAACGGCCGCGAGACCGAGCGCAAACCAAGCCGCTGCACGCATAAACACCCCCGAGCCCCTTGAAAGGCTTTTTGTGAGCGTCGGCCGGAATGGCGACGCTTTCATTAATGGATAAGAGCGTGGGGGAGCGGCAAAAGGAAACCTCGCGCTCGAATTTTTGTTACGGCCGCCCAATTCGGATCTCGTCCTCCGTTTCCTGCACCGTGACTCCAAAGCGTTGCTGCAATAGACCGACTACACGTGAGGGGTCTGAGGAAGGGAAGACTCCGCTAATATGGAAATCCAGGAGCGCCTCATCTTCAACGATTATTCGTCTCGGGTTGGTACGATTAAACGCGTCCACTACATCCCTCAGAGGTGTAGACGCAAACACCAGCTTGCCTTCGGTCCAAGCCGTCGCGACAGCCACATTCGTTGGATGCGAAGCGGCGGGTACTCGCGCATCGACCAATGCCTGTTCGCCAGCAGATACGAAAATCGGGGTAGCCGCTACGGGCCGAGACGCACCTGCTTGGGATCCGCTGGGCGATTGAGAGGCATCGGTGAGGATCGCCACCCGGCCTTCGATCACGGTAACGATCGTTCCAGATCGGGTTCGGTTGACATTGAATTGAGTGCCGACGGCGCGAACCTGGCTTTGACCCGTACGAACGATGAAGGGTCGAGAGGGATTCTTTGCAACCGAGAACAGGGCCTGTCCATCAGTGAGGTCAACGCTGCGTAGGGCGCTCGTGAAATGCACCTGAATGCGGGAACTGGCATCCAGTTGCACCGTCGATCCATCCGCCAGGCGAATGGTACGTTGCTCGGCCACCGCGGTGACGTAGGTCGGAGCACGCAACAGTTGCACCCACACACCCCATCCCGCGGCCGCGCCCAGCAACAGCACACTGGCGGCGATGGCCAGCTTGCGCCAGCGTGGCAGTCCGGTCGAGTGCCGCGCGATCGTTTGCTTCGCCGCATCCTCACCACCCTGGTTCAGTGGCACGACATTGCCTTCGTCCCGGGCCCTCCTCACCAGCTCATCCGCGGCAATCTGCTGATTCTGACTCAGCAGTGTGATTCCCTCCCAGAGCGCGGAGATCCTCAAATACGCCCGAATATGTTCCGGCGAGGTGCGCAGCCAGCGATCAAACGCCTCGCGCCCCGGGGTACCAACTTCGTCCTCGCAGAAGGCCACGAACCAATCACTGGCTTCCTCGCGAATTTGGGCTCCGAGCTTGCCCGCAGGTTCACGCGATTTCATTTCAATTCCTGCTCTTCGAGGTACTGGTCGCAGAATGCAATGGCGCGGGTGAGGTATTTGCGCGCCATCGGGCGGGACACTCCAAATCGCCGGCCGATATCTTCTAGCGTCATCCCCTCACAGCGATACATCACCAAGGTGGCGTAGGCACGCGGGGAGAATGCCTCCAAGGCACGGCCGATGTCGGCAATACGCTGCTGCCAGTCGGCCTCGTCGGCGGGGTCCGGAGCGGTGAGCGACTGCAGCTCGGTGACGAGATCAAAGGGATCCATGGTCTCCGGGCCCTTGGCCAGCTTTAGCGTGTGCTGGGCCAATACATGGCTGGCAACGGTATAGAGATAGGCTTGGGGGTTACGGATGGACTCATGATCCTTGATGCGCAATAGTCTCAGGAAAATCTCCTGAAACACGTCCGGGGCGTCCGAAGCGGCATTGCGCAGGCGGGCAGACAGGAATCGCCGCAGCGCCCGCCCATGCGTCTGCTCGATGGATGCAACAAAGTTGTGCGTGCTATCTAGAGTCAAAAGGGCGCCATCCGGTCAATCCACCTTCCCATAGTATTGAAGAGCGATCAGGGGCTCCAAAATGAAACCTCGCGACCATCGCTTCCTGCAATCTAGGTCAGACGCACATCCCATCTCCTTGTTTTATGGCGCTATTGCGTTTACCTCGTCTTCATTCATATAGGACGAAGTCACACCGCCGGTCGGGACCGGAAGTCCTGCGCTCCATACCACGGCATTGAGAATCAGCTTGCGGTAATTGTCGTTCCGCCAATTGTCAAAAAAATGTCCCGTCGAAGTGCCAAAGCCACGACCACCGTCCTTCCTCTGCACGGCCCACGCCACCACCTGATCCGGCGGGCTCGCTGACAGGGCCGGCACCCGGAGTATGGGTCGGAATCTTGGATCGTGATCGCGAAAGGCCAATTGGTAATAGAACTCATCCTTCATGCGAAACGAAGCCACGCCCCGCGTGACTGGGTGACCCGGCGTCACGAGCTCGACATCAGCGTCCAGAACTCTGATGGCCGAATGCCATTTCTGGTGCGCATCGTCGTTGCTGATTCCAAAGAATCCACCCTCCCCATGCCCGCTTTGCCAGTCGAAATACCCTCCGGTCCACTCCAACATCTGCGACGCATACTTGGCGGGACTAAAGGTCGAGAAGTGAAAGGTCATTAACCCGCAGCCTCGCTTCATCTGCAGGGCCAGGGCCGCCATGCGCTCGTCGGTCATGAAGGGGGCGTGAAAGGTCGTAGGCCCTGTCCCATCTTCGCCATCTGAAATAATGATTATCGTGGAGGCGCGATCCAAGGCTCGCGGGTCATTGGGCCATCCATCGAAATACGCTTCCGTCTCGATCCCCTTTACATTGGGTGCGCGATCCAAAAGCGCCTTGATCAATCTCACGGACTTGGCGTATTCATGCTCTCCCAGACCGTGGCTCTTGGGGCCAGCGATTAGGACAATATGCTTGGTATCTCCCGCGTAAGCCTCTTGAATGCCCAACGAGCCGGCCAGGCCCAATAGACACAGCCCAACTACGACAACATTTCTCCGGTGCGTAAAAAGCATCAATGGCCGGGCTCCACCGTCGTAAAGCGCCGAACCGCCTCCTGCTCAAAGACATTGCGGCTCTCATTAACCGCATTGGAGTAACCTGCGTATTGCACCAACCAAATCATAGCGAGGCCGTGAATCGGATCGATGCGCATGTTGGTCGAATAGGCTCCTGAGTGACCGAAGGCACGGGAGTCGCTTGTAAACCAGCCTAAGCCATAACCCAAATGATCGGCCGGCCCATAGATTTGGGGCACGTCCCGGATGGCCGCCTTAGGCACTTGATTGCGGGTCATCGCGTTGATCGCCGACCCAGACAGATAACGCTTTCCGGAGACTACCCCGCCATCGAGGAACAGTTGGCAAAACTTCGCCAGATCGTTCGCTGTCGAGAACAGCCCACCCGCCGGCAAGGGATGGCGATGCGTCCGGTCGCTCAGTGGGTAGTGCAATTCCAGGATCGGCGTCTCCTCAAGGCCAGCCCCCGCGCCTGCCAATTTGTAGGATTTCGCGAGCCGCCTGA
>WNFL01009729.1_pt1 | contig 33480 bp, 29 predicted proteins | sample 5400361 | NCBI WGS metagenome assembly WNFL01 (sample SAMN13153351, study PRJNA577476) | soil metagenome | isolation source: 40 cm soil on Douglas fir-dominated hillslope | place: USA:California | collected 2013-09-17
AGTTGCGTTTCCGCCGACTGCACGGCGCCGGATTCGGCCGCCTTCATCGGATCCGTCACATAGCCGCTGAGCGGCGTTGCCGAAAGAATCTTCGCGAGCACGCCGATCAGCCCTGCGATCGCCGTGAAGAACGCACCAACCGCCACCATTCGCGATTGCAACAATTCGAGCATCGGATCGACCACGTCCACCACGCCCGGCTGCTCGGGAGGCGGAACGGACGGCCGCGAGAGCGTCAGCGTCTCCGAGACGCTGTGCAACGCCTCCTTCCCTGCGGCGTCCTTCGTCACGGTGTCGGTGGACTGGTAGGCGGTCAGGCGCCTGGTGTCGTACTCCTTCCGTCTCTCGACATGACCGAGATGGCCGCTGATCCACGACGAGGTCAGGACGACCAGACCCACCGCGACGGCGCCGAACGCCAGCCTGCGCCGTCTGCGGGTGTTCGGTTCAAGCGTCGCCGACGGCATCGGGCTGAGCACACGCCAGAACGGCCGCCGATGCCGATCCGCGGTCCGGCTCACTTCAGAAACGAACGCCGTCGCAAGATTCGCTGCGTCGTCATGCATCCACGCGTTGAAGCGGCAGATGATGTGCGGCGCGCGCCCGCTGTCTTTGCTGCGCAGCTCCAGCTCGGCGACGATCATGTTCGCCAGAGTGGTCTTGCCGGCGCCCCACGGGGCGTTGATGGCCATCGTGAACGGCGTGCCGGTCTTCTCGTGATCGAGAATCGTCGCGAGCGCGTTGGCGTAGGCTTCAAAGTGAAGCCGGTCGTCGGGGAATCGACCTGATTGGTCCTTCTCGAGCGGCCGATCGGAGAGCATCCACACATCCGGCGGGTTCGCGGGCGTGTCCGTCGCGATTGCCTGGTTCGCGTTCGCAACAGTCGCGGGCTCTTTCGTTGGCGCTTCCGGCGGAGGCGGAGCCGGGCGCGCGACTTTGTTGATCGTGCCAGCCATGTCCTCGAGATTGAGCGGCGCTCCTATAGTTCGTTCCAGATACGCAGCGCGCAGCGCTGAGAGCTCGAGAGAGTCCAGCACGCTGCCCCAACGGGAAACGACCGGTTCCCACGCTTCGGGGATCTTCCCGGACGGCGTGATCAGCGGCCGCGCGAAATATTCGGACGGGACCATACGCCCCAGCTGGCCTCCCTCGCCGAGGCCCAACGTTTCGATCGCCTCGACGTCCTCTCGCGCAGCGGTCAGCAACGCCTGGGTGCTGTGTTTCGAGGCCACGGCCGCGTACTGCAGAAAGAATGTCGACGTGTTTTGTTGGAGGACATCGGAGCTGGACGAAAAGACGATCAGCTTCGCGAAGAGCAAGCAGTCCTTCGCCGGGCCCGCCGGCGTCGTGAGCTCGGCGTTCAGATCCTCGGTGACGACGTCGGCAATTTCCTTGTAGCGGGCGTCTCCTTGAACAGCGTTGACGATGCCAATCAAGCATCCGGCGTACGCCGACCTCAACGCGGTCGCACGCACGGTTCGTGGACGCCCTTCGTCCGGCAGGAACGCCGGAAGAATGCGAAGCGCGGAGCGGGAGACGAGCGCGACGATCGCCCATTTCGGAAGCCTGGCAATCCTGTCTGGCGACAGATCCAGTGTGTAGGGGGCGTCGCTCATGCGCGCCGGCGATTATTCAACAAACCGCGGCGAATGTGGCCTTCGACCTTAATAACGATCGAAACCTCTACAGTATGTGCAGTTTCGGACCGAGACATACTGACAGTCGTTGTCGCTTCGATTGCCATGTGACACAAAGCGTCACGCCCAGAAATGACAGTGATTCGGTAAAGGATTGACCGGCCTATGGTTAGCAAAACTCAGAACCCGGCACAGGCCCTGCACTACAGGTCGCTGGAGGCACGTGCCGTGAGGAGACGCCGCTCATCCGCCGGTTTCGCGATTATCGACCTGCTCTTCGTCTGCGGGATCATCTCGATCCTGTCAGGCATCGCGCTGCCCCGCCTGATGATGGCGCGCGGCGCGGCAGAGGCCGCGTCAGCGATGGGCTCCTTGCGCGTCATCGGCAGCGGCGAAGTGGCGTTTGCCNGCCCCCTGGAACGAACGACGGCTTCCTCAAAGGCGATCTCGGATCCGCGGATCTGGCGCTCAAGAGCGGCTACCAGTTTCAGGTGTCCGCCACGCCGTACGCACTCGCACCTGCGACATGCAACGCGATCGCCGGCGGCCAGACTGGATTGGCATACAAGGCAGCCGCCGATCCGCTCGAACCGAACAACACGAGGTTCTTCTCCGCGAACGCGGGCAACGTGATCTGGGAAGACACCGCGTCGCTCTGGGCAGGCATGCCGGAAGCCGGCGACTCACCCACCGGCCATCCCATCAAGTTCTGACACCTGTGCCGGCGCCACGAAGGCGCCGGCTCACAATTCGAAATAGCGCCGGTACGGACTGTCCCCGACCTGCATCTCCAGCAGGATGGTGTTCAGCCGGTAGTACAGAGTCTCGAGAAATATCTGCGTCTGCACAAGCGGATACACGGGCACACGACTCGTCGCGACGATCTGCGGACGCCGTCCATCCAGGTCGCTCATCCAGGTCATCCACTCGTGTTGCCGATCGGTTGAGAGCACGGCCACATCGGGAAGAACGAGCATCTCAACTTCGTGTTGCACAGGCGGTGCGTCGTTGGGTCCCAGGTACGCCACCGGCCCGGGCAACTCGGCGACGAGTGCAGACACCGTCGAGGCGAGGGCCTCGTCGGCGCCGATGATGAGAATGTTCGGGCGAACCGATCGCAGCATCGCCCATTCGTTGTTTGAAAACGAGACGGGCGCTCCGCCGTTCGGACGGCCCACGCGTACCGCGTTCGAGGACACGCCGTGTTGCGCGCGTCGTGCAGGCCTCTTCATCAATCAACCCTCTCCTGAGGTGCGTGGCAGACCTGATGGAGTAATTGGGGGCGCAGCGAACACGCGTCGAGCCGCGTGTCGTGCTGTGTGTCTTTCGAGAAACCGACTATCGCCGATTTTCCGCGAATTGTCAGCTGCTGAAATATCGCTGAGGTCGAACGAGCTCGGCCGTTTCTTCCCGCTCGCTCGGGCGCGAGGATTGTGCTAGCGGCGAACAGCTTAGTTCTGGGCGAGGTATCCGCTGCGTGCTCTCACGATGAAGTTCTTTCCCGGCACGGCAACCGCGATGCGCGCGAACCGATGTTTCTCCGGCACGACGGCCGGCACGTAGCCGAGCGAGTACTGGTGCGCGAGCTCGCTGGCAATCGATCGGTACAGCGGGTCGAGATGGCTTTCCTGTAACGCCACGAGGGCGCGGGCACCGGTCTCCTCTGCGAGCCTGCGCATCTGGAAGTCGTTTCGCATGGTGCGACCGTCCTTGACCGGCGCGGGCGGCTTCAGCATGATCGTGTAGATCGCCGTTCCAGTTTCCCGCGCCAGCTCGAGCACCATGTCGTACGACACCAGGCTTGCGGTGTCGTCGCCGTCGGAGAACACCACAACCGCTCGCCGCCGGACTTCTGAGGGCGATTTCCCTCGATCGAAATTCCTGAGCGCCACGTACAACGCGTCGAACAGCGGCGTGGAGCCGCCTGCCGACATCCGTTTGATGGCGTCGAGAAGAACCGGGTGCTCACTTGTAAAGGCCGCGCGTTGACGCACCGATCCGCCGAATGTCAGGACACAGGCGCGGTCTTCGGGCTTGAGGGACTCGACAAGCGTGGACGCCGCATGCTTGACCGCCGGGAGTATGTAGTTCATGCTCGCGCTGCTGTCGACGAGCAAGGTGAGGTCCACGGGAACGCTCCCCGCGTCGAAAAACGAGATCGTCTGCGGCACGCCGTTCTCGGACACCTGAAAGTCATCCGCGGCAAGGTGACGGGGAAATGACCCATCGTGGCCCTGAACGGTCACCGTAAGCGCCACAACTTCAGCACGGCTTTGAAACGGCGCGCGCTGGCCTGCCTGGTCCTGGGCGTGAACGGCGGTGATCAGGAATGCGCCCACGAGCGTGGCCAATGCGACTTTCATGAATCGTCACTGGTGCAACGGCCTTGCCGGACCCTGAGGGAGCCCCGAAAGCCGACGGGCACAGTGTTCGCATCGAATTGGCGGGGGTTCTATGATGGAGACACTTCAGGATCGCGGGCCGCAGACAGGAAAAACCACGATGAGACTGACACAATTGTTTCTCGACGAACTTGATCGTGAGTCGTCCCGGACTCGGCCGGCCCTGGAGGGCGTGCCGGCCGGGCGCGACGACTGGAAGCCGCACCCGAAATCGATGCCCCTCGGGCGGCTCGCGGGCCTGGTGGCCTCGATGCCGTCATGGGTCACGCTGATCATCACGCAGGATGAGCTCGACCTGACGCCGCCACCGGGGAGCGGCCAGTTTCAGCAGCCTTCCGCCGGCACGCTGGCAGCCGCGCTCGATCAGCACGTCGCGAAAGCTCGCGAGTCGCTACTCTCGACCACCGATGAGTTCCTGATGACGACGAGCTGGAGGCTGAAGGCCGGCGGCCAGGTGGTTATGAATCAGCCGCGCCACATCGTGCTACGCGACACCCTGAATCACCTCGCGCATCACCGCGGCCAGCTCACGGTGTACCTGAGACTGCTCGACCAGCCGGTGCCGGCGATTTACGGACCGTCAGCGGNNNGCCTGAGCGATCTCGTCTTCTTTCACAAGAGTCCGAGATGGCCCGGAAACCTGCAATTCACGAAGTCGCGGATGAACAGGCGTCGGGAACAGCTGCGCTGTCACTGAAGCCGGGCGGCGTTCACTTCCGGGGGCTGTCGGCCCGCTGAGTGAGCGTGTCGATTCGCCCGCGCACGACGGCCCCTTCGGCCACGGACACGTGGGGCGCGATGATGTCGCCTTCGATGGATCCCGTTTCCCGGATCTCGACGAGCGTGGCGGCTGTGATCGTGCCCGTCACGGTGCCGCGAATCGTCACGCTTTTGGCATCGATGTCCGCCAGGATCTGGGCGGCAGGCCCAATCGTCAGCGAGTGGTCGTGGACTTCGATCGTCCCTTCGACGCGGCCATCGATGATCATGTCTTCAGAGCTGATCAATTCGCCCTTGAAGATGACCGACTTGCCGACCCACGCGACGGCGCGCCGCTCGTCGGCAGGCGGCTGGACTGTAGTGGGGACCGGGGTTCGTGTGTCTTGGACTGTTGCGAACATGAGGGATGCACCGTTTGTCGGCCGCCCGATTTATGATCTTTAGTACCTGACGCGCCGCCAACTCCACTGGACGACGTGAGGCGCCTCTACTATATAAGGAAGGCGCCTCGCGCGTCAGCATTCCTCAGTTCACGACGATCGTCCGGATATTCATCCCGCCTGTATCAAACAGCAACGTCAGCTGTTGCGTCCCGGCGCCCAGCGTCACTGGCACCGAAACCGTCGTCCAGTTCTGCCAGCCGCCCGTGGCCGGAATCGAGACAACTTTCCAGACGTTGCTCGCCGTATTGAATCCGACGTGCATGGACGCACCGCTCGGCGACGCTACGCGGAGCTGCACCGTGCGGTTTCCCGCGCTCGCGACGCTGACCGTGTAGTTCAACCACTCCCCCGCCGCAATCCAGCCGACGTCGAACCCTCCCTCCGACGACGTCTCGATGTCGACGGCGGTGGTGCGGTATTGACCGCCGTTGTTCGCCGGATCGGTGTCGTGATACGCGACGCCTTCGCCGCCGTTGTCGAAGTTCTCGGCTTTGATCGTGGCCGGCAACGCGACGGGCGAGCCGGAGAACGGAGAGAGCCCGCCGCCTCCGCCACCGCCCCCACCACCACCGGCCGACGTCACGTTCGCGAAGCGGAAGTTCATCCCGCCGGTGTCGAACAGCAGCGTCATCTGCTGTCTTCCGGCGCCGAGCGTCACCGGCACCGACACCGTCGTCCAGGTCTGCCAGCCTCCTGTGGCCGGCACCGGCACGACTTTCCAGACGTTGCTCGCCGTGTTGAATCCAAGATGAAGGGACGCGCCGCCCGGCGACGCGACACGCAGCTGCACGGTGTAGTTGCCGGCAGTCGCGACGTTGATCGTGTAATTCAACCACTCGCCCGCCGCCGTCCAACCGACGTCGAATCCGCCTTCAGACGACGCGTCGGTGTCGTGATAGGCGACGCCTTCGCCCCCGTTGTCGAAGTTTTCGCCGTTGATCTGCCCGGGAACCGGTGCGGGCGTTCCGCTGAACGGCGAGAGCGTGCCCGTTCCACCGCCACCACCGCCGCCTCCCGTGCCCGATCCGGTCGAGAACGTCTGGAGCGACGTGGACGCAATCATCGACGCATCGCGCGGCGTGGCGTTGGTCTTCGACACCACTTTCCAGAAGTACGTCGTGTTCGCGGCCAACGCCGGCGAGGGCGTCCAGGAATACGTCGTCGGCGGGTCCTGCACCATCTGCGCCGGGATATTCGCGACGAGGCTCAGGCTCGACGTCGACGTGCCGAGATACACGTCGTAGCTGACCGCCCAGGCCGCTCGGGTCCAGACGAGAGCGCTGCTCGTCGCGACGCCGCTGGCGCCGGGCGCGGGGCTGGAGATGTCAGCCGCGCTCGGTTTCGTCGTGACGAGCGGACCGAAGTCCGTCGTATTCGCCCACATCGCCTTGAACTCGTCGACAAACGCCTGGTAGACGGTCGGTTTCGTCGCGGCGGAGACGAAGTAATTGTGATCGCGCTGCCAGTTCGCCGAAAAGTTCGACGAAGCGTTGGTCGCATAGTTCGACGTGATGATCGTCTTCATATGCGTCACGCCGGCATGGTTGCGCTGGATGATCGGCACGCCGGCCGCCCAGAGCGTGTCGACGTTCGCGTGCGTCAGCCAGAACTGCGGCCACGTGTTGTTGGTGTACTGCTGCGGATCAACGATCACTTTCACGGGCACGCCCGCTCTGAACTTCGCCAGCAGCGCCTGCGTCAGGTTGTCGATTTCCAGACGGTACGCGATCACGTCGACTTCGCGGTTCTCGTTGTTCACCTCCTGCGCCAGTCGATTGTTGAAGCCGGAACCCTGTCCGAAGATCAGATCGGCGGGAATGGGATTGTCGGGTTCGAGGCGCGCCGCGCTGATGATCATCGGCTTCGGATTCGGATACTGCGTCGCGTAATCCGCGCAATTACCGGTCGGCTCCTTGGTGCAGGCCTCGTTCCAGTCCTTGAGGTACGGCGGGTTGCCGACAATGCTCTGCGGCTCCCTCGTCGTGTCGTTCCACATCTGGTCGAACTTCGTCTTGAACGCGCCCACCAGCACCGGATCGCTCGTGAACAGCTCGGATTCGTCGTCGTAGTTGTGGGCGTCGATCGGCGCCAGTTCCGTCGGCGCGAAGTTGCCCGAGCCGAATTCGACGGTGTTCTGTCCGACGAAGATGGCCGCCTTCCAGTGATCGATCTCCGGGAAATATGTCGGGTTGAAGCGAAGGCGGATTGGCACGCCCTGGCTCGCCAGCCAGTAGTACTCACGCTTCGTATTCGGATCGGCTTCGAAGATCGATCCGCGGTCGCCGATGATGCGCACTTTCACGCCGGCGTTGAACCGATTGGCGATCGCGATCGAGATCGCGTGTTCGCTCAGGTACCAACTCGAGATGTCGAGGCGCACCGTTTCCTGATTGATGTACTGCACCAGGATGTTCGTCACGTTCGTGCTCGACGAGAAGTACACCTGGTCGTCGGCTCGAGCCGGACCAGCGGCAGGAACAGCCGTCAGCAACACGAAGGCGCATGCGATGCGACGCAAACAACTCTGTGATCCGGACATCCGTGGCGCCTCCTTGCTGGCCGCGATGTGCGGCACAGCCGGTAACCCGAACGTCAGGCAACAGAGCAATGCGGATGCCGCGCGTGTTCGCACGACAAACCTGCTTCTGCGACGGTCCGATCGGAAGCTCAGGTTTCTGAGTATGTCGCCGGGGAACTCAGGAGATCGTGTGGAGGAATTTGGTTGGCCACTACGGCTGGGCTCGCGTGTCCGTTCCCCGTGGCCAGCTCTCCGGCCAGCAAGGCCAACGAGACGTCGTCCACTCGGAATCCTGCGCGTGGATCCGGCTGGTCACCGTCACAGCGACGTGCGACGCACGATGCCACTCGGCCTCCGTTCGTTCAAGTGGCGATCGTTCTTCCGGCCACAGCCGCCGGACCCACTGGCTGGTAACAACTGGCACGACACAAATCTCCCTCAGCGGTTCGGGATTGCGGGCGGCTGTGAAGTCCCCGGCACCGTCGTCCCCGGAACGGCCGGTGTACTCGGCTGCGTCGGAACAGCCGGCACCGCTCCGGGCGTACAGGGCAGCTGGATCGCGACTGGCGCAGTGCCACTCGCCGCTGCCGCCGACGGCGGGGCGGCAGCAGATGCTGACGGCGCCGGCGATGTCGTCGTGGCTGGCGGAAGCGTCGTTGGCGCTTGCGGCGGCACCGAACCTGGTGAGGGCGGTGTGCTCGGGACAGTTATCGCTCCGGGCAGTCGGTTGTTCCGGGCTGTCGTGCTTCCCTGCGCGGGCGGGCTCGTCGGTGAGGGTGTGGCATTTGTCGCCGCGGGCACGCACGGCACAGCCGCGGGCGGGTCCGGTGGCGGAATCACGTCTGGAATACGCGCCGGTCTTCCGCTCGGGGTTGGTTGCGGAGTAACTGGCGCCTGGCTCTGAGCGGCGGCGATAACAGTCGAGAGCGCCGCCGCGATGATCAAGCGGCTCATGCTTGCGCTCGCTGAATACCTCATCGCATGTTCTCCTTAGTCTCCCGAAGGAGATGCATCGCGGATGCCGAATCACTCCCAGGAGCGGCTGATCTGTTTTCGAAACAACGCCGGCTCCTTTGAGAAGAGCCGGCGGCCGCGCTGAACGGCGCGGCCCCGCAGAGCCGCCTGGTGCTTGTCGATGCAACCGAGGACCACAGCAACCGTGCTGGCCTCGCCGAATCGATGAGGCTCCTCGAGAATGACGCCTCGGAGCACAGCGAGGTTGTGATCGTCGCCCAGCCATTCCTGCAGCTGCTTCAGGCGGCGCACGCGACCATGAACCTTCGCGTCGAGTCCTTCGACCAGCCGCATCTGATACCAGTGATCCTTCACGCGCCTCCGCCACGCGTGGAACCGCACGTCTTCGGCTCTCGCCGCCATGGCTTCCGCCATCGCCTGACGCGCGCGGCGATATCCACGTTTGACGCCGTCACGAACCGCGCGGCTCGTGGCCGCCGCCCGGATCCTCGACGGCACGACGCGCCGCGACTGCACGAGCCTCCGCTTCACGTCCGCGAGCTGACGCTTCGCAAGCCGCGCGTATGCATCCCGTCTGCGCGCCTGCAGCACCGAGTTCGCGGTTCGAAACACCGATGAGGTGATGAGGCCTCCGTGTTGCCGCTTCAACGCGTTCATCGTCGCGATCAGTGCGTCGGCGTCGCGAACGGGCGAAAGCTGGCGCGCGGCGCACCTGATGCGTTCGTTCAGCGGCTCGTAATCGTCGCCAAGCTCCTTGCGCAGCAGGTGCAGCACGGATCGGATTTTTTTGACGTGCTTGCGTGCCTCGTGCACGGACTTCCCACGTGGAGAGCCGCCTGACACCTCGCCGGTCGCTTTGCGCAGTTCCCTGGCGACGATGCGAGAGAGCTGGGCGCCGATGGACTTCGCGTTCTTGAGTCGAAAAGCCATCACCCTCGCGTAATCAGCGCGATCCTGCCGTCGAGCTTCTGCGCCGGTTTACGGCCAGTCACAGTTCAGTGAACCGAGCAACGTGCGTGCCTGCGAACGTCCGCTGTTGGGCTACGATCTCCGCCGCGAATGATGAGAGACGTGCTCGCCGATCGGCTGGCCCTGATGATGTCGATGATGTCGGGCGCCGAGCCCGACTATCAGCAGCTCGCGCGCGACGTGCTCGGCATCCGCGGAGCGTCCGCCTCGCTCGCACGCAGCCTCGTCGAGCAGGCGCTCGTCGTCGAGGATCGCCGCGACGGCTGGCGACGCGTCGGCGAACGTGTCTGCAGCGCCGCGCCGCGTGCGCCTGGCGTCTACGTCTTTCGCGATCCGGACGGCCGCGCGCTCTATGTGGGCAAGGCCGCGAATCTGCGGCGCCGGCTGGGCGCCCACTTCGCCGACCGCCGATGGCGGGCGCTGACGCCTGCCGTCGCGCGAGTGGCCGACGTCGACTGGCAGCTCGCGGGATCAGAGCTCGAGGCGCTGCTTCGCGAGGCGATGTTGATCAGGGAGCTGCAGCCGGTGGCGAACATCCACGTCGGCGAGCCGGCGATGCGAACGCGCGCGGTGCCTGCCTCGCTGCTGCGCGACGTCCTCGTGCTCCTGCCATCGGTCGATCCGGAGGCCGTCGAAATCGTTGCCGCGAAGACGCGCGGCGACGTGCTGCTTCATCGAACGGCGCGCGACGGCGCCACGCTCGCGGATACGGCATCGGGGCTCTGGGGTTTCTTCCATCCGGCGGGAGAAGACTCGCACGCGGCGCCGGACCTTGCCCTGGCTCCGCTCGTGTTCTCGTGGATGGCCGGACGCGGACGCCACGTCACGCGCCTCGATCCGCACGACATGGCGGCGGCCGGAGATCTCGCCGCGCGCCTCGCATCGCTGTTCAACGACGCGTCGCTGTTCGTCGAACGGCTCGAGGTGCTTCGCTGAACTACGACACGTTCGCCAGGCGCGGCGAGGCCGCCTCGCGCTGAGCGGGAACCGGCATGCGAACCGTGAAGCAGCTGCCCTGGCCCACGCCGCTTCGCACCAGCGACAGCCCAAGTCCAAGTCCGCTGCTGGTCGTGGCGTCATGCAGATCGTGGAGCTGCGCGAACGGCTCGAAGATGCGATGAATCTGATCGCGCGGAATGCCTTCGCCCGTATCGCGAATCCACACCGACGCATGGATGGCGTCCATCGCGCCACCGATCGTCACGCGACCGCCTTCCGGCGTGAATTTCGCCGCGTTGTCGATCAGGTTCGAAAACACCTGCGCGAGGCGCAGCGGATCGCCGTCGACGATGGCCGCGTCCTCCGGCAGCTCGACGAGCACGTCAAGCTTCCGCTGCTGGAGCTTCGGACGGCACGTGTCGACGGCCTCGGCCACGATCCGCCACAGATCGAGCGGCGTGATCTCCAGCCGCAGCTTGCCGCTGCCCAGCCGGCTGCTGTCGAGCAGATCGCCGGCGAGGCGTTCGACAAGACGCGTCTGCCTCGAGATGACTTCCACCGCCCGCGCCGCGGAACCAGCCGCGACCTGCTGCTCGAGAATCGCCGTCGCCGCCGTGATTGCCGCGAGCGGATTTCGGAGCTCGTGACCAAGCGTCGCGAGCAGCCGCTCCTTGCGGCGATTGGCTTCCGCCGCCGCGTCGTAGGCTTTCCAGAGCTGCCAGCCGGCCGAGGCATAACGCGCAAGGATGCGGACGATGCGCTCGTCTTCGCGATCGAACCGGCGGTCCGCGGAATGACTGACAATCCAGACCGTGCCGATCGCCCGTCCGCGATCGTGGAACGGAATCAGCAGCGCCTCGACAAAGCGGGGCTCGGCGTACAGCGAGGGAAAGCAGCGATCCGGCAGCGACATCAGCTGCGTGCTGTCGCGGTCGATGCACACACCGCAAGGGCTCGCGTTTCTTGGCATCGTGCCGCCGCGCGCGGACGCGAACACGCCGGCGACGGCCTCCCAGCGGAATAGATCGCCCTCGAGCAGACTGATGCCGGCCGTGTGCGCGCCGCAGAGATCGACGGCGACCTCCGCGAGCTTCTGCAGCATGTTGTGCGGGTTGCACGCGAGCTCCGCTGCCAGCAGCCCGAACGCTTCGTGCTCGCGCTCGTAATCGGGCGATCGCAAGGGACGGGTGTCGAGCTCGCGCCTGATGTCGACGTCAGCAAGCGCCGCGATTGGAAAATTCTGAGGGGCGTTGCGCCGCGATGCCGCCTTGGCGTGTGATGAGCCTTGCATGTCGAAACCCCGGCTCAGGATTGGGATCGTGAGCAGGAGGTTTCACTATGTGCCGAAGCCGAGATTGTTGTCTGTTGGGGATTCCCCTTACACGCGTGAGTAAGTAAGGAATAAAGACGAGCTTCAGGTCCCCAACTTGAGTGTCAGTGACAGCCGTCCCTGTGTATCACGCTGCCAAGGGTCGGCGATCGAACGGACTGCTCTGAGCCCGGATATAACGCCGGCGCAGCCACGCCAGCAGGTTCAGCCGCACGCGGCGTCTGCGTGCTCTCGACAGCCTTCCGCTACTCCAGTAGTGCACGGCAGCCTTCATGTCCTCGACCTCCAGGTCATCTGCGTCGCCGGGCGATTGAGCAAGCGACGTACCAAAGAGAGGTCGGCCGGCTCGACATCGAGTAGTATCCAGACTTGAAATGATCACCGTCTTTCTCGCCGACGACCACGAAACCGTCCGCGAAGGACTCAGGCTGCTGGTCAACGCCCAGCCGGATATGGAAGTCATCGCGGAAGCCGGAGACGGCGCGATAGCCGTGGAGCGCGCATGCGCGACGCGGCCGCAGGTCATCGTGCTCGACCTCTCGATGCCGCAGATGAACGGCCTCACCGCCACGAAACAACTGCGATTGTCGCTGCCCTCGTCCGCGATCGTGACGTTGACGCGCCACAGCGACCGCGCGTACGCGCAGCAGCTGCTTGCCGCTGGCGCGCACGCCTACGTACTGAAGCAGTCCTCGTCAAGCGAGCTGTTGAAGGCGATACGCAGCGCCGCGGCCGGAGAAACCTACGTCGACCCCGCGCTGCGGCAGAACGACGGCGGCTGGAATCCCTCCCTTCGCGCCAGCCCTCCGGCCATCACGGAGCGCGAGACGGCGGTGTTGCGGCTGATGGCCATCGGCCACAGCAACAAGGACATCGCCGCCGAGCTGCAGATCAGCGTGAAGACCGTCGAAGTTCACAAAGCGAATGCGATGCGCAAGCTGAAGCTGGCGGGCCGGACCGACGTCGTGCGATACGCCGCGATCAACGGCTGGCTCAAGGATCCGTAGATCGATCAACCCCACGTGTTTCCGATCGCACCTCCGATCGAGCCGATGCTCGCGAAACTCGCCGACGAGATTCCGGATGGCGGCGGTTTTCTGTACGAGCCGAAGTGGGACGGCTTTCGCGCGATTGTCTTTCGCGGCGGCTCGGACGTCTTCATCCAGAGTCGCGACCTGCGGCCCCTCGATCGTTACTTTCCCGAATTGCACGACGCGTGTCTTCGCCTGCTGCCAGACGGATGCGTCGTCGACGGCGAGATTGTGATCGCCGCGCCAGAGGGCCTCGACTTCGATGCGCTGCAGCTTCGGCTGCATCCGGCCGCGTCGCGAGCCGCCACGCTGGCCCGCGAGACGCCCGCGTCGTTCGTGCTGTTCGATCTTCTTGCGATCGGCGGTGAGGACGTGCGGGCCCGCCCGCAACGCGAGCGCCGGGCGCTGCTCGATCAGGCGTTCGCACATCTCCCGGCGCCGATGCACGTCACGGCCGTCACCAACGATCGGGCGCTCGCGGCGGAATGGCTCGAGCGCTTCGAGGGCGCGGGCCTCGACGGCGTCATCGCGAAACCCGTGGACGCCGCGTACCAGCCCGGCAAGCGCGCGATGTTCAAGGTCAAACACGCCCGCACCGCCGACTGCGTCGTCGCGGGATTCCGGAGGCACAAGACGGCGAGTGACGCCGTCGGTTCGCTGCTGCTCGGTCTGTTTGACGATCGCGGGGTTCTCCATCATGTGGGCGTCACGTCCGCGTTCACGATGGCCGTGCGCAAGTCGCTCGTCGAGCTGCTGGAGCCGCTTCAACGCGATGCGTTGAAGAATCACCCGTGGCGTGACTGGGCGGAACAGAGCGGCGAGGCCGTCCGCATGCCCGGTGGACAGAGCCGCTGGAGCGCCGGCAAGGATCTCTCGTGGGAACCGGTGCGCATCGAGCGTGTCTGCGAGGTGAAGTACGACCACCTGCAGGGCAGCCGCTTCAGGCATGCGACAACGTTTCTGCGGTGGCGGCCCGACAAACAGTCGGCCGACTGCCGGTACGATCAACTCGAGGTCACCGCGCCTTACGAGCTCGCGCAGGTCTTCGACGCGGTGCGCCGGACGTAGCGCCGCCCGAAGCCGCTCGCGAGGGCGCCACGCGCGGCGGCTCGCCCCGCTGCTTTCGGAAGTGCGGTGGCCACGGCGCGTCGCCGAGGCCTTCGCGTTCCTGGCGTGCCGACAGCTCGAGCAGGCTGTCGATCGAGCCGGCATGCGACTCGATCCCGGCGTGGCGATCGCCCACCTGCTGGAACCGGCCGGTCATCGTTGCCAGCGTGAAGTCCTCGGGCTGGCATGCGTCGAGCTCCTCCCACGTGATCGGCGCCGAGACGCGTGCGTCCGCGGTGGGACGCACGGAATACGCCGCGGCGATGGTGCGGTCTTTTGCGTTCTGGTTGTAGTCCAGAAACACGCCATGCCGCTCTTCCTTCCACCATTTGCTCGTGGCGAGCGACGGCGCGCGCCTCTCGACTTCGCGCGCGAACGCCAACGCCGCCCGACGCACCTCGGTAAACGACCAGCGCGGCTCGATGCGCACGTACACATGAATCCCGCGGGAGCCGGATGTCTTCGGCCAGCCCGCGAGCTTGAAATCCGTCAGCGTGGCGTTGACGATGCGTGCGACGTCGCGGAGCTGGGGCCAACCGATACCCGGCACCGGATCGAGGTCGATGCGTAACTCGTCGGGATGGTCGACGTCTTCAGCGCGAACCGGGTGCGGATGCAGCTCCAGACACGCGAGGTTCGCCATCCAGGCCAGCGCGGCCGCATCTCTCGGCACGACCTCATCGGCCGAACGGCCGGATGGGAAACGCAGGGTCACGACCTCGATCCACGGAGGCCGAACTTGTGGCGCGCGTTTCTGATAGAAGAACTCCTCGCCAATTCCGTTGGGATAACGTTTGAGCATGTTCGGACGCCCCCCGGCTCCGCGAAGGGCGCCATCCGCAACGGCGATGTAGTAGCGCGCGAGGTCGAGTTTGGTATGGCCGGTCGGGAACAACGCTTTGTGCGGATTCGTGATTCGAATCTCGCGCCCGGCGGCGATGAGCACGGCAGTGTCGGAGTTGTCCATCGTGAAGTCCAGACGACAATAGTAAAGCGAGGCCGCCACGACGCCAGCTGACGTGCATGATATGAATGGGTCGATCGCGGCGCTGTTGGGGGATCTGGCGGCTGTCCAGACCTCGCCACAGCGCCGCTGGGCGTACAGTCGCGCCGCCGCCGCGATTCGCGACCTCGAAGACCCCGTTCAGTCCTATGTCGGGAAGGACGGCACGCTCGGAAAGATCCGGCATGTCGGACCCTCGTCGGCACGGGTCATTTTCGAAGTGCTGGCACAGGGTACCTCGCCCACCGTCGAACAGGCGGTCGCGTCCAGCGGCCGCCGGGACGCGGTCCAGAAAAGCCGCGGGTGGCGAGCGAATTTCCTGACGCGCTCGCAGGTGCTCGCCGCGATCCGCCAATCTTCCCCCGGCAGCGTGTCGTTACGGCAGTACCGCGGCGATCTACAGATGCATTCCGTCTGGAGCGATGGCAGCCAGACGCTTGAAGCGATCGTCGCCAGCGGCCTCGAGCGCGGCTATGAGTACTGCGCGATCACCGATCACTCCTACGGATTGCCGATTGCCCGAGGCCTCTCGATGTCCGGGCTCGCGGAGCAGCACGCGGAGGTCGATCGGCTCAACAAACGGCATCGCGGCGGCTTCCGGCTGCTGAAGGGCATCGAAGCCAACATCCTCGCGGACGGCACCGTCGACATGAGCGCTGATGAATTGCGCCAACTCGAGATCGTCGTCGCGGCGCCCCACGCCGCGTTGCGCGTGGCGGCCGACCAGACCGAGCGAATGCTTCGCGCCGTCAGGACGCCAGGCGTCCACATCCTCGGCCATCCGCGCGGCCGCAAGTACGGATCCCGGCCCGGCGTGTCCGCCGACTGGGCGCAGGTATTTGCAGAGGCCGCTGCGCGCGGCGTCGCCGTTGAACTCGACGGCGATCCCACGCGCCAGGACATCGATCACGAATTGGCGCGGCTGGCCGTCGACGCAGGCTGCCTGTTTGCGCTCGACAGCGACGCGCACGGGACCGCCGATCTCGAGTTCGTGGCGACGGCGATCGCGCACGCGCGCCTCGCGGGCATTCCTGCCAAGCGGGTGATTAACTGCTGGCCCGTCGAACGCTTGCTCGAGTGGACGATGATCTCGACGATGGCGCCCGGGGCACCTTCGCACCCTTCTCGCGAGCCTCGCTGAGGGCAATGGCAATCGCCTGTTTGCGACTTGTGACCCTTCGCCCGGATCCACTCTTGAGCGTGCCGGTCTTGCGGCGGTGCAGGGCGGACTTCACGCGTCTCGAAGCGCTCTTTCCATATTTGGCCATGAGAAACCTCGACGTCTTGTCGTAGCAAGGAACATGCACGCGCCCCTGGCCAGGTCGTCTGGATTCCGCCCGAGCACGGTATTTGCTTCCGCGCCGCCGCATGGTGAATCAGCGCCGCGGAGGCGACCGCAGGCGCGATATCGATCGGCGCAACGGGACAGCTGGCGCCTCCCTGGATGTCACGCGCCTGGAGCACGAAAACCTCTATAACCAGGTGTTGGAGAACGTTCGCGCGCTCAGGCGGATGGAGTCAGAGCTTGCCGTCATCTGTTCGCTCCTCGAACGGAGCATGCAGCTAAGAGGTAACCCGCTTCCACTTCACTCTCTGCCAAGTGGAAACGCCGCCGGACTTGATATGACCTCGCCGGTTGTTTTGAAGCGCGAGCCGTGATTGCCAAGCGGGGCGCTTTCCGCGAGGATAGCGCATGCCCGCGACAGTTCTCGTCGTGGACGACGACGCCGCCGTCGTGCGTCCGCTTGCCCGATTCCTCGAGCTCGAAGGATTCAACGCCGTAACCGCTGCCAACGGCCTTGAAGCGCTCACCTATCTGCGTGATGGCACGGCTGGTCTTTCCGCCGCGAACAACTGCGCGATCCCGCCATCGCACGAATCCCGGTCGTCGTGTTGTCAGGAGCGGATCAGGACCGTGTCGCGGAGATTCTTGCCGCGGCCGCGTTCGAGAAGCCTTACACGTTGTCCGAAGTCACGACGGCCGTTCGCCAGCTCTGTGCCGGCGTGTAGACGGACGATTCCAGATTGCTGGTCAGACGACGTCGAGCTGGGCCGTGCCGAGGAGCTCGCGGACTTTGGTGAGCAGCGCCTGCGCGGTGAATGGCTTGACGAGCAGCTGAACGCCTGGCGCGAGCACGCCTTCAATCTGCGTGAGGCGGTCGGCGTAGCCGGACATATAAAGGACGGGCGTGTTGGGCCGCCCCTTGAGGAGACGTTCGGCGAGCTGCGGACCGTCGATGCCCGGCAGCACCACGTCCGACAACAGCAGGTGAACCACGCCGTCGAACCCCTGAAGCGCCGCCACCGCCTTTTCGCCGCTGTCGGCTTCGATCACTTGGTACCCGAACCGCTGCAAGACCATCTTGACGAACGCACGGACTCCCGGTTCGTCTTCGACGAGGAGGATCGTCTCGATGCCGACCGGCGATCCGTTGCTCGCGGCGCGTTGCCGCACCACGTGCCGCTGGTCGGTCCTGGGCAGATAGATCGTGAACGTCGTCCCCTTGCCGACCTGGCTGGACACATCGATATACCCGTTCAGCTGTTTGACGGTGCCAAACACCGCCGACAGCCCGAGGCCCGTGCCTCGGCCCACTTCCTTCGTCGTGAAGAACGGCTCGAAAATCCGCGCCTGGATCTCCTGCGTCATCCCCGTGCCCGTGTCGCTCACGGTCAGTGCCGCATAGCTGCCCGGGACGCAGCCTCGATGCTCGCGCACGAAGCGCTCGTCGAGGGTTGCGTTGTGCGTGCCGATGCGCAGCGTCCCGCCTTCCGGCATCGCATCGCGCGCGTTCACGCACAGGTTGACCAGCGCGTGTTCGAGCTGCGTCGCGTCTCCCATCACCGGGTTGAGCGCCTCGCCCAGCGCCGTCACGATGGTGATCCGCTCACCAAGCAGCCGGCGGACGACCGGCGCCAGCGATCGCACGATCTCCGACAGGTCGACCGTTGTCATCGACAGTACCTGCTTACGACTGAACGCGAGCAGGTGTCGGGTCAGCGCGGCCGCACGTTCAGCGGCCGCCTTGATCTGAAGCAGGTCCTGGCCGATCGGCTTATCCGGCCCGATCTGCTCGGTCAGCAACTCGCTATATCCGAGAATCGCCGTGAGCATGTTGTTGAAATCGTGCGCGACACCGCCTGCGAGCTGCCCGATCACTTCCATCCGCTGCGACTGGCGCAGCTGCTCCTGCAGCTGGTGCTGTGCGGTGATGTCCTCGACGATCACTTCGAAGACCGGCTGCCCCGTCAGGCGATCTCGCGAGACGCGGCCGTTGACTCGCACGCGAATCACCGAGCCGTCCTTCCTCCGCCACATCGCCTCGGCGCTCACGGTGCCTTCCTCGAGGCAGCGGTGTTTGATGTCCTTCCCGACGATGGGATCGACGTACACGTCGCCGGCGGAGCGTTTCAGCAGCTCATCCGCGGACTCGTAGCCAAGCATCGAGACCATCGCGGGGTTCTTCCGAAGACCGCGTGCTCGACCAGCGATCGGAATCGCGCTTCGGAGGCACGCAGCGCCTCCTGAGCCCGGCGATGGGCGAGGCGCTGTTCGAGCTCTCGTCGAGCGCGTTCAATGGATGGAAGCAACCGCTCCAGGCGGCCTTTGACGAGGAAGTCGTGGGCCCCGAGTTTCAACGCGGTAACCGCGGTGTCTTCGCCGATCGTGCCTGACACGATGATGAACGGGAGCTCGCTTCCGGACGCGTGCAGCACTTTCAACGCCGCCGGTCCCGTGAACGCCGGCATACTGTAGTCGGAGAGCACGACGTCCCACGGGGCGCTCACCAGGGCGGCGGCCATGTCGTCGGCGGTCTGGACGCGCCGGGTCACCAGCTCGCAGCCGGATCGCTTCAGCTCATGCAGGATCAGTTCGGCGTCGGCCTCTGAATCCTCCACCATCAGTACGCGCAGGGTTTCGGGCATCGGCGGTAATTACGGATATGTTTTCGGTCTATCGTGAAACGCCGCGAATCAGACCCGCCGTCCTCGCGCTCATGTTGCCTCGTTCGGGTGGAGCCGATAACTCCTGCGACCCGACCCATGTGGGCAATGACGTGAAGGAGAAATGATGTCGGAAGCCGCACCGATCGTTCTGATGGCCGAAGACGAGTCGGTCATTCGTCAGATGGCCCGGCGAATTCTCGAGGGCGGTGGCTATCGGGTGCTCGAAGCCGTGGACGGCGTCGAAGCGGTCAAGATCCTGACCTCCGGCACGGAAGTCGATTTGCTCATGGCCGACCTCGAGATGCCGAACCTGGCCGGCGAGGAAATGGTCCGCCAGTGCCGCATCACGCACCCGGACCTCAAAGTCCTGTACGTGAGCGGCGTCGTCGATCGCCTGCTCGATGAGCGTCCGGTCCTCTGGGAGGGTGAAGCCTTCCTCAACAAGCCGTTCACGCCAAATGGCCTCATCGAAGCCGTCAACCTGTTGATGTACGGATCACTCACCAAGCCCGCACGAAAATGACACGTCCGTCGGCCGCCGGCACCATTCTGATCGCCGACGACGACCCCGGCTGCGCCGAAGTGGCGGGCCGACTGATGCGCCGAGTCGGCTACGACGTCATCGTCTGCAGCAACGGCGCCGAAGCCCTCGAGGAAGTCGCCCGGAACCCGCCCGATCTCATGCTGCTTGACGTCGAGATGCCGAAGGTCCATGGGATCGAAGTCTGCCGTCGCCTGAAGAGCGACCCGGCAACGCGTCTGATTCCGATCGTGCTGATCACGGGGCTGGCCAGCACCGGAGATCGCGTGCGCGGCATCGAGGCCGGCGCCGACGATTTCCTCTCCAAGCCGTTTGCCGCCGAAGAGCTCCAGGCGCGGGTTCGCTCCCTGGTCCGTGTGCGCCGCTACATCAGCGAGCTGGAATCGGCGGAATCCGTCATTGTGAGCCTGGCCTTGACGGTCGAAGCGCGCGACCAGTACACCAAGGGCCACTGCGAACGCCTCGCGCAGTACGCAACGGCGCTTGGCGCCGAACTCGGGTTAACCGAGGAAGAGCGATCCGCGCTTTATCGCGGCGGCTACCTGCACGACATCGGCAAGATCGGCATCCCGGATCACATCCTGCTCAAGCCGACCGCTCTCTCGAGCGCCGAGTACGAGGTGATGAAGCAGCACACCATCATCGGCGATCGTCTTTGCGGCAATCTCCGCGCGCTCCGGCTGGTCCGTCCGATCGTGCGCCACCATCACGAACGCCTCGACGGCAGCGGCTATCCGGATGGGCTTCGAGACGATCAGATTCCCGTGCTTGCACAGATCGTCAGTATCGCGGACGCATACGATGCGATGACGACCGACCGTCCGTATCGCCTCGCGTGGTCGTCTGCGCGAGCCTACGACGATCTTCGAAACGATGTCGCGAAGGGACTCACACGATCGGATCTGGTCGAAGCGTTCATCCGCCTCGGCGAGCGAGGCGGGTTGAACGTCGCCGCGCACCCGAAGAAGATCGCGTTGACTCGCTTCCTAAAGGCGGAGCCAGAGATGACTTCAGCCAAATCGCGACCTGATCCTGCGGTTTCAATTCCGTCGTATCGCTCACGCTAACAAACTGACAAATAAGCCCTTATCGACCCGCATATTTGAGCGGCCGCGCGGGGCATTCGGCTTGCTCAAAGAGCAGGCGTGGATCCCCTCTATTCAGAGGGGACGTGCAGAAGAAGACGAGTGGCCCGATCCCTTTACGGTGAGGAAACGATGCGAACTCTCGGACGTTTAGTATTTCTGATTCCCCTGCTCTTCGCGGTGCCCGTGTCGTCGGCCCACGCGGATCCGATCGTGGTTGGCGACCGCGTGACGTTCCAACGAACAGAGGGCACCACCACCGGCGGCGGCGCATTTGTGGCCACCGTGGTCGGAACGGACATATCGTTCCTCTCGTTCTGCCTCCAGTCTGAGAGGCCGCTGGATTTCGGACCCCAGTACACGATCGGTGGCATCACCGACTATGCGTACTGGGAGGACGACAATCGGGGCGGCGACACCATCACCGGCAGAGATCCAATCTCGTCGCAGACCGCATGGCTCTACACGCAGTTCCGCAATGGGTCGCTGCAGGGTTATGACGGATCTACAAGCTCCATGGACTCGCTGCAGTGGGCGATCTGGGTGTTGGAAGACGAGGAATGGCAGGTTCCGACCGGACCGTGGCGGCCATTGGCGAACCACTTCATCGATCTGGCCAATCAGGCTGTCGCGGCTGGCTTCTCGGGAATCGGTGACGTGCGAGTGCTGAATCTGGTGTCCTGGGACGGCGTCGACATCCAGGATCAGCTGGCGCTCGTGACGACGCCTGAGCCGCCGACACTGGCGCTGCTGGCGTGCGGCCTCTTCGGACTCGGCGTCACCCGCCGCCGGTGGCTCGCCGCGGCGACGCGCTAAGACTCGCAGCACGACAAAATCCACAACACGGCATCAGCAGGACACGGTCCTGCTGGTGCCGTTTTTCTTTTCAGGCACGGTCTTGGCTTAGTGGACTGATCCCCGCTGCGTCGCGGTGGATGCGACGGCTGCGAGCGCAGCTGTTTCCGCGGGCGTTCGCATCGGCGACGACGCGGCGTGAAGCGCGCCTGCGACGTGCGGAGCGATCATCTCCAGAAGCCGGCCGCGGTTCTGATCGCAGGCGCCTGCCGGGCTGTAGACACTGAGCACGCCGACCAACGACGCGCCGAGCATCAGCGGCACGCTGGTGCACCGCTGCAGATCCGGATTCGCGCTTTCCGAATGCACATCGAAATCAAGCGCCGCATCGGAATCGAAGACGGCCTGCCGCGTCGCGGCCACCCACCCGGTCAGCCCGTCGCCGATTCCCGCCGTCGCGCCAACCAGCGCGCATGCCGCGGGCCCGAACGCATCGACAACGGTGAGGCCGTCGCCCGTGCCGTTCGCGAGATACCAGGCGCCTGTCGCTCCGGGAACGATGTCGCGAATCAGATTCGACGACAGCGCGAGCACGTCCGCAATCGTGCCGTCCCCTTTCGCGAGCCGGGACAGGCTCACGAACGCGAGCACGTCGCGCGAGGCTGCGACCGCGTGCGCCGCTTGTGATACCTCAGGACCAAGCCGCGACTCCGCCTGCGACTCGCTGATCCGCTTCAGCACCTGCCGATGCTGCGACGCGGCCGGCAGCTCGACTTGAATCGTCTGATACACCGCGATGAACATGTCCACGACGGCCGGGTCGTACATCTGCCCGCGGCGCTCACGCAGGATCTCGAGCGCAGCTTCCTCGGTCATCCGGCGCCGGTACGGGCGGTCGGACGTCAGGGCGTCATAACAATCGACGACCGACAGGATGCGCGCGCCAAGAGGAATCTCCGGGCCGCTGATGCCGCGCGGGTAGCCGCTGCCGTCCCAGTTCTCGTGATGGCATCGCACGATGGGCACAACGGGGTACGGAAACTCGACCAGCGACAGGATGTCGGCGCCCACGTCGACGTGCAGCTTCATCTTCTCGAATTCAGAGTCGCTCAGCTTGCCGGGTTTGTTCAGAATGTGCTCCGGAACCGCGAGCTTGCCGGTGTCATGCAGCAGCGCGGCTGCTTCGAGCGCCTTGAGTGCCTGATCGTCGCTGACGCCAAGCGCCTTCGCGAGCCCGACGGCGTACGCCTGGACGCGCCGCACGTGGTTGTGCGTCACGTCGTCTTTGGCGTCGATTGCCATCGCGAGCGTTTCGACGGTCGAGAGGTAGAGCCGATCGAGATCGCCGAGGTGGCGCTTCGCGTCCTCCAGCCGGCCGAACGACGACTGGAACGTCAGGTAGACGACGGCCAGCAAGGGCGCGACGATGACGACGGCGACCAGACTCAGCAGCTGGCTGACGAGAACGACGCAGAACGCCATCGAGCCCGCTGCGAGATAACCAATGGCGAGCCAGAGGAAATGCTCGCGCCAGATTCTGGGAATCGAGTGCTTCGCCTCCAGACCAACGGCGATCGCGGTGAATCCGGAGTTGAGGACAAAGTAGACAATCGTCAGGCACGCAAGCGGGCCGACCAGCGAAGCCGCGGGCAGGCTGCTCTGCGCGAGCGGCCCGACGCCCGTGATCCGGAAGAACACCGTGCCGGCGGTCCAGATCGACAACGCGGGCGCGGCCATGTTGAACACGACGCGGTCCCACGAGTGGCCCTTCCGCCACGAGAGCACCCCCGTGTCGGCCGCCAGGACGACGGCCGCCGCGCTCGGTCCGAACAGCAGCGCCGTCGCGATGGAAAACGTGTCGGCGACGGAAATGCTGGCCGACACCGACGCGATGTTGAGGGCAAACGAGCCGGTCAGGATGCTGCAGGCGCCGAGCAGGATCCACTGCCATGAGTGCGACAGCTGGATGAGATCGCCGGCCGAGTGAATCAGCACAACGCTGCCGGCGAGGGCGACGAGCCCGACGTACACACGAAGCGCCCGCGCGGATGGCGCGGGCGCTCGAGTCTGATCCGCCGTGCGCGCGACTCTCCGATTCATGTATCAGCTTGGGTCGTCGGCGGTGAACGTCGTGCCCCAGATGATCGCGTCATCGCTGGTGCCCCAGATGATGGCGTCACCGCCTGAATCGTAGATGGAGGTGCCCCAGACGATCTCGTCCTGTCTGCGCGAGTATCCCGCGATCGGTCCCCACACCAGCTGATTCGCGTTCATCGATGCGAGCGGATTCGTGAGGCCGAGGAGGTTCAGGTCGCCGAAATTGAGCAGCGACGGATTCAGCCACGCGAGCGCCGCCGTGAGCGTCGACAACAGCCGGAAACCCTGGCGGGTGTACAGCCGGTGGCTGAGCGTGCCGCCGTCCCAGAAAGCCGAGCCCGACGAAGGCGACAGCAGCCCGCCGATCGTCGTCGTCAGGTTTGTGAGAAGACCGCCGGAGGCAATCTTGCGCGATGCCCAGACGTTGACGTTGCCCGAGCCGGCGCCGACCAACCCTCCGTCCGGCATGTAGGTGGCGCCCATCTGCAGCGCAAGCTTGACCTGCGCCGGCGAAAGGCCCGGCGTCCCCTGGAGCAACAGCGCAACCGCGCCGCTCACCATCGGAGCCGCCATGCTCGTGCCGCTCATCTGCATGTACGCGTTGCTGCCCGAGCCGGCACGATGCAGCGATGGATAGTGCGTCGACAGATACGAACCGCTCGCCTCGAGCGACACGATCTTGTTGCCCGGCGCCGCGACGTCGGGCTTCATCGTGAAGTCGTACTCCGTCGGCCCCCGCGAGCTGTAAGTCGTGATCGTGTCGTCGCTGCGTTTCACGGTCCCCGCGGTGTTGACCGCGCCAACCGTGATGGCGACCGGCGAATTGCCCGGCGACGTGATGCCGCCCAGAATCGTGTGGCCATCCGCGGTCCGCCCGTTGTTGCCGGCTGCGGCAACCACGACGATGCCCGCCGCGTACGCGCGGCCCACGGCTTCGCAAAGCGGATCGGTGGCGGAGGGCTCGGTCACGCCGTGGCCGAGCGAGAGATTGATGACGCGAATGTTGTAGGCGGTGCGATGCGCGATCGCCCAGTCGATGCCCGCGATCACATCGCTCGTCAGCCCCGAGCCATCGTCTCCAAGGACGCGGATGTTGATCAGCTGCACGCCTGGCGCGATGCCTCCGGTATACAGGCTCGTCACCAATTTTGCCGGCCCCGCGGCGCCCGCGATGATGCCGGCGACGTGCGTCCCGTGCCCGTAGTCGTCGTTGACCGATGGATCGTTGCCGAGCATGCTGACGCTCGCGACGACTTTCTGCGCGAGCGCGCTATGCGCGGCGATGCCCGAATCGATGACCGCCACGCCAATTCCCTGGCCGGTCACTCCGGGAATACTGAGGAGGCCCAGCAGGCCCGCCTGCCCGGCCCGCGTGAGATCGGCCGCCATCGCCGTGTTCGAGACCGACATCGCGTTGTGGACCGGCAGATCGCCCGACAGGTGATCCAGGCCCACCTCGGTCGAAAGCGCGGTCAGTTCGTCGCTGTTCGCTGCCAGCACCGCCCCGTCCGCGAGCCGGCGGACGATTCGGAGATGATGGCGGCCGGCAAGCGCGTCGACGTCGCTGTCGCTGCCGTGGACGATGACTCGTGCGCGGGTTGTCGTATGCCGCGCCTGATGCCGCAGGAGATCGCCGGAGAGGTGTGCCCTGTGGTCTGCGTTCGCGCCTTTCAGTCCAAGCGCGGAAGCAGCGACGAGTGCGACGACCAGACCGATTCTGAGGGGAGCTCGTTTGTAAGTTTTCATAAGTGACATTAACGACATCTATATGACTAAGTAGCTCACATTGAGCAAGCAACGAGCCAGAATATTGGCCGACGCGACGAATACGTCCAACTAACTCCTGCGCAATGACTTTCGGGGGCGCGAGGGGGACGAGTGCGCGATCGACCGACCTGGGCCGTGCTCTTGTAGAGAACACAGGGCCTTGCACTTAGGCCAACCGATCGCGTCTAACTGATTAGAGTGAAATGTCTTAGCGAAGAGTGTCTTGAGATGGGACGTTGGAGCACAGTTTTGAACGCAGGAGCCGCGGCGGCGGCTCGCGGTCGTCTTGCTGTGGACTAGTACAGGCGGCCGCTTCGCGAGTGGCGGCAGCAGCGGCACCGCCAGATCCACAGCGTTTCGTCGCGATCGAACTGGAGCACGGCGCCATGCTGGCCGCAGTACACACATCGGATGAGGGGTCCGATCAGCGTCGAGACGATTTTCATCGCGACGCGACGCACCCGGCCCTTGCGAACTTCACGAGCCCAGTCGATCGATCGGGCGCTGGTCAGCACGCCCAGCGATCTCCACGGGCTACGACCCACACTTGGCCACATGATGTACAGGCGTAGAGGTCAGTTTGCAGGGGGAGTACAGGCTCGTTACGCTTCCCGTCCGGCTGCAGACACCGTGGACAAGACGCGGGGTCTGATCTTTCGTGCTTCGTGTATCTCGGATCGCAAGTGCTCACGGAGATCGTCCCGCCTCGTCTGGTCGCGCATGAAGAGCAACCGATCGGACAACATGCGAATCCTCTCGCGGTCTGCGCTGAGGACTTCGTCGTTCTTTGAAAAGGCCACCATACGCCATCCACGACAACCAAATACCATGCCGCGCTTTACCTGCGCGCGCGTTCGCGGCGTTGCACACTCTGCTGCTGCAAGCGGTGTCCCAGAAATCCACCTTGTCGCGAACTTCGAGACACGGTTCTGCGGAGAAGACGAGAGGAAATGGCGCGCAATTGCGCGACGAGACGGGCGTGCCTGGCGGCGGGGCTCTTAGTTCTTCAGGGCTCTGCGGGACTTGGCCGTGGTCGTCGTGCGATCGTCAGACGAGGCGAACATCCCGGCGCGCGGCGACTCGCGCTGCCAGCGCTCGAACGCCTCGACAGCCGACAGATGCTCGGTGTTCAGCGCGCCGATGGGGAATCTAGGCGGCGATTTTTCCTGGCCGACCGTGCGGTTGCTTTTCATCGCGGCGAGCCTCCGCTCATCTATATCGGCGGGGGNNNCGCAGTAGGGTGCAGGCGTGAGACGGGGCGGGACGCCCGCTGGCGGCTTACACGAGGACGTCTGTCGCGACCCGTTGCACCCGGCCGCAGTCACCGCAGCGGGCCCAGAGCGTTTCGCCCGTGCGAATCCAGCCCTGCACGTGCGGGCTCTTGCAGCCTTCGCAGGTCACCGCGCGTGGCAGGTCAGTCGATCTTCGGCCGGAGCGCGCGACTGTCCGTCGGTCGGCGCGCAGCCGGCGCTCTTCCGCCGTGGGCGGCGGAGGCGCTTCGAAGGTGAATCCGCAACTGCAGTTCAGACAGCGCACGTGCCAGACGCCGTCGAGCTGCTGCAGCGGCTCGATCGCGTCGGGTTCGTGACAAGCGGGACAGCGCGGAATGCCGCGGGAACCTGCAGAAACTTTCACGTTGGCCTGAGTGAATCCATGTTCGCCCATTCGCCGCGGGTCGTCCAGCGCCTGACTCATCAGAATGGCATTTCCTGACTCGCATTCAGAAACGGCCGCGACACGACTTTCCTCGATGTGCATCCAGGAAGTCTGCCCGCGGGACGACTCCTTCAGCGCCGTGACAACCGGCACAAACGTAATCGAACCGCGCATCCGCAGTAACTCGCAGCCAACGCAGCCACTTACCCCGGACGATCCCGGGAACCGAGCGCCGGAGGATCGGCGGCCGATACTTGGCGCGGATTCTGAAGTCTATCCGAGGGATGTTGAAAGTCGAACTCCATACGCACACGTCCGACGATCCTGTCGATCGGATCCCGCATACGCTGACGCAGCTCGTCGACCGCGCGGCCTACCTCGGCTATCACGCACTCGCGATCACGCTGCACGATCGGCAACTCGACCTCCGGCCCTTCCTCACGTACGCCGCCGACCGCGGCATCGTGCTGATCCCCGGAATGGAACTATCGATCGAAGGCCGTCATACACTGCTGCTCAATTTCCGGAGCGGCGCCGAGGACGTACGCACATTCGATGATCTCGCGCGCCTGAAGCAGCGGCAGCCGGGCCTCGTGGTGGCGCCGCATCCGTTTTTCCCGGGACCAACGTGCCTTGGCGATCGCCTCGAGCGCTACGCCTCCCTCTTCGACGCCGTCCCGCGCCGAGCTATGGGCCGCGGCGCACGGCAAGCCAATCGTCGGCAACTGCGACGTGCACCGGCTTCGCCAGCTCGGAACCACGTATTCACTGGTCGACGCCGAACCGCACGCCGACAGCATCTGCGCGGCGATTGCCGCGGGACGGGTGCACGTCGAAAGCCGGCCGCTCTCCTGGACCGACGTGAGCCGGACGCTGGGCTCGATGCTCGCGAGCGACATCGTGTCGTGGTGCACGGCGTCGCCCGTGCGCGCGGGGTCCAGGCTGGACCCCGCCGTCTGAGGACTGATTCCGGTTACTGTGAGAAGTCGGCGTTGAACGCCAGCGGCGTCATCGTCGCCGTGACCGTGAACTGACGTTCGGCCGCGCCGCTCTTCATCCTGACGTGGTGCGTGCCTATCTCTACCGGAAGATCGACAAGTGGTGTCTGCCCGACGGCGACGCCGTCAAGCCAGACGTCGGCCGGCGCCGTCGACGTGAACGAGGCCTTCGAGCGAGGTGGAGCGATCGACAGCTGCGTCGTTTCTCCCGGACGCACATTCACCTGGCGCACTTCCTGGTAGCCAAGCGCCCGGTTCTCGAACAGCAGCTCGTGAGTGCCTGGTGACAGCATCACCTGGAGGCGGTCGTCGAGCCGAAGCGAGCGCGTCCCCTCGCTGATCGCCAGATCGACCGGCGCGACAACCGCCACCCATCCGGGATAAATCGTCTGATCGAGACGTGCCGTGTCGTTGGCGCCGACCGTTACCGTCTGCTCGACGGAGCCCTTCGAGTTCTGGAGCACGATCACATGCTTCCCCGCCGGCATGCCGTCGAGCGTCAGCGGCGTGATGCCGCGAACTTTTCCGTCGACCGTCACCTGAGCCACTTCGCTCGTGGACGTCACGACGAGTCGTCCTGTCCGCCTGGTCGAACCGGGAGCGGAGTCGACCGGCGCCAGCTCCGCCTGCGTGACAGCCGGAACCATACGGGTGATCGGCGGCGTGTCCTTCCATCGCTCCACGTAAGGACGCGCCTTCAACGCGCCAAACCAGACGCCGGCGCCAACCGCGACCAGCGCCGCCACACGCGGCAGCACGCGCAAGACCGGCAGTGCGCTCCGGCGCACACCGGTTCCGACGGTCGTCAGGGCGCTCAATGCGACGCGAGTGGCGGAACGGGCGCCGCGAGCCGCGGTGATTCCGGCGTCGCCGGCTGAACGCGCGGCATCGATGAGCGGCGAGATCGAAAACGATGCAGCTGCGGGTTCCCGGGGAGGCAGGACGATTGGTATGGCAACGCTGACTCGGTGGGCGCTCCGCTGCGCGCGAGCCCAGGCGATGGTCGCGTGCGCGGCCGCGACGAGAGCGTCACGGCGCGCCAGCGCGCGCTGCGTTCGATCGTCGTAGCCAGCCGTGGCGGCGAGAACGTTTTGCATGCTCCGGCTTCAGTACCAAGTACGGAAAGTGCAAGAAGAAGGCCGCGACACTTCCCCCCGTCAGCCGCGTTACGCCTTCGTCTGCCGATGACGGATTCGCAGGTGTGATTACAGGAAACGTCGGCGCCGCCACGTCTTTGGTACAAATACGCACGTTATCGCCCTTCACGCCGTGGCTCCTCTATTGCACTGACACTCGGGACTTGGCCAAGAGTGTCTCCGCACCGATCGCGCCTGTAAGAAGGGCTCCCGACGAATTCGAGGCGCTGCACGTCGCGCTCGAATCGCGGCTGTCGGCGCTCGAAGCGGCGCTCGCGAATCCAGACGACTGCGCGCTCGAAGGCCTGATCCTCGACCTGGCTCGAACGGCGACCGAGGAGGCCGAGGCGGCCGCCCGTCGCGCGTCCGTGGACGCCCTGGCCGAAGCGGATGCACAGGCCGGCACTGCGATGACGCAGGCGCAAACGGCCGAGGCCGCGCTCGCGTCTGAGCGGCAGGCGGGCCTCACGCTTCATCGAAGCCTCGGCGCCGCGCGGTCGGAGCTCGAAGCGGCCAAGCTGAAGATCACGACGCTCACGAACGATCTCGAGCACGTGCGTGACGCGTTCACGATCGAGCGCACCACGCTGCGATCCGAGCTCAGCGAAGCCGAGCGATGCTTTGCCGCCTCCGATACGCTGCGCCAGCAGGCCGAAGCCGCGCGCAACGAAGACCTCTCGCGCGAACGCGCGACCATCCAGCGCCTCACCGACTCGCTCGCCCAGTCGCGCAGCGAGATCGACGCCGCGAAACAGGAGGTCGCCTCGCGGGCAGCCGACATGGAGGCCGCACGCGAGCGCGCCGACGTGGCCACCCGCACCCAGGCCGACCTCGCGCAGGCCGTGGCCGATGCCCGCGCCCGCGTCGAGGCCCTCGGCCAGGAGCGCGACGGCCTGAAGGCGGACCTCGAAGCGGCGCGACAGAACGCCGCCCGGTCGGCGACCGCAGTGCAATCGACCGAAGGCGAGCGCGCGGCTATCGAGCAGAAGTGGCACGATGCCGAAGCGCGCTTTGCGTCGGCCACGCGCGAGCGCGATGCGCTGATGGCCGAGCACCAGTCGACAACCGCGCAGCTCGACGCCGCCCGTCAGGGCTCGACGACAGCAACCGCTGCGCTGCAGGCGCTCGAGACTGAGCGTGCAACGCTCAAGACTGAGCTTGCAACGCTCGAGACTGAGCGTGCAACGCTCGAGCAGAGGGTGCGCGATGGTGAAGCCCGCATCCAGACCGTGGCACGCGAGTGGGACGTGCTGAGCGCCGAGCGAGACGCCGCACAGGCCCAGCGCGACGCGATCGCCGCCGAGCGCGATACCGCACAAGCCAGCCTTGCCTCCGCGGAGGCCGAGCGCGACGCCGCGATGGCGCAGCTCGACGCCGCCCGCCAGGGTTCGAACACGGCCACGGCGGCCATTCAGTCGCTCGATGCACATCGGGCCACGCTCGAGCAGAACTTGCAGAACGCCGAGGCCCGCGCACAGGCGATGACGAGCGATCGCGACGCCGCCCTCGCCCAACTGGACACGGCCGTCGCCCAACGGGACACGGCCATGGTGGAACGCGCCGCGGCGCAGGCGAACGCTGACGCCCTCCGCAAAGCCGTCGACCAGGCGCAGGAAAAAGAACGCGCGCGTTTCAGCGAGCTGCGACAGAGAACCGAACGTCAGATTCAGGATCTCGAAGCGCAGTTGCTGGCCACTCCGGAAGACACGGCCGACGAAGGCGTCGAGATCGACGTGTCGCTCGACGACGTCGACGAGGCACCTGCCGCGATCGAGCTCGACGCTTCTGAGATGGTCGCCAGGCCGAGGGCGGCCGCCTCGATTTCCCGTGCGGCGCAGGCGCCGCCGGCCAGCGTCCAGGGGCCCATCCGTGGCGCCAGTCGTCACGGTTTCACCGCACCGATCGAGGTGAAGCTCGAGGGCGAAACGGTGCTGCTGGTCGACATCTCGACCGCAGGCGCCCAGGTGCTGTCGAACTCCGCGCTCAAGCCCAACAAGCCCGTGAAACTGCTCCTGCCTTCGTCGGAGGCCATCATCCTGTGCAAGGCCAGGATCGTCTGGTCGCGTTTCGAGCCGCCCACCCCGGGCAAGCCCGTTCGCTACCGCGCCGGCATGGTCTTCACGCAGTCGGACACGGCCGCGCTGCAGGTCTTCATCACGCGACACACGGGCGTGAAAATGAGCGCCGGCCCCGCCGAGGAGCGAAAGCCCGGAAAAGTGATCCCCGTGCCGTTCAACATCAACGGCGGCCGGACGGAAGAGTCCACGCGCCGATCGCGCGAGCCCATCGCTTCCATCGATTTCAACTTCCCCGCACAACGGGACTAGCGATCTTCGTCGTTTCAAGGGTTCCAAGAGTTCCAGAGGTTCCAAGGGCTCCGCGCACCCCTGGCACCCCTGGCACCCCTGGCACCTCTCGCACCCTTGGCACCTCTGGCACCCTTGGCACCTCTGGAACGATTAGGATGGGGTTCTGGAGCGTGCGATGCAGGTTGGAATGATCGGGCTCGGGCGCATGGGGGCGAGCATGGTGCGGCGGCTGCTGCGCGGCGGCCACGAGTGCGTCGTCTACGACGTCAACGCCGATGCGATCGGGCAGCTGGCGAAAGACGGGGCGATCGGTGCTCGAACGCTCGATGAATTCTCCGCAAAGCTGACCAGGCCGCGCGTCGCGTGGATGATGGTGCCGGCGGCAATCGCGCAGCAGACCGTCGACGATCTCTCGCAGCGCTTCGAACATGGCGACATCATCGTCGACGGAGGAAACTCCCACTACGCCGACGACATTCGGCGGGCAAAGGCCCTGGCGGCGAGAGGTATCCACTACGTCGATTCGGGGACGAGCGGCGGCGTCTGGGGACTCGAGCGCGGATTCTGCCAGATGATCGGCGGCGAATCAGACATCGTCCGGCACCTCGCGGCACCTCGATCCGATCTTCGCGACGCTGGCGCCGCCGGTCGACTCGGCGTCGCCGACGCCGCGGCGCGATCGGAAATCAGGCGGCACGGCGGAGCACGGCTACTTCCACTGCGGTCCAAGCGGGGCCGGCCACTTCGTCAAGATGGTTCACAACGGCATCGAATACGGGATGATGGCCGCCTTCGCCGAGGGCCTCAACATCCTCCGCCACGCGAACGTCGGCAAGCAGACGCACGTCGTGGATGCGGAGACGACGCCGTTGCGGGAGCCGGAGTTGTATCAGTACGATTTCAATCTGGCTGACATCGCTGAAGTGTGGCGGCGCGGCAGCGTCATCGCGTCGTGGCTGCTCGATTTGACGGCGAATGCGCTGGCCGCCGATCCGCAGCTTCAATCGTTTTCCGGGCGCGTGTCCGATTCAGGCGAGGGCCGCTGGACCATCGACGCCGCGATCGACGAAGGCGTGCCGGCGCCGGTGTTGAGCGCCGCGCTCTACGCGCGGTTCAGTTCGCGGGGCCAATCCGCTTTCGCCGATCAGGTTCTGTCCGCGATGCGGTACCAGTTCGGCGGCCACGCGGAAAAGAAGGCCTAGGCGCGCATGGCCGAAGTTCGTGTGTGCGCCGACGCCGGCGAGCTGTCTTGCCGCGTGGCCGAAGCGGCGGCTGCGCTGATTACGGATGCCGTTCGCTCAACGGGACGATGTTCCCTCGTGCTCTCTGGCGGCAGCACGCCTCGTGCGCTCTACACGCGCTGGGCATCGAGTTTCGTCGATCGGATCCCGTGGGCCGGCGTGCACGTGTTCTGGGGCGATGAACGGTTTGTGCCACCCGACGATCCACGCAGCAACTACAAGCTCGCCAAGGACACGCTGCTCGATCAGGTCCCCTGCCCTGCGGCAAATGTCCATCCGATGCCGACGTCCTCCCCGACTCCCGAGCAGGCCGCCGGCGCGTACGAAACCGCGTTGAGGCGGCACTTCGACAGCGATCGCCCGCGGTTCGATCTCGTGCTGCTCGGCCTTGGTCCGGACGGACACACCGCGTCCCTCTTTCCTGGATCGCCGGCGCTCGACGAGAGGGCGCGCTGGGTATTGCCGGTGACGGCGCCGGTCGATCCCTCATCGCGGCTGACGCTCACGATGCCGGCGCTGAACGCCGCCAGACACATTTTCTTTCTCGTGACGGGGACGGAGAAAGCCGAAGCGCTCGACCACGTGCTGACGGGCGCAGCCGACGTGCGCACGTACCCGGCCGCCGGCATCAGGCCCGAAAGCGACGGCCTGGTCTGGTGGATCGATCGAGACGCCGCCGCCCTGCACCAGCACCGGAGGTAGCGTGCCGAATCTCACGTCTGACGCGTTCGTCTTCTTCGGGGCCACGGGCGACCTCGCGTTCCGCCAGGTCTTTCCGGCTCTGCAGGCGATGATCCGCCGGGGACACTTCGACGGACCGATCGTGGGCGTCG
>WNFL01354321.1_pt1 | contig 33437 bp, 30 predicted proteins | sample 5400361 | NCBI WGS metagenome assembly WNFL01 (sample SAMN13153351, study PRJNA577476) | soil metagenome | isolation source: 40 cm soil on Douglas fir-dominated hillslope | place: USA:California | collected 2013-09-17
GACAATCAGGGCGATGCCCTTGCGGTGTTCCGCTGGGGTTCGCATTAATTATTGCTTTCAGACATCACGCTCACCGCAGAGGACGACATAATTACTCGTTTTCTCTTCCACAAAAATCGAAAATCTCACCACGCGCCGCAAGCGGCACGCGGTGAGATTGTAGGTTTACTCCGCGTCTTCGGCGTTTGTTGGTTGTGTCACGCAATAGCGATTGGCGAAGGGATGCCGAGCTTTTCGCCCCAGACCTGCAGTGACGGAAGAATGGCCGGATACAGTTCGACGCCGTCCTTGAGTTGCTTCTCGCGGCGGCGCAATCCGGATTCGCCGGGCAGGCGTACGCGATCGAAGCCGGGCCGAGGCGGCGTGGTGCGGCAGGCGTTCGCGATCCACTCGGTCTGGCGCGTGAAGTCGTCGCTGCCGCCGAACAGCCCCGGATCGAATACCTGGACATAGACATTGGCCGCCCAGCCTTCGTTGGGATCGGCACGGCCGTGGCCCGACAAGCCTTGCGTCAGCGCTTCGACCAGCAGACCGAGTGCGTAGCCCTTGTGGCCGTGATCCAGTCCGCCGATCGGCAGCAGGCCGCCCTTCGGTTCGTTGAAGACGACCGCGGGATCATCGGAAGGAATGCCGTTGCCATCGAGCACCCATTGCCCGGGCAGCTTGCGTTTCTCGTTGTTGAGCCGGCCGGTCAATCCGTGCGTCGTGATCGACATCGATACGTCGATCATCACCGGATCGCCTTTCGTCGGCCAGGCCGCGGCAATCGGGTTCGGCGTATGCGTGCCGGTTCCGCGCCCGCCGTGCGGCACCACGCCGCCGACTTCGGGACCGGAAGAAATCAGCATGACCATCATGCCCTGGTCGGTGACTTTCTTGAGATAAGCGGCGAGGCAGGCGATGTGATGGCTGCGGCGGATGGCGACCGTGCAGGTGCCGAGTTTCTTCGCACGCTCCAGCGCGAGATCGATGGCCTGCGCCGTGAGCCAGGTTCCCGGCAGGCGCATGCCGTCCCAGGTCACGGCCGCCGGAAAGTCCGCTATTACCCGCGGCGATCCCGATTTCGTCATGCCGCCCTTTTCGAGATCATTCAGATACGGTCCGAGCAACTGCAGGCCATGCGTCGTATGCCCCAACAGATCGCCCTCGACCAGGATTTCCGCAACGACTCTGGATTTATCAGGTTCGAGTCCTGTCTTGTCGAGGAGGTTGGTCGCGAAGCGCACGAGGTCGTCGGCGCGGTAACGAGGATTGGTCATGTTGGAGGAAGTGGTGGTCAGCAGGGCGAAAACCCGAAGAACAATTTGCCACAGAGGACACAGAGGGCACAGAGGAAAACACGAGACGGAAATGAGATACGAGCTTGGCGGATTGCGACCTGTGTCGACAAACGCCGGTTCGCTTATCTCCGTTCTTGCTCTCCTCTGTGACCGCTGTGTCCTCTGTGGCTAACGGGTTGTTGCTACTGTCGTAATCGTTTACATCATTATGATCTGGCGGACGGTATGGCCGGAGGCGAGGCGGTCGAAGCCTGTGTTGATGTCCTCGAGCTTGATGTGGTCGCTCATGAGCTTGTTCACCGGCAGCATCCCGCGGCGATAGAGATCGATGTAGCGGGGGATGTCGCGCGACGCTACGCACGAGCCGACATAGCTGCCCTTGATGGTGCGCTCCTCGGCAACCATGTTGACGTGCTGCAACGGCCAGCGATGGTCGGGATGCGGCAGGCCGGCGGAGACGGTCGTGCCCCCGCGGCGGAGTGCACGCCGCCACCCGTCATGTCCTTGACCTTCTGGATTGCATCCGGGTCCCTGGCATTGACGGTATCGGTGGCGCCCAGTTCTTTTGCCAGCTTGAGCTTGTCGTCGTGCAGGTCGAGGGCAACAATCTGCTGCGCGCCGGCGACGATGGCGCCGAGCAGCGAATTGAGTCCGACCCCGCCGAGCCCCAGGACGGCGACTTTCGATCCGGGAAAAACCTGGGCGGTATTGAACACCGCCCCTACGCCGGTCAGGACCGCGCAACCGAACAGCGCGGCTTCGTCGAACGGCAGCGTGCTGTCGATCTTCACCAGCGAACCGCGGTTGACGACGCAATAGTCCGCGAACGCGGAGACGCCGACATGGTGATAGACAGGCTCGCCTTTCTGGCTCAGCCGCATGCCGCCGTTCAGCAGCTTGCCCGCGCCATTCGCCTGCTGCCCGGGTTCGCAACGGCCCGGATGGCCTTCCACGCAGGGCGGGCACTGACCGCAGCTCGGTGCGAACACCAATGCGACATGATCGCCGACCTTGAGGTCGTTGATGCCGCCGCCGATTTCCTGGACGATGCCGGACGCTTCGTGACCGAGGACCATGGGCATCTGCCGCGGACGGTCGCCGTTGACGGTGGAAAGATCGGAGTGGCACAGGCTCGCCGCCTTGATCTGCACCAGCACTTCGCGCTGGCCGGGTTTGTCGAGCTCGACTTCCTCGATGCTCATCGGCTTGCTGTCCGCGTACGGTTGCGGCAGACCCATCTGCCTGATCACTGCTGCTTTTATTTTCATTCTGCAATCCTCAAGAACTGACTAGCCGCCAAGACGCCAAGAGCGCCAAGTAACAACTGGAAAATATGCACATCGGAAAATGTGGTTCGGCTACGATTTTTCCTTCGCGTACCTTCGCGTCCTTTGCGTTCCAAGATTCGTCTCTGGTTTTCTTGGCGCTCTTGGCGTCTTGGCGGCAAAGTTCTGAATTAGTAAGTAGCCCGTCCGCCGGAAAGGTCGAAGGTTGCGCCGGTAGTGAAGGAGCAATCCTCGGTGCAGGCCCACGAGACGGTGGCGGCGATTTCCTCGACCAGGCCGAAGCGGCCCATCGGAATCTTGGAAAGCATGTAGTCGATGTGGCTTTGCGCCACCTGGTCGAAGATCGGCGTCTTCACTGCGGCCGGCGTCACGCAGTTCACGGTGATGTTGTTCTTCGCCAGTTCCTTGCCCAGCGACTTGGTCAGGCCGATGACGGCGGCCTTCGACGAGCTGTAGGCCGAAGCGTTCGGGTTGCCTTCCTTGCCCGCGACCGAAGCGATGTTGACGATGCGGCCGTAGTTGTTCTTGATCATGTGCGGCACCACCGTGCGGCAGGTGTAGAAGGTGCCGTTGAGGTTGATGTCGTGCACGCGAATCCAGTCGTCGACCGGCGTCTCCCACACGGTCGCATTCTTGCCCGCGATGCCGGCCGAGTTGACCAGCGCATCGACCCTGCCGAAGGCGGCCAGCGTGGATTTGAGCGCAGCTTCGACCTGGTCGATCTTGCTGACGTCGACTTTTGCCGTGTGGGTTTTCACGCCCCCCAGGGATTTTGCCGCGTCCGCCATGGTTTTTTCGTTCATATCCCAGATGGCGACGTTGGCGCCCGACTGCGCAAGCCGTTTGGCGATGGCCAGGCCGATACCGGAAGCCCCGCCGGTGACGATGGCGCTGCGGCCTTTCATGTCGAGTTGATTCATTGCACTCCTCCTTATTATTTTGGATAGGCCGGACGGCATGCGGCCGGGGCACGGAAGACCGCCATTTTAATTCACCCGCCCCACCTCGGCCAAACCTTTAAACAAGGGTTCACCGCAAAGGACGCGAAGGAAGGGCGACAACAAAGGAGAATAGTCGTATCGAAATGAATCCGGGGCTGATGATGTGCCACCCTGAAAGTTGGCGGCACAGATCTACGAACCGCCACTCTAGCCCTTTGCCCCGATATCCTTTTCCTTGTTCTTGTTTTCCTTCGCGTCCTTCGCGTCCTTTGCGGTGAATGCATTTTAGACAGCCTGGCCGGCGGCATGGCCGCTGGCCCAGGCCCACTGGAAGTTGTAGCCGCCGAGGTGGCCGGTGACGTCGACGACTTCGCCGATGAAATACAGGCCGGGGTGTTTGCGGGCTTCCATTGTCTTCGAGGACAGTTCGCGGGTATCGACACCGCCCAGTGTGACTTCGGCCTTTTTGTATCCGACGGTGCCGCTCGGCCGGATGCGCCAGTCGTGCAGGCATTGCGCCATCTCGCGCAGGCGGGTCGCGCCGAATCGTTTCACCGGCTGGTTCTCGAAATTGAACTCGACCCAGCGCTGGGCGAATCGCTGCGGCAGAAATTCGCCGAGTACGTTGGCGAGCAGTTTCTCCGAAGCCTGCGCGCTCTCGAGGATTTCCCCGGCGTCCCGATCCGGCAGCAGGTTGACCGATAGGTCGAGGCCCAGACGCCAGTACGAGGAAATCTGCAGGATGGCGGGCCCGGACAAACCCCGATGGGTGACGAGCAGATTTTCGCGAAAGCTCGCGCCGTTGCAACTGACCACCGCATCGACCGAGATACCGGAGAGATCGCCGAACTGCGCCAGGGTGTCCGGCGCGAACGTCAGTCCGACCAGTGCGGGCCGCAGTTCCGTGACCGCGAGGCCGAACTGCTCCGCGATGCGATAGCCGAAGGGGCTCGCACCGATCTGCGGAATCGACAATCCGCCGCTGGCGATGACCAGCGACGCGCTTTCGAACACACCGCGGTCGGTGGCGATTGCGAAACGTTCGCGTTTTTCAATCGCGGTGACCTTGGCCGGCATGCACCATTGCACTTGCGCGTCGTTGCATTCGGCCCTGAGCATTTCGATGATCTGCAGCGCGGACCCGTCGCAGAACAGCTGGCCGAGCTTCTTCTCGTGCCAGGCGATGCCATGCTTTTCCACCAGCGCGATGAAGTCGCGCGGCGTGTAGCGCGCCAGCGCGGAGCGGCAGAAATCGGGGTTCGCGGAAAGAAAATTCTCCGGCCGTGCATCGACGTTGGTGAAATTGCAGCGTCCGCCGCCCGAGATGCGGATTTTTTCGCCCAGCTTTTCGGCGTGGTCGAGCAGCAGCACGCGGCGGCCGCGTTTGCCGGCTTCGATCGCGCACATCATGCCGGCCCCTCCGGCGCCGATGATGACGACGTCGGCGCTCATCGCACCGGCTTCCCGTGCGCCAAGTGTCCTGTCTCGTTGATTCGTGGGATAACTTTGACATTAGACAATAGCAAACTGATACACCCCCAGTAATGAACCTTCGCAGACTGGAAAACCCGCGAAATTGGTGTCAGGCAAGGCACGAACCACAGCCAGGTTGCACACCTGGCGAGGATTCGCAACGCAGCCTGACGCCTATTCTCGTCGGGTTTTCGGCCGCGAATTAACGGGACAGGACGCTAAGCGAAGGACAGCACTATCAGCAGGAGGACGATGCCGCCGACGACCCACACCCAGATCGGCAGGGGAGATTTTGCCGGCGCGCGCGAGGCGGGCGCATCCGTCTGCCCCGCGCCGGCCGGAACTGCCGGTTCCGCCGCCGGGGTGACAGTCTTGTTGAAGCGGACGAAGAAATCGTCCGACATTTTCTTGGCCACGCCGTCGATCAGGCGTGACCCGATCTGCGCGAGCCTGCCGCCGACGCTGGCCGTCGCCCTGTAAGTGAGCAGCGTGCCGCCGCTTTCCGGTGCGAGATTGACTTGCGCACTGCCTTTGCCGAAACCGGCGGCCCCGCCGGAGCCTTCGAAGGCGAGCGAGTAGGAGTTGGGCGGATTGATGTCCGACAGCAACAACTTGCCCGCGAACTTCGCCTTCACCGGGCCGACGGCGGCGGTCATCGCCACCTTGTATTCATTTTCCGATACCCGCTCGATGCTTTCGCAACCCGGAATGCAGGCTTTGAGGATTTCCGGATCGTTGAGCGCCTCCCACACGCGCTGTTGCGGAAGGGGGATGTGCTGCTCGCCGCTCATTTCCATGCTGCCGATTCTCCTTATATCTGTTCCGTGCACCGCATTGGGCCGGGCTCCGCGATTATGCGCCCGCTTTTGTGGCGTTCAAGAGCGAAGTTGGCTCATAACAGGAATTCGCAGTCGCCGATAACAACTACTCATTATCTTTTTCAAAATCCGGTTGCTAGGCTCCATTCACATAAGCAGGCAGCAACCGTCAACCGTCCGGAAGCATCCAGGAGTCTGACCTTAATCAGGGGAGTTTGATCATGAGCGAAGTCATTGAACCGAAGAAAACGGTGTTGGCGATAGAAGGCGATACCGTAGCATCCGACACCGGCATCAACAGCACGCGCCGGACGATTCTGAAAGGCGCGGCGGCCGTGGCCGGCGTGGCAGGGGCACAGGCGATCACCGGTTTCCCGCTGATCTGGTCGCAAGAGATAAAGGACATAGAGTTGCGCCACGTCGGTGTGTCGTACTCCGTGGTCAAGGCCATCGGCGACCAGGCATCCAAGGATCTGGGCTTCAAGGTGACGATGCAGAACCTGGATACCTCGGCATCGATCAACCGCTTCGTTACCCAGCCGAACACCGTCGATATCGCCGACGTCGAAGGCTGGCAGGCGAAACTCGCCACCAAGCGCGGCGTACTGCAAGGCATCGAGCGCAAGAAGATCAAGGAGTTCGACAACATCCTGCCGATCTTCACCAAGGGCGCAATCGACGGCAAAGTCGTTTCGCGCCAGGGCATTTCGCCGTACGAAGCGATGTACATTTCGAAGCCGGACGCGACCGACCTGCATGAGGGCGTCACCGACTGGTGTACCTTCCTGCCGCAGGTCTACAACGCCGACTCGATCGGCTACCGGCCCGACCTGATCAAGAAGCCGATCACGGAATGGAAGGAACTGATCAACCCGGAATACAAGGGCAAGGCCGCCATTCTCGACGTACCCGCGATCGGCATCATGGACGCGGCATTGTGTTTCGAGAGCGCAGGCGAAATCAAATACGGCAACAAGGGGAACATGACGAAGTCGGAAATCGACTTCACCATCAACCGCCTGATCGAATTGAAGAAGAGCGGCCACTTCCGCGCCACCTGGACCACGTTCGACCAGTCGGTGCAGTTGATGGCGGCCGGCGAAGTCATCGTGCAATCGATGTGGTCGCCCGCGGTCGCCGCGGTGCGTGTGAAGGGCATGCCCTGCATCTACGCGCCGGTGAACAAGAAGGGCGACAAGGAAGGCTACCGCGGCTGGTGCAACGGCATGGCGCTGATGAAGCACCTCTCGGGCAAGAAGCTCGATGCCGCCTACGAATATCTGAACTGGTATCTGTCCGGCTGGCAGGGCGGCTTCGTCGCCCGTTACGGCTATTACAGTCCGGTGCCCTCGACCGCGAAGAAATTCCTGACGGCGAACGAGTGGGAGTACTGGTACGAAGGCAAGCCCGCCAAGGAAGCCATCCTGGATCCGTACGGCGTGCCGATGGAGAAGGCCGGTGCCCTGCGCGACGGCGGCTCGTTCCTGGAACGCGTGACGAACATCTCGTGCTGGAACACGCTGATGGACGAAGCGCAATACATGAACAAGCGCTGGAACGACTTCAAGGCGGCGTGACGCTCAGTTCAACCCTTGTCGGACCGGCAGGACAGGATTTACAGGATGGACATGATGGAAACCATGAAGACCGCCGGATTCCGCATTTCATCCTGACAATCCTGTTCATTCTGTCAAATCTCGAACAGCTAAAGCACCAGACAGGATTAACAAGCTGAACATGATGAAAATCAGGAAGGACGAATTCATCCCGTCAATCCTGTTCATCCTGTCAAGTCTCGAACAGCTAAAGCACCGGACAGGATTGACAAGATGAACATGATGGAAATCAGGAAGGACGAATTCATCCCGTCAATCCTGTTCATCCTGTCCAGGCAGGATAAGAAAAAAGTTGGACAGGTTTGAAAAAGAATTCCGGCCACTCAGTTCCACAACAGACCTTCACATGATCGCAACTGCCGACATTTCGCGCCAGAAGCCGGCGCGGCGCAGCCTCACATCCTGGTTCTATGTATCGCCGCTGGTGCTGGTGCTGATCCCGTTCTTCGTCGTCCCGATCCTCGTCGTGCTGGTGGCGAGTTTTCTGGAGAACGACGCGTACGGCGGCATGATCGCGCACTTCACGCTGGCGAATTACGCCGCCGTTTTCACCGCGGGACTGACCTGGAAGCTGTACCTCAGTACGATCAAATTCGCCGTGCTGACCTGGGGACTGACGCTCGTCATCGGGTTCTGGATCGCCTATTTCCTGGTATTCCATGTGCGCAACCAATTGCTGGCGATCGGGCTGTTCCTGGTCTGTACCGTGCCGTTCTGGACCTCGAACATCATCCGCATGATTTCGTGGATTCCGCTGCTTGGCAAGAACGGGTTGGTTAACTCGGCATTGGTCTCGACCGGCGTCATCGACCAGCCGCTCGAGTTCCTGTTGTTTTCCGACTTCGCCGTCGTGGTGGCTTACACCCATCAGCTCACCATCTTCATGATCGTGCCGATCTTCAACGCCATGTCGCGCATCGACAAGCGCACCCTCGAAGCGGCACGCGACGCGGGTGCCAGCCGTCTCGACATCATGCGCCACATCGTCGTGCCGCTCTCCCGCAACGGCATCGCGCTCGGTTCGATCTTCGTGCTGTCGATCGTCATGGGTGATTTCTTCGTGGTCAAAGTCATGAGCGGCGGCGGTTCGGCTTCGGTGGTCTCGGCGCTGTTCGAGGACATCGCTGTGCTGCAATATCCTCCGGCGGCCGCGGCCGCGGTCGTCCTGTTGCTGGTGGTGGTCATCATGATCGCGCTGATCCTGCGGACCGTGGATGTGCGCAAGGAGATCGCGCGATGAGCGCATCCACGATCCCGATTGCCCGCCATCCAAAACGGGCGCGGCGCGTTGCCAGGTATGGCGACGAGAGCAGGCGACCCTGGACATTCTGGGTATTGGCGGCGTTGTTCACGGCTTACGTGCTGGCGTTGTACGGGCCGATGCTCTGCATCTACGTGTTGTCGTTCCAGGATTTGCGCGGCGGCCTGGTGTTCCCGATGAAAGGCCTGTCGCTGCACTGGTTCGTCGACCTGTTCACGCAAGTACGCACCGGCGACGTCAAAGGCGGCTTCGAGCGCTCGATCATTCTGGCGATCCTGGTGACAGTGCTCACCGTCGTGGGCTCGTTCATGGCAGGGCTCGCTTTCCGCAACCGTTTCAAGGGCGACGGCATCGTCTTCTACCTCATGATCGGAAGCCTGGTCGCACCCGGCCTGGTTCTCGGTATCGGTGTGGGTCTGCTGTTCCAGTACTTCGGGCTGCAGGCGAGCTGGTATACCTCGGCACTGGGCGCCCACCTGAGCTGGACGCTGCCCTTCGGCGTGCTGGTGATGTTCGCGGTGATGTCGCGCTTCGACCGCGCCTGGGAAGAGGCGGCGCACGATCTGGGCGCTACGCGCTGGCAGATCATCCGCATGGTCGTCGTTCCCATCCTGGCACCCGGCATCGTCGCGGTCGCGCTGTTCGGCTTCACGCTTTCCTACGATGAATTCTCGCGCACGCTGCAGACCTCGGGCCCGCTCAATACGCTGCCGCTCGAAATCTGGAGCATGACGCTGAACGTGACTTCGCCGTCCCTGTATGCGCTCGGCACGGTCACGACCCTGGCTTCGTTTCTGATCATCGGCGTCTGCCTGGGTGCGATCGCCCTGATGCAGAAACGGCGTTCCAACCAATCGAGCAGGCAACAATGACGATCACGACAGGAGATATCGAACTCGCCGGCGTTTACAAGCACTTCGGCGGCGTCGCCGCGGTGGACGGCGTGAACCTGAAAATTCCCGATGGAGCCTACTGCTGCTTCCTCGGTCCGTCGGGTTGCGGCAAGACCACGATCCTGCGCATGATCGCCGGCCACGAAGATCCAACCGGTGGCGAAATCCTGATCGGCGGCGAGGATGTGACCGGCCTGCCGCCGGTGGAGCGGCGTACGGCGATGATGTTCCAGTCCTACGCGCTGTTCCCGCACCTGACCGTGCGCGACAATGTCGCCTTTCCGCTGCGCGTGCGCGGCCAGTCCGGCGCCGAACGTTACAAGACGGCGGACGCCATGCTGGAAAAAGTGCGGCTGACCGAGCTGGCAAACCGGTTGCCGGGACAACTCTCTGGCGGCCAGCAGCAGCGCGTGGCGCTGGCGCGTGCCGCCATCACGGAGCCGCGCGTGCTGCTGCTCGATGAACCGTTGTCGGCGCTCGACGAGCAATTACGCATCCAGATGCGCACCGAATTGCGCCGCATGCAGCGCGAGCTCGGCATCACCTTCGTGCACGTTACCCACACCCAGCTCGAAGCCATCGCGCTGGCCGACATCGTGGTGGTCATGGAGAAGGGGAAGATCAAGCAGGCCGGTCCGGCCCGCGAGGTCTACGCCCAGCCGCGCGACCGCTACGTTGCGGAGTTTCTCGGCGGACAGAATGTCTTCTCCGGCAAAGTCGAAAGCGTCAACGGTGCCAGCGTCGTCGTAGCCGCGCCGGATGCGGCGTCGATCGTCGTGCCGCTGCTGGGCCGCTCCGTCATCCGCGGCGGCGACCGTGTGGATCTGGCGGTGCGCCGCGACGACATCCACCTGCGCCGGCCCGGCCCCGCGGCCGAGCCGGGATGGAATGCCATCAACACGCGCATCCGCGCGATCGAGTATCAGGGCGCATTCGTCAAGGTCATGCTCGACACGATCGGGGAAACGGAGTTCGTCGCCTATGTCCCCGAACGTGAATTCTTTGCCGATCCGTTCACGGTTGGCGACATGGTCGTCGCCGCGTGGCGTTCAGAGCGTTCATTGCTTTTATCCTAGAACTGTTGCGAGGAGAAACGAAACATGCAGATCAATTTCACCCTCAATGGAAAAGCGCTATCGGTCGATGTGCCGCCGCAGGAACTTCTGTCCGAACTGTTGCGCGAGCGCCTCGGCCTGACCGGCACTCACGTCGGCTGCGATACCAGCCAGTGCGGTGCCTGCGTCGTGCACGTCGATGGCGCATCGGTCAAAAGCTGCTCGACCCTGGCGGCGTCGCTGAACGGCGCGACCGTCACCAGCATCGAAGGCCTGGCGCCGGCCGGCGGCCTGCATCCGATGCAACAGGCTTTCCACGAGCAGCACGGCCTGCAGTGCGGCTTCTGTACGCCGGGCATGGTCATGAGCGCGGTGGATTTCGCGAAGGACAATCCGAAACCCTCGCCCGAGGCGGTGCGCAGCTGGCTCGAAGGCAACATCTGCCGCTGCACCGGCTATCAGAACATCGTCGCGTCCGTCATCGCGGGCGCCGCGGCGATGCATGCCAACGCAAAGGGAGCCTGACGCCATGCCGGATCAACATCTGAAGAGCGCGGCGCCGGTCAATCCGACCGGCATCGGGGCGGCGATCCGCCGCAAAGAGGACATGCGCTTCCTGCTCGGGCGCGGCAATTACGTGGCCGACATGAAGTTCCACAACATGACGTTCGGCGTGCTGCTGCGCTCGCCCCATGCGCATGCGCGCATCAAGTCGATCGACACCAGCGAGGCGCTCAAGCTGCCGGGCGTAGTGGCGGTATTTACCGGCGACGATCTGCTGGCGGACAAGGTTGGGACCTTGCCGTGCGCGTGGCCAGTCACCGGCAAAGGCGGTGCCGCAACCAAGGAGCCGGCGCATCCGGCGCTGGCACAGGGCAAGGTGCGCCACGTCGGCGATCCGGTCGCCTTCGTCGTCGCAGAAACGCTCGAACAGGCCCGCGATGGCGCTGAAGCGGTATTGGTGGACTATGAAGAACTGCCCGCCGTCGTCGGCGTGCTCGACGCGCTCAAGCCCGGCGCGCCGGCGGTGTTCGACGACATTCCGGACAACGTCTGCGTGGACTGGGAAATCGGCGACAAGGCGGCGACCGATGCCGCGTTTGCGAAGGCCGCGCACGTCGCGCGCATCGGCCTGGTCAACAACCGGCTGGTCGGCAACCCGATGGAGCCGCGCGCCGCGATCGGCGACTACGATCTCGCGCGCGACCATCACACCTTGTGGACGACCAGCCAGTTTCCCCACATCGCCAAGCTGCTGATGGGTAATTTCGTGCTCGGCATTCCGCAACATAAATTGCGCGTCGTGTCGCCCGACGTCGGCGGCGGCTTCGGCGTGAAGCAGTTCCACTATGCCGAGGAAGTGCTGGTCACCTGGGCGTCGCGCAAGGTGCGCCGGCCGGTGAAGTGGGTCTGCGAACGCAGCGAGGGTTTCATCTCGGACGCGCACGCGCGCGATCACGTCACCGAAGCCGAGATGGCGCTCGACGAGAACGGCAAATTTCTCGGCTTGCGCGTGAGCACCACCGCCAACATGGGCGGTTACCTGTCGACCTTCGGCCCGAACATTCCCACCAACCTGTACGGCCCGCTGCTGGCCGGCGTCTATACCACGCCGGCGGTTTACTGCGAAGTCAAATGCGTATTCACCAATACGCTGCCGGTCGATGCCTATCGCGGTGCGGGACGGCCGGAGGCAACATTCTGCCTGGAACGCCTGGTCGATGTCGCCGCGATCGAGATGAAAATCCCGAAGGACGAGATCCGCCGCCGCAACATCATCCGCAAGGAGGCCTATCCCTATCAGACGCCGGTGATGATGAATTACGACAGCGGCGACCCCCTCGGATGCCTGGAAAAGGCGTTGCTCAGCGCGGACTGGAAAGGTTTTCCCGCGCGCAAGGCGGAGGCGGCCAAACGCGGCAAGCTGCGCGGTATCGGCTTGTGCACGTACGTGGAAGCTTGCGGCCTGGCGCCTTCCCGCATCGCCATCCGCCTCGGCGTGCGCGGCGGGCTGTTCGAAAGCGCGACCGTGCGCGTGCACCCGACGGGGCAGGTGACGGTACTGATGGGCACGCATAGCCATGGCCAGGGGCACGAGACCACCTGCGCGCAAATCGTGTCCTCCAAGCTCGGCATACCTGCCGAGAACGTCGAGATCGTATTCGGCGATACCGACAAGGTGCAGTTCGGCCTCGGCACCTATGGTTCGCGGTCGGCTGCGGTCGGCGGTTCCGCGCTGGCGAAGGCGGCCAACAAGGTGATCGTCAAGAGCAAGAAGATCGCCGCGCACATGCTGGAAGCGGCGGAAAGCGACATCGAGTTCGAAGGCGGCGTATTCACGGTGGCCGGCACGGACCGCAAGAAGACTTTCGGCGACGTAGCACTCATGGCGCATTTCCCGGTCGACTATCCGCTGGAAATCCTCGAGCCCGGACTGGAAGAGCAATCTTTCTACGACCCGGTGAATTTCACCTTTCCTTGTGGCGCGCACATCGCCGAGGTCGAGATCGATCCGGAAACCGGCTTCGTGCAGCTGCTCGGCTACGTCGCCGTCGACGATGTGGGCACCGTCATCAATCCGATGATCGTCGAGGGACAGATCCACGGCGGCGTGGTGCAGGGTGTGGGCCAGGCGTTGTTCGAGGATTGCGTCTACGACCACAGTTCCGGACAGTTGCTCTCGGGCTCGTTCATGGACTACTGCATGCCGCGCGCCGACAGCGTGCCGTCGATGAAGGTGGAGACGCACATCACGCCTTGCACGCACAACGAACTCGGCGTGAAGGGCTGCGGAGAAGTCGGAACGATCGGATCGCCCGCAACGGTGATCAATGCGGTCGTCGATGCGCTCCAGGATCTGGGCGTAACGCACGTGGACATGCCCGCTTCGCCGAATCGCGTCTGGCGCATCATCGCCAACGCAGGCGGAGCACAGCCGGCGAAGTAAGAAAGAGGAAAGAGAAAAGAGGAAAGGAAAGGCGTGCTGGGTGCTGCGTACTGTGTGCTGAGAAAGCGCTATTCACCAGCACCAGCACCAGCCACTAATCACTTTGAGCGGTGCGCCGCACCGCGAAACGAAGAGGAAACAGGCATGAGGAGCTTCGACTACCACCGTCCGACCAGCCTTGCGGAAGCGGGCAAGGCTTTTGCCGCTGCCGCGGATACGAAGCTGCTTGCCGGCGGCATGACGCTGATTCCGGCGATGAAGATGCGGCTGACGCTGCCGCCGGCAGTAGTCGATCTCGGCGGCATCGGAGAATTGCGCGGCATCAAGGTCGACGGCGGAAACCTGACCATCGGTGCGATGACCACGCATGCCACGGTTGCGTCTTCGAAAGACGTGGCGAAAGCCATCCCGGCACTGGCGCAGCTCGCCGGCGGCATCGGCGATCCGCAGGTGCGCAACCGCGGCACGATCGGCGGCTCGGTCGCCAACAATGATCCCGCCGCCGATTACCCGGCGGTGCTGCTTGCACTCGGCGCAACGATCACAACCAGCAAGCGCAAAATCCCGGCAGAGAAGTTTTTCACCGGCATGTTCGAAACCGCGCTCGAAGCCGGCGAGATCATTCTGCAGGTGACATTTCCGGTTCCCGCCATGGCGGCCTACGAGAAGTTCCGCAGTCCGGCGTCGCGTTACGCGCTGGTCGGCGTATTCGTCGCCAAAACCGCAACCGGCGTGCGCGTCGCGGTCACCGGCGCGGCGCCCAGCGTGTTCCGTGCCACGGCGCTGGAAGCCCTGCTGTCGGAGAAATTCACTCCCGAGGCCCTGGCCGGTTTCCGCTTTCCGGCCGAAGGGCTGAACGCCGACATGCACGGCGATGCGCAATTTCGCGCCAGCCTCATCAGCGTCCTCACGCGGCGGGCGGTTGCAACCCTGATTGCGGGCGGCGGTAAAAGTTGATGGCGGCAATCGAAGGTTTGCGCAAGGAACAGGCACCGAAGATCGGCGAACTCGCGCGCCTGCCGGCCACCGATCTCCTCGAGGGTTACCGGATCGGCAGTTTCACGCCTTCCGATGTCATCGAAGAAGTGATCGGCGCGCTCGAGCAAACCGACGAAATCTGCAACGTGATGGTCACGCAGATGTTCGATTCCGCGCGTGCGGAGGCGAAGGCGGCAACCAGGGCATGGGGTAGCGGAAGCCTCATCGGGCCGCTGACCGGCGTCCCGATCACCGTGAAGGACCTCATTTTCGTCGCCGGCGTTCCGGCGCGCGGCGGTGCGCCGGTATTCGAGGACTTCGTGCCCGAAGTCGATTCGGCAGTCGTCACCTCTTTGCGCAAAGCCGGCGCGATCATCACCTGCAAGACAACTACTTGCGAATCCGGATACAAGCTCACGGCCGACAGTCCGGTATCCGGCATCACGCGCAATCCCTGGCGGCTCGATCGCACCAGCGGGGGGTCGAGCGGCGGCGCAGCGGCGGCAGTGGCCGCCGGGTGCGGACCGCTCGCAGTGGGAACCGACGGCGTCGGCTCGATCCGCGTGCCGTCGTCGTTTTGCGGCGTATTCGGCATCAAGCCGACATTCGGCCTGGTGCCGCGTGCACCGGGATTCTTTCCGCCGTCATGGGCTTCGCTGGCGCATACCGGTCCGATCGCGCGCAACGTGCGCGATGCGGCCCTGTTGCTGGAAGTGATCGCGGGGCACGACGCGCGCGATGCCGCAAGCTTGCCCGTGGGGCAGAGAAATTACGATACGACGCCGGGACGCCTCAATGGCGTTCGCATCGCATTCACGCCGGATTTCGGATTCGCGGCGGTCGCGCCCGACGTCCGCGATGCGTTTACCGCCGCGCTGGATATTTTTGCCGACCTGGGTGCGGACCTGGTGGCCGACGATCTGGGGCTCGATCCCGAAGTACTGGAACGCACGATCAAACCGATTGCGTATATCGAGCAGGCAGCTGCGGTGCTGACGCGCGACCATCAGGCGCTGGCACGGTCCGACCGCGAATATCAGGACGTCATCGCTCGCGGGCGGCAGTATCAGGGAACGGATTACGTCGACGCCATGCATCGCCGCACCATGTTGCGCAGCCAGTTCCTAAAAGTGTTTCAGCGTGCGCAGGTAATGGTCACGCCGACGGTCGCCGTCACCGCGTTCGCCGCCGGGAACCTGGGTGTCGACGAAATCGAGAATCGGCCGGTGGACCCGCACCTGGGCTGGTCGCCGTTTTCCTGGCCGATCAATCTGGCGGGATTGCCGGCGGCGACGATTCCCTGCGGTTTCGATCGCGACGGACTGCCGATCGGATTGCAGATCATCGCGCCCTGGCTGGACGAGGCCCGTATATTCCGTGTCGCCGCCGCCTTCGAGGCGGCCGGGCCCGGTTCAGGCCGCTGGCCGGGTTTCGTGGGCGGCGGTTGAGGTGCGCCGGGCGCCGTTGATGTCGGTTACCGCCGCTCCGCCGGTGGATTTGTGTTGCGCCGTCGCGGCATTCGCAACGGATTCGATGGTGGCGCGGCCATCGGCATTGAGCGTGCCGAGATAATGCGCCAGGTATTCGTGCAGTGCCGTCGCCGCCGGCGTGCTCTGGCCCGAGGCGCGATAGAGCAGCAGATCGATCTTGGGCAGCGGCGGGAAATATTCGTTGATGCCGATCTGCTTCATGCCGTGCACCAGCGCGCACTTGCACAGCACGGTGACGGCCATGCCGGCGAAGACCGCGGCCTGCAGGCCGCCGACGCTTTCGCTCACGCAGGCGATGCGCCACTTGCGGCCTTGCCGCTCCAGTCCCTCGATCGCATAGTCACGATAGATGTTGCCCGCGGGCAGCAGGGCCAGCGGCACCGGTTCGGAAAGATGCACGTCGTGTCCTTCGCCCATGACCCAGATCAGTTGCTCCTGGCGCACGACCTGGCCGCCGGTGAAGCCGGGCATGCGGGTGACCAGCGCGATGTCGACTTCGCCGTGCTGCACCAGGTTGACCAGCGGCGTCGACAGCGAACAGCGCAGTTCGACCTGGATGCGCGGGAAGGATTTGCGGAACAGCGCAAGGATCGAGGGCAACAGGTAAGCGGCATAGAGGTCCGGCGTGCCCAGCACGACGTGGCCTTCGATATCGGGTGACGACAGCTTGGTCAGCAACTCGTCATGCAAACGCAGAATGGATTTTGCATAGGACAGCACCAGGTCGCCCTGCTCGGTCAGCACCGGACGCCGGCTGTCCTGCTTGAACAGGATTTTGCCGGTCAGGTCCTCCAGCCGTTTCATCTGCAGGGTGATTGCCGGTTGCGTACGCCCGAGCCGGCGCGCGGTTTCCGTGACGCTGCCGGTCTCGACGACCGAAATGAAAGAGCGCAGTACGCGCATGTCGACGCTGAAGAAGCTCATGGCCGGGACCGATGCATGGTTGAAAGAAGGGGTGTAGTGCCTGTATCGACGCAAAAACCATGCACGAGGGAAAAGTCCTGGGGATTCGATGCAAACGACTGCATCCTTGCGGATTTTTCCGAGGGCGAGCGTAAAACCGCACCGGAATGCGGGAAGCGATCGGGCCGAACGCCTGATTGTGAGCGTCAGGCACCCGGATGGTGCGCGGGGGAAGGTCAGGCGGCCAACGGCGTTGGTGGCCTGAGGGTGCGTCCGGGCTGCAGCGAGCGGGCCAGGTCGGTGAGGCTTTCGATGTTGTGCGCAGGCAGGAAGGCATCGACGTGCGGCAGCATCAAGCGCACGCCCGACGCCTTCGGCTCGAAATCCTCGAAGCGCAGCAAGGGGTTCAGCCAGATCAATTGATGACAGGATTTGTGCAGGCGCTCGATTTGCTCGGTCAGGTCTTCGCCGGCATCGCGGTCGAGCCCGTCGCTGATCAGCATGACCACGGCGTTCTGGCCGAGCACGCGGCGCGACCAGCGCTGGTTGAATTCCTTCAGGGTCGCGCCGATGCGCGTGCCTCCCGACCAGTCGGTCACCGTTCCTGAAATTGCACCCAGCGCGATGTCGACGTCGCGATGCCGCAACTGCCGCGTGATGTTGGTGAGCCGCGTGCCGAAGACGAAACTGTGGACGCGGTCGCGATCGCTGGTGATCGCATGCAGGAAATGCAGGAACATGCGCGAATACCGGCTCATTGAACCGGAGATGTCGCACAACACGACCAGCGGCGGATGGCGCAGGCGGTAGGAGCGGCGGCGCAGCGGAATGATGTCGGCGTTGCCGCGCAGGCTGGCACGCAGCGTTGCGCGCAAATCCACCCGCTGTCCATGCGCGTCGGGGTGCAGGCGTCTTGTCCGGATCTGCGGGATCGGCAGACGAAGGCCGGCGATCAGGCGTTTCGCCTGTTCCAGCTCTTCCGACGTCATGGTTTCGAAGTCCCGGCGCTGCAGGCGCTCCAGGTCGGAGGCGCTCAGCAGGACATCGGGCTCTTCCTCCTCCGCGTCCAGGCGCATCGGCGCTTTCTTCGTCAGTCCGAGCGCTTCGGCGATCCGGTTCGAGGTCTGGCTGGCGGAAGGATTCGATGGCGACGCGACCGGCAAACCCTGCAATGTACGATCGAGCAGGTGGCGTTCGCGCCAGAACAGCCTGAAGGCCTGGTCGAACAGTTCGAACTGCTCGCGCCGCGACAGGAAGACCGACGCGAGTGCCCAATAGAAATCCTCGCGGTTCTCGATTCCCGCCAACTCGAGCGCCCGCAACCCGTCCATGACCCGGTCCGGCCCCACCGGCACGCCCGCCTTGCGCAGCGCCCGGGCGAAGTGGACGACGTTTTCAGCCAGCTTCATGGGATCAGGAATTTAGATCAAGAACGTTTGCCACAGAGGACACAGATATCTGCGCCTGAAAGGATTCCGGGGAATTTCACATGGGATACCGGCGTTGCCATAACCGGTCTAGAAGGGTTCCGGGGGATACCGGTCTAGAAGGGTACTCCGACGTGCTACGCACGTAGGGTATTCGACCATAACTCCGACGTGCTTCACCCGTAGGGTATCTGCGTTGGTGGTGAACTAAGGTTTGGACCTAGGCCGCCTTAGCCTGATTGATGGCCCGCCAGACTTTTTCGGGCGTGGCGGGCATTTCGATTTGTTTGACGCCCAAAGGGCGCAGCGCATCGATGACGGCGTTCATTACGGTTGGCGTGCCGCCGACGGCGCCGAGTTCACCTACGCCTTTCGCCCCGAGCGGATTGATCTTGCAGGGCGTGGTTTCGTCGGTAAATGTATTGAAATTCGGCAGGTCGTCCGCGCGTGGCAGGCAGTAATCCTGCAGCGAACCGGTTATGAGCTGGCCGCTCTCGGGATCGTAGTGCGTGTTTTCGAGCAACGCCTGGCCGACCGCCTGCGCAATGCCGCCGTGTACCTGGCCAGCGACGATCAACGGGTTGATCACGCGACCCACATCGTCCATTGTGGTGTAGCGCACGATCTGGGTGACGCCGGTCTCCGGATCGATCTCCACTTCGCAGACGTGGCAGCTGTTCGGCCAGGACGGACCGTCCACTTTTTGCAGCGTCGAAATCGCAATACGCTTCTCCGGCTGCCTAGCCGCCAACTCGAACAATCCGATACCCAGGTCGGTCCCTGCCACCTTGAAGCGGCCGTCGCTGTACTCGATATCCTGACCCGCCGCCTCCAGCGCATTGCCGGCGAGTTCGCGACCTTTTTCGATGGTCTGCTTCGACGCGGTCAGCATCGCCGAGCCGCCGATGTAGAGCGAGCGGCTCCCCATGCTGCCGATGCCCTGCGCGATGTTGCTGTCGCCCTGCACGATGACTATCTTGTCGGGATCGATGTCCAGCGTTTCGGAAAGAATCTGCAGGTAGCTGGTCTCGATGCCCTGCCCCATTGCCTGCATGGCGGTATATACCAGCACGCGGCCATCGGCCTCGACATGCAGGTTCACGGTCTCTTCGTGCACGACACCAGTCCACTCCAGGAAGGTCGACAGCGCACGGCCACGCAACCTGCCGCGCTTGCGCGATTCGTCGCGCCGCGCCGCAAAGCCTTTCCAGTCCGCCTGCTCGAGGATGCGATCGAGCATGTGCGGGAAATTGCCGCTGTCGAATTTCTCGCCCATCGGCGTCTTGTACGGCATCTGCGAGGGCTGGATGAAATTGCACCGCCGCAATTCCGCGGGATCCATTTTCATTTCGGCGGCCGCCTGGTCCATCAGCCGCTCGAGAAGATAAATCGCTTCCGGCCGCCCGGCGCCGCGGTAGGCGCCCACGAGGTTGGTGTTCGTCATCACTGCCGTGCCGCGCAAATGCAACGCCGGAACGTGATATACGCCGGTGATCACCTTCGGACCCACGGCGACTACGATGACGGCGCCCGGACCGCTGGCGTGGGCGCCGATGTTGCCGATGATGTCGACGCGCAAACCGAGGATCTTGCCGTCAGCATCGAAGGCAAGCTCAGCGTGGTTGATCTGGTCGCGACCGTGATTGCCCCCGAGGAATTCCTCGCTGCGGCTCGCGCGCCAGTGCACCGGGCGCTTGAGTTTGCGCGCGGCCCAGGCGCAGACGACGTCTTCGGCATACAACTGCGTCTTCATGCCGAAACCGCCGCCGACATCGCCCACGATGACACGCACGCTCTGCATCGGTACCTTCAGGCAGGATTCCGCCAGGGTCTTCTGCAATCCCGCCGGATTCTGGCAACTGGTGCGCAAGGTCACGCGTCCACTGCCGGCATCGAATTCGGCAATGCTGCCGCGCGGTTCCATGCTCACAGGCACGAGCCGCTGGTTGTACAGCGATAACTTGGTCACGTGTTTCGCCTTGGCAAAGGCTGCGTCGCACAAGTCCTTCTTGCCGAATTCCGTTTGCGCGGCGATGTTGCCGGGCGCATCCGGCCACAGCAGCGGTGCACCTTTTGCGGTGGCGGCATCGATAGTTACGACCGCGGGCAATTCCTTGTACTCCGCCATCACCTGCTCGGCGGCGTCCTCCGCCTGTATGCGGGTTTGTGCGAACACCGCAGCCACCGGTTCGCCGACATAGCGCACCGTATCGATGGCCAGGGCATCGTGCGGCGCGCCGCACATCTCCTTGCCATCGGCACGCTTGAGCCCCTGGCCGTCCGGCAGCGGGCCGATGCCGTCCGCCTTCAGGTCCGCGCCGGTCAGTATGGCCACCACACCCGGCATCTTTTTCGGCGATCCGGCGTCAATCGAGACGATGCGTGCGTGCGCGTGCGGCGAGCGCACGAAAGCAACAAAAACCTCGTTTGCGACCGCCACGTCGTCCACGTACTGGCCCGTCCCGAACAACAGCCTCTGGTCTTCCCTGCGGGTCATCGCCTGACCGATACCGAACTTTGCCATGTTGTTATCCCGGTTCCGTTATGCTGTGGAAAGATAAATGTCGTCGGATTCTACGCCACGATTGCATCGGATGTTATCGATGCCCCGGCCTGTTCAGGTTGCCCTGACCGCCGCGGTTGTCTAGGATTGTACTTTCGCCGGGGTCGCCGGCTCTCACCTGCCAAGAAGGGAAAAACCCATGCCAGTCCGGCTTTCCATGACCGTGAACGGAAAACCCGTCAGTGCCGATGTGGAATCGCGCACGCTGCTGGTGGATTTTATCCGCGATACGCTGCGGCTCACCGGGACGCACATCGGCTGCGATACAGCGCAATGCGGTGCCTGTACGATCCACATGAACGGCGCAGCGGTCAAATGCTGCAACATGCTGGCCGTACAGGCCCAGGGCAGCACGGTCCTGACCATCGAGGGCCTTGCCAAGGCCGACGGCACGATGCATCCGATGCAGGCCGCGTTTCGCGACCATCATGGCCTTCAATGCGGCTACTGCACCCCGGGCATGGTCATGAGCGCGATCGACTTGCTGAAACGCCACCCGCATCCGAGCGAAGAACAGATCCGCGCCGAACTGGATGGCAACCTGTGCCGCTGCACGGGTTATCACAATATCGTCAAAGCCGTCCAGGCCGCCGCTAAAGCCTAAACCACTGCGCCTAAAAGGGCACTCCGACGTGCTGCGCACGCAGGGTATCCGCGTTGGGTTGGAGATAAGAAAGGACTAAAAAATGCATGCGTTTAATTACCACAAGGCTTCGAGCGTCGCGGACGCGACGGCGAAGCTGGCGGCCTCGGATGACTCTCGCTTGCTGGCTGGCGGGCAAACGTTGATCGCTGCCATGAAGATGCGCCTGTCCGCACCGGCGGACGTCATCGACCTGGGCGGCATCGCGGAATTGCGCGGGATCAAGGTCGAAGGCAGCAGCATCACGATCGGCGCGATGACCACGCACGCCGCGGTAGCCTCTTCGAAAGAGGTGGCGAAAGCCATTCCGGCGCTGGCATTGCTCGCCGCAAGCATCGGCGACCCGATGGTGCGCAACATGGGCACGATAGGCGGCTCAGTCGCAAACAATGATCCCGCCGCGGATTACCCTGCGGCGCTGGTCGGGCTGGGCGCGACCGTCCTCACCAGCAAACGCAAGATCGCTGCCGACCAGTTTTTCACGGGGATGTACGAGACCGCGCTCGAGCCAGGCGAGATTATTACGGCTGTGTCATTTCCGGTCCCGAAGCGCGCCGGCTACATGAAATTCAAGAATCCGGCCTCGCGCTACGCGATGGTCGGCGTGTTCGTCGCCGAGGGTACCAGCGGCGTGCGCGTCGCCGCCACCGGTGCGGGCCCGAGCGTATTTCGCATCGCCGACATGGAAAAGGCCCTGGGCAAATCCTTCTCGGCCGATGCGGTGAGGGGAATCAAAGTGCCGGCGGCCAATCTGAATACGGATATCCATGCCACCGCCGAGTATCGCGCCCATCTGGTCACCGTCATGGCGCAACGCGCCGTGGAGCAGGCACTTGGCAAATAGTTCTGCGCTGCCGGATTCCATAGACGCGACACTGGGATTGCTGGCGAAAGGCGAATACGTCGCCGAGCGGTCGCTCGCCACGGCGGTATTCCTGGCGTTGCGCATGGGCCGGCCGTTGTTTCTGGAGGGCGAAGCCGGCGTCGGCAAAACCGAGATCGCCAAGGTACTGGCGCAAGTCCTCGGCCGCCAGCTTATCCGCCTGCAATGTTACGAAGGCCTGGACATCGCATCGGCCGTGTACGAGTGGAACTACCAACGCCAGATGATCGAGATCCGCCTGGCGGAAGCCGAAGGCGCGGGCTCGCGGGAGAAACTCGAGAAGGACATCTTCAGCGAACGCTTTCTGATTCGCCGGCCGTTACTGCAAGCGCTTGACGCCAGGGACGGCGAAGCGCCGGTGTTGCTCATCGACGAACTGGATCGGACGGATGAACCGTTCGAGGCTTATTTGCTGGAAGTGCTGGCCGATTTCCAGGTCACCATTCCGGAAATAGGCACCATCAAGGCCGAGCGTGCGCCGATCGTGATCATCACCTCGAATCGCACGCGCGAAATCCATGACGCGGTGAAGCGCCGCTGTCTCTATCACTGGGTGGACTATCCGACCGCCGCCGCCGAACTCGAGATCGTCAGGCACAAGGTCCCGGGCCTGCCCGAGAAGCTCTCCGGCGATATCGTCGCCTTCGTGCAGAAACTGCGGGCAGCGGACCTGTTCAAGCGCCCCGGCATCGCCGAGACCATCGACTGGGCCAAAGCGCTGGTCGAACTCGACCGACGCTCGCTCGACGCCGCCGTCGTCAACGACACTTTGGGCGTCCTGCTCAAGTACCAGGACGACATCGCCGCCGTCCGCGGCAGCGAAGCCGCCCGCATGCTGGAAGAGATTATCCCTCACTAGGTGTCAAACCTTTTTGCCACAGAGGACACGGATATCTGCGCCTAAAAGGGTTCCGGGGGATTCCACATGGGATTCCCACGGGGGATACCGGTCTTCGACCATAACTCCGACGTGCTTCACACGTAGGGTATCTGCGTTGGGTTGAAATAGCTGTAGACGAATAAAAAAGCCCCGGATATCCGGGGCTTTTGTTTGGGACGCAGGGGGCCGTGCTTACTTGCGCAGCTTGGGCCAGAGTTCCGCGTTGAGGGCGGCCTGTGCCTTGCCGAGCGACAGCACCCAGTAGAGGCATCCGATGATTACGGTGAGCGGGCCGACGATCAGAAATACGCTGGTCATGCTTTATTCTCCTGATTGGTGGGGATAGTGGACGTCGCGATTTGTGCGCGGGCTAAGCGGAGCCGAAATCAAATGGAGCGTTGGCTCGGGCCCGAATAAGAATCGCGACGGCGCGGCATCATACCCGATCGGTCGCCAGGAGTGGGCGGCCTGGGTCAACTCCGACGCCTTTGCGTTGGGTGGAAGTCTTAAAGCTTGCGGCTCTTGGCGTTCCAGTATTTTTCGAGGTTGGAAATCAGGGCGGGGCTGAAATGGCAGTAGGCCTGCTCCAGCGCGTAGGTGGCGAAGTAGCGGCGAAACAGGTCCAGCGGTTCCTGCGTCACCCGGAATGCGCGACGGTTCGAGGCGGCGCTGACGATGCCGGAGCCGGTGAAATTGTCGACGACGCGCTCGATCGCGCCGTCCATGTCCGCGGGTTCGACGATCTCGTCGCAGATCAGGCGTCCTTCGGCGCTATCGCAGTCCAACCGTCGCTCGTACATGATCGCCTGCCGCGCGATGCGCTCGCCGGTGAAGCGCGGCAGCCGCATGTTCGCGGCTCCCGGAATGATGCCCTCCTTGCGCGCCGGAAGGCTCAGGAATGCGCCCCGAGCCGCCAGCACGTAATCCATCGTCAGCAGGTACTGGCAGTGTCCGCCGATAGCGAACTGCTCGACCACTGCGACCCAGGGTTTCTCGATGGTTTGTCCGTTCACATCGTCCGGCGTCATTTCTTCCTGCGCCACGCCGCGGAAGAATTTGTTGACGATGCCAAGATCGCGCTGCAGGTACCAGATGAACGGGACTTTGCCGTAATACAGGTGGGTGAGATTGATGCCGCTGCCGAGCGTGCGTTTGCCGTCGTATTTTCCGCCTTGCACATAATCGCCGCGCAGCACGCCGATCTGGGTTTGCGGATCGAGAATCGCAAGATCGACGGCGATTTCGGCGGCATCGATCGTGGTGTCGTCCTCCGCATTCAGGTGGCGCGGATTTTTCTGGATTACATAGGAAGCCTTGCCCCTGCGGATTATCTCCGCGGCGCCGAGGTCGAGATGGCCGGTTCTTTCGTATTCGGATAGTTGGGCGAGGGCTTCCGGCCGCGGCAGCAGCATCGCATGGCACAGATGCGTTCCCGAGCGCGCGTCGGCGAGCACGCGGGACACGAAAATGCCCTGGTCGACTTCGTGACCCTCCTTGTCGCGCTGCATGAGCGCCGATTCGGCGTCGACCTGCGGCTGCGTCGGGGTCAAGCCCGGCACCAGCACCGCCGCGTCGTAGATCAGTTGTTCGACACGCACGAACCGCGTGCGGCTGCGCGTCAACCAGTCGTAGACCGCGCCCGCATGGGACGAAAGAAAGCGCGTTCGCGCTTCGCGCGCGACGCGTTTGATGTGTTCGGCGGCATAGGTCTCTTCGGCGTTGCGCACCGGCTTGGCCGGAAGTCGCGACAGCAGCGTGGCGCTGGCTTGCCAGAACGGCGAGTAGCGCGCGCAGTCGCCTGTGAAATCGCCCGTGTCGAGCGGTGCCGCCCCGCGCCACGATTCGATTGCATCGTTGCCGATGCCGGCGCGCTGCAGGCTCGCCGCCTCCCGGGCGAACGGTTTAATTGCCGATGACGCCAAGTTGTTCTCCCCTCACTCCTTCGGCCGCTTGTCGATGACACGCACGGCCTTGCCCTGCGAACGCTGCAGGGTACCCGGTTCGACGACTTGCACCTTCGTGCTTACGCCGATCAGGCCTTTGATCAGGCGTTCGACCTCTCGTTCGGTGTTACTGCGGGTTTCGGCTGCGAGCGGTCCGGAGATGTCCGGCCGCCGCTCCACCAACACGTCAAGTTCGTCCATGTGGCCGTCGCGGCGCACTTCCAGGACGTAGTGCGGCGACAGCGTTGCCTGCTGCACGACGATCTCCTCGATCTGCGACGGGAAGACGTTGACGCCGCGAATGATGAGCATGTCGTCGCTGCGTCCTGTGACGCGCGCCATGCGCCGCATGGTGCGCGCGGTGCCCGGCAGCAACCGTGTGAGGTCGCGCGTGCGGTAGCGAATGACCGGCATGCCGACCTTGGTCAATGAGGTGAACACGAGTTCACCGGTTTCACCGTCGGGCAGGACCGTCCCGGTTTGCGGATCGATGATCTCGGGATAGAAATGGTCTTCCCAGACGGTGAGGCCATCCCGGGTTTCGATGCATTCCGCCGCCACGCCGGGGCCGATGACTTCGGACAATCCATACAGATCCAGCGCGACGATGCCGAAGCGCCGTTCCAGTTCGGCCTGCATGCTTGCGGAGCACGGTTCGGCGCCGAAGATGCCCACGCGTGGCGACGATTTCGCCGGGTCCAGTCCCTGGCGCACGAATTCGTCCGCGATCACCAGCAGATAAGACGGCGTGCACATGATGATGTCGGGCTTGAAATCGCAGATGAGCCTGACCTGCCGCTCGGTCATGCCGCCGCCGGATGGAATGACGGTGGCACCGAGCGCCTCGGCGCCGTAGTGCGCGCCGAGCCCGCCGGTGAACAGGCCGTAGCCGTAGGCAATGTGCACGATGTCGGTGGAGCGAGCGCCGGCCGCGCGCAACGAGCGCGCCATTACCGAGCCCCACATTTCGATGTCCTGCCTGGTATAGCCGACGACGGTAGCCTTGCCGGTGGTGCCGCTGGACGCATGGACCCGCACGATGTCCTTCATCGGCACCGCGAACATCCCGAAAGGATAGTTGTCCCGCAACTCGGCCTTGGTGGTGAACGGAAACTTTGCCAGGTCGGAGAGGTGTTTCAGGTCGCCGGGGTGGACACCGGCGGAATCGAAAGCGTTGCGGTAGTGCGGCACGTTTTCATATGCGTGCTTCAGGCTCCAGCGCAGCCGGTCGAGCTGCAGCTTGCGCAATTCATCGACGCTGGCTTTCTCCACCTGCTCCAGCTGGTCCATCGCTCCCATGCGTTCTTCCCCCGCTGCGGATCGTTGACAGTCTAACCTTGCAGCAGCGCCCTTACGTGGCCGGCGATCGCAAGGGAAGCGGTCAATCCCGGCGATTCGATGCCGAAAAGATTCACCAGGCCGCCGATACCATGGTCCCGCGGACCGCTGACGATGAAATCGGCCGCCGGTTCCTTCGGCCCGGAAACCTTGGGGCGAATGCCCGTGTAACCGGGTTGCAGCTGGCCGTCCTTCAATCCCGGGTAGTACTTGCGGATCGCCTCGTAAAACAGCGGCTCGCGCGAGTGATCGAAGCTGTAGTCCACCGAATCGACCCAGGATACGTCGGGGCCAAAACGGATCTGGCCTGCCATATCCACGGTTACATGCACGCCGAGGTGGGCGTTACTGGCCACCGGATAGACCAGGCGTCGGAACGGCGGCCGGCCGGACAAAGTGAAATAGTGCGCCTTGGCGAAATATTGCGGAGGAATGAAGATCGCCGGCATGCCGTCGATCGAGCGCGCAATATTCTGCGCGAGCAGGCCCGCTGAATTGACGACGCTCTTGCAGGCAATGGTCATGGGTTCATCGCCGCCCACATTCAGCACGATGCCCTCGGAGCCGACCGCGCCGGATTCGACCGGGCTCTTGAACACGACGGCGGCGCCGCTGTTCTCGGCATCGCCCTGGTAGGCAAGCATCAGCGCATGGCTGTCGACGATGCCGGTGGAGGGCGACAGGAAGCCGGCGACGCATTCCACCGCGGGCTCCATTTCGCGCAGTTTCTCGCGTGACAGCCAGCGCAGATCCGCGATGCCGTTGCCCTCGGCTTTCTGCACGTAATTCTTCAGCGCGGCGATTTCGTCTTCCGTCACCGCCACGACGATCTTGCCGATGTTGCTGTGGGGAACGCCGTGCCCGGCGCAGTAGTCGTATAGCAGCCGCTTGCCGGACACGCAGAAGCGGGCTTTCAGGGAATCTTTCGGGTAGTACAGGCCGGCATGGATGACTTCGGAATTGCGCGAACTGGTATGCGTGCCGATGGCATCCGCGGCTTCAAGGACGATGACTTCGCGCCCGGCAATGGCGAGCTCTCGTGCGATGGCAAGTCCGACGACGCCGGCGCCGATGACGGCGCAATCCACTTGTTCGGTCACGATACGTTTTTCCGGATGGCTATACTGCGAGGAAGGCATGTTACCCGAACGCACCCGCGCGCCTGAATGGCTGACTACTGGAATACGGACTGGCTGAACCGTTCCGACATGTTCGCGCCGTTGCGGGCCGTCGGCGCGCGCCTTCCGCAGATCGGCTGGCCGGATGCCGGCGTGCTCAATTCGCTGGCCGACGATGCCGGCAGGGTGGTCAATGCCCAGGGGCTGCGTGTGCGTTTCGTTGCGCAAGCGCCGAAATCGAAAGAGTTCATTGACGGCTTCGAACAGCGCGCCTTCCTCAAGGGCGAGGTGCAAATGCGCCCGCTCGACTGGCACGACTTGTTCAACGCATTGGTGTGGATGTCCTTTCCGACGACCAAGGCGGTGATCAACGCCCGTCACTACGAGTCATTGTCCGGCGTCAAAGCCGGCAATCGGCCGCCGGCGCGCGACGCGCTCACCCTGTTCGACGAGGACGGTGTGGCAGTCCTCTCGAGCGATGCTGCACTGCTTGAACTGGTGCGCGAATTCCGCTGGAAGGAACTGTTCTGGAAACGGCGCGAAGAGGTCAGGCAGCGCATGCGCTTTTTCCTGTTCGGCCACGCGCTTTATCGGAAGGCGCTGGATCCCTTTGTCGGCATGACCGGCAAGGCGGTACTGCTGAACGTGCCGGAAGGGTTTGCGCTGCAGCCTCTGAAGTCGCAGGTCGCCGATACCGATCGGCTGCTTGCGGCGCACGCATGGGACCGGACGCGCATGAGCCACGGCCGCGAGTTCTCGCCGTTACCGGTGCTGGGTGTGCCGGGATGGTGGGGTGGAAACGAACAGGAAAGCTTCTTCGAGAACGCCGGCTACTTCCGGCCGGGCCGCCATCGCGACGGCGCCCGGGATCAGACCGTGTCGTCCTCGCTATAGGCGATGACGCGATTGCGTCCGCGCTGCTTGGCGCGGTACATCGCTTTGTCCGCCTTGTCGAGAATGACGTCGAGATTGCCGCCATCCTCGGGATAGCTTGCGACGCCGAGGCTTACGGTGATGTTGGTGTCGCCGGTACGCACATCCAGGCGCGAGATTTCGACTGCTTTGCGGATGCGTTCCGCCATTTCCATCGCGCCCTTGTTGCTGGTTTCCGGCAGCAGCACGATGAATTCGTCCCCGCCGAAGCGTGCCATGACGTCCGAGCCGCGCAGTTGTTCGCGTATGCAGCGCACCAGATGCTGCAGGAGCCTGTTGCCGGTCTCATGTCCATGTGTATCGTTGATCTGCTTCAGATTGTCGGAATCGATCATGACCACCGACAGCGCGTGGCCGTAGCGAACGGATTGCCGGAAGGCCCGCTGCAGAGTCGATGAAAAGGCACGCATGTTGTAGGTGCCTGTCAGCTCGTCGGTATCGGACACCTGCTTGATCTTGTCCACCGCATAGCGGATGTCCGCTGAAAGCATGGTGGTGATGTAGGCCACCAGGATCATCGGCGCGGAAATCGCCAGGAGTTCCCCCCAGAACGGCAGCGTAAGGAGTGTTTTCGATTTCGGGTTATATGAAAAGAACATGAGGCAGGCAATGATGGCGCCCACCTTGAAGGCTGTCGGCAGTTTGCCGAAGATCAGCGCGCTGGCGATGATCGGCAGCAGATAGAGGTTGAGCAGCGGGCTGTTTATCTGTCCCGTGAACCAGATCACCCAGGTGATGAACACGATCATCACCCAGCTTTCGAACATCAGCTTCGAGCGGTTCTCCAGCTTGTAGAAATGCACATAGTGCAGGCCGAGAATGAAGGCCGTGAAGAAAAAAAGCGCGGCATGGATGGCGACTTTACCCTCGTCCGGCGGACCGCCGGCGAGCAGGTAAATGAGGACGAGGCCGAGAAGCAGCCACTCGATTTCCGCAATGGTTCTGGAAAATCCCTTCAGCTCGTCCTGCTCTATGGTGAGACCGATATTTGTTCTTGTCAGCATGGAATCGCCGTGTGCGGATTTCCTTGTCCCGGGTGCAAAGTCGTTGTTCTCCCCGTGGAAAGTGCCGTAAGACTAAACGGTTTCCGCGACCAGTGCCAGCGCCAGCACCCGCTCGGATATCACGGAACAATGGGCGTAAAACAGCCGCGTCTTCGCGCCCGGGGGCGCGCTCATTGACCGTTCATGCCGCGCAGATACATGGCCATCAGGCGCCGGACGGCGCATCATCGCCATCCGGAAACGCCGAATGACGCTCGCAAAGAGCTGCGGCGCGCTTCGTTGGGACGGATCCGAACCGCTCCGGCTTTCGTCATGAAGGGCGATCCGGTGCCAGGGAATCGATGGGGTTTTCCGGTGGATCGGCCAGCCCTGCATACCGCGCCCGGATCGGCATCTCGTTATTTGTTTTGTACGGCCCGATGTCTAGGCTACAAGGCATTGTTGACTTGGCCAGCGCCTATGCCTACACTTGGTTTACAGATTAGATTTAGTCTAATTCAGGGGTGATAGCGAGGGGTTTTCCGTGCCCGCTGTCTGAATCGACACAATTTGAAAGAGAACAGGAGGTCATCATGAAAGCGCTCAAAGGTTCGAAGACCGAAAAAAGCCTGAAGGATGCATTCGCAGGCGAATCCCAGGCGAACCGCCGTTACCTTTACTTCGCTGCGAAAGCGGACGTGGAAGGGCAGAACGACGTGGCGTCGATCTTCCGTTCAACCGCGGAAGGCGAAACCGGCCACGCCCACGGCCACCTCGAATATCTGGAATCCGTCGGCGATCCGGCCACCGGCCTGCCGATCGGCCGTTCGCGCGACAATCTGAAAGCGGCAATCGCCGGCGAAACCCACGAGTACACCGACATGTACCCGGGCATGGCAAAGGGCGCGCGTGACGAAGGCTTCGACGAAATCGCGGACTGGTTCGAGACGCTGGCCAAGGCGGAGCGTTCCCACGCCAACCGTTTCCAGAAGGCATTGGACGCGCTGACGGACTAGCAACAAACAAAGTGAGGGGTGAGGGGTGAGGAACGAGGGGTCAATTCCCCGGCTCTCGTGCGTGTGAGTTTTCGCACCCCTTGCTCCTCACCCCTTGCCCCTCACCCATAAATGACCGTCCGCGAAGGTTCGCTCGAAGCGCCGACACGACATCCGATTGCCTGGCAGGCTGCCGACTTTTATGACGAAGACAAGGTGCATGCGGAAATGCATCGGGTTTTCGACATCTGCCACGGTTGTCGCCGCTGCGTAAACCTTTGCACCGCGTTTCCGACGTTGTTCGACCTGATCGACGAAGGCAAGACCGGCGAACTCGATGGCGTCGACAGGCACGATTTCGGCAAAGTCGTCGACAAGTGTTATCTGTGCGACATGTGCTACATGTCCAAGTGCCCATACGTGCCGCCGCATCCCTGGAATATCGACTTCCCGCATCTCATGCTGCGGGCCAAGGCGGTCAAGTTCAAAAACGGCGGGACGACGTTTCGCGACAGGCTGCTCACCAGCACTGATGCAGTCGGCAAGCTGGCCTCGATTCCGGTCGTGGTACAGATGGTCAATGCGGTCAACAAGGCGCCGGTCGCGCGCAAGCTGATGCAATCCGTGCTCGGCGTGCACAAGGACCGGGTATTGCCGGAATACACTAGTGCGCGATTCCGCGGCAGCGCACAGCCGGATGCGTCGTTTCCAGTCAAAGACGGCAAGAATGCGCCCGGCAAGGTGGCGATCTTCTCCACCTGTTATGTGAACTACAACGAACCCGGCATCGGCCACGATCTGCTGAAGATCCTCAAGCACAACGAGATCCCGGCCATCGTCGTCGGAAAAGAGGCCTGTTGCGGCATGCCCAAACTCGAACTGGGCGACCTTGAGACCGTTGCGAAGCTCAAGCAGGCCAATATTCCCGTACTGGCGAAACTGGCCCGGGAGGGTTACGCCATACTCACTGCGGTGCCGTCCTGTACGTTGATGTTCAAGCAGGAACTGCCGCTGATGTTCCCGGACGATGCCGACGTCAAGGCAGTACAGGAAGCGATGTTCGATCCGTTCGAATACCTGATCATGCGCAACCGCGACGAGCTGCTCAGGACGGATTTCAAGACGCCGCTGGGCAAGGTTTCATATCACATTCCCTGCCACCTGCGCGTGCAGAACATGGGGCAGAAGACGCGCGAGGTGTTCGAACTGGTGCCGCAGACCGAGGTCAACACCGTGGAACGTTGCGCGGGTCACGACGGCACCTGGGGGGTAAAGGCGGAATTTTTTGCCGACTCGATGAAAATCGGCCGGCCGGTTTTCCGCCAGATGGCGTCCACGGCGCCCGACTACGTGAGTTCGGACTGCGCCATCGCCGGCCGCCACATACGGCAGGGAATCTCGGATGGCGACCTTGCCGGGGGCACAGCCGAGAAACAGCATCCGCTGACGCTCATCCGCATTGCCTACGGGCTTTGACCATGCGCACTGGCGGATACGACCACAAGAGGACTGAAATGGGCATGATCACCGCAGAGAGCCTGATGTCTCTGGAGCAATACGCCAAGGCGCGCAAGGAATTCCGCGAACGGGTTCTGGCCCACAAGAAGAATCGCACCGTGCAGCTCGGCGAGCATGTGACCCTGGTGTTCGAGGACGAACTGACCATGCGTTACCAGATCCAGGAGATGTTGCGCGTGGAACGCATCTTCGAGGAGGAGGGCATACGCGACGAGCTGGATTCCTACAATCCGCTGGTGCCCGACGGCAGCAACTGGAAGGCGACGATGTTGATCGAGTATCCGGACATCGAGGAGCGCCGCGTGGCGCTGGCAAAGCTGATCGGGGTCGAAGACCGCGTCTGGGTCAAGGTGGAGGGGCAGCCGCGCATCTATGCGATTGCCGACGAAGACCTCGACCGGGAAAATGACGACAAGACCTCGGCTGTGCATTTCCTTCGTTTCGAGCTGCCCGGACCGGCGAAGCAGGCGCTGAAGGACGGCGCCGCGCTGTCCCTGGGCGTGGATCATCCGAACTATTCGGCGACGATGGACAAGGCCGGCGCAGGGACGGCGTCTTCCCTGTTGAAGGACCTGGTGTTCTAAACCGGTTTTCTCGTTGGCCGCTCTAACCAGTACAATAACGGCGACCTTTGGGCCGCCGTTGGTTTTTCAAAAAACTGGACTACGAGGAGCGCGATGCTGGAATCCCGCATGATCGGCATGCTCGAGGACCGCCTGAAGCGTGCAGCCCTGCCTATCAGCATGACGCTCTGGAACGGCAACACCATCCGGTCCGGCCAGGACGCCCACTTGCGCCTGACGGTCAAATCCCCGCAGGCGCTGATGTCTCTTGCCAATCCCAGCCTGGGCCGGATCGCCCGGGCCTACGTCGAAGGCCATCTCGACCTCGAAGGCGACATTCGCGAGACCATCCGCCTCGGCGAAGAACTGGTGTCCGGCGATCTGACCACTTACAACAACCGTTCGAACGTCTGGAAGTGGTGGCGGCACACCCGTCCGGCCGATCGCAAGAACATCCAGCACCACTATGACGTCGGCAACGATTTCTATGGGTTGTGGCTGGACCGCAACCGCGTCTACTCGTGCGCCTATTTCAAGACACCCGACGATACGCTCGACGCGGCCCAGGAGCAGAAGCTCGATCACATCTGTCGCAAGCTCGACCTCAAGTCCGGGGAGCGCCTCCTCGACGTAGGCTGCGGCTGGGGCGGTCTGATCCTGTGGGCGGCCAGGAACTACAACGTCACGGCGCTCGGCATCACTTTGTCCG
>WNFL01081099.1_pt2 | contig 33434 bp, 31 predicted proteins | sample 5400361 | NCBI WGS metagenome assembly WNFL01 (sample SAMN13153351, study PRJNA577476) | soil metagenome | isolation source: 40 cm soil on Douglas fir-dominated hillslope | place: USA:California | collected 2013-09-17
CCGGGTGCCGGGAAATTGCACTCCCGGTATTGCCAGCACTGCTCATTGATAGCGAAGTCGAAGTACGGCTGCAGGTCGTTGGCCTGGCCCAGGTCGTTCTTGAGCCCCACTGCGAAGCCGTTGGCATGAGCAAGGTTGGCAATTGCAGCGTCGAACTGCTCCTGTGTCGCCGCGCTGATCGCCAGCCCGGTCTTGTTCTGATAGCCGTCGACATTGTCAAACTCGATCGCATCGGCGCCGGCTGACCGTGCTTTGGCCAGCCGAGCAGCAAGTTCGTCGAGAATGAACTGCTGCGCGGTCTCGGTCTGTCCGGTATTCGGATTCGTCCCGGAGACATTTGTGTTGATGTTCAGCCAGAACTCATCCCTGAACCCGCCGACCGGCTTGCCCAGCAGGCAGCCACCGCAGCTGGTGTTGAAGCTCTGATACTGCGGGTAATCCGGCCGCCAGGTCTCCGCCGTTCCGGCGTCGATGTAGCCGATGACTTTGTCGCCCGCAGCGTGCAGCGCGTTGACCGCCGCGGTGTTCAGGACGCCGTAATTGTTCGGCGTGTAGCACTTGCCGTCCTGGTAGATGTCGATATCGAAGACGGTGGGCGCCACTTGCTGACCGGTCGCGAACGATGCTCCCGTAATGGCCGTGTTGATGAACCCGGTCGCCGGGTAAATGCACTGGCCCGATGAGCTGATCGAGCCCTGCAGCTGGTACTGCCAACGCGAAACAACCGGTGGCAGCCAGCAGGAGCCCGCCGACGTATTGCACGGGACCGGAGCCGGCAGAGCGGCCGCTGCCAACCCAGCCGACGGGGTCACAGGACGCGTGGAAGTCGCCCAGGCGGGTGCGGCGGCAGCTGCCGACAGGATAAGCATGGCTCCGGCCAGCGTTCCGATTGTGCGCTTGCCTCGCATGTGAGACCTCCTCCGCCGACGGCAACGTCCAGGCAGCCGGTCATCCCGCCTGCGCCGGCGGAAGCGGCCGGAATACGCGTTCGCCACCAAACCTGAATGGATCATAACGACACCGGCCCAATGGCACCAGGAGCGTCGAACGCCAATCTAAAGATCCAAGCACGTCCAGGCCGTCGAAAGGCTCTACGCCAACACCTGCCGACACATCCACAATGCGATGATGGCTGCCGCCGACCATGCGCCTACTCGTAATCCAGTTGGAGCGAACGAGCAGGCTGCGCTCCGGCAACAGGAAGGCTTGCCCGGTGTCCAATGCGGTCTCTCAGGCTATCGAGCTGGACATCATCCGCGCCGCAGCTGGTTTCGCTGCTGGGCGAGTTCTACTTGCACGGCGCGGCGGGTGTCCGCCGCTGGCCGCAGGCCGGCTCTCAAGACCCGAAGGAGTACCGGATGGCCCGGGCGCCTGACAGTCCCCGCAAGGCATCCTCCGCCAAGGCCCCCGCGCTGCCGCCGTCGATGCGCGAGCGGGTGCCCTTCCTTTTCTACCGCGCGGCCGAGACATCACATTCCCTCGCCAACACAATGGTCGCCGAGATCGCGCTTAGCGCTCCAAGCTGGAATCCTGACGATGGTGACCGAGGTGGGCCGATGACGCAGAAGGCACTGGCGGATGCCCGCAGGATCGACAGGACCACGATGGTGGCCCTGCTCGATGACCTGCAGGAGAAGGGATACGTGACCAGGCAGCGCCATCCTCACGACAGGCGGGCGTTCCTAGTTCGCCCGACCGACTCTGGCCGCCTCGCCAAGCTCGATGCCGTACGCATCCTCGACGAGCAGCAGCACCGGTTCCTTGAGCCGTTGACGATCGCTGAGCGCCGAGTACTGGCCGGCTTGCTCAGGCGGCTGTACGAAGGCCTTGCATCCGGGCCAGCTTAGGCAGCCGCGCACGAGCTATCGTGCAGCCAGATCAACCAGGCAGCGGCGAAGGAGAAGACGTGGCTGACAGCAGGTTCCCGGTGACTGAATTGGACGAGCTTCCCGACGATCTCCGCGAGCGGGTCGGCGTGATCGCTCAGAAGTCGGGATTCGTTCCGAACATCTTCAGGGCGCTCGGCCACCGGCCGGCGGAACTGCGGGCTTTTCTCGATTATCATGACGCGCTGATGGACCGCCAGGACGGCCTCAGCAAGGCGGAGCGGGAACTAGTGGTGGTCGCCACGTCGGGGGCCAATCACTGCACCTACTGCGTGGTGGCTCACGGGGCTATCTTGCGTATCCGCTCCCGGGATCCGCACCTGGCCGACCGGGTGGCTGTCAATCCCTGGCGGGCTGAACTCGACGAGCGAGGCCGTGCCATCGTCGATCTCGCCCTCGCGCTGGCCCGCCAGCCCGAGACCTTCGGCGACGCCGACGTGGTGCAAGCACGGTCGGCCGGCCTGACCGATGACGAGATCTGGGACGTCGGCGCGATCACGGCGCTGTTCGCGGCATCCAACCGGCTTGCCCACCTCGCCGCGCTACAGCCCAATCCCGAGTTCTACGCGATGGGCCGCGATGGGCGGGCGCCGGCTCCGGTCGGCTCATGATGCATTTCGAGCACTCCGCCGAGGTTTGGCGGGATTTTCCCAGGCTGGTCGCCGGCATCCTGTTCGCCGATGGGATCACGCTGCCGCGTTCACCTCTGTCGCGGCGGCGCGGCTGGCCGCAGCCACCGAGAGTGAACTGGCCGAGATCCAGGCGGGCACCTTGCCGCGGCTGCATCCGCTCGTCGACCTCTGCAACGCGATCTCGCTCGACTTCGCCATCCCGGTCGCCGTCTTCGACATGGCGAAGGTCACGAGCCACCTCCAGGTGCGGTACGCGGACGGTGACGAGGACTACCTGACCTTCTCCGGTGACCTGGAGCACCCAGCCCCGGGCGAAATGATCTTCGCGGACCAGGCTGGGCGGGTACATGCACGACGCTGGAGCAACCGGCAAAGCGCCTACTCGGCCGTGGGGAGCGCGACGACCGGCGCCATGATCGTGGCCGAGGCGCTGCACGACTCGGCGGCATCGGACGTGCCCGAGCTCATGGCCGCCGTCGCCAGCGAGCTGAATGCAGCCTGGGCCATCACGCCGGAGGTGGCCGTGCTGACGCCCTCCTCGCCCCGCTTCACCGTTGGACAATGATCTGGGAGAGATGTGCGCTGCGCGATCAGGCGCTGCTCTCTGCGACGTGCATGGCAATAACGGAGTCGAAGTCTGCGTCAGGGACCAGGCCAAGCCGTGCGGCTCGGTCGGTCCTGAACCTTCCCGGCCAGCTCGAGACGATCCGACCCACCGCCGGGTCCGGTTCCCACTCGATCAGGGCGCTTGCCTGGCGTCCGGCCGCCCGCTCTAGCGCGCCGATCATGTCCGCGACCGTGACCGTAAGCGCGGGCAGGTTGACCGCGGTCCGGCCGCCCCAGGCCTCGTCGGAGGCTGCGGCCGCGCACCGCAGTCCGTCGATGGCGCGGGCTGGTGAGGCGACCGCTATCTCGGTCGGCGGGGTAACCGGGCAGACCGCTCGTTTGCCTCGCAGCGGCTCCCGGATGATGGCAGACAAGAAGCTCGACGCCGCGGCGTTGGGCCGGCCGGGACGGACCACGACGGTCATCAGGCGGATCGCCCGGCCGCGCACGAAGCCCTTGCGGGTGTAGTCGGCCAGCAGGTGCTCGCCGACGAGCTTCTGGATGCCGTAGCTGGACTGCGGGTTCGGCAGCGTGTGGTCGTCGACCACCGCGGGCAGCGGATGATCTCCGCTCGCCCCGAATACGGCAACCGAGCTCGCGAAGACCACGACAGGTTCCGTGCCGAGAAGGCGGCAGGCAGCAAGGAGCCTTTCCGTGGCGCGGAGGTTGGTCCGCATGCCGAGGTCGAAGTCGGCCTCGGATTCGGCGCTAACCGCCGCGGCCAGATGGAAGATCACGTCGGCGCGCGCGAACGCGTTGGGCCTGCCGCGTGCTGAGTCCAGCAAATCATCCAGATCGCCCCGCACCGCGACCACCCGGCCGTCCGCAGCGAGATCCGGCGGAGGCTGCGCACGGTCGATCAGCGTGACGCTCGCGAGCGGGCGAGCCGCGTCCCCAGCCACCCGCACCGACCCGGCCGCCAGCAGTTCCCTGGCGAGACGGGCACCAAGGAATCCAGCGCCGCCCGTGACCACCACATTCGCCACGGGCTCTCCTTGCCTGCCTGCCGCCTCGGGCGTCGATACAGTGATCGTAGGATGCCTGGCGGGCGGCTGCTGCGGGCCGGTGGGCTGAGGGGCTGGCTGATTGGAAGGTTCGCCGTAGTGCGGGACAGCCTGCCGGCCGCGACCGGCGTGTTCGCCAACCTGCCCCAGGCCCGCCCTGATGACGAGGCGCTCAGGGAATCGATCCGCAGCCTGCGGGCAGCGGACCGGCGATTCATCGGGGTCCTCGATGATGACCCGACCGGATCGCAAGCGATGCACGACGTGCAGGTCGTGACCGTGCTGGAGGAAGGCGCCTACCAGGCCGCCCTTGACCGTCCGGCCGGAACATGCTTCGTGCTGACGAATTCGCGCAGCCTGGGCCAGCGGGCGGCGGCCCAGCTGACTACACGAGCCGCGCGCGGACTGATCGCTGTGGCCGGACGGCGCAGCGCGCGGATCGATCTGATCAGCCGCAGCGATTCGACCCTGCGGGGTCATGTGTTCGCAGAAGTCGCGGCGCTGGCTGCCGTGCACCGCGACAAGCTCGGCGTCGGCCCGGACGGCGTGCTGCTTGCTCCTGCCTTCATCGAGGCCGGACGGCTGACCGCCGCCGACATCCACTGGGCTCGCACGCCCGCGGGCCTGGTACCCGTGGGCGAGACGGAGTTCGCGCGGGATCGGGTGTTCGGATATGAGGCATCTGACCTGCGCCAATTCATTGCCGAGAAGTCGCGGGCAGCGATCGGAGCTGATGGCGTCCGCAGCATCAGCCTGGCCGACATTCGGCTCGGCGGGCTGCCGCGGATCCGCGATGTGCTGGCCGGAACGCGCGACGGGACGTGGCTGGTCGTCAACGCCACCGAGTATTCCGACCTGGAGGCCGTCGCGCACGGGGTACTGCTCGCCGAACGAGAGGGGCAGTCATTTCTCTTCCGTACCGGGCCGTCGTTCGTGCGCGCCCTGAGCGGCCTGGGGCCTAAAGCACCACTGCGCGGCCAGGAGATCTGGCCGTCGGCCGGGGGCGGCGGGCATGGCCTGATCATGGTCGGATCACATGTCGCGCAGACGACCAGGCAGGTGGCCGATCTCCTGGCCCGCGGCGAGATCACGGGCATCGAGCTCGACGTTCCTTCCGTCGTCGCGGGCAGCGGCGGTGCGGCAGGGGCGACGGCACGGCAGGTTGTCACCGCGCTTGGCCGCTCGGATGTCCTGCTCTACACGAGCCGGACTGTCGCAAGCGCCAGCCACGGCTTGGATGACCTGGCCATCGCCCGCGCCGTCTCCGGCGCCCTGGCCGGCATCGCCCGCCGGGCGCTGGGCGCCAGGCCCGCCTGGATCATCGCCAAGGGCGGGATCACTTCCCACGACGTCGCCGTACATGGCCTGGGGATCCGGCGCGCTGAGGTAGCTGGCCAGCTGTTTCCCGGCCTGATCTCGGTATTCTGGCCGGCCGACGCCGCACCCGAGGCGATCGGCATGCCCTTCGTCGTCTTCCCCGGCAATGTGGGCGACGATCAGGCGCTCACCCGGGTTGTAGCCATTCTCAATGGCGCGGATCGGCCGCCGCATGCTGGCCGCAAACGGCACTGTCGGCAGGTGCGGTTACATTCGTCGTCGTGTTCGAATCCGCGGTCCTGGACAACCTGGACAATGAACAGCGCACGGCCGCTGCCTGGCCGGGCGGACCCCTCCTCGTGCTGGCCGGGGCCGGAACGGGGAAGACCAGGACCCTGGTGGCGCGCGCGACCTGGCTGCGCGGGCAGGGCATGGATCCTGGCCGGATCCTATTGCTCACCTTCACCCGCCGGGCGGCAGATGAGATGCTGTCCAGGATCACCGCGCCGCCCGGCCTGGCATCGGCTGCGCGGGTCAGGGGCGGCACCTTCCACGCCATCGCGCACCGGATCATCCGCCAGCACGCCGAAGCATTCTCCCTGCCTCCGCAGTTCACGGTCATTGACCCGGGTGACGTGACGGACCTGTTCGACGTGCTCCGCGGCAATCACGGCCTGATCAGCACGGAGCGCCGCACCCCGAGGGCAGCGGTTTGCGCTGACGTCTACACCAGGTGCGTGAACACCCAGTTGCCGGTGGCCGAGGTGGTCCGCGCGGGCTTCCCCTGGTGTACCAGCTTCACCACTCAGCTCGGTGAGATGTTTCGCGCCTACGTCGCGCACAAGCGCAGCCACGGCCAGGTCGACTTCGATGACCTGCTGTTGCTCTGGCGTGCCGCACTCGCCGACGGCGCGGCGGGCCCCGTGCTGCGCGGCATGTTCGACGCCGTGCTAGTCGATGAGTATCAGGACGTCAACGCAGTTCAGGCCGACATAGTCAGGCTGCTACGGCCCGACGGGGCCGGACTGACCTGCGTCGGCGATGACGCCCAGGCCATCTATGGCTTCCGCGGCGCGGACCCCGGGCACCTGCGCCGGCTGCACACCGACTTTCCTGGCCTCACCGTCGTCCGGCTGTCCAGAAACTACCGGAGCCGGCCGGCCGTGCTCAGGCTGGCGAACCTGATCCGACCGCAGTCGCCCGGCCTGGAACTCGAACTGACCGCCAGCCGTACGTCAGGCCCGCGGCCCGCGCTGGTGCGATGCTACGACGAGGCCACCCAGGCCAGGGAGATCTGCGCCCGCGTGCTTGAGGCCCGCGAGTCCGGGATGGACCTGCGCGATCAGGCCGTGCTCGTCCGTTCAGCGCACCACAGCGACGTGCTCGAAATCGAGCTGTCAGCACGAGGCATCCCGTACGTCAAGTACGGCGGCCTGCGGTTCACCGAGGCTGCCCACGTCCGCGACTTCCTCGCCGCACTACGGGTGATCACGAACCCGGCCGACGACATCGCCTGGTTCCGCCTGCTGCGGCTGCACGATGGCATCGGGCCGATCCATGCCAGGCGAATCAGCGAGGCACTGCGCCTCACCGAGCCGGCGCCGCTGGCCCGCAGGAACGACGCGGTCGCCGCCGCTCCCGCGCGGTCACGGGAGGCACTGGCCGCGACGCTGCACGGCCTCGCCGATGGCGCGCTCCTGGCCGGCACCGCCGGGCAGGCGGCGGCCGTGCTCGCGGCCATCGACCGCCCGCTCCGGGCCAGATACTCGGACGCGGCGACCAGGATCGCGGACCTGCAGCGGCTGACCGACGCCGCGGCCAGCCGCCCGTCGCTCCACGACGCGCTGGTCGAGCTCGCCCTCGATCCGCCTGTGTCAGCCTCCGACCTGGCCGGGCCGCCTCGGCTGGACGAGGATTACCTCGTTATCTCCACCGTTCACTCGGCCAAGGGCCTCGAGTGGCCCGTGGTTCACCTGCCGCACCTGATCGACGGGGCCGTGCCGAGCGATATGGCGCTGGCGACTCCGGCGGGCCTGGAGGAGGAACGGCGCCTGTTCTACGTCGCGGTCACGCGGGCGCGCGATCAGCTGCACCTGTACGCACCGCTGCGCCTGCATCATCACCGCACGGCCCGCGACGACCGGCACAGCCTCGGCCAGATCACCAGGTTCCTCGAAGGGACCGCCATGGCGGCCTGCGATGCGATCGACGCCAGCCCTCCCCCGCCATTGATCGCGCGCTCCGGACCGCTCACAACCCAGATCGACGCGGCCCTCGACGCCCTGTGGTCGCCCTGATCGGTAGTCGAAGTCGGTCCCGGAACGCGGCATTCCGCCGTCCGCGCACCTCCCAGCGGAGCGCCGGGTCGATGGAGCTCAACTGATCACCGTAGAGTTCAGTGCCCGGGTGGTCATATCCGGGTATGCCGCACAGGACTTGATGCGGCTCATGACAGCAATCGTTTCACCGCCGCAACTGCGGCGACGGCAGTCTCATCGTCGGGTCCCTGCGTGATCAGATTGAACTCCCGGCAGCCGGCTTCGCGGTAAGGCAGCAGAAATTCCGCGACGTCCTCGGCGGTACCGAACGGGCAGTACCGCTCGAATCGCTCGAACGGCAGCTGGTAGAAGGCCTCCATCGCTGGCGCGAGGCGAGCGCGAGCCGCCCTCTTCGACTCCCCCAGGCCGCACCAGACTTGCATGCCGTGCCTGGTCGGCGAGTCGATCCGGCCGACGCGCGCGGCCTCGTCGGCGGTCATCTGCACTGCCTCGGCAAACCGCCTGGGCGAGTTCCAGATGCCGAGCCAGCCGTCCCCGAGCCGCCCGGCGCGCCTGATCGCCGCGTCGGATCGTCCGCCGACGATCACAGGCACCTGAGTCGCGGGTGCCGGGCCGATGACCGCGTCGTCGATGTCGAAGAACCTTCCGTGGAACGAGCACCGCTTGCCATCAAGCAGTTGGCGCACGATGGCAAGGCACTCGTTCATCCGCTGGCCGCGTGTCGCCGGATCCACGCCGCAGTTCGAGACCTCGCGACGATCCTCGCCGCCTACTCCTACGCCGAATACCAGCCGCCCGGCCGCGATCCTGTCGATATCCGCCAGCTGGCGGGCCACGAGTACCGGATGGCGCAGCGGCAGCAGATAGACGCCGGTGTAGACGGGCAGGACCGGATGGAGCATGGCCAGCGCAGCGGCCTGGATGAGCCCGTCGAATCCGGCGCCCGCGAAGCTGACGTGGTCGCCGCAGCAGACATGGTCGATGCCCGCCGCCGCGACCAGCGCCAGGAATTGCGCGCCTTGGTCCTGGCAACGCTCCAGCAGGTCGAACGGCGCGAACATGCCCACCCGGGTCAGTCGCGGCGCAGGGTCGGCGCGGCCGGCCGGGCCCAGCGCCCGGCCGGCAGTTTCGTGGGTGGTCATGTCGTTCACCCGGCGGCTCAGGCGCCAGGCCCGCCGGCCGGCCGGATGTTCTGGTTAATGTGGAACACGTTGTCTGGGTCGTACCGCTCCTTGACCCGCGCGAGCCGCTCATAGTTGCCGAGGTACGACGCCCTGACCCGGTCATTGCCCTCCTCCATCAGGAAGTTGACGTAACCCCCGCCAGCCGACGTCGGGTGCAGCTCCTGCCAGTAGTCCCTGGCCCATTGCGAGATCAGGCCGGCCTTGGCCGGGTCAGGATCGACCCCAACGATGACTCCCGCCCAGCCGCCATCCCGGTAGGCAAAGGCTGTCGTTTCCGCCGCCACCCGGCTGGTGGCACCGTCGATGGGATACATGTGCATCGTCGAGTGGCCCGTCGGCAGCAACTCCCCGTACTTGCGGTGCACGTCGATCGCGGCGTCGGAGATCTCGTTGAAGAAATCCGCCCGCCAGTACCACTGCAGCCCTGCTGGGTAGAGGGCATCGAACGCGCTCTGCAGCACGCTGAACGGCATCTCCTGCAGTCCGACCAGGAGCGGCGAGCCGAAGCTCTTGATCGGTTCGAGTACCTCGTCGGCCTGGTCGTGGCTGCCGGTGTAGCACCAGACGATCCCGCACGCCTTGCGGCCCCACAGCGCTTCAGGGAAGGGCGGGGCGGGCGGGATGGTCAGCAGCGCGATCCAGCCGCTGAGCTCCTCGGGCAGCGAAGGCATCAGCTCCCGGTACCAGCGCATGACGTGCTCGGTGTCAGCGAGGTCGTAGAGCACGGGGCCGCCGATGATCATGCCGTGCGCGCCGATCTCGTGGCACCGGAACGTGAACGAGGTGACGACGCCGAAGTTGCCGCCGCCGCCCCGCAGGGCCCAGAACAGGTCGCTGTGGGACCTCTCGCTGGCGGTCACGAACGTGCCGTCGGCGAGCACCACGTCGGCCGAGAGCAGATTGTCGACGGTAAGCCCGAATCGCCTGGACAGGTAGCCGATGCCGCCGCCGAGCGAGAGACCGGCGACGCCGGTCGAGGCAAGGAAGCCGGATGGGGTTGCCATGCCGAAGGCTCCGGTCGCGTGGTCAACGTCGCCCCAGGTGCATCCGGCGTCGACTCGTACCGTGTGATTCTCCGGGTCGACTGTGGTGCTGCGCAGCAGCGAGAAGTCGATGACGAGCGCATCGTCCCAGACGCCGAGGCCGGCCGCGTTGTGGCCGCCGCCGCGGATTGCGATCTCGACGCCATGCTGGCGGCCGAAGCGCACGCATGCGACGACGTCGGCAACGTCGCGGCAGCGGGCGATTGCGGCCGGCCGCTTGTCGATCATGCCGTTGTAGACGGCCCTCGCCTGGTCATAGCCGGGATCGCCGGGCACGATCAGGTCGCCGCGAAGTGCAGCGGCCAGGACCTCGTATGGTGCGGTCGCAGTGGGTGCGGCTGTTGTGGTCATGTGATTCCCCTCCGAACGTGCCTTGGGATAGGCAGACACGCTGAAGCTAAAGCCCGTCGCGTTCGCGCAGCGTTCGTGATCGGGCGCCGGTCTCAGTCCTCGGGGCGAACGCCCGCGGCCGGGAGGCGAACGCCGCGAGCGGCGATGTCGCGCTCGCAGCGCCGCAGCAGCGCGACACTGCCGTTCGCTGTCGCCAGATCGGCCGCCGCGTGCAGCCGTGACAGGGCGACTAGCTCGTCCTCGTCGTGGCGCGCACGCATCCGGATCACCTCGGGCAGCCACCACACGTCGTCATGAGCCTGCCCGGTAATCAGCGCCGCGTCCAGGGTGGCCCGCGCGGCATCGTGCTGACCGGATCGTGCGAGCAGGTCGGCGAGCAACGAGAGCCAGTACGGCATACGGGCAAAAGCTCCCTGCGCTCTGAGGTTGCCAATGCCCTGCCTGGCCAGGGCGATGCCCGACTCGTCGGCGCGCGACCAGCCTTGCAGCACCAGGCCCCATTCGCGGTAGTACGCGAAGCCATGCCGATCGCACAGCTCACGCAGCTCGCCGGCGGTATCGGTGAGCTGCGCCTTGTCGTGCCGCATCTGGCTGGTAATACTGCCGTAGGCCAGAGCCGCGGCCAGGCTGTACGGTTGGTCGATGGCTCGGGCCAGCTTGATCGCGTCGTCACAGCTGGCTAGAGCATCGTCGTCGTGGCCCAGCAGCCAGTGGGCATGTGCCGCCCAGGCGGTGCCGTGCACGTCGGGCCGGGTGCCGGTACTCATCGAAGCGCCTCTTGCCAGTTTGACGGCCAGCTCAAGATGGCGTAGCGCATCTGCGGGCATCCCGAGGCTAACGGCAGACCCGCCGACGGCGAAGTGAGCCGGACCGCTTAGCTCCGAGTCGGGGTCTATGAGGGTTAGCGCGCGGACGGCCGTCTTGTACCCGTCGGCGGTGCGGCCCTGCACGAACCGCGACGCCCACAGGGCAACCAGGCCGGTGACCGTCGATTCCCGGCGGCCCAGTGACTCCGCGAGGACGATCGAGCGCTCAAGCGCCTGCTGCAGTTCCGGCGAAGCGTAGCCGTTCTTGGCGTTGAGCGGTGCTGCCATGGCTTCGAGGACCAAGAGTTCGCGGCTGTCTCGGTCTCTGCCCGCTGGCAGCTTGCGGACGATCGACAGCGCTCCCTCGTGCAGCCGGATCGCCTCGGCATGGGCAAACAAGCCAGCCGCGACATCGGCCGCGCGACGATAATAGGCGACGGCCCGTTCTGATTGCCCGCCACGGGCATACTGCTCCGCAAGCTGCGCGGCCACCGAGTCTTTGTCATCGGCGAAGACCAGTTCCAGTCCTTGCGCGATGCGCCGGTGCAGCAGCCATCGCCTGGGCGGAGATATCTGCGCGTAGGCAGTCTCGCGGAGCAGGTCGTGGGAGAAGTCGTAGCCGTCCCCGAACTCCTGCATGATCCTGCGCCGCCAGAGCTCGTCAACCGCTCCTACGACCACGTTGGCGTCGAGATCACTTGCCTCGGCGAGCAGGTCAAGCGAGAAGTCAGTGCCGACAGCTGCCGCGAGACCAGCGACCTCGAGCGCAGCCGGGCTGAGCTGGCCGAGGCGGTTATGCAGGACCGCGGTCAGGTCACCGACCGGCAGGCTGCCTCGGCTGAGGTCCTGATTGCCGCGCATGGCCTCCACGATGTACAGCGGGAAACCACCCGTGGTGGCGTGCAGCAGGCTGGCGTCGGACTCGCGCAGCGTGTGTCCCGAGATCGTCTCTGCCAGCCGCGCGGAGTCGGCGGCCTCCAGCGGCGCCAGCGTGACCTCGGTCTGCAGTCCGCTGGCCCGCATCCGGACGAGCCAGCTGGCAGGTTCGGCCGCGTCATCGGGCCCGTCATCACGCAGGGTCGCGGTGACCAGGATCGGCGCGGCCGGATCGAGTCCCAGGCAGAACGCGAGAAATGCCAGCGTCTCCTCGTCGCACCACTGCAGGTTGTCCAGGATCAGCAGCGTCGGGCGGCCGACGCCGATCAGCGCGCGAGCCAGACCCTCGAAGAACCTGTGCCGCTGCCAGGCATCGACCATCGCACGCGAGCTAGCGGTGGTCTCGCCGCGACCGTGCCCGGAAGGCACGAGCCTGTCCACCTCAGCACGCCAGGCCGGATCGAGCGAGCTCATCGCTGACCGCACCGTCGGGTTACGCAGCCAGTCCGCGACCGGGGCAAGCGCCAGGCGTCCACGGGAGCCGAAGCACTGGGTACTCGCGACCACGGCGCCTTGCGTCCTGGCGAGCTCGGCCACCTCCGCTACCAGGCGGGATTTGCCGACGCCCGCGCCGCCGCGGACCAGAACCAGGCCTGGGCGACCGGCCGATGCCGTCTGCCACCTGTCCCGCAGCAGGCTGAGCTCCTGCGACCTGCCCACCAGCTGCGCGGAAGGGGCTCCTCGCCGTCCGGAGAAGTCCCGCTCCACCTCGGGCGATCGCGAGCCGCCCGAGTCCGCGTGGCTCATCAAGTCGGCGAGCATGTTCCGTGTCGCGGCGTCCGGGACCACGTCGAGTTCACGTTCCAGCACCGAGGCGCAATGATGATAGGTGCTGAGCGCACCGGCACGATCACCCAGGTCAGCCTGGAGCCGCATCAGCGTCCTGTAGCCGACCTCTTCGAGCGGCTGCAACTGGATCCGGCGGCGGGCGGCGGTTGTCGCCGCAGCCAGGTTCCCCGCATCGGCCTGCGTCCGGCCGAGCAGGTCACACAGGTCCGCGCACTGGCGCTCAAGTTCCGACCTGGTCTCAAGCAACCAGTCGTCGTAACTGCCCGGCAGGAACTCGCCATGGTAGTGGGCAACGGCCTCGGCGGCATGCGGCAGGACTGCGTCAGTGTCGCCGGACGCCGCCGCCGCCAGCGCGGCCTTGCGCTCCGTGTCGAAGATGCGCAGGTCCACGCGGCAGGTTGGGCTGTCGCGCCAGCACAGATCCCGGGACGCCACGATCAGCGATGGCTCATCCCCCATGATCTGACGCAAGTTGTGCAGTTCGCGGCGAAGATTGGTGAGCGCCTGCCCGTCGGTCGAGTCGGGCCAGAACAGCCCCGCGATGCGCTGCCGCGTCTGCGGAAATCCGGCATGGGCGACCAGGAAACCGACCAAAGCGACCGTGCGCGATGACCGGATCCGCACATCAGCGGTCCGGTCATCGACGATCGTCTGTTCCCCCAGCACGCGGACGTGCAGCATGTAGCGCGAGCCCTCCCGACTGCCCAGGCTAGCCCCTGGCCAGAGTATTGGGTGGACACCGCCACTAGCTGGCTCATAGCCTGCCGCCGTGCCAGACGACGAGACCGACGTGGTCCACCTGGTCGACCTGGTTAGGAAGGGATACAACGCCCTTTCCTACCGTTACCGCAGCGACGACGCCGACGACGGCAGATACGCGCCCTGGCTGGCGGCCCTGCATAACCGGCTGCCGGCCCGCGCGGCCGTCCTGGACCTCGGCTGCGGCTGCGGCGTGCCAGTTGCCCGGTCCCTGGTCGCGGCCGGTCACCAGGTCACGGGCGTGGATGTCAGCGAGGTGCAGATCGGGCGAGCACGCGGGCTGGTCCCCACGGCGGCGTTCATCCGAGCTGATGCGACGAAAATCGAGTTCGCGGCCGGCTCCTTCGATGCCGTCGTCTGCCTGTACGCCATGATCCACATGCCGCTAGCTGCACAACCCGCCCTGATCGGCCGGATCGCCCGCTGGCTGCGCCCACGCGGCTGGCTGCTGATGACTGTCGGCCAGAGCGCCTGGACCGGCTCCGAACAGGGCTGGCTCGGCGGTAATGCCGTGATGTGGTGGAGCCAGTCCGATGCGGCCAGCTACGCCCGCTGGGTCGACCAGGCCGGCCTGGAAATCGTCGAGCAGAGTTTCGTCCCAGAAGACGATGGCGGCCATGCCCTGTTCTGGGCCCGGCGTCCTGGTGGCACTTGCCCGGCCTAGCCTAGCGAATGCCGGCCGGGCGGAACTGGACGCTGATCCGCGGGCCCGTTGGCTTGGCTGTCTTGGGAACCGAGTGCTCCCAGGTGCGCTGGCAAGTGCCGCCCATCACGAGCAGGTCGCCGTGCCCGACCAGGTAACGCAGCGTCTGGCCGCCGTGGCGCGGGCGCAGCATGAGAGCTCTCGGGTTCCCGAGCGAGACGATCGCCACGATGGTCTCGCGTACCCGGCGGCCTGAATTGTCGCCATGCCAGGCAACGCTGTCCCGGCCGTCCCGGTACAGGCACAGCCCAACCGTGCAGAGCGCCTCACCAATCTCTTCGCGGTACTGCCGATCAAGGACGCTGCGCGCCTCCACCAGCGCAGGATCAGGAAGTGGCTGGTCAGTGTCGTAGTGGCAGAGCAACCGGGGGACGGAGACTACCTGGTCGTACATCCGGCGCCGCTCGGCTCGCCATGGCACGGTGCTGGCCAGGCGCTCGAACAGCGCGTCAGCGCCGCGCAGCCAGCCGGGCACGACGTCCAGCCATGCCCCTTGGTCCAGGCTGATCCTGGCCGACCGGTCAAGCTCGCCGAGCCCGAAGTCCTGCTCCGAGTCGAAGAGCGATGCCTGGAAAGCGCTCGTCATCGTCCCAGGATAACCGTGATTCAAACTCGTGTTCGAGGTTGGACGCGAGCGTCGCAGTGAACGGCGACGGTGGCCGGCGAACGCGAGTATCTTGACCCAATGCCACCCGCCGTGCAGGAGATGGTCGCCACGACCTACGTGCGGGACATCGACCTGTCCGGCCGCTTCTACGAGCTGCTCGGCTTTCACGAGCAGTCGAGCGGCAAGGCCGCGAACTCAGCGTGGTCAGCGCTGCATGGCGGCAGCTACACGGTTGTCATGGCCTCGACCACGCCGCCGCTTGAGCTCCCTGCGCTGCCGCTGCTGTTCTACTTCTACTTCGACGATGTCGACGCCGCGATCGACGTGGTCCGCGCCGGTGGCATCGACGTGCTCCACCTGGGCTACCCGCCGCATGCGCTCGGTGGCGAGGCCAAGGTGCTTGATCCGGACGGCAACACCATCCTGCTCGGCCAGCGCGAACGATCCGCTTCGCAGCCGCCATTGGCTGAGGAGGAGGCCCCACCACATTTCTCGCTGCTGAAGGAGGCGGCAGCCGTCGTCGCGGCCAGCGGCGGGGCGAGCACCGTCTGCCAGGTCCGCGACATGGACAGGAAGCGGTGCAGGCAGAAGGCCCGGATCAAACTCGCGGACGCAGCGGGCAACTCGATGTGGGCGTGCCTCGATCATGCCGACGAGATCCTCGTGACGGTGCGCGGGGCGTTCATCGCGAGCCCGGCTGAGGAGGGCGTTGCCGGCTATCTGTCCCGCCGCCGGGGCTAGCCGTTTCCGGCGGCCGGCGCTACTCCAGCGGCGGAAGCCGCTGGTCGTCCTTTAGGACCGGCCGGAACAGGTCACCACGATCTGACACCCGGTCGGGCATGGTCCTGATGGTGAAGCCGTCGGGCCGGAGCGAGGGATCGTCGAGTTCTTCCCAGGCAATCGGCGCGGAGACCGGCGCGCCCGGGGCGGCGCGCGGGCTATAGGGGGCGACCAGGGTCTTGTTGCTGACGTTCTGGGTGTAGTCCAGCCTGGCCAGGCCGCCGCGCTCCTTGACGTCCCACTTCCAGCTCACCAGATCGGGCACCACGGAGCCGATCGTCTTGGACAACCGCTCGACCCAGGCGCGAGTGTCTTCATAGCTCAGTCCTGGCGCGACAGGTATCCAGATCTGAATGCCGCGCCGCCCGGTCACCTTGGCTCGCGCGCGTACGTTCAGATGCTCAAGCGCCGTCTTGTGCAGCCGTGCCAGCACAAGTACGTCCTGCCATGGGGTGGCCGGACCTGGGTCGATGTCGATCAGCGCGTAGGTCGGGCTGTGCGGATCAGCCGTCTTCGCCGTCCACGCGTGCCATTCGATCGCGCCGAAGTTCGCGGCCCAGACCAGCGCCGCCGGCTCGTCGACCACCAGGTAGGTCGTGGTCTTGCCGCGCTCTGCCTCCGGATTGTCCCAGCGCGGAATCCAGTCCGGTGCGTGGTCGGGAAGTTGCTTGTGCCAGAAGCCGGACTCAGCCGCACCGCCGGGGAATCGGTGCATATTGAGCGGACGGCCGGCCAGGTAGGGCAGGATCACCGGCGCCATCCTGGCCGAATAACCGATCAGTTCCCGCTTGGTCACTGGCGTCGGCGCATCCGGCCGGCCAGGGAAGAGTTCCTTGTCCAGGTTGGTCAGCCGGAGCGTGCGCCCGAAGACGTCCCACCTGCCGTTGTTTCCCATCTCCTCAAGCGCGGCGCGCTCGTCCTCGCTCGCCCCTGGCACGGCGGGTGGGCGGAGCGCGATCGAAGCCTCGGCCGGAGGCAGGTCGGACCGCCAGAGCCGGTCAGGATCCGCGCGGACTTCATCGTTGGTCCGACCGCTGAGGACAGACCTCGGATGGTCCTCCGGGTTCCAGCCCTTGACCGCATCGGCGTCGTCCTTGTGCAGCAGCAGCCACTGCTCGGATTCCTTGCTCGCGTGATCCGCTGTCCCGCCGCGGGCCCGGCCGCGGCTTCCGCCGCTGCGCACCAGGATCATGCGGCCGCGCAGCTTCTGGCCGGCCAGGTCGACATGCAGCTCCCCGGCCGCAACCGCGGCGGCGGGGTCATCGGTCGCGTGCGGTTCCCAGGTGCCGAGGTCCCAGACGATAACGTCCCCGCCGCCGTACTCACCGGCCGGGATCACGCCCTCGAAGTCCAGGTACTCGATGGGATGGTCCTCGACGTGCACGGCCAGCCGCTTCACGGCGGGATCAAGCGTCGGACCATTCGGAACGGCCCAGCTCACGAGGACCCCGTCGATCTCGAAGCGCAGATCGTAGTGGAGCCGGCGGGCACGATGCCGCTGCACTACGAATCGGCGCTGACCGTCCTGCCGTCCGGGCTCCGCTGGCGTCGCTGGCGCCTCGGGTGCCCCGGCCGGCTCGGGGGTTCGGCTGAAGTCACGCTTGGCCCGGTACCGCCCAAGCTGCTCGCCGCTCCTGGCCACAACCCCAACCTTCGCACCCCCGGCCGCACCAGGCCAAGATCTTTGGAGCCCACTATTACGTCAGGGCCCGGCAGTGCGCCGGGCCCTGCCGACCCTGACCGCCTGGACTGGCGGCCAGGTTACTGGATCAGCGCACGCCGAGCTTCTTGGCCAGCTCGTCGCGGCCCATCTTCGACCGCCCTGGCAGGTCCTGCCGCTTCGCCATCTCATAGAGCTCGGCGCGTGTCTTCGGAGAACTGGCGCCGGTCCGCTTGCGCTGTGCCACGGCAGCTCCCTGCTTTCCGAGCGCTGTCTTGGTTTTGGCCGGCATGTGCTCGATCGTCTTCTTGCTCGATGCGGCCCGCTGCGCCTTCTTCACATTGCTTCTGGCGGCCTGCATCTGCTTGGTCGTTGCCATGCCTATCTGTATCCCTTCGGTGTCCGATCCGATCTGCTCGCAAATTCGTTGCGTACCCCGTGGTCGAGCCCTATAACGGCCCAGGCGGGTAAACGCCATGTTCATTGAGCTTTCGGTCAGCGGCCGAGAGCGGGCGTGAGGTTGCGGCTCAGCGTCGCCCGGCGCGCCGTGCGGGCGGCGCGGTCTGGTGGTCGCGGAGCAGCGGGCATGCGGTGCTGGAGTATTTCAGGGTGAGCGCGCCGGCGATGTAGGCCCAGGAGCACCGGCAGGCGCCTGGCACGTGGTCGGCGGTGACGACGCGCACCGGGGCGCCTGTATGGCTTAGGTCATCAGGGCGCTGGCGGAACGGCTGCGCGTAGGGTTCCAGGGCGTCGCCATTCGTCCTGACCGGCTGCAGCATCCCGTTACGCAGTGCCAGGTACTCCATCGGTCCCAGGTTAGCCGGGCTAGGCGTCCAGCGCGTCCCGCTGCAGTCGGCGCATTGCGTAGCCAGCCTGATCAGGCCGCCATGACCGTGGCCAGCTTGCGCTGCGCGGCGCCGACGCCATATCGGCGGCGACCGAAGCCGGCCCACGGATCCGATCCCGCGCGGATCTCGGCCAACCTGGCAGTGCCGGTGCGCAGCGTGAAGCGCTCCGGGGTCAGCCCGCTGTCTTCCACCTCGGCCCAGCTGACCGGCGTCGCGACGGGCGCGCCAGGCCGGCCGCGCACCGCGTAGGGAGCGATGACCGTCTGCGCGTACGCGTTGCGCATGATGTCCAGATAGATCCGGCCGCGACGGCCGGCGACGCGCTGGCTGGTGGTGAAGTCGTCAGGATGCCTGGCTGCCAGGACGGCGGCAACTCCCCGCGCGAAGTCGCGGGCCGCATCGAAGTCGGCCCTGCCGTCGAGCGGCAAGTGCACATGCAGCCCGTGACCGCCGGTGGTCTTGACAAATGCCGTCAGACCGAGCTCGGTTTCGAGGAGGTCGCGCACCAGCAGCGCGCCGCGGCGGACGGCGCCGAACTGGCGGGCTGAGTCCGGCCCGGGAGGTGGGTCGAGATCGAACACGATCTCCTGAGCGCGCTCGGGCCTAGCCGCCCTGGACAAGAAGACATGCGGTTCGATGGACGCCTGGTTCGCCAGGTAGACGAGCGTGGCCGCGTCGTTGCACACGACGTGGCGGACCGTTCCGCCGTCCCGCTTGGGCACCTCCGCGCGGCTGATCCAGTCAGGGAAGTAATCAGGAACATTTTTCTGAACAATTCGCGGGCCGTCGATGCCGTCCGGATAGCGCATCATCACGACCGGGCGGTCCCGGATGAGCGGCACCATCACCTCGGCCGCAGCCAGGTAATACTCGACTAGTTCGCCCTTGGTAATGCCGTTGTCGAACAGGACCTTGGACACGTTGGTCAGCCTGATGACGCGCCCGCCGACCGTGATGACGCCGCCGCCCGGGGCGTGCCCGGTGGGTCCAGCGTGCCGCTGCCGCGCCATCCCCGGCTCCGTCATCCCTTAAGCTGCGATGCCGTTGATGCCGTCACCCGGATGCCGAAGACCGTGTCCACGCCCCAGTCGGCCAGCCGCTCGACGATTGCCTCTGATGCGATCCGTGCCACCGTGATCCTCCTCGTTCTCGGTCGCCGGACTTGGCCGATGGCCTCGTCAGCGAGGTCGTTACCGCCGGGCATCCGTTGCCTCACGACCGGCCAGAGACACTGGCCCTCTATGGCCTCGTGCCCGGACTCGTCGACGATCAGCTGCTACCCAGCGCGGTCAGGGTAAACGTGAGCTGGCGCAGAGCCAGCGCAGCATCAGCTGTTTGACGCGCTCACCTGGGGCATGCCTACTTATGACCTATCGATGGAGGTAACAAGCTGTGGTGTCCCCCTCAGTCAGCCCGGTGTCACGGGTGCCAGCCGATCCCGGTGGCCAGGATGACAATGAGCTGCTGAAGAAAGTCCAGTCCGAACCACATGACAGCAGGGCACGTGATGCTGCCTGCGAGGAGCTGGTCAGCCGCTATCAGGCCCTCGTCCGATCCTGCGTGCTGCGTTACCGCGACAGTCCCGAGCCGCAGGAAGAGCTGATGCAGGTCGCCTACGTCGGGCTGCTGAAGGCCATCAACAACTTCAATGCCGACATCGGCGAGAGCCTCGCGGCCTATGCCACCCCGTGCATCACGGGCGAGATCAAGCGTCATTTCCGTGACAAGCGCTGGCAGGTGCACGTCCGCCGGTCCGCGCAGGAGCTGCGGCTTGAGATCAGGAAAGCCAGGAGCGACCTGACGCAGCGGCTGTCGAGAACCCCGACGGACGCCGAGCTCGCCGAGCACCTCGGAGTGAGCAGAGCCGATCTGCTCGACGCGCAGCGCGCCGAGCTCGCGTTCCAGGCCTCCTCGCTGAGCGCGCCGCTATCCGACGGCGCCGACGCTGGCACGCTTCAGGACCTGCTCGGCGGCGATGACCCGCGGCTGGAGAGGGCACTGGAAATGGAGGCGGTCTGGGGGCATCTGGCCGAGCTGCCGGACAGGGAGCAGCGGCTGCTGATGATGCGCTTCTACGGCAATATGACCCAGTCCGAGATCGGTGACCAGCTCGGCGTATCGCAGATGCATGTCTCGCGGCTGCTCGCGCATGCGCTCAGCTATCTGAGACACCGGATACTCGAGTCAGACCAGCGGCCTGAGCGCGACCAGGAATTGTCAGGCGCGGACTCAGCCCGCAACGTCAGGCGCAGTCGGCTGACCGACCACGGCAAGGTCCACAGTGTCGTACATCGGAATCCGGTCGGCAAGGCCGGTAATCCACAGCGTTCTCGTGTACTGGAATCTGGCGCCCGCGAGCGCCAGTGACCCGCCGGCCGCGACCAGGCCCTTCCAGTGACTCACAATTACCGCGAGCGAGCTCGTGTCCATGAAATCAACGGCCGAAAGGTCGAGGACGACCCGGTCCACTGTTCGGCGCGAGTCGGCAAGAGTGTCGTCGAGCCGGCGGCTCGTGACGATGTCGAGGTCACCGATGAGGGTGATGATTGCCGTGCCATCGCGATGCTCGGTTGAGAGGTCGAACTCCGGCACGCTATACCCCTAACGGATCAGGCCGGCCTGGACCGGACGGGACTCATCGACGCCGGGGGTACGCCACGGCACCGATGCCGTATCACGGACATGCTACGACGGCACGCGCATAACTCGGCCGCCGCAGGGCAGCAACCAAGCTCGGAGGCGATCACCACGAAGGCGGGGCAAACAAGCTGACGGTCCCGCGACGACAGTTCCGGCAGGGTGCATATGGCCGTCGAGGCAGGCTATCCCGCAGCGCCGCTGCATCACCTTGCCCTGTTCTACCACGGCAGCGACGAGTACTCCGATATCGTCGCCAAGTTCGTCAGGGCTGGCCTGGAGGTGGGCGAGCGCGCGTTCGTCGCCCTTCCCGGGCATCGGCTCGCTGCGGTGCTCGGCGCGCTCGGTGGCCAGCGTGAGTATGTCGCGTTCGCCGACATGACAAGCCTCGGCCGGAATCCGGCCCGCATTATCCCGGCGATTGAAGCCTTTGCCTCGGCCGGAAGCGAGCCGGTCCGCTTTGTCGGCGAACCAATCTGGCCGGGCCGGAGTGCGGCGGAGGTCCGTGAGTCAACCAGGCACGAGGCTCTGATTAACCTTGCGTTCGCCGCCGCCTGCGCCCAGATCCTGTGCCCGTATGATGCCGCAGCCTTGCCTGACCCGGTCCTGGCGGACGCGTGCCGGACGCATCCGCTGATCGCCGGTGCCAACTCTCACGAGGCGAGCCCTGGCTACGAAGGGCCAGGCAGCGTGCCGGAAAGCTGCGCCCTGCCGCTTCCGCCGCCACCGCCGCGCACCAAGGTACTCAGGTATGACACTGATCTGCGCCGCGTCCGCCAGTTCGTCGCCGACGGGGCAAGGGATGCCAGCCTTCCAGCCACCACAGCCGCTGACCTGGTCCTCGCCGTGAACGAGATCGCAGCCAATACGGTGCGGCACGGAGGCGGCACTGGCACAGTATCCGCCTGGCTGACGGCCGGCGAGCTGATCTGCGAGCTTCGCGACGCCGGCCACATCACCGACCCGCTGGCCGGCCGGCGGGTGCCTGACCCTGAGCAGGCCGGGGGCCATGGGCTGTGGCTTGTGAATCGGTCAGTTGATCTCGCCGAGGTACGCACTGGCCCGGGCGGGACCGTGACCAGGCTGCATGTTCGCAACCGGGGAAGCCAACCCCCCGCAGCTGGCTCACGCCGGCACGAGCTCGGCCACCCCGGCGACGATGGCCGCGGCGTCGATGCCGGCGGCGTGCAGCTGCTCGGCGGGCGTCGCTGACGCCGGCATGGCCCTGACCGCGAGCTTCACGACGACAGGCAGCGGACCGCCTGGCACCGCAAGCGTCTCGAGCACGGCATCGCCCAGACCGCCCTGCGGCCAGTGATCTTCGACTGTCAGGACGTGTCCGGTATCGGCGGCCGCCTGCCGGATGGCGCCGCTGTCAATCGGCTTGACCGAGTAGGCGTCGATCACTCGTGCTCCGATGCCGTCGCCGGCGAGCCGGTCAGCGGCCGCCAGCGCCTCGTGCACGGTAATGCCCGCGGCAACGATGGCGACCTGGTCTGACTCGGATGACCGGAGCACCCGGCTGCCGCCGATAGGAAACTCTTCCCCCGGCCGGTAGATCACGGGCGTGTCACCCCTGGTGGTCCGCAGATAGCTGATCCCGGCCAGGTCGGCCATCGTAGCGGTCAGCGCGGCTGTCTGGTTCGCGTCGCACGGGTACAGGACGGTGCTGCCGTAAATCGCACGAAGCGCCGCCAGGTCTTCCAGCCCCATCTGGGAGGGGCCATCCTGGCCGATCGAGACTCCCGCGTGCGAGCCGGCGAGCCGGATGTTGGCGCGGCTGATCGCGGCCATCCTGATGAAGTCCAGCGCGCGAGACATGAACGCGGCGAATGTGGCGGCGAACGGCGCCCAGCCTCGCACCTGCATGCCGACCGCCGCCGCAACCATCTGCTGCTCGGCGATATAGAGCTCGAAGAAGCGCTCGGGATGCGCGCGGGCGAAGAACTCCGTCCTTGTCGAGTCGGCAACCTCCCCGTCGAGGACGACGACCTTAGATCTGGCCGTTCCGACAGCAGCGAGCGCCTGACCGAAAGCCGTCCGCGTGGCGACCTTGTCACCCGGCTGATACTCCGGGAGCCGCAGCTCGCCCGAGGGAAAGACGTGCGGTCGCAGCCCTGGCTCGGGGGGCTGGACGTGAATCCGCTCGTCGCGCGGGCCGCCAAGCTCTCTGATCGCCTCGTCCGCATCGGGGACGGGCTTGCCGTGCATGCCTTCCACGTTTTCGACGGCAGACACGCCGCGGCCCTTCCTGGTCCGCGCGACGATCGCGGTCGGTTGCCTGAGCGTCACCCTGGCCTGCGCGTATGCCCGGTCTACGGCGGCGATATCGTGACCGTCAATCTCGATCGCGTTCCAGCCGAAAGCCGCCAGTCGCTGCGCGTAAGCGCTCGTATCCCAGCCGTGCCTGGTCGGGCCCCGCTGTCCGAGCCTGTTCACGTCGATGATCGCCGTCAGGTTGTCCAGCCCGCTGTAACCCGCCTGTTCGATCGCCTCCCAGATCGAGCCCTCGGCCATCTCGCTGTCACCGCAGAGCACCCATACGTGGTAGGGCAGCCGGTCGAGTTGCTTGCCGGTCAGCGCCAGGCCGACCCCGATCGGCAGGCCCTGGCCCAGCGACCCCGTCGCGACGTCAACCCACGGCAGGCGCGGCGTCGGATGGCCCTCCAGCCTGCTGCCGAGCCTGCGGTATGTCAGCAGTTCCTCGTCGGTGATCGCGCCGGCGGCCTTGAGCATCGCGTAGACCAGCGGCGAGGCGTGTCCCTTGGAAAAGATGAGGTGGTCGTTGCCGGGCGCATCGGGGTTGGTGAAGTCATAGCGCAGGTACCTGGCCAGCAGGACCGCCATCAGGTCAGCGGCCGAGAGCGATGAGGTGGGATGGCCGGAGCCCGCCGCTGAGCTGCTCCGTACCGAGTCCACGCGCAGTTGCTGAGCGAGACTGGCCAGCTTGGCCGCCGTGTCCTGGTCTAGTGCATACGTCACAGTCATGGCTCATCCCCTGCCTCCGTCGCGCGCATCACCGGCGGCCTACCCGGCCGCCTCCCGGCTAATCAGTCCGCGTCAGCCCCGGCACCGGCCACAAGCGCGGTCAGCCCACCGCGGCGGAGACCGGCTGGGCGAAACTGGACAGATAGCGCGGCTATGGGGTAGGTTCCCAGCTAGTGCTTACGACGCAGGCACGCCCACGTCACCGCGTGACGTTGCTGGGTGTGCCTTTCCGTTTTTTCGGCGCTATTAGATTGGCCTCCTGAACTACGGCATCCGCGCGGTGATACCAGCCGGCACCGCAAGGAGGCCCTAGGGATGAAGATCGCCCTCGTCGCACGGCATGCATCAGCCCCAGCTACACAGTCCGACCAATACGCCAGCGAGCAGGCGGCGCACGTGACAGGTCTCGGCAAGGCACTCGCCTCGCAGGGACACCACGTAGTCGTCTATGCCCGCAAGGATGCCGCTGGGCTGCCGGACCGCGAGACGCTCGCGCCGCGCCTGACCGTGCGCTACATCATGGCGGGTCCTCCTGCGACCGTTCCGGTCGACCAGCTGCCGCAGCATGTCGCCGAGATCGGCCGGTACCTCGCGGCGCGGTGGAAGAAAGACACTCCGGACATTGTCCACGCGCATCACTGGACGAGCGGCCTCGCCGCCCTGCTGGCCGCCCGCGAGCATCCGGTACCCATCGTGCAGAGTTTCGGCTCCCTCGGGCTTGCAGAGCAACGGCACGGCGTGCCCGGGCCACGCGACAACACGCGCGTCCGGATGGAAGCGTGCATCGCGCGCACCGTAACCGCAGTGCTGGCGCAGACCTCGGACGAGGTCAGCGATCTGGCCAGCCTGGGGATCGGTGGCACGCGGGTCAGGATCGTGCCGTGCGGCGTCGATACGAGCCGGTTCGCTCCTGACGGGCCAGCCGCCAAGCGCCAAGCCGATCTTCGGCTGCTCCACGTCGGGTCGCTGGCCGAACACCAGGGCCTCGACAAGTTGCTGATGATCATGCCCGACGTGCCAGCCGCCGAGCTTGTCATCGTGGGCGGCCCTGACCCGGACGGACTCGACTCGGACATTGCCTACAAGCGGCTCGGAAAGTTCGCGGCCGCGCTTGGCGTCGCTGACCGCGTCACCTTCACCGGGCACGTGACCAGCAAGAGCCTTCCAGCACTGCTTCGCTCCGCCGACATCTTCGTCAGCGGCGCCAGCTACGAGCCCTACGGCACCGCCGCGATCAGCGCCATGGCCTGCGGCAAGCCCGTGGTGGCGAACGCCGTGGGCGCGTATGCCGATGCCGTGATCGACGGGACGACGGGTCTGCTCCTGCCGCCTGGCCGTCCTGACCTGCTGTTCAAGCGGCTACGCGAGCTGCTGGCCACCCCCATGAAGCTGACTGGGTTCGGCATCGCGGCCGCCGACCGGGCGCGGTCACGCTATTCATGGGAGCGGATCGCTGACGAGACGGCCGCGGCATACCAGCGGTGCCTGACAGATCGGTGGGGTCAGCCGGCCGGCCCCCGGACGCTCGCGTCAGCGCGGGGAACTGCCGCGACAGCCGAGCAGCGCTGGGCAGCATAACTGCCGCAAAGTCAGGCCGACGATCATGCATAACGGCCTGACCAGCGGAAATCACTTCCATAGGGGGTGAGTGCCATGCCTAACTACTGGCTCCCGATCATGGCAGTGGCTTTCGCCGGCGCCATAGCCGTCTGGATAGCGCTCGTTTTCATGGCCGACCGGAAGCAGTCGCACCCGACCGAGGTCCCGCCGCCCCCGCGCGAGATCGCCGGCGGCATGTTCGAAGCGCGCCGGGGAGGCCGGCAGGTAATGCCTGATCCCATGGAGCCGATCGTGCATGACGACGACCAGACCAGCCAGGAACTTACCGGACCCGCCCCGCCCGCCGGGCCCGCCGCACCCGTCACCGGCACCGCCGTGCCCGAGCAGCGCAGGGCTCCAGCTCCTGAGCAGGCCCCCGCGGGGGAGAACCGGCTCTAGCCCACCGCATCGCCGCTGCTGTACGTGGCGTCAGGCGAGGATGACCGCGGGCCCGCTAAGCCATCTCCCGCACGACGCTGGCCGGAACCTTGTCCTCGCGCAGGCCAAGGAATCGGGGATGCCGCAGCTGCCCGCCGCCCGTCCACTCGGTGAAACCCACCTGGGCGACCAGCCTGGGTTCGACCCAGTGCACGCCGGACCGCGGTGGCCCGCCGTCGCTGGAACGCGGCAGCAGGTCGCGATCGAAGGCCGGGTCGCCGCGCTCGAGCTCGCGTAGCGCGCGGCCGAGGCTGGCCAGGGTGGCGTCGCTGAAGCCGGTCCCCACCTTGCCGGCATAGGCCAGCCGGCCATCCTGGTCGTAGTAGCCGAGCAGCAGCGCGCCGAAATGTGTCCTCGAACCCTTCGGGTCGGTGTAGCCGCCGATGACGAACTCCTGGCTGTTCTGGCACTTGAACTTCAGCCAGTCACGAGTCCGCCCTGAGCGGTACGGAGCGTCAGCGCGTTTGGCGATCAGCCCTTCCCAGCCCTGTTGGCACGCCTGCTCGAAATACTCCTCGCCGTCGCCGTCACGGTGCTCGGTGTAGCGGAGCGGATCGCCAAAAGACAGGAGCTCGCGCAGCAGCCGCTTGCGCTCGCGTAGCGGCTGCGGCCTGATGTCCCGATCCTGCGCATAGAGCAGGTCGAACACGTAGTAGTACACCGGCACCTGCCGGCGCAGCGCCTCGTCAGGTTGGCGCACTCCGAGCCGCCGCTGCAGACGGCTGAAGCTCGTCGCGGCGCCGTCGAACGCGACGACCTCGCCATCGCAGACGAACTCGGCCGGCGGCTGCGCGGCCAGCGCGTCGCGCAGCTCAGGATAGGTTCCGCTGACATCCTGCCGGTTACGGGTCATCAGCAGCACCTGGTCCCCAGACCGGTAGGCGATGCAGCGCTCGCCGTCGAGCTTGCGCTCGTACAGCCACGCGGGATCGGAGAACCTGTCCTTGGTCAGGGTCGCCAGCTCCGGTTCCAGCCAGTCGGGAGTCCCCAGTGCTGCTCGACGCGCCCCGGCGGATTGCGTAATACTCACAGTGAACATTCTCCCGTCACAGCCACTTCGCTGCGGGCACCTACCCCGGCTTTGTGCCCGCGCATAAGGCGCTTATTCCGGGCCGAAGAGGGGCGCGAATCCGGGGGAAGTCCGGTCCCGCCGGCTTAGGACGCGGTGCCCGGCGGCGGGAGAGCGCCGGTTTCCATCGCCTTGGTCACCGCCGCGGTCCTGCCGGTCACCCCGAGCTTCGCGCAGGCCCGCGTCAGGTGCGTCTTGACGGTCGCCTCGCTCACGAACAGCGCGCGGCCGATCTGGAAGTTGGTCATCCCGCGGGCGACCAGGGCCAGCACCTCGGTCTCCCTGGCCGACAGCGTCTCGGGCCGCGGTCCCCGTACCCGCGACACCAGCCGACCGGCCACGACGGGCGCAAGGACGGTCTCGCCGCGGGCAGCAGCCCGGATCGCGCGGAGCAGGTCGGCCCTCGGAGAGTCCTTGAGCAGGTATCCCGCCGCGCCTGCCTCGACCGCGCGGAGGATATCGGCATCGGTGTCAAACGTGGTCAGGACGATGATCCTGACATCGCTCTCATGACCGGCCCTGATCTTGCCGATCGCGTCAACGCCGTCGCCGCCCGGCATCCGCAGGTCCATCAGGACGACGTCAGGGCGCCTCGCGCTAAAGAGCGCGACGGCCTCGGCACCCGATGCCGCCTCGCCCACCACTTCGATGTCCGGCTCGGCCGACAGCATTCCGCGCAGGCCCTCCCTGACCACCGGATGATCGTCGGCCAGCAGAATCCTGATCACCGCACCTCCGCTAGCACCGTCGTGCCGTTGCCTGGCACGCTGCGCACCGTTAGCTCGCCGCCGATCTCGCTCACCCTGGTCCGCATCCCGCGCAGCCCGTACCCGGCCGCAGGCAGCTCGGGGTCGAAGCCCGCACCGTCGTCGGCCACCTCGAGCCTGACCTCGTTGTCGCAGTAGCTCAGCACGACCCGGGCCAACGTCGCGCCCGCGTGCCTGCGCACGTTCGTCAGCGCCTCCTGGCAGACCCGCAGCAAGACCACCTCGGCACCGGTTCCGAGCGGACGCGGCTCGCCGTGCACCTCGAACGTCGCCCGAAGGCCGGAATCTTCGCCTGCCCGGTCTGCCAGCCTGGCCAGCGCGTCGGCCAGCGGGGCCGCGGCCAGCGCCGCTGGCGCAAGCCCGGCGACGAGCGCCCGCGCCTCGGCCAGGTTTTCCCGCGCGGTCCTGGCGATCAGGTCAAGCTGCTTGCGCGCGCGGTCAGTGTCATGGCCGATGATGGCCTCGGCCGCCTGGACGAGCATCACGATGCTGGTGAAGCCCTGCGCGATCGTGTCGTGGATCTCGCTCGCCAGCCGGTCGCGCTCGGCCAGTCTTCCTGCCTCGCGGTTGACCTCGGCAAGCTCGGCGCGGGTCCGCTCGAGCTGGGCAATCAACTCGGCGCGCTCCGCGCTCTGGTCGATGATCCTGATGATCCAGGTTCCGAATCCGATGCTGAACGCGGTCCCGAGGGCGGCGACCCAGCTGCTGGCCTCGAGCTTGGCTCCGTGAGCGCCCGTGGCGAGCGCGATCAGCGCGCCGGTCGCGTTCATGGCCACGACGGCGACGATCGCTAGGCGGTAGGAGACCGCCATGAAGCACTGCGGCCCTAGCGCGAGCAGGATGAAGGTGACGCTCCCCGCGTTGGCCTCCGCGACGGCGAGTAGCGCGACGAGCCCGCAGAGGTAGACGATTCCCGGCAGGTTGCTCGCCGCCTGGCCGTACATGGCCCGGCGGCCTAGGAGCAGGTACCACGGCACCATCGCGATCAGGGCGGCGCTGGCGACGAGCCGGCCCTGCCCGGTGGCCGGCCCGGCGACCTGGATCAGCCCGAGCGTGCCGGCCAGCACGACGGCAAAGTACGCGTTCCAGCGCCGCTCGCCGCCGTCCCAAGCATGGCCGGTAGCCGGCCCCGCGGCTTGGTCAACGCTCATCGATCTGGACGCCGCTGCCACCGGAAGCTCCGCACGCACACCACCAAGCTTGCGGCCAGCCATGCCCCGAGCACCAGTGCGATCCTGCCGTGTTCCCAGCTGTGCGCCGGCTCGGCGGCCAGCAGCCGGTCAGGCAGGAACGCTGACCGCAGGCCCTGGCAGATCCATTTCAGCGGGAAAATCGCGGCGATGTGCTGCAGGCCTGCGGGCAGCCTGGCGAACACGAAGTAGACCCCCGAGATAAAGGACAGAACCAGGTAGGGCAAGTTCAGGACGGCAAAAGCGCTGCGGGTAGACCGCACCAGGCAGCCGACCGCGATGCCGAGCAACGTGCAGGTAACGCTGCCGAGCACAAGCACCCAGCCGAGGGTAAACCACCGCGCAGGGGTGGTCGGCAGATGCAGGCCGAGCAGCGCTACGCCCGTCGCGAGCGCGGCCGCCACTTCACCTGCGGAGGTGACGAAGGCCAGGATCGCCTTTCCTGCGAAGTAGGCGGCGGGTGGCAGCGGCGTGCCGGCCAGCCGGATCAGGGTGCCGTCGTCGCGGTCGGCGCCGATGCTGACACCGACGCCCACGAACGTGGTCGACATCAGGCCGCTCGCGATGATCCCGGCGATGAAGTACTGCCGGAAGCTCACGCCCGTGTGGTCCACCTCGCCGTGGAAGATCTGACCGAACAGCAGGAGCAGGATGATCGGCAGCGCGAATGTGAAGATCACGTACTCGCGCTGCCTGGCGAACTGCTTGATCTCGATGATTCCGCGAACCAGGCTGACCCGCACGATCGACGGGAGCCTCACGGTGGCGGTCCGGCTGGTCCCGACGGGCTGGCCGGGCTCGGTGATGATCATCGCTGCGCTCCGTCCTGGCTGGTTCCGATGAGCTCGAGGTACCTGTCTTCCAGCGACGGCCGGGTTACGGTCAGGCCGGGGATCTCGCCTCCGGCTTCGCGCGCGAGTTTCAGCACGCAATCCGTCGGGGTGGCTGTCCGCACCGACCGCGGGCCGTGGCTCGTCTGCCAGCACACAGTCGCCGCGGCATCCGTCCTGCCCAGGTCCGCAGGCGTCCCCACCGCCACGACGCGCCCGCCTGCGATCACGGCCAGCCGCCCGGCCAGCGCCGCCGCTTCGTCCAGGTAGTGCGTGGTCAGCAGGATGGTCGTGCCGTCAGCGGCCAGACTTGCGATCAGCTCCCAGAATGTTCGTCGTGCCTGCGGGTCGAATCCCGTGGTGGGCTCGTCGAGGAACAGCAGTTCCGGCCGGCCGACGATGCCGACAGCGACGTCGACGCGCCGCCGCTGCCCGCCGGACAGCCGCCGCAACCTGGTTCGCGCCTGCTCGCTGAGGCCGACGGCCTCGATCACCTCGTCCGGGTCGCGGGGGTCGGGGAAATACGCACTGAAGTGGGCGACCAACTCGCGCACGGTGAGCTCGCCAGCCTCGGCTTGGGTCTGCGGCACCACGCCGATCCGCGCGCGCCACTCCCGCCCAGCCCGTGCGGGGTCGACGCCGAGCACCTTGATCTCGCCCGCGTCCCTGCGCCGGTTGCCCTCGAGGATCTCGATGGTCGTGGTCTTGCCTGCGCCGTTGGGCCCGAGCAGCGCGAAGACCTCGCCGCGGTGGATCTCCAGGTCGATGCCGTCTACCGCGGTCACGCCGCGGTACTGCTTGCGAAGTCCGCGGACCAGGACGGCGCAGCCCGCCGTCAGGTCCGCTGCTGTATCTGCCATGGCGACATCGTCAGGTGCGCCGGGTCCGTCGCGCGCCGGCCGGATCGTCAGTCAGGCGTCATCCGTCCGGTGGACATCGTCCATCCTGCGGGATGACGTCACGACCGGAGGTCACGGTTAGTCTTTGTGGCGTGCCCGCGCTCTACGCATGGCTGCACCGTCACCCAAGGCTGGTCGACGGCGTGCTCGCGGTCGCGCTGGCGTTCGGCGGCCTGGCGACCGCCATTGGGATGCACAGGTTCCTGCTGGTCCCGGCCACGCTGGCGCTAACCATTCCGGTCGTCTTCCGGCGCAGTCACCCGGTCGGCGCCTTTGCCGTCGTGATCGCGGTCGGCGCGCTCCAGGTCATTTTCGATCTCCGGCCGGCCCCGCCCGACCTGACCATCCTCGTTCTGCTCTACACCCTGGCGGCGTACACGACCAGGCGGCTCTCGGTCATCGGGCTCGGCATCTGCCTGCTCGGATCCGCGGCCGAACTCGAACGGCTCTATGCGCACGTGATCCGGACGCATCTGCCGAACTGGCTGCTGATGGGCGCGACCCTGTTCGCCGGGCCTTCGCTGATCGCATGGGTGCTTGGCGACTCGATGCGGTACCGGCGCGCCTACTACGCCAACCTGGAGGAGCGGGCCGCCAGGCTGGAGCGGGACAAAGACGCTCAGGCCAGGATGGCCGCGGCAGCCGAGCGGGCCCGCATCGCCCGCGAGCTGCACGATGTGGTCGCGCACAACGTCAGCGTCATGGTCGTGCAGGCGGATGGCGGAGCGTACGCGCTGGAGTCTGATCCCGACCGGACCCGCCAGGCGCTGGCCGCGATCTCGGCAACCGGGCGGCAGGCGCTGACCGAGATGCGTGCCCTGCTCGGCGTGCTGCGCAAGAACGACGAGGCACAGACGGGCGGGCTAGCCGGACTGCCGGACGCGGCCGGTTCTGACCGCCCGGCGCTGGAGGGCGTGCCGGGCCGGGACCAGACGGCGGTAACGGCATCGCTGGCTCCGGTGCCAGGCATCGACCAGCTTGACGACCTGCTCGATCAGGCCAGGGCGGCCGGCCTGCCGGTCTCGTGCACAATCCAGGGAGAACCGCTACGGCTGCCCGAGGGCACCGCGCTCGCCGCCTACCGGATCATCCAGGAGTCGCTCACCAATACCCGCAAGCACGCAGGCCCGTGGGCGCGCGCCAGCGTGCTGCTGCGCTACACCACCGATGCGGTCGAACTCGTCATTACCGACGACGGTCTCGGCGGCGCGGCTGCCAGCGACGGCGCCGGCCACGGCCTGACCGGAATGCGCGAGCGCGCCGCCATGTACGGCGGGTCCGTCCTGGCCGAGTCGCGTCCTGGCGGCGGGTTCACCGTTACGGCGCGGCTGCCGATCGCTGCCGCGCGGGCAGGCGCCGCGTGAGCATCAGGATCCTCTTGGTAGACGACCAGGAGCTGGTACGCACCGGATTCCGGATGGTGCTCGATGCTCAGCCCGACATGAACGTCGTGGGCGAGGCTGGTGACGGGCTCGCGGCCGTCGCCCTGCTCCGTGCCACGCCTGCCGATGTCGTGGTAATGGACGTCCGGATGCCCAAGCTCGACGGCATTGAGGCGACCAGGCAGATCTGCAAGGCCGGCGACCGGCCGCGGGTGCTGATGCTGACGACCTTCGACCTGGACGAATACGCATTCGCCGCGCTCAAGGCCGGCGCCAGCGGCTTCCTGCTGAAGGATGTGCCGCCCGAGGAACTACTGTTCGCCATCAGGGCCGTCCACTCGGGGGACGCGGTCGTGGCGCCGTCCACTACGCGGCGGCTGATCGACCGTTTCGCTCCGATGCTCCCGACTGGCGCCGACCACGAAATGCCGGACCTGGCCGGGCTGACTAGCCGGGAGCGCGAGGTGCTGACGCTGATCGCGCAGGGCCTGAGCAACACAGAGATCGCCGCGCGCCTGTACGTCTCCGAGGCGACCGTCAAGACGCACGTGGGGCGCGTGCTGGCCAAGCTTGCCCTGCGGGACCGGGTTCAGGCCGTCGTGTTCGCATACGAGACCGGCCTCGTCAAGGCCCGAGGGTCGGTCTGACCGCTCCCCCACCACGAGACTCCCCCCGCCACCGACTTTGGATCCGGTGGTGCGCCACAAGCGCGGCAATTCGGGCGGTGAAATGCTCGCAACGGATCCAAGGTCCAAATTCCCGGCCTGCTCCCGCTTGACATATATAGTCATTGCAAACTATAGTTAGCTGCGAACCTAGAAGGAGGATCCCGATGATCGACACCCGCGCCAAGGGGCAGGAGCTGCAGGAGCAGGTCCTCGCCGCTGCCCGCAAGGGCCAGAAGAGGGTGACCAACACGGTTAAGAACGTGACGGCTACCGCCCAGATGATCCGGCCGCAGCTTCCCAGCATGCCCGCGATCAACATCGTTAAGCTGCCGAGCGCCGAGCAGTTGGCTCAGCTCAGGGACAGGCAGCTCAGCCAGCTCAGCCAGTTCCGCGAGAAGGCACCTGGCCTGATCGCCAAGCTACCGAGTGCCGAGCAACTCGCCAAGCTCAGCGAGAAGCAGCTCAGCCAGCTCAGGGAAAGGGCACCAGGGCTGATCGCCAGGCTGCCCAGCGCCGATGACGTGAGGGCCGGCGCGCATGAATTTGCCGGTCAGATGCGATCTGTCCAGCACCAGGTTGCGGGCGCCCAGCGGCAGTTCGCTGGCCAGGTTGCGGGCGCCCAGCGGCAGTTCGCTGGCCAGGTTGCGGGCGCCCAGCGCCAGTTCGCTGGCCAGCTGCGGACCGCAGCGACGCCATTCGCCCACCAGACGGCCGCCGCTCTCGCGCAGGCCACCGCGGCGACCCAGAAGGTCGCGCGAGGGGCCGCAGCGGTGACGC
>WNFL01438509.1_pt1 | contig 33430 bp, 28 predicted proteins | sample 5400361 | NCBI WGS metagenome assembly WNFL01 (sample SAMN13153351, study PRJNA577476) | soil metagenome | isolation source: 40 cm soil on Douglas fir-dominated hillslope | place: USA:California | collected 2013-09-17
GGTTTTGATCCCGGAAATATCGACTTCCACTTCAATAATGCTGGCGTCAATGCCGCACACCGCCGCACTGAGCGTTTTATAGAGCACAGACACACCCCTAGCTGGCACTCGGGGTGGAGACTTGGTCAGCCTAGCAGGGCGTTCCGGTTAGCGGGAGGGTACTTTTGTGGGTAGGTGGGGATGAGTTAGGGGTGGTGGCGTGTGCAGTGGTGGATCAGCGTCCAAGTTACCCGTCACACGGACGCAAACACCAAAGTGGTGAGGCAGCTCGTGTCTTAAGGTTTGCAGATTTCACATTTACTTGGCCCCTGTTAGCCTTGCCGTTGCCAAGGATCTCTGGAAGACCTCGGCATTTTTCTTATAGGTGTCGACATGGTTGCGAAGGGTGAAGAGGTAGAGCACCTTCCCATCAGAGACAGCGTATACGTCGAGCGTCTGCGGTGTATTTTCTCGGGCTGGTTGCCCGGTTCCATGGATTCTGATTCCCTTACAACCTGCAACGGAGGCAGGCTCAGATCGAGGCGCTTCCAGAATGGCTGCTCCCTTACTCAGAATGGGATCGTGGATGAGCATCTTGAACACGTCCTTCTCCGCTTTGTCCGAGAATCCGGCGCAGGACATGCCGTTCTTAGCGGAAAGCCTCTGGACGAAGAAAGAGGGGATTTCGCCGCTATCGATTCCTGTTAATAGTTTCATCGCTGTCTGCTGGACTGACTTCAAGTCCTGGCCAGTCAGGTCTGGGTAAGGTGGGTGAAAAAGGACAAGATTGAACTGTGAATTTCCGTTCACTCCCGCCGTCTGCGATTGATCTTGAGCAACCCATCCCTTTGGGAGCGAGATTGTGAATTCGCTTTTCTGGCCTTCATAAGGCACCAACTCTTCTAGCGAAGTGTCGACCGCTGCTGCCTGGGAGTTTGCCGGCGACGGGACTGCGGTATCGGTTTTTTTCTCGTGTTCTTTTCTCTCCTGCCCCAGGATGCTCTTAACAACCCGGAAATCGCTGCCGCCCCTCGGAGAAGGGACTATCTGAACATCATACGAACTGGCGGCGCCACAGCTCTTAACATCCCAGCGTTCCACAACCGGTCTGTCGGAGGCATGCAACTGGTTCACGACTTGAAGTTCACAACCCGGATGATCGGCGCTCTCCAAGGTGCGGATCATTGCCGTGATATCCGCTGCAAGTTGCGCGGATGGAACTTGGACGAGCTGCCCTCCACCATCGTCGAGCATTTCGGGCGCAAGCACGCGGTCTCGTTCAATCTGGCGCAGGAGGTTGTATTCGGGAGCGCCTTGCTCGGCGGGCACCAGGGTCACTTTGCCCTTACCTTTCATAAACCCTTGGACCTCGTCCAAGCGAATGAAATAGTCCTGGCCGACTTTGGCATCCAGGGTGATCGCAGAGCCCTTGTCATCTGACTTGATGTTGTGCGAACCGGGAGTAAGTTTGATGGTCACGCGCCGACCGTTGCCGAGTCTGGCCACTTGCGCTCCATCCACGTAAATGGACGGAAAAAGGCCCGAACCAACGAATTCGGGTTGGCGATACACGTGCAATCGTGCGATCTGGACCTCGGGGCTTGTCGTCTTTGGGCCCTGCGCTGCATCTTTGGACTGGATTGCTGGCGATACAGGTTGCTCTTGAGCGAATGTGGCAGTTGCGATGGAAAGGACCAACACAGTTGCTATCTTCATACGACCTCCAGGCTGCGGCGAGCCTCACTGCCTCGATATTCTTGCCCTCCGGCCACGGCCACAGCCGTGGAGCGGAGCACGAATACCGAAAAGCCGCTAGAAATCCTGACTCAGCTGTGGCTGGAGGCGCACTACTTCTTCTCCAGCACCTCGAATCCCGCGAGAAATTTCTCCAGCCGCTGGCGTGCAACTTCCGCCGCTGCTTGAATGTTGGAGGAGTCGAAGCTGACCACGCCGGCGACCACGTGGTGGACGTGGCCATTGGCCATGAAGATGGCGTTGGATGTGACCAGGTCGGGTGTCTCCTGCTTCGTCTCTCCCCTCGAGACGATGGACAGACGCACTTCGGCGTTTGCTCTTTCGACGTCGACGACACGAAGTTCTCGTCCTCGGGCCGTCTGTATCTCTTGTTTCTCCCGCGGTTCGTGCAATGTACGCAAAGCGTTTTCCGCGGTCATGCCCGGGATTGCCACAAACACAGCCCGGTAGAAGCTCCCCAAGCGGTCGCCGAACAGTACCTGCCAACCGACACTCGGGCCCCCTTCGTCTTTAACTTGTAAGGTTCCGCGGACCATCGTTGGGGCGCGCACTCGAAAATCCCCCGTGGGGTCGCTGTACACATCCTTGCTGAATTTGCCCTGAATGGATGTTTTGACGTCGACTTCAGGAGTCCGTTCAGTCGGGCCAACGCCCAGAGCTTGAAAGCTGGAGAGGACTCCGTCCAGGACGCGACCGCCCCCTTCGATCGGCTCCTCCTGCGACTTTCCAGTCGAGCTTTCAGCGCTGACCTTGTAGATGCGTCCATGGGAGGCAAACAGGGCAGTTACGACGATCAGATCCACACTGGGGCCGCCAGGCGTGGCGCTCACTAGACTGGGGGAGAACGGCGGACGGGGATCGGAAACCATTTGCAGGATTTTCTTCTCGCGAACCGATGGGAACAGAAGTAGAGCTTCGTCCAGTTCCAGTTCGCGTGAGGGAAATGACTCGATCATGTACTCGCCGCCCGAATGATCATCGGCATACATCCACGAGCTCAGCAAACCCTTGTTGGTGACACCATCCGAAATCGCTACGCCCAAGAAATTGATCCCGCCAACCGTGACTTGAAAATCCTTTTCTGGACCGGTGTAAAGATCGTGTTTGAGTTTTCCTTTGAGATGCTGAGCGGCCGCTTCATGCCCCGTGGCGAAGATGCCACAAACAATAAGAACAACAAGTGCGCCCGGTGCCGGCGTTCTCCTTCGCTGTAACATGGTTACCTCCTGCGTGCAAACAGCCTAAGCATGCGAAAGGCGGCGTCTTGGACATCCTTTTGTGCCGACTTAGGCCACACTCTACTTCGCAATTTCACGATGGAGATTGTTCGTTTCTTGGAACACAATGCTTTTATAGAACTCCGTCAACCCACTGGCGAACTTCTGCCATGTTTCGTCGGTATCGGACAGGGCACCGCCGCCACCGCCGGCGAGACCGAAAGCAGTTATTGTCTCGGTGGAGAGCAAGTAGACGAAGTGGCCTCTTGGAAAGATGACGAGGCCTCTCCGCGAGTCCATGCGTTTCTGGGTCGCGGTAACAAGCATGCCGGAGCCTTCTGGGATCACCACTACGGCCAGCAACGCGGGCATTCCTTCGAATGTGCCCATGGCTTCGTGGGTGATGTGGCTCTGCGGGAAAGCACGCAGATACCAGAACGGCATGGCTCCATCGTGAAGCCATGCTTTCAGCGCCGCCTCCCGTGTGTCCGGAGCCTGGAGTTTTGCCATCGTCTCATCCGGCATTCTGGTGTACTGAATTCCGATCCGCCCTCCCGTATCATCTGAGAAAGAAACGACGCCAACGGGAAGGTGGCCCGGCCCACCGTCGCTACTAAAGTTGTCTTCGGCGCGCATCCATTTCTGGAATGTTCCGGAAGGGACTGGAACTGTGAAGTTGTCGGCCGGGGAGTGGTAGACGTGACTCTTGACTTTGCCTTTTAGCGACGCAGCGAACGCTACGTCGGCACCAAAGACAAAAACGAAGAGAAGGGCCCAAACAAGCAAACACAGAGCACAAAAGCGCTTCATAATTGTGCCTTCTTCTTCCGCGATGGAAATATAGCACTTAGCTACTTCTGTGTCACAAATTAGTTTTGGGGCTGACTCGCCATTTACGGGTTTTGACTTCTTCTCCTAGAACGAGACCCAAAGTACTCCGTCCTTGCATCTTTGCGGGGCGGGAAGGATACTTGTCGGCATAACCATTGGAGCGTTCCGTTATGCCAACATTTCAACTCCCGTCCTTTGCAAAGAACGCGAAGGACGGAGCGCTGGGCAAAATATCAAATTTTCTGTTGATCCTACTGCTCAGTTCAACAGCATTCGCTCAGACGCCCGCGAGCAATCTAGGAGCATTGAAGGACCTCGACAAGGATCTGACCGTGCTCGACTTGAGCATGACCGAAGTGACCGATCTCGGGCCGCTGAGAGAACTGAAGAACCTGAGCAAGCTCTACCTCGCCTACACCCGAGTCAGTGATGTGAGCCCGTTGAAGGATCTGAAGAGTCTAACCGAGCTCGGCCTCCTTGGCACCCTCGTGAGTGATGTGGGGCCGTTGAAGGACCTGAAGAACCTGACGTTGCTCGACCTTACCGCCACCCGAGTGAGCGATGTGGGACCGTTGATGGATCTTCAGCGCCTGACCCGGCTCAACCTCGGCAACACTCCAGTAAAGGATGTGAGCCCGTTGAAGGGACTGAAGAGTTTGACCGCGCTCGACCTCGACGCCACACCACTGACCGATCTGGAGTTTTTGAAGGAATTCAAGGGCCTGACTGAGCTCTACCTCGACCGTACGGAAGTGAGCGACTTGAATCCGCTGAAGGAGCTGAAGAACCTGACCGTGCTCGGCCTCATAGGCACCCGGGCAACCGATCTGGGGCCGTTGCAGGACCTCAAGGACCTAAAGTGGCTTAACCTCAGTGACAGCCGAGTGACCGATTTGCGCCCGTTGCAGGACCTGCAAAACCTGACCTATCTCGACCTCAGCGACACCCCAGTGATCGACGTGAGCCCGTTGAAGGGGCTGAAGAGCTTGACTACACTCAACCTCGGTTACACAAAAGTGAGCGATGTGGGGGCGCTTCAAGAGGTGAAGACCCTGGCCGAGCTCAACCTTGGCGACACTCTTGTTAGCGACGTAAGCGTCAATAACCTAAAGAAGAGCCTGCCGAACCTACAGATCAATGGCCTGATCCATCGCTAGAAAGCCTGGGACTTGACGGCTGGGCGCCCCCCATCTTCATAGAGCAACGCCGGAATTGTTGGCCATGGACCCGATCCATCTTCTAAACTAGACCTCCCGGTGAAAGCGCAATCCCGACGAATCCCCCTCCTGGTAGGGATCAAGCTGCGGCACACAGCGGTCTGGCTCTTTTCGCCGGATGCATTGGAGGCGTTCGTTTGTGTAGGTCGGACACTCCTGTCCGACGCTGTTGGTGTTGGTCTTGATTTCCACGGCGGTAGAGGCTGGCGCCTTTTACCCCAAAGGCAGCGGGCAGGAGTGTAGGAGTGTCCGCTCCACACGGGCCTACGACATGCAAAATCCTGCACAGTGCCGGGATACGGCACTGCGCTCTCAGTCCAGAAAATTCTTGTCAAGAGGATGCAGAGTTCGGTAGTGGTGCATCAAACTGCACCACTACCAAGAGTTCAAAGAGGCGTGGGGCCGTTGCTGGGGTAAATGTGGGACTCCTGTCCGCCGCCGTTGCCGTAGGTTTCCGAGCTTACCGCTCCACGGCCATGGCAACAGCATTGCCGCCGCCGAGGCATAGCGCCGCAACCCCGCGTTTCACATTTCGCCGGGCCATCTCGTAAAGCAGCGTGGTGAGAACCCGAGCACCACTTGCCCCAATCGGATGCCCTATGGCAACAGCTCCTCCGTTGACGTTCACCCGGGAGGGATCAAGCCCAAGTTCCTTCATGACGCCGAGGGCTTGCACGGAGAAGGCTTCGTTGAGTTCGTAGAGGTCGACATCTTCCGGTTTCCACCCGGTTTTTTGCCAGAGCTTTTGTACAGCGGTCACCGGAGCCAGCATGACCCACTTGGGTTCGACCCCGCTGGTGGCTTGGCCGACGATGCAGGCCAGCGGCTTCACTCCAAGCTCCTGCGCTCGAGAAGAGGAAGTGACGACGACTGCTGCGGCTCCATCGTTGACGCCGGGGGCGTTGCCGGCGGTTACCGTTCCGTCCTTCTTGAACGCGGGCTTAAGGGCGCGGAGGGCTTCAATGGTGGCATCTTCGCGGGGGGATTCGTCTTTGGTAAAGAACGTTGGTGCTTCGCCCTTCTTGCGGGCGGGGAGTTCAACAGGGACGATTTGGGAATCGAAACGGCCTTCCTTGATGGCGGCGACGGCTTTGCGGTGGGAGTTGAGGGCGAACTCGTCCTGCTGCTCGCGGGTAATACTGTGCTTTTCGGCGACGTTCTCCCCGGTGATGCCCATGTGGTAGTTGTTGTAAATATCCCAGAGGCCGTCGTTGACCATGGAATCGACAAGCTGGCCGTTGCCAAGGCGATAGCCTTTGCGTGCGTTGGGGAGCAGGTAGGGGGCGTTGGTCATGGATTCCATGCCTCCGGCGACGACAATGGCGCTGTTGCCGGTTTGGATCGCCTGAGCCGCCAGGGCCACCGCCTTGAGGCCGGACCCGCAGACTTTGTTGATGGTCATGGCGCTAACTTCGTTGGCCAACCCCCCATAAATAGCGGCTTGGCGCGCAGGGTTCTGGCCCAATCCCGCAGGCAGAACGTTGCCCATGATGCATTCGTCAATCTGCTCCGCCTTGAGCCCAGCCCGCTTGACGGCCTCGCGCACAACGATCGCTCCGAGCTGCGTGGCAGCGATTTCCGCGAGCGCCCCCTGGAATTTTCCGACCGCAGTGCGCACGGCGGAGAGGATGACTGCGTCTTCATGCAACATGGATGAGACTCCCTATTGGTGCAATCGTGATTATATTTTGAGTGCCGGGGGAAAAGCGATTCGTGCCTGGGTTGTATGTGTTCGTGAACGCATTGCAAAAACAATTCTCCTTGAAAGCCGCGCCGTTAGCGGCTTGCACTCGAATCCTTCGTTGCGAAGATGAGAATTGCGCGTCGATGAGCATGACAGAGGTGACTTTCGTACTTGCTCAGGTATCCTCTTTGGCATCATTTTTTTCTTGACTTCATTTTTCCGGGATTCTATACATCAAGTAGTTGCAACAAAAGACCGTTGCACATTTTCCATGACACATGGAAGGGAGAAACGTTCAAATGGCAACCAAGAAAAAGGCAGCGAAGAAAAAGGCTACGAAGAAAAAGCACTAAGAACGTGCACTTCGCTGAAAGGCAACTAGGGGACGCGAAAGCGTCCCTTTAGTTTTTGGCGCTGAGAATGGCGAGATTTTTTTCGGTGGCGGGGCAGAGGTTGCGGAAGCCGCACCAGGAGCAGTGGCGGCCGGGTGTTGGATCGAACTTTCCTTCTGAAATTTCCGAGGCGACTTTCTGAACGCGGTCGCTGACTTTCCTGAGTTCGAGTTCGTTGCGACGGGTGACGGGCATGCTGCCGTCCTGAAGATTCTGCAAGGCTAGCGCGCTGGCCTGATAGCCCCATTTTTGCTGGGCGGCAAGGGCATAGATGGAGAGTTGGAGGCTGTCGTCGGCGTCGTCTTGCGTCTTGGCCTTGCCGGTTTTGTAGTCGACGATGCGGACGCTGCCGTCGTCGAGGTGGTCGATGCGATCGATGCGTCCGCGAATCTTGCTGCCGGCCAGTTCGATGGCGAACTCCTGCTCGGTGTGGAGAACGGCGGGCAGATTGCGCTCGGCATTCGTGATGAAATCCTGCAACTGGCGTTCGCCTTGCTGCTCGTAAAGTTCGCGCTGGTAGTCGTCGGGAATGACGGCCTTGGCGAATTCTTCGCGGAAGATTCGAATGACGTCGGCGGCGGTCGCGGGGCGCTCGAAGCGGATGGCGTCGAAGTAGTGGCGAAGGGCGAGATGCATGGCGCCACCGTACTGGAGAGCGGCGTGGGATTCTTCGGGGATACGCCAGTCGCGATTCAGTTTGAACTGGAGAGGGCACCGCTCATAACTTTCGATGGCGCTGGCGCTGAGACCGCGCTGGGGCGGCTGCGGGAGAGGTAAAGCGATCCAGGCGGAGACAGGGGAGGGCGACGCGGCGGCGAAGTCGAGATCCTCACCGGCGAGGAGATCGATCTGAACGGGTTCGGGTTCGCGGGCACGGCGCCATGGGGCGAGGGTTTTGTCGGTGAGGAGATCGCGCAGGTAGCCGGGAGGGGTGGGGTCTTTTTTACCTCGGCCGGGACTGCCGTAGAGGGTGAGAGAATCCTCGGCGCGCGTCATGGCGACATAGAACAAACGGCGCTCCTCTTCGGAGTTGAGTTCCTTGCTGTCGCCGGGGGCGACGGACTGCGGATCGCGCAGCTCCTGGGGAAACTCGACGAGCGACTCCCGATACGACGCGGGAAACGAATTGCTGCCGATGCGCATCACGAAGACGTGACGGAACTCAAGTCCCTTGCCGGTGTGGGCGGTCATGAGTTGGACGGCGTCACGTTGCTCGGGAGGTTTGGCGGGGACCTTGCCCTCGGCTTCACGGAACAGTTGCAGGTATTCGAGGAGTTCGCCGAGTTCGCCGGTTTCTTTGATGGGCGGCTTCTTGCGTTCCCAGGCGGCAACGAATTCAAGGAAGGCCTGAGTGGCGAGATTGTCGGCGGCAAGGTTGAAGCGCTGGAGGATGATGCGCAGGGCCTGGACGGTCTTACTAGGTTTCTGGCTGGATTTCTGCGCGATTTCGGCGCGAACCTGATTGAGCTTGGCCAGGACTGCGGGGCCGCCAGCAACATCGGCTAGCAGATGATGAAGATCGGTCTCGCGCGCGGCGGAGCGCATGACGGCTTGGAGAGCGAGGGGATCGATGGGGAACTCGGGGATCGCCGCCACGCGAAAGAGGCTGATGCTATCGGCGGGATCGACTACGGCGCCAACGCAGGCGAGCAGGTCGCGGACCTGGGGCGTATCGAGGACGTCCATGGTTTCGACGGCGAACGGGATACCGGCTAGCGAGAGCTGCTCCATGACGTCTTCGCGGTGCGAATGTTGGCGGTAGAGAACGGCGAAGTCGCGCCAGTGGCCGCCGAGAGAGCGCTTGCGGGCGCGGATGGTCATGGCGATGTCTTCGGCTTCGCGATCTTTTTTGGCCGCGATGATTTCGACGGGGTCGGGGCGCAGCGGGGCAGCTGTAGATTTTGCGTCCTCTTCGCGGACGGAGACGAGGGGTTCGCGAAGATTGGGGATGCCGGGTAGGGCGGCGTGTCTGAAAATCGGGGGATTTTCTTTAATGACAGCGTGGGCGCAGTGGAGGATGGGCGAGAGCGAGCGGCGGTTGCGCTCGAGGCGGACAATCTTGGTCTCGGGAAATTGGCGGAGAAAAATATCGAACGCGCCGGAAGATGCGCCGCGGAAGCGGTAGATGGCCTGGTCGGGGTCCCCGACGGCAAAAAGGTTGGCGTCTTTGCCGGCGAGAAGGGCGAGGACGCGGATCTGGGCGAAGTTTACGTCCTGGAATTCGTCGGCGAGGATGAAGCGGGCCCGGGCCTGCTCTTCCCTGAGAACCTCGGGTTCCGTCTCGAGCAGACCGAGAGCGCGCGTGATCATGTGGCCGAAGGTGCCGAGCGACTCGTCGGCCAGCCAGCCTTCCACGGTCTCGAAAACTCCGGCGATTTCCTGGCAGCGGGCGAGGGCTTCTTCTTCGGTGAGTTCGTCGCTGTCTTTGGATTTTGCCACGCGGTGGATTTTGACTTCGCCGCGTTCCAGCTTTCTTACGTAGTTGCAGTAGTCAGCGGCGGTGACGAGTTCGTCCTGGCAGCGGCGCATGAATTCCAGTAAGTCTTTGAGGAACTGGCCCACCTTGGCGGCGCGGACGTAGTGCTTGAGATTGAGGCTGCGGATGCGTTTGCGGAGGAGGATATTGAGGTCGAAGTCGTCGAGGACGTCAAAGCCGCGGTTGTGGCGCTTGAGGATGTCGAAGCAGTAGTCGTGGAAAGTGTAGGCTTGGGCGTTTTTTGCTGCGGGGCTGGCAAGTTGGACCCGCTTCTTCATTTCGGCGGCAGAGTTCTGCGTGTAGGTGAGGGCAAGGATTTCCTCGGCTTGGGCGTGGCCTTGCTCGATGAGCCGGGCGATGCGCTGAGTGAGGACCGTAGTCTTTCCGGTTCCGGCGCCCGCGATGACGAGCATGGGTCCGACGACGTGCTCGAGGGCGAGCTTCTGCTGGGGGTCGAGCGTGAAGTCTGTGGGTTTTTGTTTCGCGACCGCCATGCGGCGAGGATAGCAGAGCGGGGGCTGTGGGGATTTGGGGACGGAAGGGTTGGGAAAAACAGCGACGGGTTAGGACCGAACCCCCCTACTCAAGCCAAAAGGAATGGCGCGGGACCCAAAATTAAGCTCCCGCTCGAGGAAATCCGCAAGAAAGGCCTGATACAGGTCTTGCGCCAGCGGACGCGACGGAGATGAAGCAACTTCGGCTGACGCTGAGCGAGGCCGCAACCGCTGCACGCATCGCCAATGCCTACGGCTTGACTTGCATGCTGACCTTCACCCAATAGTTGGGCTTGGGAGGGGGCGACAGGTACAGCGGGGAATTTCGCGTTATGGTCTCTCGCGCCATCTGCGATTGCACGCAGTTGCCTACTTTTGTGTCGTACGGCTCAACATAAGCCACCAGGACGACCCCATCGCCCTGTACACTCATCAGAAGATCAAAGCTGCCAGGTTCACCTCCTGCAGTCGAGGAGCATTGTTCGACAAACCAAGCGAGCTTTTGCGGAACCTCAGAAGCGACCGCAACGTTGTACAGTTTTCCCTCCGCAGTTTCTAGGTTTGCTTTGGCCAATTTATTGAAGTCCTTCAGCATTTTTTGACTGCCTGAATAGTTCGCGACCCAACTTCGGAAGTTGTCAAAAATCTTTCTCGACTTCCACGTGTCCTCATCCCAGTTTTCCCCAATCTGCGCGTTGGCTCTCTCACCGACTGCAGGGTCCAAAAACCTATTGGCCATTTTCGCCAGCCAGTTGACTTTGACGAGGGAAACGCCGTACTTTCTCTGCTGCGCAGCCTGCCCCGCCTGGATTCTTTTCCAGGACAAGTGTTTGAGATCGAAACCGACGTTGCACGAGCATGCCAATTGCGCAGCGATCTCGAAATAGAGAATATTTCCTTCCTCGCCGCCGATCATAGTCGCCGTTTTTTCGGCAAACGCCTCGGTCTCGCCTTCCTCGCCGTTCCAAATCGGGAGCAGGAACCACGCTCGCGCACGATAATAAGGGTCGTAGAGCGGTTCGAATGCGATGGCTTGCTGGAAGAGAGACTCTTCGTCGGCCGGGTCCATCCCTTGGGCCAAAGCAACCTGGAGCATGGCGGCATACCAATGCGGGCACTTCTCTTTCAGCGCCGATGCGTCTTTCAGAATTCTTGCCGCGACGGCGGTACGTTCGGCGAAAAGGCGCCAGCCCTCCTCGGTGACCTTGTCCGCGGTGCTTTCGCCTCGGGCTTCCCATCCGTATGCCGTGTAGGCAACCGCCAAAGCGATTCGCGCCGTGACGGATTGCGGGTCATGGGATTTCCAGTTTTCCAGCTTCCGTATGTGGTCAGTCCACTCGGGGTCCGCCTCCGGAGGATGCTCAAGACCCTTGTAGAAGGCTGACAACTTCCACTTGCCTCCCGAAAACCGGCTTTTGCTGGAGCGTGCTTGCGATGCAATCTCGTCCAGAAGGTCGAACTCTTCGTGATTTAGCAGGTTCGCAATTGCGCATTCATATTTATTGACGGCTTTGATATCCACGGAGGCGTCGACATTTAGGGCATCGTCGACATTCGACCGCCAGACGGGTTCCGGTGCGCCGTGCGCAATGCACCCTGTTGCGCCATTCCCGGGAGGAATTGTCGTGGCGGGATCGGCCGCCATTGAAGGATTCTGGGAGTGCATTGCAATTGGAAGAAGCAGCACAACCAGCAAGAAAGGAAAATGGTGGGTTGACATCCGCTCTCCTGATCCAAGTCCTGGAACAGGATAGATACTTGCTCGATGCAGCAGAAGGTTACGTGAGTGCTATGTCGGAGTCGAAAAGGATGCAATTTCGAAGTCCAGGCGGGTGGCGATTCTGTCGGTACAACCGAAGCATAAGCCGACCACTTCAGCCGTGGTGAAGCCCGATGGGACGCTGCTCAGCTACCAGCCCTACGGTAAGGAGGGGTTGCTCATCGCCGACATCGACCTCTCTCGGCGGTGGAAGGATCTTTAGAGTCCCAACACGAACTCAGTCCCGGTCTCTTTCGTAGCTTGACTGCCCCTACTGGGGCCGAACAGCGGGGGCGGCAGGCTGGCCTCCTGTCTGGCTGGCAGGCGGAGTTTGTTGTGCCGTTTGGCCTGCTGGAGGATTCTGCCCGGTCCCACTAACCTTTTCCGCTAGCCATTTTATAAACCTATCCCCAACAAAGTACGCGATGAAGCCAAGCGTGAATGCCCCCCATACATCCGGTATCGATACCTTGATGGGAATTGGGGCATCCGAGACCCTGGAGGTCACGATGGCGATAATGCCGCTCAGCATCATGGCAGACACTACTCTCCTGGCTACGCCAGAGGAGAACCCGTAAAAGCTAAAAGCACTTGTGTCCTTCGCCATTTTAAGTTCCGTGCTATTCGGACGTAACAACATGACCAAATATCCGAACAGGCCTCCAAATGCAGCAGCCACCATCGCAGTCATTTGTGAAATACCCACGTTAAGGCTCGTGCTCTCCACGAACCTATGAGGCGGGCCCTCATTCTGAGCTTTCTTCGTTTCGTCATAGGTATAGGCGTCGCCTTCCACGGTGAAGCGATATTTTCCCGGCGCGAAGGCGATCTCGTCCCACAGGGAAGACCAAAAACCACGGGCGCTCCGGCTCCCCGCCTTTTTCTCTGGCGCGCCCGGGGTTGTACCTTTCTGTTGATCGAGCTTCCGTTCTTGGGCTTCTTCGTCCAGAATGGCTTCTGGCCCTGAACTGCAGTCCCTGGTGTTGTCCTCCGCTACGCTCCATGCCACCACATAATGCTCCTGGGGACGGAGGAGAATGCGCTGGCTCTTGCCAGGTTCCGGGGACGGCTCCGTTGGGAAAAACGCAAAAATAGCAAGGATGCAACCGCCGTGGTCCCGCGATATTTCGGGTGCGACAACGAGAACGGTTTCCCGGGAATAGAGGGTCACCATGGATGAGCCTACGTTTTCCAAATCGCCATAGAAGGCGAACGAGGTGTCTTCGGTAGTGACGGTCGGCCGCGATGGTTCAATCGTGACCCGGATGACGTCGGATTTGGCGGCCGCTGTCGGCGTTTTAGGCTCCTCTTTCTTGGGGGGTGTTTCCTTGGGGGATGGTTCGGCGTCCTTCTTTGGAACAGAAGCGGGCGCCTGAGCATTCGGCACTTTCACCTTTTTGTCTGGCTGCTTTGCCGGCCGGGAGGCTGGGACGACTGGTTTACTTACCTGGGATGGAGCAGAAGGAAGGAACAGCAGAGACGCCAAGAGCGAAAGACAGATGGGACGAAATGGTTTCAACATCTAGCACCTCCTGGGACTGGGAGGCCACAAGGGAAGTACCTGCCAGTTTGGAACGTGCAACTCCGACAGGCCGGAAGTGTAGTCTTAAAGCGTTTCTAGTTCAAGAAAAAAGAGGTGGGCGCGCAGGACGGACTCGCACCACAGTCGCCAGGGCGCTCTGGGAAAACCCGAGACCGAGATTTCGGGGAGAGTTTTCCCCGCGCGGGAACGGCGCTTATCTTATTGAAAATAAAATGCTTAGATTGGCGGGTGGCCGAGCCTTTGTTCTTGATCTTCTTCACTCATTCCGGACAAGGGGTGCCCCGTCCTTGCGTTTTTTGCAAGGGCTGGAAGTGATGCTGCCAGCACAACTTTGGCTCGTTCCATCATGTCAACATTCCCCCTCCCGCCTCCTCAACCTTGCGATTTGAGATAAATGAAGATGATGAGCAAGACGGCGATCAAGAGCAGGTGGGGACGAAACTTCTTAACGGTAGCTGTCAGTTTTATTCCCACCGGAACTCGCCGCGGCGGAAATTCCTTCCGATTCTGGAGCGATGTGGCTCGCATCGCCTCCAGTTCCAAGCCGAGCTTGGACAACGCATCGGAGGCGGCATTGGGAAACCTGAGTAAGCCTCGCAGCAAGTGGTCGGCATCAACCCAAAATTCACGGTCCAAATCCGCTTCCTGGGCAGTGTACGCCAACGTCTTCTTGGCATCTCCATCCAATGGGATCGACGTTTTTGGCTCCAGCAGTGAGCGATCGATTTTCTGGGGAAGAGGCGCAATGCCCAGCGCAGAGCGCAACTCGGCGTCGCGAGCCTTGAGCGAACAGATTTCATGGGCACGCGATTTGTCCTCCCTGGCAAGGCCTAGCAGGAGGTCCTTGACGGAGATGGCGGATTCCTTGCGGACCACCGCTTCGGTGCGGGCGAAGAAGATGGCCCGTTTGGCTTCGTCTGTGTAGCGTTCGAACATAGGGGCTCGGTGTGCTGCTTCGACGCTTGAAGTCTATTGTATGCACGAACTTAGGGGCGGGGCCGACGCTGCCCTTGTGTAACTAGGATGCCGATCCAAGGGTAGCTAGACTAAAAGCAGTCTACGGAGCCTAATGAAAATCATAACGATCTTCGGTACATCCGCATTGATTCTAGCTCTTGGTGCGACTGCTTACGCGCGCGGACAGCACAACGACCAGGACAGACAGGAACACGGACGCTCGGATGAGCACTCGGACAAGCACCGGGGCAACGATCACGATCAGCGGCACGATCAACGACACGACCAGCGAAACAATCAGCGCCAGCACAGGCAGGAACGTGCAGAACACGACCGGCAGGACCGGGAGCATCATTCGCAAGCGCGTGGGCGTGATGACCAGGCCGATCATCACCAGGCCGATCATCGTGGAGAGGACCGGCGCGAGGCCTACAGGCCCGCACACGGGCGCCCGGAAGCGCGAGAGATTTGGCAGGGCCATCGCGCCCAGCATTGGGAGCATGAACACCACGGTTGGGGCGAACGCGGAGGATACAGGGGCTACCGCATTCCAGACGATCGCTTCCGCGCGCATTTTGGCCGTGGACACTGGTTTCGCGTGCGCAGCGCCCCCATCCTTGTCGCAGGCGGATACCCGCGGTTCCAGTACGGTGGCTTCTGGTTCAGTGTTGTTGATCCGTGGCCGGAATACTGGGAACGGACGTGGTACGACACCGACGACGTTTATGTGGATTACGTGAACGACGGATACTACATGTACAACCGCCGCCATCCCGGCGTCGGCATTGCGGTGAACGTCTCGTTCTAGGTTGGCGGGGAGAGTGGCCCATTCAAGCCCTCTTTTGGCTTGAGTGGGAGGCTCTTGTGGGCTCACACTCCTGTCCGCCGTAGCTCACCAGTCACGGTAGAGCGGCGCTTCGGCGCCGCGTAAAGCCCCTGAGTGATGAGGGGCTTTAGCCCCCTAGGTCATGCCTCGCGGGTGGCCTGTCGGCCCCGAGTTTCCCCCGCCGAATTACCAGCCATATCGCCAGCGTCACATCAAAGGCCAAACAGAAGCCGGGCCACCAGTGCGGTACGCCGGGGTTCTCAATGAAGAAATGATAGACGAAGTCAAAGACTCCATGGCCAGCCAGGGCCGCGATGACCACCCATGAGCTTCTCTTGAAGCCAACCACGGCCAGCAGGAGAAGCTCGGCAAGAGCTTTCCCTTCCCATTTCGGAACTCGCTCCGCAAATTTCTCACGAAGTCGTTGACTTAGCGCTGCACCGGCCGCACCATAGCTATAAGGTGGATTTACAGGCCGAAATGACCTTGTAGGAGCTAACTCCTTTGTTTTCAGGATTTTGCCTGTAAGTCCTTTCAACTCAAAGATTTTGGCCCCCTACCCCGCGTATCTCATTGAATCCATTAGACCGGGGGGGAGGGGGGAGAGGGGGGGTACCTCTTCTCCTTTAGGCCATGATTCTGTGCGCGATGCTGAGCCACCACGACGGGGCGCCGCGCCATATCTGGATGATGAAGTATTGCGAAACCATCAGCAGGGGCAACGCAACCAGATAGACCTTGTGGATGCTCCGGTTCACAAGAAGATCCCGCACAACACCGAGCAGGATGACCCCGTCCAGACACGCGTAGAAGAGGTTGCGGTCAAAAAGCGAGCCGATGCGGCCAAAGGCTGCATCAAGCAGCACGCAGGTGCCGACAAAGATGAGCCGGCGATGGAACTCAGGCTTCCTGCGCCATAAAACGGCGAGGCCGAAACACAGGCCGAAGGCGAGCATGTCCGTAAACGGGACGATGAGAAAAGCATCTTGGCCGGGCAGATGGAGCTGGTAGGTGTCGAATCGGGCCATGATGACACTGGTGGAACAGCCGATCAAGATCATGGCCGACCCGAGCGCGGCGCCGAACCAGCCGATGGTGCGATGCCAACGCACGTTGTGCGTGCGCACGAGGGTGGATTGCAAGATAAAGAATGCGAGCCAGCTGGAAAATGCGGCGGCATGAAAATACAGAATGGTGGGCCGCGGAATGGCGGGATGGAACAGGTTGGCGTTGACGGTGTAGCTGAACCCCCACGTGACAATGGCGGCGACGAGCAGCGACATGGAGAAATAGAAATACTTGTCCAGCAGCCCGTTTCGGCCAAATACAGGGTTGAGCGGACGCGCAACGGCGCCTTGAGTAAGAGTGGCCACAGTCGGAACCTCGACCTCGCTCTCTTTGGGGGACGAGCGAAATCATTCTTGCCCGAACCGAGGGCGGCATGAGTCTAGCACAGCGCACCTCCATCTACTGAAGTTCGGAAAAGGCGATGGCGAGAGCGGCGATGGCGGCGGTTTCGGCGCGGAGGATGGTGGGGCCCAGGGTCGCGGATTGCCAGCCGGACTGGTCGAACTTTTTTAGTTCTTCGGCAGTCCATCCGCCTTCGGGGCCGACGGCCAGGATGATGCGGCCCTGAGTTCGCGTGAGTGAGGAGGCGAGTGAGAGAACTGTTTCGGATTCCGCGAGGACGATTCGCGTCTGGACATCTTCCGTGATGAGTCGGTCGAACTTCATGGGATCGGCGACATCAGGCGGCGTGGCGCGGCGCGATTGTTCTGATGCCTGGGTGACTAGGCGGCGCCAGCGTTCTGCGCGCTTCTGTGCGGCTTGGGCCAGGTGCTTTTCTGTACGGGCGGCGATGAGCGGGATGATTTTCGTGACGCCTAGCTCGGTGCACTTTTCGATGGCCCACTCCATGCGGTCGAATTTGAAGATGGCTAGGGCTAAGGTGATGTCGGGTGTAGTGACTACCTGGTTGGGAAGGAAATCGCTGAGGAGAAAATCTACGCAGCCTTCCTTTACTGAGACGATGCGGCCGAGACGGACGCCGGTGGGCGTGGCGATGTCGTATTGCTGGCCAATTTCCGCGCGGAGAACGCGGGAGAGGTGTTCGGCGTGGTCGCCTAGCAGAGACGCGTGGTCTCCCTCAACGCGGTCGGCGACCCAGCGGCGGCGTGTCATATTCTTGGCGACTCGATGTGACGCTCGGAGCGCTAGCTGAAGATATCCTTCACTTTGCCGAAGATGGAGCTTTTTTGCGGGCTGTTTTCCACTTTGAGCGTGGTGCCCAGCTCGTGCAAGAGTTCCTTCTGGCGCTTGGTGAGCTTGGTGGGCGTTTGCACGCGGACTTCTACGAAGAGGTCTCCTGTGCCGCGGCCGTTGAGGACGGGGACGCCTTGATTCTTGAGGCGAATGGTCGAGCCGGATTGCGTGCCTTCGGGAACTTTGAGCGTTTGATCGCCGCGGAGAGTGGGGACGGTGATTTCCGCGCCGAGCGTGGCTTGCACCAGTGAAATTGGAACGACGCAGCGGAGGTCGTTGCCTTCGCGTTCGAAGAAGGCGTGCTCCTTTACATGGAGGACGACGTAGAGATCTCCTGCTTGGCCGCCAAAAGGTCCGGCTTCGCCGAGGCCGGTGAAGCGAATGCGCGTGCCATCTTCGACGCCGGCAGGGACTTTGGCTTCTACTGTGCGTTGGCGAAGCACTCTGCCCTGCCCTCGGCATTGCAGGCACGGATCGGTGATGACCTGCCCCAGGCCCTGGCACGTGGAACAGGTGCGGGCGATGCTGAAGAATCCCTGCTGATGGCGGACCTGGCCGTGACCGTTGCAGGTGCGGCAGGTAACGGGAGATTTTCCGGGAGCCGTGCCGGCGCCGTGGCAGGCTTCGCAGGTTTCGTGGCGGCGGACGGTGACGGTTTTTTCGGCGCCGAAGACGGCTTCTTCGAATTCCAGTTTCAGATCTTCGCGAAGGTCCGCGCCGCGCTGGACTCGTCCGCGCCTTTGGCCTCCTCCGCCGCGGCCGCCGAAAATGTCGAAGCCGAAGAAGTCGCCGAGAATGTCGTGGAAATCGTGGAAGACGGTCTCGTCAAAGCCGCCGCCACCGTTGGAGCTGACTCCGGCGTGGCCGAAGCGGTCGTAGGCGGCGCGCTTGTCGCCGTCGGCCAGCACGGAGTAGGCCTCGGAGGCTTCCTTGAAACGTTCCTCCGCGGCGGCGTCTCCGGGATTGCGGTCGGGGTGGTGCTGCATGGCGAGCTTGCGGTAGGCGCTCTTGATCTCCTGCTCGCTTGCGCCACGTTCTACTCCTAGAACTTCGTAGTAATCGCGTTTTGTGTTAGTTGCCAGAGTGTTGTCCTTGGTGCGAGATTCTTGAACCTGACTTCGGGGCTAAAGCCCCCACATTTCTATCTGCCTTGGTTGTCACGGCTGAAGCCGTAACCTATCGTTTGTAACCTGCTAGCTCTTGCCTACCCTTACCTCGGCGGCTAAAGCCGATCTTCTCCGGGCAGCTCATGCAGCGCTGAAGCGCTGCTCCACCCCAAAAGCTTTGCTCAAAGCCTCACACAAAAATCTGAAGAGCAGATCCCATCCCGTTGGTCGGGATGGCAAAATTCTTCACCTACAAACATTCGGACACCGGTCCTAGTTTTTGGAACTCTTCGCGACCCGTACCATGGCCGGCCGCAACAGCCGGTCTTTCAATTTGTAGCCCAGTTGCAATTCGTCAAACACATGCCCATCCGGTACTTCGTCCGTTTCCACCATCTCAATGGCCTGATGCTGGTGCGGGTCGAAGGGTTCGCCTTTGGCGTGGACTACCTGCAGGCCTAGCTTGCCGAGCGTGTCGAGGAGTTGCTTGGAAATCAGCTCGACGCCTGCGTGAAGGTCCGCGGCCGACGCGTCTTCGAAATGGAGAGCGCGGTCGAGGCTGTCGAGAATCGGGAGCAGCGGCGTGATGGCATTGGTTACGGCGTACTCGCGAAACTCCTGCTGCTCGCGGGCTGCGCGCTTGCGGGCGTTGTCGAATTCGGCCTGCAAACGGGCAAGACGGTCGAGCAACTCCGCTTTCTCCCGCGCCAGACGGTCGATCTCTCCCTCGGCTCCCCCGCCGGCCGGTGCAGCTGCATCCACACCCTCCGCGGGCGGCAGCTCGTGTTCCACTTCTAGAGCGGAACCCTCGCCTTCGGGTTCTTTACTGTGCTTTCTCATAAACCTTTCGAAATCATTCATTTTCATTGAGGACTTTGTCGAACAGCCGCGCGATGTACGAAACGGCGGTGATGGTGTGCTGATAATCCATGCGCGTCGGCCCCAGCACAGCCAGCAGGCCCATTACTTCTCCGCCCATGCGGGCCGGGGAACCAATCAACACCAGATTGCGCATGGAGGGTAGAGCTTCATCCAGGCCAATCACCACGCGAACGGCTTCCGTTTTTACGTCGAGGTAGGCGTTGAGCAGCTCGACAACTTTTTCTTTTTCCTCCAGCGTTTTGAGCAGCTCACTGAGCCGCTGCCGGTCGCTTTCGGTGGCAACCAGATTAGATGCGCCTTCCACGAAGACCGATTCGCCGCCCTCGGTATGGAGCGCGCCCTTTAAATAGAGCTGCTCGAGCGACTGCATGAGGCGGTCGTATTCGCTGCGCTCCTGCTCGATGCGGCGGGCGATTTCCGAGCGGAGGGTATCCATGGCCCATCCGCGGAAGTTTTCGTTGATGTAGCGGGCCACAAGATCCAAATCGGATTGCTGCAAATCCAGGCGCAGGACGCGATCGCGGACTAGACCCGACCGCGTTACTACCACTGCCAAAACTTTATTCTCCGCCAGACGCGAAAAGTACACATGCTCCAAGGCATTCTTCGGCCCAGACGCCGCGACCGCAAGGCCCACGTTACCGGAGATGAGCGAGAGCACATCCGACGTCCGCTCCATAAACTCCTGGGCGTCGGTTACACCCTGGAACGTCTTCTCAATATTGTGCTGCTCATCCGGCGCGAGGCGGGCCTCGCCGGAAATCTGTTCCACATAGTAGCGATAGGCATCCGGCGTGGGTATGCGGCCGGCGGAGGTGTGCGGTTGTTCCAGATAGCCGGCTTCGGTAAGGTCGGCCATCACATTGCGGATGGTCGCCGCGCTCAGCCCTTCGCGATTCGAGCGCGAAAGAGTGCGAGAGCCCACCGGCTCGCCGTTGGAGATGAAAGTCTCCACTATGGCGGTGAGGATCTCGCGTTCGCGCGCGCCTATGTTTTCCGCTGGTGCCATAAGTAAGAATTAGATTCCGGGAAGACTGGTAGATTCCTCAAGGGTTAATCCATAATACCTTATAAATCAATGACTTAGGGAAATCCTTGAGTCTCCCCCTATCAAGAATTCTAGGAAGGGTCGAGAGTAGTGTCAAGTTGCCTTTGGATGCGGGTGCGGCGGCGGACACGAAGGCCATGAGGTAGGCCTCGGAATGGCACATGCGGACAAGCAGATCCTTCGCTACGCTCAGGATGGCAAACTTTGTGGGTGCCCTGGGGAACTGTCTCCAACCCGCTCTCAGCGGTCGGTTGTGGCTCTGCCTTTTATAACGACACTCACTTAACCGCGGTCGCGGGAGCGAACTTTGCCGGATCCAGCGGGATATCTCCGTTGATGTAGGCCGTAATCTCGGTACCCTTTGGAATGGTGATGTCTTTCCCGTGGATCAGAAGAAACAGCGGCGCAGCTGGAAAAAAAACAATGCTGGTCGCGACGATCGCACCCGTGATCGCACCCTGATGGCCGCCACCTTGCAGGTCTTTCACAGCCCGTAGCGCAACCTTCTCGCCGGAAGCAAGTCGCACATTGTCAATGTTGATATTTAGCTTGCCCGTGCGTCCCATTCTTCTTTTCGGCTGGGCCAAAGTTACCGTTCCCCAGGCCATGCCCCCCCGCGGGATGACGATGACATCTTTTACTTTCACGTCGTCCAGCACTTCGAAATCCACGGTCTCATTCACCTGGGCATCGGCGGAAGAAATCGTGCGATTGATGCGCATTCTCACCGGAGTAGCGTCTTCCAAACCAAAAACCAGTGGTTCCTTAATAACCGGGGGCGCCGTAGCGGTTGGAGTGGTCGGCTTGGCGTCTTTATCTTGGGCTGTCTGTGCGGAAAACAGCGCGCTTGGAAAAACCAACATCGCCGAAAGAATCAAAGAGCAAGCTGCTTTCATGGCTGAATCTCCCAACGCTACCAACAATGGATTTGCCTGACGCTTATAGATACTCTGGGCCGCGAGTGTCTGTCAAGAAACCGGAACGGCAAGGGTTGCCGGCGGACCCCGGGCGATCTATATGGCTTTGCCAGCACTGCTCAAAACAAATTCCAGGCAGCCCACCAAAAGGGGTTTACAATTCGGGCGGTTCATCTCGTAAGGGGTACATATGCTTGGAAAGCCGTTCTTCACCTCAGTTGCCGTTTTGTCTCTTTTCCTGTGCTCTGCTTGGGCACAGAATTCGGCTCCCTCCGACCCTCCGAAGGCCACAGATGCCGCTGACAAGGACAAGAACAAGTCCACGACCATCACCAACGAAAACCTGCCCCCCGGCGCCAAACTCTATGTTGCGCCCATGCCTAATGGCTTCGAGACCTATGTCGTCGCCGGGCTGGAAAAGAAGAAGGTCCCTGTCGTCGTGATGATGGACCGTACGAAAGCCGATTTCGAACTGAGTGGCGTTTCGGACAGTGACAAGGCGGGGTGGGCGAAGATGCTCTTCCTCGGATCGCAACAGACGAATGAAAGCGCCAGCATCAAGGTTGTGAATCTTAAGACCGGGAACGTGGTGTTTGCGTATTCGGTCAACAAGACGAACTCGGTTCGTGGCAAACAGAGCGCCGGCGAAGCGGTCGCCAAACACCTCAATGAGAAGATCGAGAATCGATATCACTGAACAGGAGATGAATATGAAAATCTTCAAAGTAGCCCTGCTCTCGCTCATGATCGCCGCCTCAACCTGCGCTTGGAGCCAGGAGGCAGACAGTAAAGCGATCCCATCCGGTTCGAAAGTCTTCATTGCTTCCATGCCCAACGGCTTCGAGACCGATTTGAAGGCCGCCATCGCAGCAAAAAAGGTTCCCGTCAGTGTTGTGGACGATAAGAACAAGGCTGATTTCGAAATCACCGGAACCGCCGAGAGTGACAAGGCGAGCACTGCGAAAAAAGTAATTCTCTGGAACTGGCACTCGAACGAGCAGGCGAGCATTCAGGTAAGCAGTATCAAGTCTGGCCAGGTCGTATTCGCCTACTCCGCCAACAAACAGAGCTCCGCGCACGGCAAGAAGAGCACAGCCGAGGCCTGCGCCAAGCACCTAAAAGAAAAGATCGAGAGCGGGAAATAAGCGACAGGTCCTACTGAATCTGGATCACGCTCTCCGGCGTCGCGCTCTTGATCTCGTCCACCCGGCTGACCACCCGGCGCGCAAAGGCAAAGAGCGCCTTGCCTTGGACCGACTCTTCCCCGCCCAGCACAGCGGGCTTGCCGCTATCGCCAGCCGCGCGAATGGAGGGATCGAGCTGCACGCTGCCCAGGAATGGAACGCCAAACTGCGCTGCCGTCTTCTCCACGCCGCCGCGGGAGAAGACGTCGATTTCATGTTGGCAGTGGGGGCAGACGAAGTAACTCATGTTTTCGATCATGCCGACTAGATCGACTTTCATCTGCTTGAACATTTCGATGGCTTTGCGGCCGTCTTGCAGGGAGACATCGGAGGGCGTCGAGACTACGATGGCGCCGGTGAGGGGGACGGTTTGGATTAGCGAAAGTGAAACGTCGCCGGTGCCGGGAGGGAGATCGACGATTAGGTAGTCCAAGTCTCCCCAGACGACCGAGCCGAGAAATTGCTTGATGATGGAATGCAGCATGGGGCCGCGCCAGATGAGCGGCTTGTCGCCGGGATTCAGGAGGCCTACGGAGATGAATTTGAGTCCGTGAACTTCCAGAGGCTTAATGCGGTTATCGCCGAGGACTTCGGGTTGGGCGCTCATGCCTAGCATTAGGGGGACGTTAGGGCCGTAGACGTCGGCGTCGAGCAGGCCTACACGGTGGCCGAATTTGGCGAGGGCTACGGCGAGATTCACTGAGAGCGTGGTTTTGCCGACGCCTCCTTTGCCGGAGCCTACGGCTACGATTGCGCCTACGCCTGGAAGCGGTTGCGGAGTTGGTTGCTGCTGGCCTTGATGCGAATGCGAGTGGGATCCCACGAGATGTCCTTCCAATCTAAACTCTGTCGTACACACGATTATATCGAGAGATACAGAATGAGGGGCGGAGCGCCCGGAACCTAGATTCGGTAAATCCACGGAGCTAGTAGCCGGGGCCTTCGGCCTCGCTTTCAATCTGGACCTTGCCACCGAACATGCGATAGACAAAGACGAAGTACGCCGCCACCAGGCACGTGGCGAAGAGCCACCAAGCCAAGCCTACCCTGAGTCCGTGATGCCCCGCCGAGGTGTTGTAGATGGTGAGGCTATAGCCGGGGCCGCTGCTGGCCGGAAGCACCACGGGATACAGGGCATACGCCGTGCCCACTAACATGCTGGCCAGGTAGGCACACGAGGCGGTAAACGCCCGGCGCGTTTTGCCGGCGCGCGCGGCATGGAAGATCATTCCCAGCCCGCAGAACGCAAGAACTGGAATCGCGTAGGCGATGGGATATTCGCGGAAATTCTCCAGGAGGCCTGGGTTGACCCGATAGGTTGCCGCCAGACTGGCGACTGTTACGAGCACCTGCACGGGCCACAGCTTGATCGCGACGCCGGTGGCTCGCGCACTGAGTGGACCTTCCGTTTTGTGGGCCACGTAGAGCGCTCCGTGGATGGTCAGCGCCGAGAGTGCTACCACGCCCGAAAGAACGGTGAACCAATCCAGAATTCCGGGGGGATCGGCGACCGTGAAGTTGGTCCACAGCGGTTCGAAGAAATATCCGTCGGGACTGAGGGGAACCCCACGTACTACATTGCCGAGTGCCGCACCGAAAACAACGGCCAGTAGAGCGCTGGATAGAGAGAAGATTGCGTCGAAGAAGCTGCTCCACACGGGCTCCTCGATGTGGGAACGGAACTCGATGCCGATGGCGCGGAGCATCAGCAGCCACAGCACCATTGTGAGAGGGAGATAGAATCCGCTGAAACTTGAGGCATAGAGCCGCGGAAAGACGAAGAACAGCGTGCCAGCGGCGGACAGCAACCAGACTTCATTGCCATCCCAGACGGGGCCGATGGTGCGGAGGACGGCGCGACGCTCCGCGTTGGTGCGCGCGATGAGGAGATAAATGACGCCCGCGCCGAGATCGAAGCCATCGAACAGCACGTAGGCCGTCAGCATGAATGCAACGAGGACGAACCAGATTGTCTCCATACTTTCCTCTAGTGATCGGTTAGTGACCGGCGGCCATTTCGGATGTTGGGCCGATTTCGATTTCACGGCGTACCAGGAACAGGAACAAGATGCCGAGGACCATGTACATCCCTAGAAATCCCAGGAGGGTGAAGAGCCCGTTCCCAGCTGAGACATTTTTTGAGTAGCCATCGGCGGTGCGCATAAGGCCGTAGACGAGCCACGGTTGACGCCCGAGTTCGGCGGTCATCCAGCCGGCGGTGTTGGCGATGAATGGAAACGGCAGGGTGAGCATGAGGATCCAGAGCATCCAGCGGGCCTGGAAGAGTTGGCGGCGCCACAGCAGGAATCCCGCGACCACCGTGACCGCGATGAACAACGTTCCGAGGCCGACCATGATGTGATAGCTGTAGTAAAGAAGGGGGATATTTTGCGGCCAGTCTTGCTGCGGAAAGGCGTTCAAGCCCTTCACCTCAGCACCCCAGCGGCGGTAGGTCAACATGCTGAGCATGTTGGGAACGACAATCGGATTGTCGATAGTGCGCTGCTCCACGTTCGGCTGGCCGAGGATGACCAGGGGTGCTCCCGGAGTAGTTTGGAACAAGGCTTCCATGGCGGCAAGGGTTACGGGCTGGTTTTGCGTGACGAGGCGGCCTTGCTGATCGCCGGTGGGAAAGAGCTGTAACGCGCTGAAAATCAAACCGGCAATCACTCCGACATGCACGAACATGCGGGCGTGGGCTTCGTGCTTGCGGGCTAGCAGGTAGAACGCGCCGATTGAGGTCATGACGAATGCGCCGGTAACGGCTGCGCCTCCCATGTTGTGCGCGTACTGCCATCCCGCCCAGGGATTGAGGAGAAGCGCCCAGAAACTGGCTAGCTCCACGGTGCCATCCGGATTGAGAACGTAGCCGACCGGGTGTTGCATCCAGGCATCGGTGGCAATAATGAAATAGCCGGAGAGCCAGGAGCCCGTGCAAACCGCAACGGCGGACCACCAATGTGCACGGGGACTGAGGCGCTTTTCTCCAAAGAGGAACAGGCCGAGGAAGGCGGATTCCAGAAAGAAGGCGAACATGCCTTCCATGGCGAGGGTTTGTCCGATGACGCCTCCGGCAAAGCGGGAGAAGTAGGACCAGTTGGTGCCGAACTGGAATTCCAATGGAATGCCGGTGACTACACCTATGACGAACGTGATCCCGAAGATTCTGGCCCAGAAGCGCGCGGCCTGGTTGTAGGTTTCGTCGCCGGTACGCAGTGCCAGAGTCTTCAGGACCACGATGAGGGGCGCGAGGCCCATGGTGAGTTGCGGAAACAGATAGTGGAACGTGGCGGTAAATGCGAACTGCAGGCGGTGGACGAGGAGCGCGCTATCCATGAAGAACTCCCTCGAGTGCCGGGCGGACAACTAGCAGGACGGATCCTCTTGCTCAGCCCAGCGGCGGCGCCGATGATCGCGCTCGGCTAGGCGATGCTCACGCCGCCGTCCGGCGTCTTCGTAGCGGCGCTTCTCTTCGGGCGTTTCGGGAACGACCTGCGGTACAGGTTGCGGGGACCCGTCACGATCCACCGCCACAAAGGTAAAGAATGCTGAGCTGACGTGCGACCGCGTGTTGAGAAGATAGTTTTCTACCCAGACCTTGACGCCAATCTCCATCGAGGTGTGGAAAGCCCGGTTCACGGACGAGCGCAGGACAATAAAATTGCCCACGCGGGCTGAGGATACAAAATCGAGGTGGTCGACCGAGGCGGTGACAACATAGTGACGGGAGTGGCGGTGAGCGGCCATGGCGGCGGCGATGTCCATCCAGTGCATGAGGCGGCCGCCGAGGAGGCCGTGGAGGGGGTTGGTGTCGTTGGGCAGGACTAGCTCTGTCATTTCCGATTGTGATTCGCGGACGGGGCGCGGGACGAGGTCGGGGGGGTTGGCCATGGAGATACTATTCTAATGCACCCCTTGGAAATCCTCTTCGACTGTACTCAGCGCTGGGTCTGTGGACTGACGCGACGAAGATTCCCGCCCTGTCGCTGACGCGACAAGGACGGGGCACCCCTTGATGGTAGGCTGGATGAACCTATGGATCGGATTGCGATGTTGAAAGAAATTCTGGCGGCGAACCCGGTGGATCCGTTTGCGCGGTATGGGTTGGCGATTGAGTACTCGAATGCGGGCGACTTTGAGACTTCGATGGCGGAGTTCGCTACGCTGTTCAAGAACACTCCCGATTACACCCCGGGATACTTGATGGCGGCGCAGACGCTGGTGAAGGCTTCGAGGATTGATGATGCGAAGAAAATGCTGGTGGACGGGATTGCTTCGGCTCAGAAGACTGGCAACGGTCATGCTTTGAGCGAGATGGAAGCGATGCTGGAAGAGCTGGGCTAGTGCCACACCTTTTAAGACACCGCGGGCATGAGTGCCCGCGCCACACGAGCCTTTACTGCTTACGGCTTGCGCGCGGTGCGCACCATGAATTTTTCTACCACGCTTGGAAAGAGTTGATAGAGCTTCACGACGGGGTGCATGGTCCAGGGGACGATCACCTCCCTTTTCTGATTGCGGTAGCCTGCTAGGACTGCGCGCGCGACGCGCTCAGCGCTGATGCCTTGTTGATTTTGCGGCTTGACTGTCTTCACCCAGTTCGCCGAGTCGCGGCCCTTGACGACGTTCGCGCCGAAGTTGGTGCGCACGTAGCCGGGGCAGACGGTCAGCACTTGGACGCCGGTTCCGGCCAGCTCGACGTTCGCGGCTTTGCCCATCGCATTCATGGCAAACTTTGTGGCGCTGTATCCGGCAAGGTATGGCACAGGCAGATGGCCCGCTACGCTCGATATGTTGATGACCGTGCCCGAGCCTTGCTCGCGCATGAGCGGGAGGACAGCTTGCATGGCCTCAACGGTGCCGAAGAAATTCGTTTCGAACATGCCGCGGAAGGCGGGCATATCCATCGTAGCGACCTCGTCGCTGACGCCGTGGCCAGCGTTGTTCACCCACACATCGATCCGCTTGAAGTGGTGGCGAGTGAGGCTGAGCACGCGGTCGATCTCTTCGCGGTTGCGGACGTCGCAGGCGAGCGACATGGTGCGGTCGGTTTTTCCGATGCGCATGCGGGCCGCCTCAGCGCGGCCAGCGTCGCGGGAGAGAAGGACGCAGTAGGCGCCCGCATCGACGAAGGCTTTGCCGATGGCCTCGCCGATTCCCATGGATCCGCCGGTGATGACGACGACCTTGTTGGCAATTTCTAGCATCCACTGGTTGTATGTTGCGGAGCGGGGGCGTGTCAACGACGCGCGCTTGCGGCGTATACTCTTCCCTATAGATTGACGCCCCGGGAGTCCATTCGAAATGACTACACCACAGACCCTCGGCGAACTTCGCCGGAGTTCTTTTTCTGAAACACAATTACGGGCGCGCCGCGTCAAGGACGAACTGCGCGACAACTTGATCGCGCGGCTGCGCGAGGGAAGCAGCATCTTCCCTGGCATTGTCGGCTTCGACGATACGGTCGTTCCACAAATCGTGAATGCGATTCTCTCGCGGCACAACTACATTTTGCTGGGGCTGCGCGGGCAGGCGAAGAGCCGCATTCTGCGCGGGCTGACGACGTTGCTGGATGCGCAGATGCCGTACATTGCCGGGTGCGAAATTCGCGATAATCCTTACGATCCATTGTGCCGGCGCTGCAAGCTGGAACTGGCGCGGCTGGGGGATGAGCTGCCGATTGCGTGGCTCACGCAGGACGAGCGCTATGTGGAGAAACTGGCGACTCCGGATGTGACGATTGCGGATTTGATTGGCGACATTGACCCGATCAAGGCGGCTCGCGGCGGGCATGAGCTGGGAAGCGAGTTGACCGTGCACTACGGGCTCCTGCCGCGCGCGAATCGCGGCGTGTTTGCCATTAACGAATTGCCCGATCTGGCGGGGAAGATTCAGGTGGGGTTGTTCAACATTATGCAGGAAGGCGACGTACAGATTAAGGGCTACCCGGTGAGGCTGCCCCTGGATGTGGCACTCGTATTCAGTGCGAATCCGGAGGACTACACGGCGCGCGGGAAGATCATTACGCCGTTGAAGGACCGTATTGGTTCTGAGATTAGAACTCACTATCCGGCGACCGTGGAGGAAGGCGCGGAAATTACGGCGCAAGAAGCGTGGGTTCGGCGCGATGGCTTGCCAATGCATTTGCCGGAGTATGTGGGCGATGTGGTGGAGCGGATTGCGTTTGCGGCGCGCGAGGATAAGCGGATCGATAAACGCTCGGGCGTGAGCCAGCGGTTGCCGATTTCATGCATGGAGAATGTGATTTCGAATGCCGAGCGGCGGGCGATTCGCAATGACGAAAGGACTGTGGTGCCGCGTATCGCTGACATTTATGCGGCGATTCCGGCGATTACCGGCAAGCTCGAGTTGGAGTACGAAGGCGAGCTGAAGGGCGCGGACTTCGTTGTGCGGGAGTTGATTCGCACAGCCGTGGCCAAGACCTTTGATCGCTACTTCGCTGACGCGGACTTGCAGCAGATCGTGCAATGGTTTGATCTCGGAGGAGAGATTCAGATGGCGGAGTCGGCTTCTGCTACGGAAGCTTTGAGCGGACTGAAGAATATTCAAGGGTTGTTTGAAAAAGTGAAACAGCTGAGCGTGACCGCCAAAGACGGCGCGGAGACACAGGTGTCGGCGGCAGAGTTTGTACTGGAGGGTCTGCACGCGCATAAGCGCATTGGGCGGAGCGAGGAACGGGTGTTTACTGCGGGAGAGAAACCGAGGAAACAGGAACCGGTTGTGTCGCGGGAGGATTTTCCGGAGCGGGGGCGGGGGAGAAGGGCTTTTAACTAAGGGAAGAGTTTTGTTGCCCGCCCTGTCGCTGACGCGACAAGGACGGGCACCCGAGGACTGGGGTCTGCTTGGTGAGGCGTTCAAGGACACTGCGCGGCGAAGAAAGCTGCGACGGGTGTCTCGGTATCGGGAGGGCAGGGGTCCCTTCGCTACGCTCAGGGCAGGCTTTTCGATTGCGCGCTCAAGATGACAGGTTTTAAGTTATGAAACGCATTCGTTACAGCAAGTACGTGCCTGATCCGGCTTCCGAGATGAGCCTTGAGGATCTTGTGTCTGCGCTGGCCGACTATTTGTTGCAGAGCGGGTTCCAGGACCAGTACGGATATTACGACGCGCCGGACGAGCATACGATGGAGGAGTTGCGGCGGGCGATTGAGCAGGCTTTGCTGGATGGCGAACTGGGCGATGAATCGCTGCGGGAACAGATGCAGCAGATGCAGATGGATGGCGTGCTCGATGAGCTGATCGACAAGCTGATTGAACGCATGCAGCAGGAAGAGTACATCACCATCGACAAGCCGCACGATCCGTCGGAGCAGTCGAGCGTGGGCGGGCAGACGGGCGACGCGGGACAGGCGCGTTTTGAGGTTACGGACAAGGGGCTTGATCTGCTGGGATACAAGTCTTTGCGCGATCTGTTGGGCTCATTGGGTAAAGCAAGCTTTGGACGGCACGATACGCGGGACATGGCGACTGGGATTGAGGCGAACGGGGCGTCAAAGCCGTATGAATTCGGTGACACATTGAATCTGGATATTCCGGCTACGCTGTCGCGGGCATTTCAGCGTGAAGGACTGACGTTGCCGTTGAATCTGGAGTACCCCGACTTGCAGGTGCATCAGTGTGAGTATCAGTCGTCGTGCGCGACGGTGCTGATGCTGGATTGCTCACATTCGATGATTCTGTATGGCGAGGACCGGTTTACCCCGGCTAAGAAAGTGGCGATGGCGCTGTCGCACTTGATTCGGACGCAGTATCCGGGGGATTCGTTGTCGCTGCTGCTGTTTCATGACTCCGCCGAGGAGGTTCCACTTTCGCAACTGGCACGGGTGAAGGTTGGGCCTTACTACACAAACACGCGTGAGGGTTTGCGCTTGGCACAGCGGATGTTACAACGGCAACGTAAGGACATGAAGCAGATCATCATGATTACCGACGGGAAGCCTTCTGCGCTGACTTTGGAGGATGGGCGGATTTATAAGAATGCGTTTGGGCTGGATCCGCTGGTGGTGAGTCAGACTTTGGAAGAGGTTTCGAAGTGCAAGCGGGCTGGGATTTTGATTAATACTTTTATGCTGGCGTCGGACTATGGGTTGGTGCAGTTTGTGCAGAAGGTGTCGCAGATGTGCCGGGGGAAAGCATATTTCACTACTCCTTATAACCTGGGGCAGTATTTGTTGATGGATTATATGTCGCGGAAGTCGAAGACGATTCACTAGGGCCTTCGGCTTGTGTGGCCCGGGCGCCCTTGCCCGCGTGGGTTGGTTGGGCGTGGCAGTTTAGGTGCTTGGACTTCGAGCAAGACCACGCGGGCGGGAGCGCCCGTGCCACACAAGTCTAACTTTTCACCAACTCTTGCACTGCGCGGTAGGCTTGGTCGATAGCGGCGTCCGTGTAGGCGTAGGCGGCCGCGTCGGCGTTAGCGATGGCGATGCTGCCATAGGGTTTGCGGGCTACTTCGCAGGGTTGCTCGGTGCCTTCCAGCCAGAACTTATCCCACAGCGAGTTGTATTCGTAGGCATAGCCGTGCGGCCAGCGGTTTACGGTGATGGCGGCAATGTCGCGGGCGGGATCGAAGCCGCCGGGGCCTAGGACGCGGGCCATCTGGTCGCGGATGTTGCGTTCGATGGTGGCGAATTGCGTGGTGAAGAGTTCGGCGCGGCCCATGCGGTGCTGATCGCGAGCGGGCAAGCCCGGTTTACAGGGCGTCTTGCTCATGTGGACGACGATGGGGTCTTCGGGCTTTTGCGAGCAATGGTAGTCACCGATGCTGACCGGAAGATCGAGTGTCATGTTGGTGTGGTAGCTACCGGGGGCATAGGTGTAGTTGACGCCCAGCTTTTTGAAAGAGGTCCAATTGTTCAGCGCGACATTGGTGTACAGCAGAGGCACCTTGGCTGCGGACGAGAGAGCGTCTTTCTGCTTTCCGGGAAGCTCTTCGCAGATATAAGGAATAACCACGTGCCAGCAGGCGAGGATGCAGTTTTTGCCGCGAACGGCGTGGACCTTACCGCCGCGGACGTAGGCGACTTCCACGCTTTTCGCCGTTGCCGCATCGCCCTGATGCTTCACGCGGACGACGGGGCTATTCAGTCGAATTCTTATATTGGAACTAAATTTGTCGAGATTCGCATAGTTCGCCTGGGCGGTGACCACGTCTTGCGCGGTACTGCCGGGAATGGCTTCAGGAATTAGTTTGCGCACGAGAAGGCGGGCGATGGAGGCATTGCCGTCGGGGAAATGAAAGAAGTACTTCTCGGCTTCTTCGCTGCGGATGGCGTCGCGGTTTTGGCCCTGCCCTGGCCCGGGGTCGAGTTTCAACCCATTGAAACCGGGGAAACCCAGGCCCCAGGCATCCTGCGCGGACATGGCGTCGAGGCCGATGCCAAAGAGCGGATGGGGCGCGGATTGGTAGAGCTTGACGACTTCGTCGCTGACGCCGACGATGTCGGTTAGATATTTCGCGCAACTCATGCGGGCGAGGCGCGCTTTCTTCTCCGCCGACGTCAGGCCCGGCATGTAGTCTTTCTTATCCTGATGCAGGCGAACGAAGTCCTGCTTGGCTTTTTCGGAGAGCGGGGCGTCAGCTTGGAACTTCTTCCACGGATCTTCGGCATTAACGGATAGATCGCCTGTTTCGCTTCCCCCGAGTGGACTGGGATCGATCACGAGCTTGTCGGTGCCAAAGGTTTCTTTGTCGAAGAAAATGTGTGGGGTGAGGCCCTGAGAACGGTAAAGTTCCTTGTTGGCATACTTCTGGTAGCTGGAAACGTCGATACCGAGATCGTTGATTAAATCTTTGGCCACGGCGCTATAGGGGGCTGGGCTTTCGATGGAGAACGTACCGCCGTAGCCCAGCATCTTTCGCCCGCCCGCGGTGAATTCGTTGCGCTTGGCGTGGCCGCCGAAGTCGTCGTGGTTTTCCAGGATTAGAATTTTCGCTTTGCCGCCGGCGGCGCGCTGGAAATAGTAGGCCGAGGAGAGGCCACTGATCCCGCCGCCGACTACGATCAGGTCATAGTTTTCGCCGGTGTCTTCGGGTTTGCCAGCCGTGTCCCAGAAAATGCCGTCGCGGAGGCTGTGGATAGTTTCAAAGGCTCCGACGTGGCTGCCCCGCAGGCCGGTCAGGGAGGGAGGGTAGTAGTCGGGGGATTTTTCGGGGTCGGTGTCGGCCAAGAGGCTGGTTGGGAGTAAGGCGGCTCCTGCTGCTACGGCGACTCCGTTGAGGAAGTCGCGGCGCGTGATGGCGCGGTGCATTCCTAGTTCGCGATCGTTGATTTCCGACATTGGGCCCTCCGCATTCTTACTTCGGGGCTAAAGCCCCCAATTCAATTCCGGCACTTATCGCAGCGCCGAAGCGCTGCGCCGCCCAAAAGCAAAGGCGTTACCTCAAGCCGCAACTCCTGCTGTAACCCTTACCTCGGCGGCTAAAGCCGGTCTTTGTCGCGGCGGACGCGCGGCTGAAGCCGCGCTCTACCAAAAGCTCTTTAAGCTCTTTCCAGAAACTGGTGAAACCCTGCCTGTTTAAATCCATGCCCTGAACCAATTGCAGATCCCTCCCGCGGGTCGGGATGACAATCGTGGGTGGGCAGGACACATTGTCGCAACATATGAAGTCGAGCCTCTTCGCGCTTGGCTCGCAGACAGCCGCATAAACCTTTCGCGGGCGAGGGCGGCCGCGCTAAACGGGTTTAGGTTTTGGTGGGGGCGATTTCGGCGGATTGGAAGCCGCATCCGTTGTGGCTGCCGTCGCAGAATGGCTTGTTGTTGGACTGGCCGCAGCGGCAGAGAGAGATTCTGGGTTTTCCGGTCAGATCGTAGGCGTTGCCATCGCCGTCGACTAGTTCTACGGGGCCTTCCACGCGGAAGGGTCCGTTCTTGCGGAT
>WNFL01144467.1_pt1 | contig 33397 bp, 29 predicted proteins | sample 5400361 | NCBI WGS metagenome assembly WNFL01 (sample SAMN13153351, study PRJNA577476) | soil metagenome | isolation source: 40 cm soil on Douglas fir-dominated hillslope | place: USA:California | collected 2013-09-17
ATGTTCGTCGGTGTGGGCGCGGCCCGCGTGCGCGACATGTTCGAGCAGGCCAAGAAACACGCGCCTTGCATCGTGTTCATCGATGAAATCGACGCGGTCGGCCGCCAGCGTGGCGCCGGCCTGGGCGGTGGCAATGACGAACGCGAGCAGACGCTGAACCAGCTGCTGGTGGAAATGGACGGATTCGAAACCGGCGTGGGCGTGATCGTGATCGCCGCGACCAACCGTCCCGACGTGCTCGATCCCGCGCTGCTGCGTCCGGGCCGATTCGACCGTCAGGTCGTGGTTCCGCTGCCCGACATCCGCGGCCGCGAGCAGATCCTCATGGTGCACATGCGCAAGGTTCCGGTTGCCCCCGACGTGCGTCCGGACATCCTCGCGCGCGGCACACCCGGGTTTTCCGGCGCCGATCTGGCCAACCTCGTAAACGAGGCGGCGTTGTTCGCCGCGCGCGGCAACAAGCGCCTGGTGGACATGGACGATTTCGAGCGCGCCAAGGACAAGATCATGATGGGCGCGGAACGCAAGTCCATGGTGATGCCGGAGCACGAGCGGCGCAATACCGCATACCACGAATCCGGCCATGCGGTCGTCGCAAGGCTGTTGCCGCGGACCGATCCGGTGCACAAGGTCACCATCATTCCGCGCGGGCGCGCTCTGGGCGTGACCATGCAGTTGCCGCAGGAAGACCGCTACAGCATGGACCGCGAGCAGATCCTGCAGAACATCTCCGTGCTGTTCGGCGGACGCATCGCCGAAGAAATATTCATGAAGCAGATGACCACCGGGGCGTCCAACGACTTCGAGCGGGCCACTGAAATGGCGCGGCGCATGGTGACGCAATGGGGCATGAGCGACCATCTCGGCCCGATGGTGTACGGCGAGAACGAAGGCGAAGTCTTCCTCGGCCGTTCGATCACCACGCACAAGAACGTTTCCGAGGCGACCATGCAGCAGGTCGACGCGGAGATCCGGCGCATCATCGACGAGCAGTACACGCTTGCGCGCAAGCTCATCGAAGACAACAGCGGCAAGGTCGAAGCCATGGCCAAGGCGCTGATGGAATGGGAAACCATCGACGCCGACCAGGTCGGTGACATCATGGAAGGCCGCCCGCCGCGTCCGCCCAAGCCGCCGGCAAACACGCAGACACCGCCACCGTCGCAAGGCAGTGCGACGGCACCGGTGACGGTTACCCCGGCCCGGGAAGCGTAGACACCCCGTAAGGGGTGAGGAGGAAGGGGTGAGGAGTCATTTCCTCACCCTTTTCATTTCGTGAATTCACGTTCGTGCATCGACAACCCTCGCCTATGGCCAGCGGCAATGTGATGGCTTTCCCTCACCCCTCACCCCTTTCCCCTCACGCCATTCTTAAGCTCGGCGGTTTTTCGCTGTCGCGCGAGCGCCCGCTCATCATGGGCATCGTCAACATCACCCCGGATTCGTTTTCCGACGGCGGCAAGTATCTCGATCCCGGACGCGCCCTCGACCACGCCAGGCAGTTGCTCGACGAAGGCGCAGACATTCTCGACATCGGCGGCGAATCGTCACGCCCCGGTGCGGGGCCTGTCACTGTCGATGAGGAACTGCGGCGGGTGCTGCCCGTGCTGGAAAAACTCGTCGAGTTGCCGGTGCCGGTGTCGGTGGATACCTGCAAGCCGGAAGTGATGCGCCGTGCGCTTGCCGCCGGTGCGGCAATGATCAACGACATCTTTGCGTTGCGCTCGGACGGTGCGCTCGATGCCGTCGCGGGTTCGAATGCGGCGGTGTGCCTGATGCATATGCAGGGCGAGCCGCGCACCATGCAACAGGCCCCGCATTACCGCGACGTGGTCGGCGAGGTGGAAACATTTCTGACTGAGCGCGCCATCGCTGCGCTCGCTGCCGGCATCGGGCACGATCGCATCGTGCTGGATCCGGGCTTCGGCTTCGGCAAGACGCCGCAACACAACCTCGAACTGATTCGCGCGCTGCCGCGGCTGCGCGAAGCCGGATATCCATTGCTCGCAGGCCTGTCGCGCAAGGGACTATTCGGTAAAATCGTCGGACGCGAAGCTGCGGAACGTGTGTACGCAAGCGCGGCCGGCGCATTGCTGGCGGCGCAACGCGGGGCTTCGATCGTTCGCGTGCACGATGTGGCCGCAACCCGCGATTGCCTGCTGGTATTGCGCGCGATAGACGACGCTACATTTTCATTTCCATGAGAAAAATCAGAAAATATTTCGGTACGGACGGCGTGCGCGGGCGGGTCGGCGAATCGCCGATCACGCCCGACTTCGTGATGCGCCTTGGTTACGCCGCCGGCAAGGTCCTCGCCGCCGGGCAGGACCTGCCGCCCGGCGACCATGCCGCGGTGCTGATCGGCAAGGACACGCGCATCTCCGGTTACATGCTGGAATCTGCGCTGCAGGCGGGCCTGTCCGCCGCGGGCGTGGACACCTATCTTGCGGGGCCGATGCCCACACCCGCGGTCGCCTACCTTACGCGTGCCCTGCGCCTGCAGGCCGGCATCGTGATTTCCGCTTCCCACAATCCGTTCGAAGACAATGGCATCAAATTTTTCTCCGCGGATGGCAACAAGCTGCCGGACGCCGTCGAACATGCCATCGAAACGCGGCTCGACCAGCCGCTCGAAGTCATGCCCTCGGCGCAACTGGGCAAGGCGCGTCGCCTGAACGATGCCGCCGGGCGTTACATCGAATTCTGCAAGAGCACTTTTCCCAACAATCTCGACCTGCGCGGACTCAAGCTGGTGGTGGATTGCGCGCACGGCGCCACCTATCACATCGCACCGCACGTGTTTCACGAATTGGGTGCCGAGGTTTATTCCGTCGGCGCACAGCCTGACGGGATCAACATCAATCGCGATTGCGGCGCCACGCATCCCCAGGCGCTGGCGAGGGCGGTGAAAGCGCAACGTGCCCACCTGGGCGTAGCCTTCGACGGCGATGGCGACCGGTTGATGATGGCCGACCAGGACGGCAAGCTTTATGACGGAGACCAGTTGCTGTTCGTCATTGCGCAGTTCCGCAAGAAGCACAAGCGCTCGAAGGGCGGGGTGGTCGGTACGCTGATGACCAATCTGGGCATGGAACAGGCGCTTGGCCTTCTCGGAATTCCATTCGCGCGCGCGGCCGTCGGCGACCGTTACGTTCTGGAAAAGCTGGTCGAGAAAGGCTGGCAGCTCGGCGGCGAGAATTCGGGCCACATCATCTGCCTCGACAAGCACACCACCGGCGATGGCATCGTGTCCGCATTGCAGGTGCTGCACGCGTTGAAGGCCGAAGGCCGGGGCCTGGACGAGTTGTGCAACGGCGTGCAGCTCTACCCGCAGGTGCTGGTCAACGTGAAAACCCGGAAAGGCTTCGACTTCGCAACCGACGACAAGGTGGGTGCCGCGCTCGAGGCAACCCGCGTCCGGCTCGGGGACAAAGGGCGGGTTCTGCTGCGCGCGTCCGGCACCGAGCCGGTCATCCGGGTCATGGTGGAGGGGGAAGGCCACGGTTTCATTTCCGAATTGGCGGAGTCGCTGGCACAAACCATTCGCCAGCGAACGCGCGTCTGAAATTCCGCAGGCGACCCTGCGGGGGAGATGCAATCAAACTGTCACATTGTGTCCATAAAATCACGGCGTTGAGATTCAAACCCCCACCGAAGGAGATCGACCCCATGTTCAAACTTCCCCGCATCGCATTTGCAGCCTTGACGGCTGCATTCGCGGGCACCCTGTGCATCGCCGCCCCGGTGGCGCATGCGCAGTTGGTAAAAATCGACGGTTCCAGCACGGTATTTCCGATTACCGAAGCCATGGCGGAGGATTTCCAGAAGTCCACCAAAGGCAAAGTCAAGGTTACCGTGGGCATCTCCGGCACCGGCGGCGGCTTCAAGAAATTCTGCCGCGGCGAGACCGATGTTTCCGATGCGTCCCGTCCGATCCTGAAAAAGGAAATGGATGACTGCAAGGCGGCCGGCGTGCAATACATCGAGCTTCCGGTTGCTTACGATGCATTGACCGTGGTGATCCATCATGACAACAAATGGGCGCAGACGCTGACGGTTGCCGATCTCAAAAAGATGTGGGAGCCGGCCGCTCAGGGGAAGATCACCAACTGGAAACAGGTCAATGCCAAGTTCCCGGATGCGCCACTCAAGCTGTTTGGTGCAGGAGCGGACTCCGGCACCTTCGACTACTTCACCGAGGCGGTCAACGGCAAGGCGAAATCCAGCCGGGGCGATTTCACCGCATCCGAAGACGATAACGTTCTGGTGCAAGGCGTATCCAGGGATGTCAACGCCCTGGGTTTCTTCGGATTTGCCTATTACCTGGAAAACAAGGACAAACTCCAGGCGGTCGGAATTATCGCAAAAGAAGGCGGCAAAGCGGTATTGCCTTCATTCGAGTCCGTGGTCGATGGCTCCTATCAGCCGCTGGCCCGTCCGATCTTCATTTACGTCAATGCCAAGTCGCTCGACCGGCCCGAAGTAAAGGAATTCGTCGAGTTCTACATGAAAAACGCCGACAAGCTGGTGCGTGAAGTAAAGTATGTGCCGTTGCCAGCCAAGGCCTACACGCACAACATGGAGAGCACGGACAAGAAGGTGCTCGGCACCAAGTTCGGAGGGGAGAACAAGATCGGCCTCACTATCGAACAACTGATGCAGCTTGAAGCCAAGATGTAAAGCGGGGATCGACCAAATCAAGACAGGAGGGGCGGTGCCCCTCCTGTTTTTTGCCCAGGCAGCGGGTATTGCCAGAAATCTGTAATATATTTTCCTCGGCTCCGAACCGATGAGCTCCGTCGCACATACCCGAACACTGAATCCCTTGGCGGACCACACAGTCAGCGCGCGGCTCGCGAAGAAGAGGACCCGGCATGTCCGCGAACGGTTGATAGAGGGCCTGCTCTTTCTCTGCGCATCCCTCTCGGTGGTGGTCACCGTCGGCATCGTGCTTATCCTGGTGACCGAGTCCTACCAGTTCTTCCAGCATGTCTCGCTGCTCGATTTCCTGACCGACAGGCAATGGACGCCGCTATTCGACGATGCCCACTACGGCATCATGGTGCTGCTGTCGGGCACGCTGATGAGCTCGCTGGTGGCGCTGGCCGTGGCCATCCCGCTAGGCACCATCATCGCCATTTACCTGTCGGAGTTCGCGCCCTTTGCGGTGCGCGAAATCGCCAAGCCGTTTCTCGAGTTGCTGGGCGGCGTGCCGACTATCGTTTACGGCTATTTCGCGCTGCTCTACGTAACGCCGGCGCTGCAATTCTTCTTTCCCGGGCTGCCCGGCTTCAACCTGCTGTCCGCGGGACTGGTCATGGGCATCATGATCATTCCCTATATCAGTTCTGTTTCCGAAGACGCGATGCGTTCGGTGCCGATGGCGATGCGCGAGGGTTCCTACGCAATGGGCGCGACGCGCTTCCAGACGGCGGTTCGCGTCGTTACGCCGGCGGCTTTCTCCGGCATTGCCGCGGCTTACATCCTCGGCATCTCGCGCGCAGTCGGAGAAACCATGATCGTGGCGGTGGCAGCGGGCATGCAGCCCAACCTGACCTGGAACCCCGCGGAACCGGCGGCAACCATCACGGCTTACATCGTGCAGGTCGCGCTGGGCGATCTGCCCCACGGCAGCATCGGCTATCAAACCATATTCGCGGCAGGCTTGACCCTGATGTTGTTGACGCTGTTCTTCAACGTCGTCGGCCATTTCATGAAGCGCCGCTACCGGCAGGTGTACTGACATGGCCGATATGACCGTAGCGGAAATCCGGGCGCTCATCATCAACCTTAAGCGCTGGGACCTGATATTCGCGACTATCGGTGTGTTTGCCTTGATGGTGGGCGTGCTGACCTTCGTTGCGCTGTTCGCCGGCATGGTGATGGACGGCGCGCACCGATTGTCCTGGGATTTCTTCGTCAATTTTCCCTCCCGGCGCGCGGAGAACGCGGGCATCCTGTCGGCCTGGGTCGGCAGCACGCTGGTGATGCTTGTAACCGCCGTTACCGCCATACCTGTGGGGGTAGCAGGCGCGGTTTACCTCGAAGAATACGCACCGAAGAACTGGATGACGGACATCATCGAGATCAACGTCACCAATCTGGCGGGCGTGCCTTCGATCATTTACGGCTTGCTGGCGTTGGGCCTGTTCGTTTACAAGTTCGGTTTCGGCCAGAGCATTTTGTCCGCCGGACTGACCTTGGCGCTGCTGATTCTGCCGGTGGTGATCGTCGCCACCCGCGAGGCGATCCGCTCGATTCCGGGCGTGATCCGCGAGGGCGCCTATGCGCTCGGCGCCACCAAATGGCAGACCACCGCGGACCATATTCTTCCGTACTCCATTCCCGGCATCCTCACCGGCGTGATCATCGGGCTGGCGCGCGCAATCGGCGAGACCGCGCCGATCATCACCATCGGCGCACTGACCTTCATTGCGTTTCTTCCGCCGGCGCCTTTCACCGGCGATCCGCCCGCCGGGGCGTTCGACTGGCTGTTCGCGCCATTCACGGTCATGCCGATCCAGATGTTCAACTGGACGTCGCGACCGGAAGCCGCCTTCCACCAGAACGCCGCGGCGGCGGGCCTGGTGCTGGTGGTGATGACGCTGTCGATGAATGCACTGGCGATCTACATCCGCTACCGGCTCAGAAAAAACATCAAGTGGTGAGAATCCAGAATGTCCAAGATCATTGACGGCACGCCCGCGCAGGCCAATCTCGTGCTCAAGGCGGAATCGCGCGGATTGAATTTCTACTACGGCGCCTTCCATGCGTTGAAAGGCATCAACATGCCGATCTACGACAAGAAGGTCACCGCGCTAATCGGGCCATCGGGTTGCGGCAAGTCGACGTACCTGCGCTGCTTCAACCGCATGCACGATCTCTACCCGGGCAATCGCTACGAAGGCGAGATCCGCCTGCATCCGGACAATACCAATCTGCTGAATCCGCACGTCGATCCGATCGAAGTGCGCATGCGCATAAGCATGGTGTTTCAGAAGCCGAATCCGTTTCCGAAGTCGATCTACGAGAACGTGGCTTACGGCTTGCGCGTGCGCGGCGTGCGCGGCGTAGCCACGCTCGACGAAAAGGTCGAGCAGGCGTTGCGCGGCGCCGCGTTGTGGGACGAGGTCAAGGACCGGCTCCACGAGCTGGCGTTCAACCTGTCCGGCGGCCAGCAGCAGCGCATGTGCATTGCGCGCGCCCTGGCGACCGAGCCCGAAATCCTGCTGTTCGACGAGCCGACTTCCGCCCTGGACCCGATCGCCACCGCCAGCATCGAGGAACTCATCGCCGACTTGAAGCACAAGGTCACGATCCTGATCGTGACCCATAACATGCAGCAGGCCGCCCGCGTGTCGGATTTCACCGCCTACATGTATCTCGGCGAAATGATCGAATTCGACGCCACCGACACCATTTTCATCAAGCCCAAGAACAAGGCCACCGAAGATTACATTACTGGTCGCTTCGGCTAACGAAGCGATCAGTACTGTAAGGGTGAAGGCTAACTTGGTCGAAGGCCAAGTTAAGTGCCGTAGGCACGGCCGGAGCCACTACATCACGGGAAGGTTCGGCTAAGGCGAACCGATCGTGCTGTAGCGGCGGACACAAACCTTCAGGTTGCGTGCGAGCCAATACATTACGGGAAGGTTCGGCTGACCGAATCTCCTCGACAGCCGTAGACGACTTGAGGCATTGACGGCATTCCCTCGTTTCCGGCCGGAAACGAGGCCAACATTGACCCCCCCTTGCCCTGACGGGTAAAATTCACCAGTTTTTTCGGTGGGATAGCGCATGCGGCAGCGGCTGGCGGTGGGCAACTGGAAGATGCACGGCAGTCTTCCGGAAAATAAGGCCCTTCTCGACAAGGTTGCGGCGGCGGCGGGTGGTCTCAGCCGGGCAATCGCAGCGGTTTGCGTCCCTTTTCCTTACCTGGCCCAGGCCCAATCGGCGTTGGCGGGGTCGAAAGCGGCTTGGGGCGGCCAGAACGTCAGCCAACATCCCAAAGGAGCGTTTACCGGTGAAGTCTCAGCCGGGATGCTGCGCGAATTTGGCTGCCGTTATGTGCTGGTCGGGCATTCCGAGCGCAGGCAGTTGTTCGGCGAAGATGACGCGACCGTCGCGCTGAAGGCCGCAGCCGTGCTGGCGGAAGGCATGACCCCGATCGTTTGCGTCGGCGAAACGCTGGCGGAGCGCGAGCGGGGTACGACAGAAGAAGTGGTTGGCCGGCAACTTGGCGCGGTGGCGGATCGGCTCGGAGCCGAAGGATTGAAGGCGTCGATACTGGCTTACGAGCCGGTCTGGGCGATCGGCACGGGCAAGACAGCAACGCCGGAACAGGCACAGGCCGTGCATGCCTATCTGCGCGGCGTCCTGGCCAGGCGGGATAAAGGCGTTTCTGCGTCGATGCCGATTCTTTACGGCGGCAGCGTGAAAGCGGCCAACGCGGCGCAGATATTCGGCATGCAGGACGTGGACGGTGGCTTGATCGGCGGTGCTTCGCTGGTGGCCGAAGAATTTCTTGCCATTTGCCAGGCGGCGGATGGCTGAAACGACGGGATAAGACAATATGGAAACCTTGATTCTGATTCTTCATGTGCTGGCCGCGTTGTGCGTGATCGGCCTGGTGCTGCTTCAGCACGGTAAAGGTGCGGACATGGGCGCGGCCTTCGGCAGCGGTTCCGCCGGCAGCCTGTTCGGCTCCAGCGGATCGGCCAACTTTCTGAGCCGGACGACGGGCGTTCTGGCGGCGGTGTTTTTCCTGACCAGCCTCGGGCTCACCTATGTATCCAGCCACAAAGGCAGGCCTGAGGGCGTGATGTCCACGCATCAGGAATCGCCGGTTGAACCCGTCAGGAGCATTCCGGTGCCTGGCGCTTCGGCGCTGCCCGGTGCTCCGGCGTCACAGCCGGCCAGCGGCGATTCGAAGGCGAACGAAATACCGAAATAGTGGCGAGACGCGGGGAGTGAGGCGCAAGTCCCTCGAGCTTGCAAAAGATCGGCCTCACGCCCGGCGGCTCAAGGCAATGCCGACGTGGTGAAATTGGTAGACACGCCATCTTGAGGGGGTGGTGGGGAAACCCGTGGGAGTTCGAGTCTCCCCGTCGGCACCAGGGAATCAGAGAAGCAGGCACCGAGAAGCAAGCAGGGCGGAATTCCGCCACAGGCGATACTGAAGACGCGGAACGAACCGCGCGGCCTGGCGAACATGGCTATTGGGCCCTGCCTTGTGGCGGGATGAGAACAGGCAATGCTTGAGCAATACTTTCCGATACTGCTGTTCATATTTGTCGGCCTCGCCGTCGGGGTAGCGTTACCCCTGGCCGGCGGCACCCTGAGCAGGCTGCTCGGCGTGCACCGGCCCGATCCGGAAAAACTTTCCCCCTATGAGTGCGGCTTCGAGGCCTTCGAGGACGCGCGCATGAAATTCGACGTGCGCTACTACCTGGTGGCGATCCTGTTCATCCTGTTCGATCTGGAAATCGCGTTCCTCTTTCCGTGGGCGGTGGTGCTGCACGAGATCGGCACCTTTGGTTTCCTGGCCATGGTGCTTTTCCTCGCAATCCTCGTGGTGGGGTTTGTCTATGAGTGGAAGAAGGGCGCCCTAGAATGGGAATAAGAACGTGAGCTACCTGGCGAGGGGCCGGCGAAACGCGGAGCAGGGGCCCCACTCGTGGGGATGCGACCGTGCAGCCGGCCGTGGGCGCGTCATACAGGCCGGCCCTTCGCGCGCCTCCGGGGTCAGATCCCCAGAGGGGCCCCTCCTCCGCCCTGCGACGCGCCCCATAGTCATGGGGATCGACAGCAAGGCGATCGTTCTCGAACGCCGACACCTCTGTGCCGGATATTGGCGATATGGTACGGAGGCGTTGCTGGAAGAGGATCGCACATGAGCATCGAAGGCGTCACCGAAAAAGGCTTCGTTACCACCACCATCGACAACGTCATCAACTGGACGCGTACCGGCTCGATGTGGCCGATGACGTTCGGGCTGGCCTGTTGCGCAGTGGAAATGATGCACGCCGGCGCGGCGCGCTATGACCTCGACCGTTTCGGCGTCGTGTTCCGGCCGAGTCCGCGGCAGTCCGACGTGATGATCGTGGCCGGCACCTTGTGCAACAAGATGGCGCCGGCGTTGCGCAAGGTCTACGACCAGATGTCCGAGCCGCGCTGGGTCATTTCGATGGGTTCCTGTGCCAACGGCGGCGGTTACTACCATTACTCCTATTCGGTGGTGCGGGGCTGCGACCGCATCGTGCCGGTGGACGTATACGTTCCCGGCTGTCCACCGACCGCGGAGGCGCTGCTCTATGGCGTCATCCAGTTGCAGAACAAGATCCGCCGCACCAACACCATCGCGCGCTGAATTCCCCGACATGGCCAGCATCGCGGCGCTTGCCGAAAGCCTCAAATCCACGTTTGCCGACAAGGTCGTCGAAACGATTGCCGCCAACGATGAACTGACGCTCGTCATCCGGGCCGCCGATCTGTTGCCGGTGGCCGATGCGCTGCGCGATCATCCGGCACTGAAATTCGAACAACTGATCGATTTGTGCGGCCTGGATTATCTGCACTATGGCAACGGGCGCCACCAGGGCTTGCGCTACGCCGTGGTCTACCACCTGCTGTCCGTGTCGGCGAACCATCGCTTGCGCCTGAAAGTATTCGCGGCCGACGACGAATTTCCGGTCGTGGATTCGGTCGTCGGAATCTGGCCGTCGGCCAACTGGTTCGAGCGCGAGGCTTTCGACCTGTTCGGCATCATGTTCCCCGGACATCCGGACCTGCGCCGGATCCTGACGGACTACGGTTTTATCGGACATCCGTTCCGCAAGGATTTCCCGCTGTCCGGTTTCGTCGAGGTCCGATACGACCCGGACCAGAAGCGTGTGGTCTATCAGCCCGTCAGCATCGAGCCGCGCGAGACCGTGCCGCGCGTCGTGCGCGAAGCGCACTACGGGGATGTGGAATAGTGGCTGAGATTCGCAACTACACAATGAACTTTGGCCCCCAGCATCCCGCGGCGCACGGGGTGTTGCGGCTCGTGCTGGAACTCGACGGCGAGGTGATCCAGCGCGCCGATCCGCACATCGGCCTCCTGCATCGGGCCACCGAGAAGCTCGCGGAGTCCAAGACCTTCCTGCAGTCGGTACCATACATGGACCGGCTCGATTACGTCTCGATGATGTGCAATGAGCACGCCTATGTCATGGCCATCGAGAAACTGCTCAAGATCGAAGTGCCGCTGCGCGCGCAATACATCCGCGTGATGTTCGACGAGATCACTCGGATTCTCAATCATCTGCTGTGGCTGGGTGCGCACGCACTCGACATCGGTGCCATGACGGTGTTCCTGTACTGCTTCCGCGAGCGCGAAGATCTGATGGACGTCTACGAAGCGGTGTCGGGTGCGCGGTTGCATGCCGCCTACTATCGTCCCGGTGGCGTTTATCGCGACCTGCCCGAGACGATGCCGCAATACCTTGCCTCGAAAATTCACAATGAAAAGGCCGTGCGCGAACTGAACGATAACCGCCGCGGCTCGCTGCTCGATTTCATCGAGGACTTCTGCAATCGTTTTCCGCGCTATGTCGACGAATATGAAACTTTGCTCACCGACAACCGCATCTGGAAGCAGCGCACGGTGGGCATCGGCGTGGTCTCCCCGGAACGCGCGCTCGCGCTCGGTTTTACCGGCCCGATGCTGCGCGGTTCCGGCGTCGAATGGGACCTGCGCAAGAAGCAGCCCTACGAAGTCTACGACCGTGTCGATTTCGATATTCCGATCGGCACCGGGGGAGATTGCTACGACCGCTATCTGGTGCGCATCGAGGAATTCCGCCAATCGAACCGCATCGTGAAGCAGTGCATCGACTGGCTGCGCAAGAATCCCGGGCCGGTCATCACCGACGACCACAAGATTGCGCCGCCTTCGCGCGTGGACATGAAAATGAACATGGAAGAGCTGATCCACCATTTCAAGCTCTTCACCGAAGGCATGCACGTACCGGAGGGCGAGGCCTACGCCGCCGTCGAAGCGCCGAAAGGCGAATTCGGCATCTACCTGGTCTCCGACGGCGCCAACAAGCCCTATCGCGTGAAGATCCGCGCGCCCGGTTTTGCCCACCTGGCCGCGCTCGACGAGATGGCGCGCGGCCATATGATCGCCGATGTGGTCGCCATCATCGGCACGCAGGACATCGTATTCGGAGAAGTGGACCGATGAACGCGCGCATGGTGCTTACCCCCGAATCGCTGGCCCGGATCGACAAGGCGATCGCCAAGTATCCCGCCGACCAGCGTCAGTCGGCCGTCATGGCCGCACTCACCATCGCGCAGGGCGAGAAAGGCTGGCTTTCCACGGAGACCATGGATTTCGTCGCGCAATACCTGGGCATGCCGCCGATCGCGGTTTACGAGGCGGCCAGCTTCTACGGCATGTACGACCTGCAGCCGGTCGGACGCCACAAGATCACGATGTGCACCAATCTTCCGTGCGCGCTGTCGGGCGCGACCGTTGCCGCGGATCACCTGAAAAGGAAACTCGGCATCGGCTTCGGCGAGACCACGCCCGACGGGCAGTTCACGCTGAAGGAAGGCGAATGCCTCGGCGCCTGCGGCGATTCACCGGTGTGCCTGCACAACGACAAGAGCATGGTGTCCTTCATGACTCCGGACAAACTCGATGCCTGGATAGAGGAGTTGCGCAAGTGAACGCGCCGATGCCGCCGTTTTCCCCGGACATCTATGGGCCCGACGCGGTCATCCTCAAGGGGCTGACCGGGCTCAACTGGCGCCTGAAGGACTACGAGGCGCGCGGTGGCTATCAGGCCCTGCGCAAGATACTTTCCGAGAAAATCACACCCGAGCAGGTCATTGCGGAGATGAAGAAGTCTTCGCTGCGCGGCCGTGGCGGCGCCGGTTTTCCCACCGGGCTCAAGTGGAGCTTCATGCCGCGCGCGTTTCCGGGTCAGAAATACCTGCTCTGCAACTCGGACGAGGGCGAACCCGGGACGTTCAAGGATCGCGACATCATGCGTTACAACCCGCATATCGTCATCGAGGGCATGGCGATCGCGGCGTATTCGATGGGCATCACGGTCGGCTACAACTACATTCACGGGGAAATCTGGGACGTGTACGAGCGTTTCGAAGAGGCGCTCGAGGAAGCGCGCGCCGCGGGAATGCTCGGCAACAAGATCCTCGGTTCCGATTTCAACTTCGAATTGCATGCCCATCACGGCTGGGGCGCCTACATCTGCGGCGAGGAAACCGCGCTGCTGGAATCGCTCGAAGGCAAGAAAGGCCAACCGCGTTTCAAGCCGCCTTTCCCCGCGAGCTATGGCTTGTACGGCAAGCCCACCACGATCAACAACACCGAGACTTTCGCTGCCGTGCCGTGGATCATCATCAACGGCGGCGAGGCTTTTCTGAACCTGGGGAAACCGAACAACGGCGGCACCAAGGTATTTTCTGTCTCCGGCCATGTCACGCGTCCCGGCAACTACGAAGTCAAGCTCGGCACGCCCTTCGCCAAGCTGCTGGAAATGGCAGGCGGCATGCGCGACGGCCGCAAGTTCAAGGCCTGCATTCCCGGCGGCTCGTCGATGCCGGTGCTGCCAGCCGACATCATGATGGCGACCGACATGGACTACGACTCCATCGCCAAGGCGGGATCTATGCTCGGTTCCGGCGCGGTCATCGTCATGGACGAAACCACGTGCATGGTGCGCGCGCTGCAGCGGTTGTCGTATTTTTACTTCGAGGAATCCTGCGGACAATGCACGCCGTGCCGCGAAGGCACCGGCTGGCTGTATCGCATGGTCCATCGCATCGAACACGGGCAGGGCCGTGCGGAGGATCTCGACAAGCTGAACTCGGTGGCGGACAACATCGCCGGTCGCACGATCTGCGCTCTGGGCGACGCCGCGGCGTTGCCGGTGAAAAGCTTCATCAAGCATTTCCGCGATGAGTTCCAGTACCACATCGACCACGGCAAGTGTCTCGTTCACGGACAACACTGACCACGCACATGGCAAAGCTCGAAATCGACGGCCGGACGGTGGAAGTTGCGGACAACAGCACGATCATGGATGCCACGAACAAGCTCGGCATCTATGTGCCGCACTTCTGCTATCACAAGAAACTGTCGATCGCCGCCAACTGCCGCATGTGCCTGGTGCAGGTGGAGAAGGCGCCGAAGCCTCTGCCGGCCTGCGCCACGCCGGTGACCGAAGGCATGAAGGTCTACACGCATTCCGACTCCGCGATCAACGCGCAGAAGGGCGTGATGGAATTCCTGCTGATCAACCATCCGCTCGATTGCCCGATCTGCGACCAGGGCGGCGAATGCCAGTTGCAGGACCTTTCTGTCGGCTACGGCGGATCGAGCTCGCGCTACGATGAACCGAAACGCGTGGTGGCGAACAAGGACCTCGGACCGCTGGTGTCGGCCGAGGAAATGACCCGCTGCATCCATTGCACGCGCTGCGTGCGCTTCGGCCAGGAAATCGCCGGCGTCATGGAGCTCGGCATGACCGGGCGCGGCGAGCACGTCGAAATCATGCCTTTCGTCGCGCGCACGGTGGACTCCGAACTGTCGGGCAACATGATCGACGTGTGTCCGGTCGGCGCGCTGACGTCGAAGCCTTTCCGCTACAGCGCGCGCACCTGGGAACTGGCGCGGCGCAAGTCGATTGCCCCGCACGACGCGCTGGGCTCCAACCTCGTGGTGCAGGTCAAGGGCGATCGCGTCATGCGCGTGCTGCCGCTGGAGAACGAAGAAGTCAACGAATGCTGGTTGTCGGATCGCGACCGTTTTTCCTACGAGGCGCTGAATTCCGCGCAGCGGCTCACGTCGCCCATGCTCAAGCGCGACGGCAAATGGGAAGACGTCGACTGGAGCACGGCGCTGGAATTCATTGCCGCCGAACTCGGCCGCATCCGCGCCACCCATGGCGCGGAGTCGATCGGCGCGCTGGCGACGCCGCAGGCCACGCTCGAAGAGCTTTATCTGCTGGGCAAGCTGGCGCGCGGACTGGGCGGCAGCGTCGATTTTCGCCTGCGCCAGTCGGATTTTTCCGCGGACGGGCGGTTGCGCGGTGCGCCGTGGCTGGGAATGAAAGTCGCGGAAATCCCCGCGCTCGACCGCATCCTGGTGATCGGCTCCGTGCTGCGCAAGGAGCAGCCGTTGCTCTCGCAACGCTTGCGCCTGGCGGTCAAAAAGCGCGCGCAGTTCAACCTGATCAATCCGGTCGACGATGACCTGCTGATGCGCGTGGCCAACAAGGCCATCGTTGCACCGGGCGAACTGACCGGAGTCCTCGCCCAGGTCGTCAAGGCGGCCGCCGAGATCAAGGCGGTTTCGGTGCCCGCGGCCGTTGCCGGCGTCGTCGTCGATTCCGCAGCCCGCAAGATCGCGGAAAGCCTCGCGGCGGGGCAGAATCGCGCGATCTTCCTCGGCAACCTCGCCCAGCATCATCCGCAAGCGGGCGAACTGCACCGGCTGGCGCAGGAACTCGCGCGCATCGTCGACGCGAAATATGGATTCCTCGGCGGAGCCGCCAACAGCGTCGGCGGTTATCTCGCCGGCGCGACGCCGTCTGCCGGAGCGGGCATGAACGCGTCGCAGATGCTGGCGCAGCCGCGCAAGGCCTACCTGTTGTTGCATGCCGAGATGGATCTCGACACCGTCAACCCGCGCGCCGCGCACGCCGCGATGCAGTCCGCGGAACTGGTGGTTGCGATGTCGCCGTTCCGGCATGCGCTTGAGTACGCGCAGGTCCTCCTGCCGGTGTCGCCGTTCACGGAAACCGGCGGCAGCTTCGTCAATACCGAAGGCCGGGTGCAGAGTTTCCAGGGCGTCGTCAAGCCGCTTGGCGAGACGCGGCCTGCATGGAAAGTATTGCGTGTGCTCGGTACCCTGCTCGAACTGACGGGTTTCGAGTACGACAGCGTCGAAGGGGTTCGCGCCGATTGTCTCGCTGCCGTCGGCGACATGGCGGCGCGCCTGGATAATGCGATCCAGGGTGAGCTCAAGCCGGCGGCCGCCAATCCGGAAAAAACCGGCATCCAGAGAATCGGGGAAGTGCCGATCTATCACGTCGATGGCATCGTGCGCCGCGCCGAATCGCTGCAGCTGACCCGGGATGCGCAAGCGGCCGTGGCGTCGCTGCCTGGAGCGCTGGTCGACAAACTAGGTTTGCGCCAGAACGACCGCGTACGCATTGTCCAGCAAGGCGGAGAAGCCGTTCTGCCCTTCCTGCGCGACGACCGCCTGCCCGCCAATTGCGCGCGCATCCCGGCCGGTTGCCACGAGACCAGCGGGTTGGGTCCGTCGTTCGGCGACATCGAACTCGAGCGCGCGGCTGCGCAGGAAAAGCTGAGCGCATGAACCTCGCCTTTCTGGAGGAACTCATCGGCGCAGACACCGTCACCGCGCTGTGGACGCTGGCCAAGATCGTTGGCATCATGGTGCCGATCATCCTCTCGGTGGCCTATCTCACGCTCGCCGAGCGCAAGGTGATCGGGTACATGCAGGTGCGCATCGGCCCGAACCGGGTCGGCTACAAAGGCCTGCTGCAGCCGTTCGCCGACGTCCTCAAGCTGCTGGCCAAGGAAATCATCGTCCCGTCTGGGGCGAACAAATTCCTGTTCATCCTGGCTCCCGTACTGTCGATCATGCCTGCGCTCGCGGCATGGGCGGTCGTGCCATTTACGCCCGACATGGTGCTCGCCAGGGTGGACGCCGGCTTGCTGTACGTGATGGCGATCACGTCAATGGGTGTCTACGGCGTCATCGTCGCCGGCTGGGCATCCAATTCGAAATACGCCTTCATCGGCGGCCTGCGTTCGGCCGCGCAGATCGTTTCCTACGAAATCGCCATGGGCTTCGCGCTGGTGTGCGTGCTCATGATGTCGGGCAGCCTGAACCTTTCCACCATCGTCATGCAGCAGAGCACCGCCTGGGGTTTTCTGGGCTGGAACCTGATTCCGCTGTTCCCGATGTTCCTGGTGTATTTCATCGCCGGCGTTGCCGAAACCAACCGCGCGCCCTTCGATGTGGCGGAAGGCGAATCGGAAATCGTGGCCGGTTTCCACGTCGAGTATTCGGGAACGGCATTCGCCGTGTTCTTCCTGGCCGAATACGCCAACATGATCCTCGTCGCGGCGCTTGCTTCGACCATGTTCCTGGGCGGCTGGCTCTCCCCGCTGCCGAGCGCGCTGGCGGATTCGATCGGCCTGCCCTGGCTTGCAGCGAGCGGCTTCCCCTGGCTGCTGCTGAAGATCGCTTTCCTGCTGTTCTGCTTCCTGTGGTTCCGCGCGACATTCCCGCGCTATCGCTACGATCAGATCATGCGCCTGGGCTGGAAAGTTTTCATCCCGCTGACAATTGTCTGGCTGGTGCTGATCGGCGGATTGATGCAGACGTCGTGGTGGCCATGGTGAACATCGGAACTCCGGCAAGGATGCAACCGTGATCGACAGCCTGCGCGAATTCTTCCGCACCTTCCTGCTGTTCGAGCTGGTCAAGGGCATGGCCCTGACCGGCCGATATTTCTTCGCACGCAAGATCACCGTGCAGTTTCCCGAAGAGAAGACGCCGCAATCCGGCCGTTTCCGCGGCCTGCATGCGTTGCGCCGCTATCCGAATGGCGAGGAACGCTGCATCGCCTGCAAATTGTGCGAAGCCGTATGTCCCGCGCTGGCGATCACCATCGAATCGGAGCAGCGCGCCGACGGTACGCGCCGCACCACGCGCTACGACATCGATCTGACGAAATGCATTTTCTGCGGTTTCTGCGAGGAATCCTGTCCGGTGGATTCGATCGTCGAAACCCGCATCCTCGAGTATCACGGCGAGAAACGCGGCGACCTGCTCTACACCAAGGAGATGCTGCTGGCGATCGGCGATCGTTACGAGGAGCAGATCGCGAAGGATCGCGCGGAGGATGCGAATTTCCGGTGAAACGTGAGGGATGAGGAGTGAGGAGACGCGTCTCTTTACCCCTCAATCCTTACCAATAACAACATGGAATTCCAGGCAATCCTATTCTGGGTTTTTGCGCTTGTGCTCACTGGCGCTGCGCTGTGCGTGATTTTTGCGCGCAATCCGGTGCACTCGGCGCTGTTCCTGGTGCTGGCCTTCTTTACGGCCGCCGGCCTGTGGATGCTGCTGGAAGCAGAGTTCCTCGCCATTGCGCTGGTGCTGGTCTATGTCGGCGCGGTCATGGTGCTGTTCCTGTTCGTCGTGATGATGCTCGACATCAATCTCGACCGGCTGCGCGAAGGCTATTGGGACTATCTCGTGCCGGCCCTCATCGTGGCGGGGGTGATGATCGCTGAAATGGTGTTGCTGCTGGGTCGCGACTATTTCGACGTCGAAGGCATGCCTCTGCCGGCGCCGCATGCGGCCGACTACAGCAATACGCGCGAAATCGGCCGGCTCATCTATACGGACTACGTCTATCCCTTCGAGATCGCTGCGGTCATCCTGCTGGTCGCCATCGTCGCGGCCATCGCGCTGACCCTGCGCCGTCGCAAGGACACCAAGTACATAGATCCCGCGCAGCAGATGAAGGTTCGCCGCAAGGACCGGGTGCGCATGGTGTCCATGCCATCGGAGAAGCGCGCCGGGGAGGAGCCGAAGTGATCTCGCTGTCGCATTACCTGATTCTCGGTGCGATCCTGTTCGCGATCAGCGTGGTCGGGATTTTCCTGAACCGCAAGAACGTGATCATCCTGCTGATGGCGATCGAACTGATGCTGCTGGCGGTGAACATGAACTTCATCGCGTTCTCGCACTACCTCGAGGACACCGCGGGCCAGATCTTCGTGTTTTTCATCCTGACCGTCGCCGCCGCCGAGTCCGCGATCGGGCTGGCGATCCTGGTGGTGCTGTTCCGCAACGTGCGCACCATCAACGTCGACGATCTGGACAAGTTGAAAGGATGACTACGGTGCTGCGTACTGTGTGCTGCGTGCTGGGAAAGATCAAAACCACGGGAGGCGTTGAGGGCTGCCTCTCAGCACGCAGCACCTATGGGCGCAGCCCGGTTATGGCGAAGCCGGTATCCCATGCGGAATCCAGCGAAGTCGGGCGGCACCCAGCACTCGGGAGAGCCCAATGAACATGCCGGCGCTCTATCTTGTCGTTCCCCTCGCTCCCCTTGCCGGGGCGCTGATCGCCGGCCTGCTTGGCTGGCTCATCGGCCGGCGCGCCTCGCATGTGGTAACCATCGCCGGCATGGTGGTTTCGGTGGTCGCATCCTTCCTCGTGTTCCGGGATGTGCTTGCCGGCAATACCTTCAACGGGCCGCTCTACACCTGGATCACCAGCGGCGACATCACGCTGCAACTCGGTTTCCTGATCGACAAGCTGTCGGCCACGATGATGCTGGTTGTGACCTTCGTGTCGCTGATGGTGCACGTCTACACCATCGGCTACATGGCCGACGATCCCGGTTACCAGCGTTTCTTCAGCTACATCTCGCTGTTCACCTTCTCGATGCTGATGCTGGTGATGAGCAACAATTTTCTGCAGCTCTTTTTCGGCTGGGAGGCGGTGGGGCTGGTGTCCTACCTGCTCATCGGTTTCTGGTACACCCGTCCGACCGCCATCTACGCCAATCTGAAGGCCTTCATGGTCAACCGCGTGGGCGATCTCGGCTTCCTGCTCGGCATCGCTCTGATCCTGGTTTATTTCGGCACGCTCGATTACGCAAAGGTGTTCGGCCGGGCGCCGGAGCTGGCGCACGAAACGCTCGGCGTGGCCTTTACCGACTGGCCGCTCATCACCACGATCTGCATCCTGCTGTTCATCGGTGCGATGGGAAAATCGGCGCAGTTTCCGCTGCATGTCTGGCTGCCGGACTCGATGGAGGGCCCGACGCCGATTTCCGCGCTGATCCACGCGGCGACCATGGTGACGGCCGGCATTTTCATGGTTGCGCGCATGTCGCACCTGTTCGAGTTGTCGGAGGCGGCGCTGTCCTTCGTCATGGTCATCGGCGCGATCACGGCCTTGTTCATGGCGCTGGTGGCGATCGTGCAGACCGACATCAAGCGCGTGGTGGCTTATTCGACGCTCTCGCAACTCGGCTACATGACCGTCGCGCTGGGCGCCTCGGCTTACGCGGCCGGAATGTTCCACCTGGTTATCCATGCCTTCTTCAAGGCACTGCTGTTCCTCGGTGCGGGCTCGGTCATCATCGCCATGCATCACGAACAGGACATGCGCAAGATGGGCGGTCTGCGCAAGTACATGCCGATCACCTACGCCACCATGATGGTCGGCGCCCTGGCAAGCGCGGGCATTCCGGGTTTCTCCGGATTCTTTTCCAAGGATGCGATCATCGAAGCCGTCGGGCTGTCCCATTTGCCGGGCAGCGGGTTTGCGTATTTCTGCGTGCTGACCTGCGTATTCGTCACTGCGTTTTATACCTTCCGGCTGATGTTCATGACCTTCCATGGCGCGGAGCGCTTCGCTGCGCATGACGATCACGCTGGACACGTCGATGCAAACCGGCATGCGCACGCGCCGCACGAGTCGCCAGCCGTCGTCACGGGGCCGTTGATCGTGCTGGCGATCCCGTCGCTATGTATCGGCTGGTGGATCGGTTCGGTGCTGTTTGGCGATTACTTCGGCGACGCGATCGTGGTGAGCGAGTCGCACGATGTGCTTGGCGAGATGGGCAGGGAGTTTCATGGCGTTGCGGCGATGATGCTCCACGCGCTCGGCACCTGGCCGTTCTGGCTGTCGATCGCCGGCATTGCATCGGCCGCATTCCTCTATCTGAAGCGCACCGATCTGCCGGAAAAACTGCGCGGCATGTTCGGTCCGGTCTACACGCTTCTGGACAACAAGTATTACTTCGACCGCTTCAACGACTGGTTCTTCGCCGGCGGCGCACGCCTGCTCGGGCGGGGATTCTGGAAGGGCGGCGACGTGGCGGTGATCGACGGCTTCTTCGTCAACGGTTCGGCGCGCGTGGTCGGCTGGTTTGCGCAGATTGCGCGCAAATTGCAGTCCGGCCTGATCTACCACTACGCATTTACCATGATCATCGGCGTGTTCGTGCTGCTCACGCTCTGGTTCGCGAGAAGCTGAAAACATGCCCGGACTAGCCCTGCTCAGTACCGTCGTCTGGTTGCCGATCCTGGCCGGAATCGCCGTGCTCTTCACCGGTTCCGACCGCAACGCCAATCTCGCGCGCTGGCTCGCCTTGGCGGGCGCGGTCGCCGGCTTCGTCGTAGTCCTCCCGCTCTACGTCAAATTCGATTCTTCCGCACAGGGCATGCAGTTCGTCGAGCTGACGCCGTGGATCGAGTCCTACAACATCAACTACCACCTCGGCATCGACGGCATTTCCTTGCTGCTGATCCTGATGAACACCTTCACCACGGTGCTGGTGGTACTGGCCGGATGGAAAGTCATCGACAGCCGTGTCGGGCAATACATGGCGGCTTTTCTGGTCTTGTCGGGAATGATGAACGGGGTGTTTTGCGCAATGGACGCCGCCCTGTTCTATGTGTTCTTTGAGGCCACGCTGATCCCGATGTTCATCGTCATCGGCGTGTGGGGCGGCCCGAACCGCGTTTACGCCGCATTGAAGTTCTTCCTGTATACGCTGCTGGGTTCGTTGCTCACGCTGGTCGCATTCATCTATCTCTACACGATGTCCGGAGGCAGTTTCGCGCTGCTGGACTATTACGGACTGCAGATTCCGCTGGCCGCGCAGATCCTGCTCTTCATCGCGTTTTTTGCGGCCTTCGCGGTCAAGGTGCCGATGTTCCCCGTGCATACCTGGCTGCCGGACGCGCACGTCGAGGCGCCGACAGGGGGCTCGGTGGTGCTGGCCGCGGTCATGCTGAAACTTGGCGCTTACGGCTTCATCAGGTTGTCCCTTCCGATTCTTCCGGATGCGAGCCACGTGCTGGCGCCCGTGGTCATCGGCTTGTCGCTGATTGCGGTGGTCTACATCGGCCTGGTTGCGCTGGTGCAGACCGACATGAAGAAGCTGATCGCCTACTCGTCGATCTCGCACATGGGATTCGTCACCCTGGGCATCTTCATCTTCAATACGCTGGGCATGCAAGGCGCGGTCATCCAGATGGTGTCCCACGGCTTCGTCTCGGGCGCGCTGTTCCTCTGCGTTGGCGTGCTCTACGACCGCATGCATTCGCGCCTGATCTCGGACTATGGCGGCGTGGCCAACAAGATGCCGGTATTCGCCGCCTTCTTCATGCTGTTCGCAATGGCCAACTCCGGCCTGCCGGGCACCAGCGGATTCGTCGGCGAGTTCCTCGTCATCATGGGCGCGATGCACACTAATTTCTGGTACGCGGCCATTGCCGCAACGACATTGTTGTTTGGCGCGGCCTACACGCTGTGGATGTACAAGCGCGTCGTGTTCGGCGCAGTCGCCAACAGCCACGTCGATGCGCTCACCGATATCGGCGCTCGCGAAGGACTGGTGCTCGGCCTGGTCGCAATCGCGGTGCTCGGCATGGGACTGTATCCGCAGGCCTTCGCTTCGGTGCTGCACAATTCGGTCGGCGACGTGCTGGCGCTGGCGTTGAAGAGCAAACTCTAAAATGGACTACGAGATACCGGATTTTCTGCTGGCGGCCCCCGAGATCTTCGTGCTGACGATGGTCTGCGTGATCCTCATCGTCGACCTGTTCCTGCCCGACCGGCTGCGCGTCTGGACTTACATCCTGACCCAGATCACGCTGGTCGCAACCGCCGTAATCATTTTCATGGCCGGCGGCGAAGACGTGGCTTATACGTTCAACGGCATGTTCGTCGGCGATCCGATGTCGGACGTCCTCAAGATCACGGTGTGCCTCTGCGTGGCCGTGATGCTGGCCTATTCGCGCTCCTACGCGAAGCTGCGCGGCATCTACCGTGGCGAATTCTTCGTGCTCTCGCTGTTCTCCACGCTGGGCATCATGATCATGATCTCGGCGAACCACTTCCTGGTGCTCTATCTCGGCCTCGAATTGATGTCGCTGTCCCTGTATGCCATGGTGGCGCTGCCGCGCGACTCCGGCATCAGCACCGAGGCGGCGATGAAGTACTTCGTACTGGGCGCACTCGCCTCCGGCATGCTGCTCTACGGCATGTCAATGATCTACGGCGCGACCGGCTCGCTCGAAGTGACCGAAGTGGCACAACGCATCGCCGACGGCGACTTCATCCCGACCATCCTGATCTTCGGCCTGGTTTTCGTGGTGGCCGGCATCGGCTTCAAGCTGGGCGCCGTTCCCTTCCACATGTGGGTGCCGGATGTCTACCACGGCGCGCCGACGGCGGTGACGCTGCTGATCGGCACCGCGCCCAAGCTCGCGTCGTTTGCCTTCATCATGCGGCTGCTGGTAGAGGCGCTCGGCGCCCACCAGCTGATGGTGGAATGGCAGCAGATGCTCGTACTGCTCGCCGTGGCTTCGCTGGCGATCGGCAACGTCACGGCGATCGCGCAGACCAACCTCAAACGCATGCTGGCCTACTCGTCCATCTCGCACATGGGTTTCCTGCTGCTGGGCATTCTCAGCGGTACGATCGAGGGTTTCGGCGCGGCGATGTTCTATTCGATCGTTTATGTGCTGATGGGCCTCGGCACCTTCGGCATGATCCTGCTGCTGTCGCGCGAAGGCTTCGAAGCCGAAAACATCGAGGACTTCAAGGGTCTGAACCAGCGCAACCCGTGGTACGCCTTCATCATGCTGCTACTCATGTTCTCGATGGCCGGAATTCCACCGACCGTGGGCTTCTGGGCGAAACTGTTCGTCCTGCAGGCCGCACTCTCGGCAGGCTATACCGGAGTGGTCGTGGTCGCGGTGATGTTCTCGCTGGTCGGCGCTTTCTATTACCTGCGCCTGGTCAAGGTGATGTATTTCGACGCGCCGACGGACACGCACGCAATCGAGCCCTACGCCGACGTTCGCGCACTGATGTCGGTCAACGGCCTTGCGATCATCGGCCTCGGGTTGACGCCCGGCGCACTGCTGGCGATCTGCCAGCACGCGATCCAGCTTTCGCTGTGAGTTCCGATTTCACGGAAAAGAAAGTGACTTCGCGCGCCGCTTATCGCGGCCGCATGCTGAAGGTCAACGAAGACGAGGTGAGGCTGCCGGACGGCAGCCTGGCATTGCGCGAGTATGTCCTGCATCCCGGCGCGGCGATCATCCTGCCCCTGTTCGACGACGGGGCCGTATTGCTCGAGCGCCAGTTTCGTTATCCGCTCGGCCTGCATTTCTATGAGTTGCCGGCCGGCAGGCTGGAACCGGATGAAGCATCGATCGAGGCGGCGAAACGCGAACTGCTGGAAGAGACCGGCTATGTGGCCGCCGAATGGCGCGAACTGGGCCGCCTGCATCCGTGCATCGGCTATTCGAACGAGCGCATCGATTTTTTCCTGGCGCGCAAGCTGGAGTTCAGGGGCGCGCGTCCGGACGAGGGCGAGTTCCTGGAAACCCTGCGCGTGCCGCTGACCGAGGCGGTGGGCTGGATCCGCGGCGGGCGCATCACCGATGCAAAAACCATCCTCGGCCTGTTCTGGGCCGAGAAGCTTCTCAAGGAAAACTGGTAGGGATTGCGCTGACGGCGTCTGGTTTCAGGCGCGCTTGCCGGCTTGCAGCGGTTGCTCGACCGGAATGACGGCCGGGAAAGGCAGCGGACGGGCAAACAGGAAGCCCTGGCCGTACTGCACCCCCATTTCCACCAGGATATCCATTACCGCCTGATCCTCGACCCATTCCGCGACGACCTGTTTGTTCAGGCCGCGGGCCACGTCGCACAGCGCGCGCACGAACAGCCGGCTGGCATTGTCGGAAGCGAGGTCGCGCACGAAGCTGCCGTCTATCTTCAGATAGTCGACGTCGAAGCGCTTCAGGAAATAGAAGGAACTGAAGCCGGCACCGAAATCGTCCAGCGCGAAGCGGCAACCCATCTCTTTCATCTGCGCGATGAAATCCTGGGTGACGTCGACGCTCGACATGGCCGCCGTTTCCGTTATCTCGAACACCAGTTGCGAATGGTCTATCGGCGCGGCGGCGAGCATGTTCTGGAAACGCCGCACCCAGTGCGGGTCGGAAATGCTGGTGCGCGACAGGTTCACGAAGAAGCGCGTCTTGCGGCCGCGGAAATCCGGGTCCTGCAGCACGTCGATGACCTTGCCGACCACGCGCAGGTCGATCTCCTGCGCCATGCCGAGCGACTCCGCCACTTCGATGAACTGTCCCGGCAGCACCATGGCGCCGTTGCGGTCGAGGATGCGCACCAGGATTTCCTGGTGCACCGACGTGCGGTCGGCGAGCCGGACCACCGGCTGCGAGCAAAGCATGACCCTGTTTTCGTCGAGCACTTCGCGCAGTTCGCGTGCCCAGTGCACGCGTTTGTGGGTGCCGCGCAAATCGTCCGGATTGTGGTCGTGCATGCGCACGCGGTTGCGGCCGTTGTCCTTGGCCTGGTACATCGCGATGTCGACGTTGGCGAGCAGCGTGGCGACGTCCGCGCCGTTGAAGGGATAGGTGGCGACGCCGATCGAGCCGGTCAGCGTCGACAGGCATCCCTTGCCCGACACCAGCGAGCTGGGCGGCCTCGCCGCGCAATGCGTTCGGCAGGTGCAGGGCGAATTCGTCGCCGCCCAGGCGGAATACCTGCGCGTTCTTGTCCTTGACCAGATCCTTCAGCAGTCCGCTAATGGCGATCAGCAACTGGTCGCCCGCACGGTGGCCGAAATTGTCGTTGATGTACTTGAAATGATCGACGTCCATCAGTGCCACGGAACCTTTTTCGCCGTCGGCCAGCGCCGCTTCCAGCGCTTTCTGCAGGGACACGCGATTGGGCAGCCCGGTCAGGCCGTCGTGAGTGGCCAGACGCTCGATCTCCAGCGCCGCGTCATGCTGTTCAGTGACATTGCGCGCGGTTCCGCGCAGTCCGACGATGCGGCCTTCCTCGTCGTGCGTTACGCGCGCGTTGATGCCGACCCAGCGGTCCGTGCCGCCGGTGGAAATCAGGTGCGTGAGGTAGTTCTTCACTTCGCCATTCTTGCGCAGCGCCGACAGGAAGCGGCGGTTGGACACGTGCTGGGGGCGGGCTTCGAAATCGAAGAAGCAGCGGCCGAGCAGGTCCCTGGGCCGCAGGCCGAACAGATCGACGCAGGCGTTGTTCAGGTAGGTGAAGCGGCCCAGCGCATCGGTCGTCCAGATCAGGTCGTGGGAAGTCTCGACCAGGTCGCGGTAGCGCGATTCGCTTTCCAGCAGCAACTGGATGATGCGGCGTTTTTCCTTCAGGGTGCGGCGCGCGGCGGCGAGCTGGTCTTCGACCTTGCCGGTTTCCGGTTTGGCGGGATCGTGCTTCTCGGGGCCGGGGACTGCGGCCGAACCGGCCAGCCCGTCGATGATTTCACGCGAATAACGGCGGTGGCCGCCTTCGGTCCGGCGCGCGACTAGCACGCCCTGTGCATCCCAACGCCGCAATTTCTGCAGTGGAATGCCGAGCCTCGCCGCCGCTTCCTGAATCGTGTATTCGGGAAGGCCCTGCGCCATGCTGCGCATGATGCTCCGTTTTCGCCGGTTGATCGGGCCGGCGGAACTCGCTCGCCGGTACATTCAGTGCAATTGCCTGCCCATGACGCCGTCGTCCTGGAGGGGCATCTGGCGCAGGTCGTTCTGACGGGATACCAGGCGCTGCATGAGTTTCAAGTCGCGGCTGCTCAGGCTGAGCGCCGTATCCACCCAAACCTCGACCACTCCCAGCAGTTCCTCGTAATCCAGTTTGTGGACACGGCGCCGCGCTGCCGCGATGCCCGCCATTGCGTTGCGGCTGCGGCCGCGCGACCTGATGAAATTTCCGATTTCGGCCTCGCCGCGGCCCTGGTCCACCACCAGATCCACCACACCGAGCGCCAGCATATCATCGGCGCTGTAGAGTCGGCCACTGGAGATCAGCTCTTCGGTCACGCGTTTGCCGACTTTGCGTTCCAGGAAGGAATAAGCGCCCATGCCGGGGAACATGTTGAACAGGATCTCGGGAAAGCCAAAGCGGGACTGGCGCTCGGCCACGATCACGTCGGAAGACAGCGCCGCTTCGAAGCCCCCGCCCAGGCATTCGCCCTGGACCAGTGAAATCGTCGTAATGGGCAGTCCGTGGCCGAGGTAGTTGCGATACAGGACCTGTACGCAGGCGCGACCGTATTCCAGCAATCCTTCACGGTCGTGCGCGTCGATCAGCCGCTTGAACAGGCTCAGGTCGCCGCCAAGATTGAACACGCGCGGCACTTTCGACGCCAGGACCGCGTATTCCAGGGGAATGCGTTCGCCCTGGCACTCGATGGCCCCGCCGCTGTGTGCCATGAACTGGCAGTAGCGGTCGAGATCCTGCAGCAGTTCGGGGTTGAAGTTCGGTCGCGGGTTGGGATTCCATCTCAACCACATCGCGCGCTGGTCCCTGTCGTAGAGGGCGGAAAGCTGCTCGGAGAAGAAGTACTCGGTAGTCGGAGCGACAGACGATTGGCCGCCTGCGGATGCGGGAACGAGTAGTTCCTGCGGGACGTTCATGTCCATTTTAGTTCTCCCTGTGCGATGGTTGAGGACGACGGGATCAGCTTCGTACTTCCCCCTGAAGCAGTTTCCGTTTTGACTCTAGACGAAGATGCGATCGAAAAGCAAATCTAACACTCTGATAGGTTTACCTTTTTTGCTTTGTAGTCAATGTGTTGGATTAACTTGTCAGCGTAAAGCGACAAAAGCTTCACAAAAATTGTTTAAACGCGGACACCCATGCCATCTGCGTAAGTGATTTAATATAGCGGCCCAAGTCATGGATTTTGTTTGTCAATATCAGAATGCCATAAGAATAACGAGATGCCCTTCCTGATCCGTCTGCTGCTGCGCCTGCTGTTCCGCGTCCGTGTCCTCGGCGACCTTGCGCCGTTCGGGCATGCCGATCGCCTGCTGATCGTCGCCAATCACCATTCCCGCCTCGACGCCATCGTGCTGGCCTTGTTCCTGCCACGGGAACCCGTCGTCATCGTGCCGCCGGATGAAACCGGGAGCTGGTTCACGCGCTGGTTGCTGTCCCATATCCGCCACGAAATCCTCGATCTCAACAATCCATTGAGCATGAAGAGGGTGCTGCGCCTGCTGCGCGCCGGTCGTCCGGTCGTGCTTTTCCCCGAGGGGCGCATAGTCAATAACGGCGCGGTCATGAAGATCTATCCGGTGCCGGCCCTGATCGCCATGAAAAGCGGCGCCAGCGTATTGCCGGTGCACGCCGAAGGCGCGGGGCAGTGGTTCAGCCGCTCCGGTTCGGCATCGCGGCTGCGGCGCTGGTTGCCCGCGATTACGCTGCGGGTGTTTTCACCGACGCGCATCGACGGCGGCGCCGCCGGCAGCGCGCGGCGTCGTCGCGCCTTCGCCACCCGGCGGCTCGCCGCGGTCATGCAGACGATGGCGGTGCAATCCCATGCCTGCAAGCCGCTGTTCGAATGCTTCCTGGACGCCGTCTCGGCGCACGGCCGCAAGACCGTGCTCATGGAAGACCAGGGCGACAAGGTACACAGCTACGGAGACATCCTGCGCATGAGCCTGGCGCTGTCGCGCCTGTTGCGGCGGCTGACCGCCGACCGCGAAAACATCGGCCTGCTGCTGCCGAATGTGGTCAGCGCCGTTGCGGTCGTGATGGCGTTGTCGGCAGCCCGGCGTGTTCCGGCCATCTTCAATTACTCGGCCGGGCCGCTGGCGGTGGAAAGCGCACGCGTCGCGGCGGGTGTGCGCACCGTGATCACGTCGCGCCGGTTCATCGAACAGGCGCATCTGCAGCCGCTACTGGACGTATTGCCGGGTTGCACCATCATCTATCTCGAGGATTTGCGCGGCCAGTTCGGATTTACCGACAAACTCTGGCTGTTCGGATTTGCGTTGCGCTTCCCCCGACTGGCCATCGCAAAACAATCGACGCTGGATCCCGCGGTGGTGCTGTTTACCTCCGGTTCTGAGGATCGGCCCAAGGGCGTGGCGCTGTCGCACCATGCCATCGTCGCCAATGTCGCACAGATCCGCGCGGTGTTCGATTTTTCGCCCGCTGACAAGGTGCTCAATCCGCTGCCGCTGTATCACGCCTACAGTTTTACCGCCGGCGTGATGCTGCCGCTGATCACCGGCACCCGGGTGCACCTGTTCATATCGCCGCTACGCTACCGGGCCATCCCGGAAATCGCCTACAAACGCGATTGCACCATCCTGTTCGGGACCAGCACTTTCCTGTCGTTCTACGCGCGCTACGCCAATCCGATGGATTTCAGCCGGCTGCGCCATGTGATTTCCGGCGGAGAAAAGCTGTCGCCGGAAGTGGCCAGGGTGTGGATGGAGAAATTCGGCGTGCGCATCATGGAGGGCTACGGCTCGACCGAATGTGCGCCCGTGATCTCGCTGGCCACGCCTGCGGCTTTCCGCCGCGGTGCGGTCGGCAGCTTCCTGCCCGGCGTCGAATATCGGATCGAACCGATGGAGGGCATCGACAAAGGCGGCGTGCTGCATGTGCGCGGACCCAACCTGATGCTGGGCTATTACCGCTACCAGAATCCGGGCGAGATCGAAGCACCAAAGTCGTCGATAGGCGAAGGCTGGTACGACACCGGCGACGTTGTCGATGTCGACCACGATGGCATGGTTTCGATCTCCGGGCGCGTCAAACGTTTCGCCAAGATCGCCGGCGAGATGGTGTCCCTCGACATGATCGAGCATGTCGCGCGCGAAGCCTCTCCCGATTTCCACCATGCGGCGGTGCTCAATGTGCAGGATTTCGGCGGCGAGACCACCGTGTTGTTCAGCACCGATCCCCGGCTTACGCGCGGCCGTCTGCTGGAGGCGGCAAAGCAGTTGGGAACGCACGACCTCTCGGTCGCGCGGCGCCTGGTGCCAATAAATGAATTGCCGTTGCTTGCTTCGGGCAAGATCGACTACTTCACGCTCAAGACCCTGATCGAAGGGGATGCCGTCAAGCGCCTGCTCGCCGCCGCCATGCTAGCTCCCCAGGAAGCCAATTCACCTTCCGCTAAATAGGGCGCTAACCCGAAACTTCACCGCCAAGGCGCCAAGGAAGCGCCAAGAAAAGCGAAGGGAAAAACGCATCTGGGGAAAAATCGGGACCTCGTCGCAACAACATTGGCCGTCGGTGGCGGCGGTGCGGGCAACATCCGAAGTGAAATAAATTTTTCCTCTTGGCGTTTCCTTGGCGTACCCCTCAAGGGGGTATTGAAAAGGATCTTGGCGGCGAAGAATTTATTTTGAGTAGGTAACGCGATAGACGGCATTGGCGGTGTCGTCGGAAATCAGCAAAGAGCCGTCAGGCATGACCAGCAAGTCCACCGGCCGGCCCCAGGCGCGTTCGTTTTCCATCCAGCCGGTGGCGAACTCCTCGTACTTGTCCACCGTCTTGCCATCGCTCTTCAGCGTGACCATCATGACGCGGTATCCGCTCTTCTTGCTGCGGTTCCAGGAACCGTGCTGCGCGATGAAGATCCGGTTCCTGTATTCCGCGGGAAACATCTTGCCGGTGTAAAAGCGCAATCCGTCCGGTGCGACATGGCCGCCTTGCTTCAATGCGGGCGGGGTGAATTCGCTGCACTTGCGCTTCGAACCGTACTCCGGATCGGGGGTGTCGCCCTGGTGGCAATACGGAAAGCCGAAATGCATGCCGGCTTTGGGCGCGTGATTCAGTTCGCAGGATGGCATGTCGTCGCCCATCATGTCGCGGCCGTGCTCGTTGAACCATAACTCCTTGGTATTCGGGTCCCAATCGAAACCCACCGTGTTGCGGATGCCGCGGGCGAATACCTCGTACTGACTGCCATCGGGCTTCATGCGATGAATTGCGGCGTAAACGTCGGGATCGGTCTCGCAGATATTGCAGGGCGCGCCGACCGGCACATACAGCCAGCCGTCGGGGCCGAAGGCGATGAATTTCCAGCCGTGGTGGCCGTCCCTGGGAAGCTTGTCGAATACGATGACGGGTTTCGGCGGTTTGTTCAGACTCGCCTCGATGTCGTCGAAGCGCAGGATGCGGCTGATTTCGGCGACATAGAGTGCGCCGTCACGGAACGCCACCCCGTTCGGCGCATTCAATCCCTCCGCGATGGTGACGACGTTGGCCTTGCCGTCGCGATTCGAATCCACCAGCGCGTAGACCGAATCGGACCGTGTACCGACGAATACGGTGCCCTTGTCGCTCAGCGCCAGCGAGCGGGCGTTTTCGACCTTGTCGGCGTAGATCTCGATCTTGAAGCCCGGCGGCAGCTTGATGCGCTCGATCGGCGGCGCGGCCGCAACCGCGCCGGCACAGAGCGCCGCACCCAGAAGCAGCATGGCGACGGGACGTTTCATGGTTGACTCCTTGATTGGGGATCCGGCAGCGATGCCGGACAGACAGCGGACGGCGCACCCGAGTTCCTGTCCGGCCCGTGAACGCATAAGATAGCGGCCCGATCTGTTTTAATTGTTACAAAAATTCACAGGAGAGCATTGCCATGGCCGAAGCCGCCGCCAAGGAGACACTGGGCTTCCAGACCGAAGTCAAGCAGCTGCTGCAGTTGATGATCCACTCCCTGTACAGCAACAAGGAGATCTTCCTGCGGGAGTTGATATCGAACGCGTCCGATGCCTGCGACAAGCTGCGTTTCGAAGCGCTGACCGATGCCAGGCTGTTCGAGGACGACGCCGACCTTAAAATCCGCGTTTCCTTCGACCGCTCCGCGCGCACCGTCACGATTTCGGATAACGGCATCGGCATGTCGCGCCAGGAGGTCATCGACAACATCGGCACCATCGCCAAATCCGGAACGCGCGAATTCTTCGGACGGCTCACCGGCGACCAGGCCAAGGATGCCACCCTGATCGGCCAGTTCGGCGTCGGTTTCTATTCCTCGTTCATCGTCGCCGACAAGGTCACGCTCGTTACCCGGCGCGCCGGCTTGAGCAAGGAGCAGGGCGTGCGTTGGGAATCGCGCGGCGAAGGCGACTACACCATCGAAGCGGCCGAGAAGCCGGGACGGGGCACCGAAGTCACCCTTCATTTGCGCGAAGGCGAGGACGAATTGCTGGAAGAGTTCCGCCTGCAGTCGATCATCCGCAAGTACTCCGACCACATCTCGCTGCCCATCCTGATGAACAAGCAGGAATGGGACAAGGACAAGAGCGAGCATGTCACCCTGGACGAGCTGGAGAAGGTCAACCAGGCGTCCGCGCTGTGGGCGCGGCCCAAGTCGGAAATCACCGAAGAACAGTATCGGGAATTCTACAAACACGTCGGTCATGATTTCGATGCGCCGCTTGCATGGGTGCATGCGAAAGTCGAAGGCAAGTCGGAGTACACCCAGCTGCTGTACATCCCGGCACGCGCGCCCTTCGACCTCTGGGACCGCGACCACCGCCATGGCGTCAAGCTCTACGTGCGGCGCGTCTTCATCATGGACGACGCCGAACAACTGCTGCCCAACTACCTGCGCTTCGTGCGCGGGGTGGTGGATTCCAGCGACCTGCCTCTCAACGTGTCGCGCGAAATCCTGCAGGAATCGAGGGATGTCGAGACCATCCGCAAGGGTTGCGTGAACAAGGTGCTCGGCCTGCTGGAGGACCTGGCGGAAAACCAGAAGGAAAAATACGCGGCCTTCTGGAAGGAGTTCGGCCGCGTGCTGAAGGAAGGTGTCGGCGAGGACCACGCAAACAAGGAGCGCATCGCCAAACTGCTGCGCTTCGCCTCGACGCAGGCCGATACCGACGAGCAGGTTGTCGGGCTGGCCGACTACGTGGCGCGCATGAAGGACGGCCAGGAAAAAATCTATTACATCACGCCTGGAAATCTTCCGCAAGAAGGGCATCGAAGTGCTGCTGCTCTCCGACCGGGTGGACGAATGGGTGGGTTCGAATCTGACCGAGTTCGACGGCAAGGCGCTGGCGTCGGTGGCCAAGGGCGACCTCGACCTGGGCAAGCTGGCCGACGAGGACAAGAAGGAACAGGAGAAGGAAGCCGGTGAGTACAAGGAACTGATCGAGAAGATCGGCAAGAGCCTCGGCGACCGGGTCAAGCAAGTTCGTGTGACGTTCAGGCTGACGTCCTCACCGGCCTGCCTGGTTGCGGATGAACACGGCATGAGCGCCAATCTGGAGCGCATGCTCAAAGCCGCCGGTCAGCAGGTACCGGGCAGCAAGCCCATTCTGGAGATCAATCCGCACCATCCGCTGGTGCAGCGGCTGAAAAACGAGGGCGACGAAACACGCTTCGGCGACTGGAGCCATATCCTGTTCGACCAGGCGTTGCTCGCCGAAGGCGGGCAGCTCGACGATCCGGCTACGTTCGTGAAAAGGCTCAACGAACTTCTACTAACGATGA
>WNFL01287575.1_pt1 | contig 33387 bp, 39 predicted proteins | sample 5400361 | NCBI WGS metagenome assembly WNFL01 (sample SAMN13153351, study PRJNA577476) | soil metagenome | isolation source: 40 cm soil on Douglas fir-dominated hillslope | place: USA:California | collected 2013-09-17
AGGACGCATGCTGGACCATCTCGAATATTATAGCTGGCCCTCCTCCGCAAATTCAGGCTGTCATCGAGGCGAACCTCATCCCTCCTCTAATTAACATCCTCGCCAACTCTCCTGACCTCATGCTTCGCAAGGAGGCGTGCTGGGCGATCTCGAATCTCACTTGTGGTGGTCTTCAAGAACCCTCACAGATTCGTTACCTTGTCCGACAAGGTTGCATCAAGCCTTTGTGCGACATGTTAACTGTGATGGACGATAGGTCGATCCAACTCCCGTTTAATGCGATCAAAAACATTCTCAAGGTCGGAGAGCAAGATCGTTTAGCTGCTGGGGCTGGGGCTGTCAACCAGTATGCGATTGACGTTGAGGATGCTGGTGGTATGACCGCCATCAACAAATTGGAAACCCGTAAAAATATGGAAATTAACGAAACAATGAGAAGTTTATCGAGTTGCACCAGCGGTCCAGGGTCTCTGGCGAACTGAGCCTGAGCGAGGCCTCCGGTGTCGCGGAATGACGCGCGAATCAGTTGGTACGTACTTTTACGTATCTTTGAGGTATGGTTGTACTGACAATTTTTATTTTTATTTTTTGCAAATCCAATTTATCGTGCTAGGATATATTATCTATGTTACACGTTCTATTGGATGCGTAGGTATGTTTACGGGTAGTGACACGTTCAGTTCCTGTCCCTACTCTTGCTGGGACTCTGACACGGTTACTTCGGTGAATACTACTAAACATTGACATACGCATACGAGAGTCCCTTACTTGTCTATGCGGCGTAGAACTCTAGACACGCGAACATATAGTATCCTAATGCCAAACATACGAGTAATACTGGATCACAATCGACGTAGGAGCCCCAGATCACCGGCTCGCAACAGCACTCTTCGGCACCAAGGCAGGCATAGAGGTCCTGGCCGAATTCGTCAAGAAAAGCAAGGCGTTCCAGTACTGACAAGAAACAAGTGATTATGAGGTTGACCAATAGTGAGGAGAAACAGTGTAGTGCGATATGGAAACGCAATATGCTCGGTGCTTCCTGATGCCGACCACATGATATTAGACGACTGCTACTGTAAATGAATGAATGAGAGGACATCCAGTTTGGTATACGCGCCGAACTGGCGTGTGATCTGGGGTTGACCACTACTGCACCAGATCGTTGAGTACTGGAAGAAGAGAAGGTGAAGAGGGTGAAGAAATTGAAGCAGAAAGCTCCCGTTCGTGTATTAAACATGCAATTCCATAGTTGTCGACCCGTAAAATAACCCCTAAACCATGTCCGGATGATTGAAGAGCTGACATTAACGCGTCCACTTCGATGAGGCGATGCGCCATTATCTATCGCGTGGCTCCGGCTTGCAGCTATTTAGAGCGCGAGGGTAATCACCTAACAATATTATCTTCAGATATCTCGTGCCATATGTGCGTCGTTGGTCGTTGTGGTCGAGAACCAATACAAAGAAACCAGTCTTGTCCACCGTCATTATTTTTGCCCCCGTCACTATTTTTGCCCCGTTTACCTAACAGGAAAACCAAATCACGATGGACTCAGGAAGCACAGAACCTCTTGTTGAAAGTGAGCATATCCCTCCTTTCACTCGCCGCCATTCACGTGTTGGCTACTAGTGTTCTGACCTGTCGTAGTGCTCACAGATCACAATAATGAGAACGGTCTCAGCGCCGACGATCTTCGCAGACGCCGTGAAGAACGAGCGGCCGAAATCCGCAGACAACACATCGCGGAAGGACAACACTTGGCCGTCTCCGATTCTGATGGAGGGGATCCGGACGACGACAGCTACATTGCAGTACGTGGCTCAAATCTCCTAGCTATATTATTGTTATGCAAACCCGCGATCCCCACCCGTTTCCACACGATGGTCGAACCGCGTTCAGCTTCACCTTTTCCCCGAGGAACTTGTTTCCCAAGGCTGACATGTTTCCTGTCTCAGATACATCCCGAGGTCATCCAAGCCATCTTCTCAGACGATCCTGCGCATCAACTTCTAGCCACCAAAATATTTCTCAAACTACTCTCCAAGGGACGCAATCCACCCATAGACCGAGTCATCGCCTGCGGAGTAGTTCCCCGATTTGTCGAGTTCCTTGCTGGACCGCATGATGCTCTACCAGTGAGATGATTCTCTCTTGTCTTTTCCTTAGACACCTTTCGCTTGCCAGCGAATGGCTTGGCCACAGAGATTGGCCACAGAGTCTGTCCCACAGTTAAACACCGCTCGGGACATGATAACATCGTATTGATACACTTCTCCAGTTCGCAGCAGCATGGGTACTGACCAATATTGCTTCTGGAACGGCTGAACAAACGATGGTGGTCATCAACTCTGGGGCGGTCCCTCACTTTATCAGCTTGCTTTCCTCCCCCATTCTGGATGCCCGACATCAAGCGGTCTGGGCACTTGCAAACATTGCCGGTGATCGCCCCATGGGCCGAGATAATGTCTTACAAGCTGGAGCTCTCACGCCTCTACTTGCGCTACTCTCCGAACAGCACGATCTCAGTATGTTACGCGATGCTACCTGGGCTTTGGGCAACTTCTGCTGCGGGGGCCACCCTCCGCCCGACTGGGATCTTATATCGCCGGCCCTCACTACTCTCTCAAAACTAATCCACTCACCCGATGACGAAGTCCTGATCAGTACCTGTTTGGCCATTTCACATCTTACACATCTTTCAAACAGAAACAAAGACAAGATCCAGGCGGTGATCGAGGCTCAACCACAGATCAAGCTCCGTTCAAACTCCCGCCCTACGTTCTGTGGTGAGCCTTACCGCCGGTAACGACCTGCAGACGCAAATCGTTGTCGCAGCAGGTCCATTGCCAGCGCTCTCCACTCTCTTGACTTCACCCGAGAGCACAATCCGCAAGGACGCATGCCGGGCCATCTCAAATATTGCAGCTGGCTCTCCTCCGCGAATTCAGGCTGTTATCGAGGCGAACCTCATCCCTCCCCTAATCAACCTCCTCGCCAACTCTCCCGACACCATGATTCGCAAGGAGGCGTGCTGGGCGATCCGGAATCTCACCTGTGGTGGTTTTCAAGAGCCCTCACAGATTCGTTACCTTGTCCAACAAGGTTGCATCGAGCCTTTGTGCGACATGTTAACTATGATGGACGATAAGTCATTCCAGGCCCCGTTTAATGCGATCAAAAATATTATCAACGTCGGAGAGCAAGAACGTTTAGCTGCTGGGGCTGGGGCTGTCAACCAGTATGCGAATTACGTTCGGGATGCTGGTGGTATGGCCACCATGCACAAATGGCAAACCCGTAAACAATGAGAAATTTATCGATTCGCACCAACGATCCAGGGTCTCCGTAACGCACGGCGAACTGAGCCTGAGCCAGGCCTCCGGTCTCGCGGAATGACGCGCGAACCAGTTGGTATGTACTTTTATGTATCTTTGAGGCATGATTGTACTGACAAACAATTTATTTTATTATTTTATTATTGTATTATTTTAATTTTATTTATTTATTTGGAAATCCAATTTATCGTGCTAGGATGTATTATCTATGTTACACGTTCTATTGGATGCGTGGGTTTGTTTACGGGTCGTGACGCGTTCAGTTACTGTCCCTACTCTTGCTGGGACTCTGGCTGTTCGCGTTTCCGGCTTGGGGTGGGGGCGAAATGGGATTAATGTCGACCACTCAAGGCGGGGAGGAAATCGCTAGCAACGCTCGTTTTCATCCATTAACTCCGCGTTTATATCACCGTAAATGTGTCCGAGTCTTCCAGTGTTGTTAGCATAGCTGACAGTGTGGCGGATGGCTGCTGACAACATCGGCTCCCAACATGCAGGGAGAGACCTCCCGATGACGCGTGGAGATTACGAATGGAGCAGCAGCGGACGGCGCGGGGTCAGCCGGCATGTTTCCAGCGCCTTGGGCACAAGCCAATCGGGAGGATTCATTGAAGCAATTCCATAAAGACCATCTCAGGTTGTCATTTGTCTGTAGCCACTGGTGAGTGAACTTGCCAAGATCCTGGAAACGTGGCTGACCTTTGTACCAGCGGTCACAATGGCCAAGCACGTAAGGGCCGAGCACGCGAAATCTAAAGATGCCATACTGGAAGGGATTAGGACCGTTATCGGCGACAAAGGTCGCAACAGGAGAAAACTCGCGTACTAAACAAACGTGGGCTTCGCTCAGTTATGACAATGCCTCCGACAACAGGTTATAAGTATGAAGAGGAGAACGAGGGGACTGGGAGGGAAGTTCTCATGATGGCGTTAAAAGGGGACTGGGTAGCGGCGGAAGGCAACGGGGGGTGCTAAATTATTGTCAGACTCGGATTCCGGCAGAAAATAGTGAAATATATGGCATGTGTGTATATGGTCGTTCCTTAATCGTCAGGCTAGTGCCATACGTAATTTTGGTGCGTCGTTGGTCGTTGTGGTCGGTCTTGTCCACCGTCACTATTTTTGCCCCGTTTACCTAACAGGAAACCCAAATCACGATGGACTCAGGAAGCACAGAACTTCTTGGAGAAAGTGGTCATATCCCTCCTTTCACTCGTCGCCATTCACTAGTGTTCTGACTTGTCGTAGTGCTCACAGATCACAATAATGAGAACGGTCTCGGCGCCGATGGTCTTCGCAGACGCCGTGAAGAACGAGCGGCCGAAATCCGCAGACAACACATCGCGGAAAGACGATACTTGGCCGTCTCCGATTCCGATGGAGGGGATTCCGATGGAGGGGATTCGGACGACGACAGCTCCATTGCAGTACGTGGCTCAAATCTCCCAAATCTCCCTAGCTATATTATTGTTATGCAAACCCGCGACCCCCACCCGTTGCCACACGATGGTCGAACCGTGTCCAGCTTCACCTTTTCCCCAAGGAACCCGTTTCCCAAGGCTGACATGTTCCCTGTCTCAGATACATCTGGAGATCATCCAAGCCATCTTCTCAGACGATCCTGTGCATCAACTTGTAGCCACCAAAATATTTCGCAAACGACTCTCCAAGGAAGATCCACCCATAGACCGCATCATCGCCTGCGGAGTAGTTCCCCGATTTGTCGAGTTCCTTGCTAGACCGCATTTTGCTCTACCAGTGAGATGATTCTCTCTCGTCTTTTCCTTAGACACCTTTCGCTTGCCCAGCGAAATGGCTTGGCCACAGCGATTGGCCACAGAGTCTGTCCCACGGTTAAACACCGCTCGAAACATGATAACATTGTATTGATACACTTCTTCAGTTCGAAGCAGCATGGGCACTGACCAATATTGCTGCCGGAACGAGTGAACACACGATGGTGGTCATCAACTCTGGGGCGGTCCCTCACTTTATCAGCTTACTTTCCTCCCCCATTCTGAGTATCCGAGATCAAGCGGTCTGGGCACTTGGAAACATTGCCGGTGATCGCCCAATGTGCCGGGATAATGTCTTACAAGCCGGAGCTCTCAGGCCTCTACTTGCGCTACTCTCCGAACAGTACGATCTCAGTGTGTTACGCAATGCTACCCGGGCTTTGCGCAACTTCTGCCGCGGGGGCCACCCTCCGCCCGACTGGAATCTTATATCGCCGGCCCTCACTGCTCTCTCAATGCTAATCCACTCACACGATGACGAGGTCCTGATCGATACCTGTTGGGCGATTTCATATCTTTCAAACGGAAGCAAAGACAAGATCCAGGCGGTGATCGAGGCTAGCGTCGTGCCCCGCCTCGTCGAATTGCTCTACCACCGATCACGCTCCGTTCAAACTCCCGCCCTACGTTCAGTGGCGAACCTTGCCGCCGGTGACGACCTGCAGACGCAAATCGTTCTTGCAGCAGGTGCCTTGCCAGCGCTCTTCACTGTCTTGACTTCACCCCAGGACCCAATCCACAAGGACGCATGCTGGGCCATCTCAAATATTACAGCCGGCTCTCCTCCGCAAATTCAGGCTGTTATCGAGGCGAACCTCATCCCTCCCTTGATCAACATCCTCGCCAACTCTCCTGACTTCGAGACTCGCAAGGAGGCGTGCTGGGCGATCTCGAATGCTCTTCAAGAGCCCTCACAGATTCGTTACCTTGTCCAACAAGGTTGCATCAAGCCTTTGTGCGGCATGTTAACTATGATGGACGATAGGTCGATCCAGGCCCCGTTTGATGCGATCAAAATCATTCTCAAGGTCGGAGAGCAAGATTGTTTAGCTACTGGGGTTGGGGCTGTCAACCAGTATGCGATTGACGTTGAGGATGCTGGTGGTATGGCCACCATCCACAAATTGGAAACTCGTAAAAATATGGAAATTAACGAAACAATGAAAAATTTATCGATTCGCACAAGCGATCCAGGGTCTCCGTAACGCACGCTGAGCGAGGCCCCCGGTCTCGCGGAATGACGCGCGAACCAGTTGGTACGTACTTTCACGTATCTTTGAGGCATGATACTGACAAGTTTTTTTAAATTTAATTTTTTTTTGTAAATCTAATTTATCGTGCTGGGATGTATTATCTATGTTACACGTTCTATTGGATGCGTGGGTTTGTTTACGGGTCGTGACACGTTCAGCTACTGTCCCTACTCTTGCTGGGACTCTGGCTGTTCGCGTTTCCGGCTTGAGGTGGGGGCGAAATGGGGCTATGATAATGTCGACTACTCAAGGCAGGGAGGGAATCGCTAGAAACGCTCGTTTTCATCCATTAACCGTTTATATCACCGTAAGTGTGTCCGAGTCTTCCGGTGTTGTTAGCGTAGGTGACAGTGTGGCGGATGGCTGCTGACAACATCGGTTCCCAGCATGCAGGGAGCGACCTCTCGATGACGCTTGGAGATTACGAAGCAGCAGCGGACGGCGCGGGGTCAGCCGGCATGCTTCCAACGCCTTGGGCACGAGCCGAATTCAAGAATCGGGAGGATTCATTGAGGCAACCCCATAAAGACCATTTGAGTCTGTAGCTACTGGTGAATAAACTTGCCAAGACCCTGGAAACTTGGCTGACCTTTGTACCTGTTGGAGTGGGTAATCCCTCCAACAAACCGGCTGGGTAGCTCAGTGGGAGAGCGCCTCGCATGTCATGGGGTTGTCACGGGTTCGATTCTTGGTCTGGCCTATTCTTTTCTCTTCCTACAGTACCAGCGTTCACAGGTCCTGGCTAGACAAGGAGCTGGCCAAGCACGTAAGGGCCAAGCACACGGGGTATTTGACTGGTCCAAAACTTACAACTCACCACTCGAAATGAACAAGCTCACGCTGGTCAACTTCACTATGTCACACGAGAAGGCCGACAACGGCACCAGGAGAAAACTCGCGTACTGAACAAGCATGAGTTTCGCCTCGTTATAACCATGCCTCGGACAACAGACTACAAGTATGGAGAGGGGAAGGAAGGGAAGGAGAGGGAGGCTCTCATGATGGTGGTAAGAGGGGACTGAGTAGCGGCGGAAGGCAACGGGGGGTGCTAAATTGTTGTAGGACTCGGATTCTGACAGATAATAGTGAAATATATGGCCCATGTGTATATGGTCGTTCCCTGATCTCCAGGAGGTCGTCAACCGTGGGAGAGGAGCAATCGAAGTCCGGTGGTTTGAAGTTTAAACCACCTCTCGACTAGCTCATTCGCCGACAACACATCCTCAGTTGATGCGATGACAAAAGAGAGACCAGGGCCGTGCCAACAAACATCGCAGGACCTTCACATGAGCATAGGAGGAAACGACAAAGCGGACGAAATAGCGAAAGGGGCAACCGAACTCGAGAAACCACCACTATAGCAAAACTCCACCAGTAATTACACGACAGATCGAAAGCAGAATGAATCAGCAAGTGGGCCAAGAAACCGATGACAGGGCGATGCGCCATAGCGGCCCGCCTATGCTACCCTCTCTGGCAGGTTCGCATGCATTCCGCACACTTAGCCGACACACGTTAGGAATAGTAACACACCCTCGAACTGGACACGGCTACTTCGGCGAATGGTACCAAACACGAACATACGAGAGCCAATTACTTGTCCATGCGGCCCAGAACTCTTGACAGGGTTTTCGGGGATTCATTCGAGGTAACTTGCAGTAGTTGTACCTGGAATCGAGGTACCAGTTGGTATGCCCAAAGATGGGGCCGGGGTAGGTTCTCCAACACTCACCGTCCCTGGACGCAGAATGTTTATAGGTGGATGCAAAAATGAGTTTCAGCTCGAAGCTCACCAAACTCTGACCATGGGGGTCGCAAGGGTCGCAAGGTATACCTTCTCCCGGAGCTCTTCGTATATGGCGCGGACGGTCTAACTTGCTCGGTGCTTCCTGATGCCGACCACATGGCTTTGATATTTGACGACTGCCACTGTAAATGAATGAGTGAGAGGATACTCAGTTTGGCAGACATGCCGAACTCGCGGTCAACAAATCGCGAGGTGATCTAGGGTTGACTACTACTGCACCAGATCGTTGCGTACTGCAAGAGGAAAGGGTGTAGAGGGTGAAGAAATTGAAGCAGAAAGCTCCCTCTCGTGTAAACAAGCAATTCCATAGTAGTCGACCCGTAATATAACGAAATAGTGCCCCTAAACCATGTCCGGATGATTGGAGAGCCCATATTAACGCGTCCACAGCGACAGAAGTTATGGTTTCGATGAGGCGATGGGCCATTAACGCATGGCTCCCGCTTGCAGCTGTCTGGAGCGCGTCAAGTAATCACTTAACAATCATCTTTACAGATATTCAGCGCTATCTTTGGACAAATTTTGGTGCGTCGTCGGTCGTTGTGGTTGGGAACCAAAACAAGGAAACCAATCTTGACCACCCACTATTCTTGCCCCCGTTTACCTAACAGGAAAACCGAACCACAATGGACTCAGGAAGGACAGAACGTCGTCGAGAAAGTGAGCATATCCTTCCTTTCACTCGCCGCCATTCATGAGTTGGCTGCTAGTGTTCTGACCTGTTGTGGGGCTCACAGATTACAAAAATAAGAACAGTCTCCGCGCCGATGATCTTCGCAGACGCCGTGAAGAACAACAGGTCGAAATCCGCAGACAAAAACGCGAGGAAAACATCGCGAAAAGACGAAACTTGGCCGTCGACGATGGAGCGGATTCAGACGACGACGGCTCCACTGCAGTACGTGGTTCAATTCCCCCTATGTATATTACTATTATACGAGCCCGCGATCTCCACTCCGTTGCCACACTATGGTGGAGCCGCGTCTAGCTTCACCCTTTGCCCGAGGAACCTGTCTTCCAAGGCTGACATGTTTCCTGTCTCAGCTAAATCCAGAGGTCATCCAAGCCGTCTTCTCAGACGATCCTGCGCGTCAACTTGAAGCCACCACAAAGCTTCGCAAACTACTCTCCAAGGAAGACAATCCGCCCATAGACCGCATCATCGCCTGCGGAGTAGTTCCCCGATTTGTGGAGTTCCTTGCTGGGCCGCATGCTGCTTTACAGGTGAGATCATTCTCTCTCATCTTTTCCTTAGACACCTTTCGCTTGCCCGGCGAAATGGCTTGGCCACAGCGATTGGCCACAGAGTCTGTCCCACAGTTAAACACCGCTCGAAACATGATAACATTGTATTGATACACTTCTTCAGTTCGAAGCAGCATGGGCACTGACCAATATTGCTTCTGGAACGGCTGAACACACGATGGTGGTCATCAACTCTGGGGCGGTCCCTCACTTTATCAGCTTGCTTTCCTCCCCCATTCTGGACGTCCGAGAGCAAGCGGTCTGGGCACTTGGAAACATTGCCGGTGATAGCCCAATGTGCCGAGACTATGTCGTACAAGCCGGAGCCCTCAGGCCTCTGCTTGCGCTACTCTCCGAGCAACACAAGCTCAGTATGTTACGCAATGCTACCTGGACTTTGAGCAACTTCTGCCGCGGGAAACAGCCTCAGCCCGATTGGGATCTTATATCGCCGGCCCTCACTGCTCTCTCAAAACTAATCCACTCACCCGATGACGAGGTCCTGATCGATGCCTGCTGGGCGATTTCATATCTTTCAGACGGAAGCAATGACAAGATCCAGGCCGTGATCGAGGCTGGCGTCGTGCGCCGCCTCGTCGAATTGCTCAACCACCGATCAAGCTCCGTTCAAACTCCCGCCCTACGTTCAGTGGGAAACCTTGTCACTGGTGACGACCTGCAGACGCAAATCGTTATCGCAGCAGGTGCATTGCCAGCGCTCTCCACTCTCTTGACTTCACCCAAGGACGCAATCCGCAAGGAAGCATGCTGGACCATCTCGAATATTACAGCCGGCTCTCCTCCGCAAATTCAGGCTGTTATCGAGGCGAACCTCATCCCTCCCTTGATCAACATCCTCGCCAACTCTCCTGACTTCAAGACTCGCAAGGAGGCGTGCTGGGCGATCTCGAATGCCACCTCTGGTGGTCTTCAGGAACCCTCACAGGTCCGTTACCTTGTCCAACAAGGTTGCATCAAGCCTTTGTGCGACCTGTTAACTATGATGGACAACAAGTCGATCCAAGTCGCGTTGGATGCGATCGACAACATCCTCAAGATCGGAGAGCAGGATCGGTTAGCTGCTGGGGCTGGGGCTGTAAACCAGTATGCGATCCACGTTGAGGATGCTGGTGGTATGGTCACCATCCACAACTTGCAAACCCATGACAATATGGAAATTTACGGAAAGGCATTCTACATCTTGGAGAATGTAAGGGACCTTCATTTATCCTTCAGGGACCGTCGACTGATTCTGTCTCCGCAGTACTTCCCCGACGATGAGGATGATATGGCCGTTAACGCTGGAAATGAAAGCTACGGGGTACGCCAACTCCGTTCTCTATTCATTCGCCTCGTGCTAATGACTTTCTTAGTTTGTATCCGGCGTCACAGCTCCTAGTCAAGGTTTCGACTTCGGGGCCTAAATCTCTTTCGGCCATCCATTCGCACCCGTCGGTCGTTTGCTCTCGTGTCTCATCTCCAACCGCATTGCATTCCAGCTGCGTCTCAAGGACGCATACACCACCTCATTGCATTTATACCAACATCCCCATCTACTGTTGTGACCTGTGTTGGCTCTAGGCTTTCTTATTCGGCTGTTAGTTGGGCATCGATATGACTAGTTAGACCATGATCCTGATACGACCCGTTTTTTCTTGAGATTCAACGCCCACCAGCCGTAGTGTTGTGCATCTTGACAACATGATTTGTTTCCATAGGACAAATGAACGAATGAATGAATGAAGCGATATTTGGGCTATGTGTAGAAACGACTCTCTATTTGATGTCGGAGTTGATGGTTAGTTTAGTTGGCAAGGATGAAGGGACAAGACGTGGGAATAGGGTTTAAGTATCCCAGCTGAAAGAGTAACACGTTCAATACCAAGGTCATAGATGTCGTCCGTATATATTAATGCATTGAGGCAGGCCGGCGGAGAGATATTCAGCCAAAGTGGTCGCGGATATTCGCAAAAAACCACAAGGAAGCAGATAGGGAGGTCAAAAAAGGACCAAGGTTTTCTACGCCATCGGCTGACGAGAAATGGTAACAAAAAGTATACAGAAATCGATATATTTTCAGTCGTTTGTAAATAGAGATTGTCGAGTCGAGGATCCGACAGACACTTATCAATGATAAATGAGAAATATATGGTGTTGGCGAAAATGTACGAAGTGTTATATTGGCACATGGGTGTCCTCTCAAAGGATACAAATCCCCATACCACTATTATACAGTAGTTATCACGACAGAGTTCGGCGTGTGGGCAAGAGGAAGGAAATGCGCGAAGGCGAAGGCAAGAGACGTACAATGGGTATGTGAAATAGGACAAGATCAGCAGCCTCAAGGCCCCATACAAAAACACGCGATAACAAGACAGTGAAGTATGGACGTTTCAGAAGTCGCCCAACCTGTAATGAAACAACGAGCGGCGAGTGGACAAGAGCAAGGCAAACAGCCTCAGACTCGGAAAGGAGGCGGTTTACTTCTAGAGTTATTGAGTGGCGTCACTCTGCCTCGAGGGCGAGGTTTCGCAAGTCGCGGTTGGTCCGGAGCACTACCACAATGAGAGAACGAAGTCTGAACAGAGAGTTTTGCATACCGAGCAGGGGGACCCTGGGCTTCGCTTTCCCCGGTCAGAGTCGACTGGCCGATCTCTTTACTTGTACCGCGAGATTTGACCGAGCTTCTGGCCAGTGTTGGTTGCTTTGATGAACTCGGAGCATCACGTGGCGGACTGAAGATATTCTTGGGACAGTTTGACATGCTTCGTATGTGCACGACCGAACTTGAAGTTGGCTTAGTGAAGATAGGCGGCTTCGTAACCGTAACCGTGACAGAGGCAGGTGATCCTTGTGACTTGCTTGGTGGACTTTTAGCCGTAACAGAACGCCTTTTGCGGTCCTGACTAGTTGTGCTTCTTTTTGAAGGGCTGCTCTGGCTAGTTGTGCTTCTTTTTAAAGGACTGCTCTGGCTAGTTGTGCTTCTTTTTAAAGGACTGCTCTGGCTAGTTGTGCTTCTTTTTAAAGGACTGCTCTGGCTAGTTGTGCTCCTTTTTAAAGGGCTGCCTGGAACTCTCGGAGAGGCATAGCCTTTAGGAGAGAATCGAGAGCGGCGATTCTTTCGGCGGTATTCTCGCGGCAAGCTAATGTAAGTCTTCTGCGAATAGTCGAGGAACTCAGTAATTTGCCTTCGGTCGCTGGGTGGATGGAATGCTGAGGGGAATGTCAGGTGATGACAGGTATCAGTGAGAATTAACATACAGTTGAGCGCATACACCGAGAAAGGGGTGTCTTCCCATACATATCGTGAACGATTAACCTCCTCTTCGGCCTCCTGTCGCAGGGTACTGTAGCCGCCAAATTTAACAATGCGACTGTTGGTTCCTCCTACGATGTCTACTGCGCTGTTAGGGACTCTGCGGGGAGAAGCAAGAGAGTAGTCACTGGCTGAGGAATGGTGACTGTGGGTTGGCGAGTGGCAAAGTTCGGGGGCCTCTTCTTGGAGTTCCTTGATAATTTCCCGTACGACGGACATTTGAGACTGTGTGATGTCACGTCGACGATTGTGCGACGTGGGCCGCATTCCTTGGCGCATCCGAATCTCCTTGGCCAAAGAAGGGCTGTTGGAGTTAGGCGTTTTACGGACAACAGGTGTAGGTCTGCTCTTCTTCTTATCTTTGGAAGCGCCTGAGGAGCGGGAGGCCTTGGCTTTCTGTGGGGTTTTGTTCCAGTTCTGGCGCCGTGTCCGGGCCTTCGGTGGGGGTCGCTTGATTCGAGCTACAACAATATAAGTAGAGGGTCTAAAGCAGAAGTCGCTCTGCAGACAACATACACTTGTCCACCACCGAGTCCACGACTACAGTGCTGAAGGAGGTCGCTTCCTTTTCAAATTGCTCGGAATCGTGTTTGAAGGACATGTCTATAGGGAGCTCTTCACAACCGCGAGATTGGTCGAGAGTGTCTTCGACTTCATCATCCGTTTGGAGAAGTAGAGGCGCCTGAATGACCGGTCGCCTCCGTGTCTTTGGTTGTACGCGTGGCAAACGTTTGCGGCCTGACATAAGAATGGCTCTGAGATCCATGGATTGCTCCTCGAGCAAGGGCGGCTCGAGCGGTTTGACTCCCATTGCGCGAGACGAGGACTCTGGTAAGCTCAGAGGGAATGGCTGTGATGTACTCGTGGGGGCCGAGGGACTAGGACTACTTGCAAAGGGTTGGGGTTGTTCATTCTGGTCGACGGAAACAAGTGGGGTCTCGGGGTGAAGTCCTTTAGAACCCTCGCCTTCAGCACCTACGATTATTGGGTCGATGAACGTGCCTACTCCTGGAAAAATGGTAGGCTCAGAAACCGTATCAGGCTCCAACGCCGCTGGAGAAGTGAACATTTTATCTCCAACGCCGGGACGGGTAAGCTCGCTGATTGAGAAGTCACTTCCTGAGCCAGTTGCCGACGGCGCTCCACCACCTTGACGGGAGGCCCCCTGCTGTGCATCGCTTTGGATTTCTAGGGAAGACTTTTCAGACTCCTCATTGGCGCTGACTCGTGATCCAATTGAAGAGGCAAGGCCAGTATCGTGGTTGAACCCGGTGGGCGGACGTGCGCCATATGGCACCGAGAGGCGGAACTGGTCCTGCGGACGAACGTGACGAGTCTGCGCATCAAGGCGAAGGGTGTGGCTAGCAGCACCGCCGTCGCTCAATGTTGCTTGTCTAACGGTTTTCCTGGTGAAGCTGAAGGTGTCGTCTATCGTTGTGCCGCTGCTGGCTGAGGTAGTACTGCTATGGAGCCCAAGGAGATGTGGATCTGCTTTCACATCGTCGCGAACTGCGCCGAGGGAGGATGTGGTCGCGACTATGTCGTTCCCTGGCGGACGGTGGTTACCTCCCGTTTGCGGGCCGAAAATGTCTTCGACCGTCCATGTCACTTGAGTTGGGTTGCGAAGGGAAAGGAACGCATTTTGAGCATTATGTTCCCGCTCAACATCTTGAGTCGAAATCGAGGCCCCTTGCTCTACATGGGGTACAGGTCGCCCATGCGAGTCGCCTAGTGAAGATCTTGATCGAGGGCGGGAAGAGGTTGAGCGGAAAAATATCTCGTCGCCCTCGTCTTCCCCGATGTCGATTATGTGACCGTCGTTCTCACGCACGGGGGTTCGTTGAATCGGAGCAATCTTAAACGAGAGTGCGAGCGATATGTTGTCGTCCGATGATGCCCCACCAGCCGATAAACGACTGCTGAGGGAGGCTCTCCAAACGAGGGAAGACTGCGTAGAGCGGAGACTGGCAGCTTCGTTCGGAGCATGGTTAAGGTCCTGAAAAGACTATCAGCCAAAAGGGATCAATCATAACTGGAGCACACTAACTCGAGGTTTCAGCGTTGCGAGATCCTTTGGCAGCCCCCAAGTGGATCCTGGTGCTTCAACTCGTTTTGATGGGCCACTCCGAAGGACAGCCTGCAAGTCTTGTCCCGCATCATATTCAGCCCTCGAAAAGCCGACGCTTTCGGATCGAATGTGGGCGGTTTCGTCATCCGTGTCGTCCATGAGCTCGGCGAAGCTGGCTTTAAGGTCGCCCAGAAGATGCTTATCAAGGCCAACCCTAACGATCTCCGCAGAAAAGTCAAAGGAAGGTCGCGAAGCCCAACTGGAGTACAGTTCCTCCTCAACACGGACTTGTGAACTCGCCAGATCGGGTGGTAACAACCTGGTAGAACGCCGTTCGGTAAGGGAAGAGGAAAGATCCTCAAAGCGGAAGGGAGGAGAAGCATGTGACGAAAGTTCGGCTCGCAGGTCGTCGGGAATGTCGGAACCTAAAACGCTCTCATCATCATCGTCAAGTCCATCCTCTTGTACCTCAGAATCAATACTGCCTCGGCTGCCCAAGTCTTGCTTGCCTTCTGGGCTTACTCGTCCTCTCGTTCTCGGGTTTTCTAAGCCATTGGATATTTGGGCGAGTTTGTCAATACTGGCCACCCGTTCTCGTACTGAGATCTTGCGACTCTGGAGTTCAGGCTGTGACGGGTATCCTTCATCTTCTTCGAAGTAGCCGGATACCGGGCGGTCGGGTGGTTCACCAAAGGTCCTGTCACTTGGACTTGGCATACCGGAGGAGTTGGCAGTAGACGAATGCGCCTGGGACACAATAGAGGCACGTTTGAGCCGCAGAGGGCGGACCGGCGCACACTGGGTGGAGGCTGTATCCGATGGAGAGTCAAAAATGCTAACGGCTCTGGAAACAATGCCGGGGCGAATGCGGAAACCAGACAGCTGGGGTGTCGCCTCATTCGTGTCGGGACGCTGCTTGGGTTGCAAGACTGAATTGCTTCGAACGGGGGTGACTGGCGTCTCCGGTTCCTTGGACTCTTTGTTGGCCGAACGCCAAGCGACTACTCGCTTCAATAGCCCGGCGGATGGACGTCGTACTGGTGGGGTGGTCAACCTAGCAAACACGGGCGAGTCTGGAGCCGGGACGGGGGCGGACGGCTCTGATTCAAATAAATCAACATTAGGCTCAGCTTCCACGAGGTCGGAGTCAGGGTTCTGGTCGACTTGAGGCTCTGGGAGAATCAGCCTCCCCGGGGGTGGCGTCTTCGTGGTTTTGGAAGGCCTGACGGTCATCGTGCTTGCTCGCAGTTCGTCTTGCAAAGACTCATCGGAGGAATGAGCATCCAATGGACTACTGTGGGCAATGGCCCCACGCCGTGTCGACTTGAACAGGGTGCCATTGGGAGTAAGGGGAGGAGATTCGGGATCTTCAACGAGAGACTCTAGGTCGGAAGAGGTAGCACTGAGATAAGGAAGGGCTGAGTCAAACTCGCGAAGGTCTGGCTCGAACATGCTGGACGGGCGGATACGGTCGAGGAAGATTTCGCTCGCAGTACGGGGACGTGGAATGATGGCAGAGCGAATAGAGCCCCCGTTCCGAACATCTGGGTCAATGTAATCGCTTGTGGAAGGTCGTCGAGATAATTGGTTAGGATCAAGGTCTGCCATCGACCAGCGGCGTTGAGATGAGCCCCTGTAATCAATCTCGCATTGCTCATCAACAGGGGAGAACTCTACTTGGCTGGAGGATGGAGAGGGAATGTGGAGATCGAAGAGTCCAGCTAAAGGAGCCCTCCTCTTCGATTCGATATTAGGCATTATCTCCTCATCCTTGGTCTGATTGAACATAGACAAAGGAGCGGACACGCGTCTCATCACCTCCCTACTCTTCCGCTTGGCCTTCTCGCGCTCCGCCTCGAGGACGTGCTCACTCCAGCGGATGCTTGTCGAGCTCTTGGACGTGCGAGACGTCCGCGTCGCGTCCTCATCGGGATCCTGGTTGACGAATGTGCATCCAGCATAGGCATCAGCGTTCTTTGCGACCTCTATTTCTGCAGGCGAGTCTGTAGAGAAGCGAATGCGACGACCGGTGGATAGGATCGACGCTCCAGAAACACTGCGGGAACCAGATGACTCCGCGGAGAAAGTGTCAGATGATTGCCGTGTAAGGTCGGTTGTCGCGTTCTGTTTGCGAGAAGCACCTGCCCTAGCAGCGGTATGTCGTCCAGCCACAGGAGCCACAGGAGCCACAGGTAGTCCTTTGGCGTTTAGGGTCGCACCACGTTTGCGGGGGGCGCCGTGTGCCTCGGTTGCAGAGAAAGATCCACTTGCGACGGAAACTTGACTCCCATTGCGTTTCTTAGATTCCTTCCCCTCCTTTTCCTTGGTGTTTCCGTTCTTTCCCCAAACGCTCGCTAGTGAACGAACAGAACGCATGGCACGAAGGGCCAGAGAGCCATTCTTGACGGTCCCTTCTGACGGCGCATCGGATCTATTGGATGTAGACACCACTGAACTTGTGGTGCTATTGCGAGATTTGGGTGGACGGGAACCACGCAACGACTCTTGGCTTGTAGATGGTGGGAGGTTTGACGTATCGGTGGCAGCAGCAACGTGTGGTTTGGGCAGCACGAGTAGGAGGGCGCCTGTCAAGGTGTTCCGCCTGCGAGATGACTGTGTATCCGACTCTGGTTCCATGGACTCCGTTCGGGAACGCAAAAGCGAGCGCAAAGAGCCTGCAGCGACAAGTTTAGTCGGAAGTACGCCAGGGAAGACAGAGAAACATACCTCGCTCCGCGTTTTCATTCTCTTTCTCCTTCTTGCGACCTCGGCCAAGCGTTGACCACCAGCTGGTCTTATCAGGTATCCTCACGGAAGCTGGTCGCCCGTTGTCCTGCCCCTCAGTGGGTTTGGATTCTGGAGCGGGTGCACCTCCACGGGCCCAATCGAAGTCCAGTCCTGGACGCTTCTTCAGCTTGGGGACGATGACGACTTCGGAGATATCAGGGTCATCGATCGGAGGAGCCACACGGGAGAGACTGGAGTTGAGACTGGGATTGGCACTGAGATCCGAGGGAGGAGTGGTATCTGCAATCCCGACCTCGACAAAGCCGGGCGAGTCCGGCGGATCCGGAGCCTTGCTGCTCTCTCTCCGTTTCGCCTCGGCTGCTCTTTGAAGTAGATGCAGAGGCTTGAGCGAGCGTTTGTGCGGTTTGACTGGAATTTTGGCTGGCGCGAGCCGTGGTCTGTCTTGGGCGGATTTTTCAGCCATAGATGGTCGGAGCAGAGGCGGTGATGTCTCAGGTATAGCAGACGCATGGCGCACTGCGCCGGTGGTCGGCCGCCTCGAGACTGGAACAGGAAGGCGCGAAGGGGTCTTGGCAGTTCTTGGGACGACGCGACGGACGGAGGGTCTACCACCGACTGTCCGTGGAGCAAGTGCAGAGGATGTCGAAGAAGAAGGAGTGGAGGGTGTAGCCTCAATGAGGTTAATGGTGGGTAGCCGGTTCGCTGGCGTCTGAGGTTCGTGCGTAAAGAGAACACGTTGACGTTTCGACGTCGCAGCCATCGATTGCGATATATACACGCGTAACGTACGCGACTAGAGTTGCGGTAGATAAGATTGAGGTTGCGCGTGCGGCAGTACTGATGGTGGGCGTGAGAATCGTAATGGCCGTCTACGAGCGTGAGTGATCTATAATCTTGAGTGTTCGTGTAAAGTGCTTTGGGTGTATGTTGTTTCGCAGGAAGAGTCGTAAAATCTGCCCAGGACAACGAGATGTTAGTCAACATGTTGAAGTGGGTTCGCGGGCGATGGTAAACGACCAAAGGACATTAAAGCACCCAGAAAGACTGCGCAGCCGCGTCTTGCAATAACCTATTTGATCCGTACTGATCGCCTCCGGATGGGGCGACTAAGTGAACGCTTCAAACAAAACGGCGGCAGCTCGTGTCCAATTATGGCCAGAGATATTAATAGGGATAATAACACGTACCGTTGAAACTGGACTGGTCGCGTGATGTCTGCCCAACTCTGTGTCTGAGTTGTCGTGAGTGTTAGCGCGGCTGACCGGGCGAACGACCACGCCGATACGCTTAAAAAGCGGAACACGCTGAGTGGGCGACGAATTATAGCAATTGATACGCGTCTTCGGATTCGCTGAGGGTTGTCTTGAGCTCCAGTGGAGAGGTCAGGAAAACCCTCTGCGGGAGGAGAGGTCAAGCTTCGTTCGCACAAACACCCGGACACGCGGTCACGTCCGTGTACGGGATGGGCGCTAAACTGCAGCAAGGCTGTGCAGCGCAATTTGCCAGACTCCGTCTGCTAGAATTCTCCACTCGTGCTGGCTGATGCACGCACAACGAAGCTGCTTGCTGATTGGCAAGGCGACATCCATGATCCGTGATCCACGAACGACATCGACATCGACATCGACATCGACATCGACATTGACAATGACATTGCAAGAATGGGACTGGTACTTGGTTTTTGGACGGAGCAAACGACTTTATAAGGTGACTGAATGTCGCTGAAAATTTCGTGAACGTAAAGGTCGTCAAGAGAGGAGAGGAACACGTCCTGAAAAAGAGGCGTTGATTTTGGGTCACAATCAGAACTGCAAAATTGAGGTTGCAAATTAGCTTGGTAAATACAGAATAACCAGGTTGGGTTGATTTGGAGCAGGTTGCACTGCTATTGGGACACCCTACGATCGAGGATGACCAAATTGAAGAAGCACGACTCATTCGCACATGAGCACCCCACATCGACCTTTCAAGAGCTTACTATGGTAATGTCTATGGGCAAGACCTGTGCTTGATAGGTGGCGAGCGAACTCTTCTCTTGTCCCGAACACAAGGGAGGGGAGGGCCCAAATGGTGGCATGCACATATGCTGCGGTTGAAGAGCCGTCAGGGTTTCTTGGACTCATATATATATAGTTCTACTATTTGCAGCCAGAAGACCCAAGAACACAGATACTCCCGGGACAGGATGGTGGGGAATGGACGACATTGTGAAGCTATTGGTGGATGTCGTTTTATTTCTAGACACACTATAAGGAGTTGTTGTGGGTGCAGAGGGGTAGAGGGGCAGAGGAAGGGTCCAGGATTGGAGTTTGATGCGACGTATGGTTGAAACTTGGCCATCAATCAGTTCGCGTGTGTGGCAAAGTTTGATCATTAAACAAATAAGCATAGCAAGCTGATGCATGTAATATCTTGACGTGATTTGCTCTGTATACCTTGTCAGAAGTTAATTGTGATTGATAGCAGCAGAAGCAGAAGCAGAAGCAGAGGTAGAAGCAGAAGCAGCAGAAGCAGAGGTAGCAGAAAGGAAACGGTGTGGATTTCCATCAGTAATCAGTGAATTCATCCCAGACCGATTAGAGGACTGCCTGAACTAGACCAGATACTGTATGGATGATCCCATAACCCCGTTGCACTTGACGCCATCACGCCACCCGGGAAAACGTGCAACGTACGAACGACTTATGCCACAAGTCACCGGAGCGGACCGGAGTCCACGTCAACGTAATTTATATTCTGATTGGCTGGACGGGAATGCCCATAGTCGGACTACCCCGGCCCGGCCGGCCCGGTCTGACTGTTAGCCCGCCGACGGGTTGCACGAATCTTGAATCCTGGAATCTTGGAATCCTGGTTTCAGGGTTGTTCCTGTGTTGATTGACGTGTTGAGAGACACGGGAAATAGGAAATAGTAAATAGGAAATAGTAAACGGTCCGTTAGCTTAGAGAATCCCGCTGTCTCCTTCCTTTTGTCATCTCTTTCTCCTTCATTTATACACTTGCCTCTTCCTTAACGTTCGCCACCTCTGCCAACAACCCAGCCACCCACCAGCGACAGCGACCGAGCGAGACTCCCGACTCTCGCTCACCTCGCTCGTTCACCTACCCCCTCGGGGCTATTCCCAATCCAATCTGATCAATCAGTCTCTGTCGTCTCTCTAGTCGACCATGATGCCAAATTGGAATGACCCCACCGAGTCTAAAATGCATTTTGGAAAAGAGGATGGCAATATGACAACGTGATCGAAAATGCATGGAATTTGTCACTGTGACAGCACTGACACCATACTTTGTTAGTGGGCCTGACATGTAGCTACTGCTTTTTTCTCGGGGGGCAGGGGCAGAGCGGTATCAAGGCTCGGTCAGGCTCGGTCAGGACATAATAACCAGGAGTATTTACAACAAAAGCTACCAAATTACAGCGACACAGCTAAGGTTCAGAGATTACCCGTCGCGGCCCATCGAGAGTGCGGTGGAGTTCAAGCTGGCAGGGGACGTGGCCCATTGGGGATGATGGAACGATCTAGGGGCCCGTGAATATCAACCAATTGCCTCCCGGTCTCCCTCTGTCACCAGCCTTTAGCGAGCCGCCTTTTTCGTCTTGCAACCACGGCACGACGCTTGCATAAGTCCTCCTTAAAACCCATTTAAGCGATGAAGAGTCACGGTGGTTCCAATTGATGTCCTCAAAAGTCACCTTCCGCCTCCTCTCCGCAGTATCATTGCTAGCTGTGATGGTTTGAAAGAGTGCATCCATTCCTTCGTATCGAGGGTTATCGTAGTTACGTTGCACGATAAGTTCCCTTATTGGATGGGACAGTGGTAGATCGGAAAGATCGGAACCCCACCTACTAGCGCCATCAACCTTCAGCACTTCTAACAATGGGAAGGCTTTCCAGAACGCGTCGTTGAAGTGAAGGTCATAACTATCAGGGTTGGTGAAACGCCTGCCGCTGCTTCTTCTCTGGAGAGAGAGGAATTGGAGACTGGATCCTACGGAGGCTAAATGACTGAGGTAATCGGTATTCTCGATAGGCCCAGCGAGCGTTAGGTGCGCCAGCTTTGGACAATTCCACTTGGAGATGTTGAATGCTTCCAAGAAGCCTCCAAAGCAGAGGTCAAGATGGAGAAGGTTGGCGAGTCGAAGAACTGGGGGGGATTCGAACCAGTACGAGTTGTAGAGATCTACACGCAGACGAAGTGAGACAAGAGTCGACGAAAACGCGTTGATATGGGAAAGGAACGTATTGGTGGCGAAGTCTGTGCATGTCCGATCTTTGGAGACGAGACTGATGTTTAGTTGTTGAAGTCTCCTGAAAATAAACGCATGTGCGAATAAAGAATAGAGTTTTGTCAAGGACGATTTTGCGTGCCACATAAGAGTAAGCACCACAATTGTGTTAGCGGACTGAACAAGGTCCCCAAAACGATCTCCCGAGTGAGACCCTTCGCCGGTCGCCCAGTAGACGTCCCCGCTATGGTACTCGGGTGGAGGTCCGTCCAAACTTCCAAGCAGGTCAAGGCGGCGCCATGGGTACATTTGAACAAGGGCATTCCACGTCTTGGACACCAATCTCAACCTCCTTCGATTCTCTAACAGTTTGGAATATCTAGCCGCTACGTCGAATTCGAATTTGCGACGTGACCATGGCACTGTGGACGGGAGGAGAAAACGGAAATCGATGGTCAAGAATTCGTCGAGTATCTCTCTCCAGATCTCGACTGGAAGAAGGTCGATAGCCCGCTCCGCCATGGCGGCGAGAAACGTATGGTGGAGGACAAGGTCGAATCCAAGGTATTAAAGGCAGTCTCAGTGAGAGTGAGACCACCTGGGAAATAGGTAAAAATAATGAGCTCTCCATTCATATGCATGTTCTCGAATGCAGTATGTGGGCATATGCAATAGGCTTCGTGCTACATGGTTCCTCGACTGTCGAGGAAAGCGGACCAGACTCAAGAGGACAACCCCAACAGATCCACACGATGAATGCTACATCACTTCTTCGCCTTCTTAGGCTTGTCAACCTCTTCGATTGTTAGGCCTGCACGTCAAATATAATCAGGTTAGCAAAGGGAGATCCAAATATAAGGAGAGCAACTGACCAGGGGGGAGAGACCCCTTGAGCTTCTCTGCCTTCTCTGCATCGTCGAGAGAGAGTGTGTATATGTATCGCGAGCAGCGGACTTTGAACTTGGTCTTAGGTTTTGCGCCAGGGACTCTCGATCGCACCTTCTTTATCCGGGCGGCTGTACCGAACATCGGGAAAACATTAGACATGTGTTCGAGGACAAAAGGGAGCCTCGGCCATCTCAGCCATAACGCTCACATTTGGCGTCCTTTCTTCGTGTAATCTCAAGGAACAACTTGATATCCTTGATCTCTTTTGGCTGCATCACCCAGAATTGGCTGTGTCAGTCATTTTACACGCCAGCTGCAAATTTTGCGAATTTTCTGACCATTTTTTGAGACGGTGTCAAGGTTCGAGAGTTGGTTTACAATTTTGTTTGGCCACTCTACTCCCAAACTTTCTGGCGTCCTTCTTCGTCCACAAAATCGTCAAAAATGTCCAAACGCGGTACATATATATCCCCTTAATCATCTGCGTATTGCTAATCGAATTTCCGCCGCTCGTTTCCGCTGGCCTGTGTCTCGATTTCCGCTCCACCACCTCTCTCCAATGGTACTTAACCTATGACGCGTCTCATCAGGTGCTGGTGGCTCTGGCAACAAGTTCAGAATGTCGATGGGTCTGCCCGTGGGCGCGGTCATCAACTGTGCCGACAATTCGGGTGCCAAGTCCCTCTACGTGATCGAGCCCTATGGCACGGGCGCACGCCTCAACCGTCTCCCAGATGCTGGTGTCGGTGACATGTTTGTTGCATCCGTGAAAAAGGGAAAACCTGAACTGAGGAAGAAGAGTGCGCCAATTTCTGCTTCTGCACGGCGAATAGCCGAAGAGCTAATCGGGAACTACACTTCTTGTCGACCTTGTGAAAATAATTGGGCGTAAATTACGCGATACAGCTATGCCCGCTGTCGTTGTTCGGCAACGAAAGGCCTGGCGAAGGCGCGACGGTGTCTTCCTCTACTTCGAGGTTCGTACTCTCCCACCTCTCTTTATACACCACCTCTGATTATAGCTTCACGTAAAGGACAACGCTGGTGTCATCGTCAACCCCAAGGGTGAAATGAAGGGCTCCGCAATCACGGGTCCCGTCGCGAAAGAATGTGTTAGTCCATTACTGGTTCGACCCGTTATCTCTTGTGTCTAATTGTCCTTTAGGCGGATTTGTGGCCGCGTATTGCGTCGAATGCTGGTACCGTGGTATAAATGTCTGCGAAAAAACTGCGATGCCCGGGTTCCTTGTTCGACTGTCTCTACTACAATCATGCCTTAGTTAAATGCAGTATGCTTATGGCCAACCGATATGTCACGGCAATATCAATAGCCGATCGCGAGGTTCATTGGGCAGTTGGGTGAGGTAGAGAACATAGGACAGCAGACCAGCGCACTACAATATATGCACATTAAATTGGGCGCAAGGCGAGAAAGGAGCTACCATGAGCACCATTGGCAATAATATCAATGTGGTGTTGGAACACTCATGACGTCTTGTGCACGTTCAGCTTCCACCTAGTCTCGACACGTGATCGCTGCTTCCGTGCCTACGCGAGATTGGCGGGTCTGTGCAACTATAAGTTACGAATGCTTGGACGAGGTAAGGGGTGCTGGTGTACGACAACACCGTGGCTGAAGTAAGAAAGCGCATCAAGTAGGTTGCGGATGCAGGTTGACGTCGCAGAAAGTGAGAAAACAACTACGACGAGGGTTCGTCGAGGGTTCAAATATAGGGTTCGTGAGAGATGTCGAGGGCCGGTGATTATGAGAAGGAGAGAACACCGTTGGAGTATTTCTCGTCCCATTCAACCGTCTCAACTTCAGGGGCGGAGTTTACCTGGACTCAGGCTCATTGGTGAGGTTCATCTCCACCAGAACAAATATGAGCACGAAAGTGATCAACAGGAAATGTGAGACTCACTAAGGTCATCATCTCCTTCATGGTCACCTCTTCATCATGCGCGGCCTTGGATAGAAGGGCTGGTTAATTTGAGCGCGTGGCTAGTGTTTGCACGCATACCGCGACACGAATTGCGCTCATAATCTCAATCCTAGACACTGGATTCTATGAAATGATAATCTGAACCTTGACGCGCTGCGATTGAGTGGAAATGTGCTTACAAGGTCATCGAAGCCATCAGGCAGATAATTTAAATATTGTTTATGAGTCTGGCCCCAACGCTGAAAGTCGTTCTGCCAGCGGCAGTTAGTGTAATAGGTTTGTCATGTGTAGATTCATCATCAAAGAGTGGAAACCGAGGTACCTCGACCACCCCGGCGAAATAATCCATGAACTGCTCGCGGGTCCAACCTGGAGGGGTATGCTCAGGTGGGGAGTATTCGACAGTTGCGAAGGACATTCAAGTCTTGTTGGATGTGTATTTGTGTCGGGAGCGATACTGGTGGACGAAGCGCGATTATGGTAGAAACCAAGTTGGCTGCATTGTGCACCTGGCCAACTTCGGGGCCATGCAACCGAAACTAGGCCTTGAATGCGATGATATCTATTCTGTGAGTGAAAATAGTGAATAAAACGCGGAAGAAAACATGACAGCTGCAGTGGTAAGATCACATATCGATCAGCCAAATAGGCAAGTCATGCTCGGTTAGTTTGTGGTCTAGATGTGTTCACGTTTTTGTAAACAAACGCGATCAAGGGTACCAGCCAATGAAAGTGTTTGTTGACAAGCACCCACAGGAATGGAATGCATCGATACTTCTATAAGTTGAGATTTCTTTGTGTGTGATTCTCGCAAAGGACGTGGTTGCAGCCGAGGGAAGAGTCGATACCCAAGAGTCTTTGAAACAGCATGGTCCTGGGTTTGGGTTAAGTCGATGAATTGGCGCTCTTCATATCTTCAACCAAGATCTCTCCATAGCGTTCCTAGTAATACGAATGCCCCTAATCCCATAGTCCCATATCCAATCCCTTTCTCCAAAGGTCTCCTCCATCTCCTCCCGCCTACGTGACTATCTCGGGTTTCCCCTGACTCCATCATGGAGTCAATGTCGTAAACCTCTGCACGTGTGGTCTCCTTTGATCGCCCAAACCGGCTTCCTAACGTGTCCAGGACAACACCGAGAACAACACCGCCGTCAAGAATGGATATTGGAAGTAGATTGAAGAAGAACAGCGACAAGTTGATCGTTGCCAGATATTCCAAGAATAACCCCCAAAGCTCTGGTATGGAGGCCGGCATCCATGAGAAGAGAGGCTGGCGCCGCCCGACATGGACGTGGTCAAGGATTTCAGATGTTGGTCCCGACCAAATGAGGACATATTCCGTCGGATTTCCTCCCACCGTCTTCGCCACAGTATTGCCCACTGACTGATGAGCGAAGGATGGCTGCTCCCATGGAGGCGGTGTGACCCCCAGGCGAAGCAATCGACTATCGCGTTCTGGGTCTGCTCGTGGCCTGATGCATAAATGCGGACCATCATCTTCGTCTGCCGTCATGCATGCAATATGGCATCGTGAACCGTATGCGAAGGAATCTGGCACTGTGTCGTGATTGTGATACTTTTCTTGCTCCTTGTACATAAGACCAACGCCTCTACGCGTGCGCCTGGTGCGTGCTGTGAACAGTGGCACCGGGTCAACGCAACGTTCCGTCATACGAGTGGTCGAGTTTGTGTGGACAGTGACGAAACAAGTGTTGTAGTTAGCCTCCGCGGATGTTGGGTGATCAGGTCGACAGCATGTCGAAGGGAGTTCTGTGGTACATCAGAAAATAGTTGTTTCCAAGGAACGGTTAATTCACCTTCATACCAGCCCTTTGGGACGCACCACCCGAGGTCACCCGACGTCTCTCCATGGGAGGAAATGAGATACGTTCTCCATAGAGCGTTATTCTCGCCGAGGCGGAAGTCGTCTAGCCGTGTTATGATAGACGAGGGGGGCAAATGCAGGTAGAGCGGGGACTCCCAGTCAACACTACGCACAACAACACCGTGTCTTGATACATCTTTCCAACCGAGGATGTCCCAAAAAGGCGAACCATCAATTCGAAGGATGACAAATGTGACGACCAACCATAGTCCGATGTTATGCAATGCGCCTGCTGTAGCAATACGAATACGAGGGAGATGCCGCAGCGATGCCAGAGTGTGTGCGGATAGACTGACAAAGGCCGACGGGATGAAGAGGTGAACCGCGAACCCTACACTCAATAATTGCACAGTGTCCCTGGGCGACTGGTAAATAATCGAAGTAACTCGAGGACAGGGAGACTCACAGCGAGGCAGCTACAGCATGACCGAATTCATGGTATATTTGCGATAAGAATAGAGCAGTGAGAATGAATGGAAAGTCCGCAAGTGGGATGGTCAGGCCAGGAATCTATGAAATATAGTCAGTGAAATCACCCAGAATAGATCCTATGATCAATACGACCATTGAATGCAAGTACGGTGCATCTCCTTGAGGCTCATCCATAATCTCGACATTTCGTTTCATGATACGCGGGGCAGGTGTTTGTTGCATCAAATGAGTGGCAAATATGAGGTTGTAGGCCTGCCATAGGAGTACCACCGTGCTTCCAATCATGCCCGCGACGCCGAGTACACCTCCACAGTTGTAGAGTAACGTGAGTGCACTTCGCAAACGGCCATTCAGGATGAACGGCAGCGCGGACAGAGTTGCGTTGTATCTCGTCGTTTCTACACGTAAATGGGCAACCCCGAGAATGACGTTATGGACTTGTCGTCCAGAACTGAACGGCGCTGGCAGGAGAGCAGGAGAACGCCGCCAGAGTCGACCAGAGATCTGATGGAGGACATGGATGACAAGCCAGAAGACTATGACCCAAGAGATAGCATAGAAGAGCATCCAGGCTACCCGGCGATGAACAACGCAGCGGTCCAAGGCTGGGGACGCATAAACAAATGAGTTGAGCCTCCACTATCCCCTCCGCCGCTGGCGGAAAGCATTCGCCCGTTACACTGGGCCGCAGCTCAAGCGAGTCTTCTTCTTGTCCTCCGTCGCGCCTAGTTTCCGGTTGGAAAAACTGGGGCTACATCAAAAACCAAGCTATCATCATGACGTCTCGTCTCGTGACACTTTCATCACCAAGATACCTTGCTAGGATATCCAGGTTTGTGTGTTAAACGCTTTTACCTCATTGCCACACTTATCAAGATTTTGCAGACGGCCGCATATTACATTGTGCTACAACCGGAGATTATCATCGCTTTCTGCTGGGAAAACAGAAGTAGTGCCGAATCCTACCTCTCCTTTCGGGCAGTCGAGAAGCACACGGCCTCGTGAGCTTGACTTTGCTCATACATTGGTCCAACGGGGGCAATTCCACGAGGCCTTACGAGAACTAATCGTAACCAACAAGTCCACAACTCAAGACCAAAGCCTCTGGGCCCATCTTCTGCGCGGCATGTCTTATGAGGGTCTTTCAGATACACCTAAAGCATCCCAAGCTTACGAAATGGCATGCTTGGCGGCTGTGAAATATGCTCACGTTGACCCGTGCCTTGCCGTTGAGTGTTCCCGACGATACTGCCAGACCTTGCATACAATGGGTTCCTACGACGCGCTCCTCGAGTGCAAAAGAAATTTGGTCCATCTGCTCCGCAAGTTCAGTCACAATAACCCCGCACAGTACCAACTAGCGCTAGCGGAAGAGCTGGCTGGACTTGCCACCACCCACGCTCTTTATGGAGATGTCAGTGACGGGTTGCGGGCTGCAGAGGAAGCCGAAGAACTACTCAATCGGATTGGAATGCCAACCAGTATATCCCCACCTCTTCTTCTTTGGCTGAAGGTGATAGACACTCGCTCGATTCTGCATTGGGCGCTGGATGAGTATGAAGAAGCCATTCGCTGCAACGAGAAGTCGACCGAAAAATACAGGGAGATTACAAAACAGGGTCGCGAAGTCGGAACGATGGATCTCCAAATCGAGGAACGATACGCGATTGCGTTGGGTCGATTTGCAGATCAACTTCGACAAATGCAGAATCAGACATCCGAAGTCCTTTCTCTGTATAGACATGCTTTGGCAGTTTGGATGCTTTTACTTAAAACATCCCCACAAACGCGGCGCTACGCCGAAAACCTTCAAATGGCCACTCTAGGGTACTCCGCCATCGAGCCAGACAAGGAGGAGGCGAATGCGCTACTAAAGGCAGTATTAGATGCCATTCCAGAACCCTTTCAGGACGTGCGCGTAGCGCTTCTCCTGGTGATTTCGGATACATCAGCGGGGAAACCATTGGCAGGAGAGCCTGAAGCACATTGTGCGCTTCATATCCTAGATGAGTGGACTGGAGTGGCTGATTCATTACCACTCAAACTACGACTAGCCGCCGCCACTGCCCTTTCGAATTCCCTGAGCCGCCTCGATAGGAAAGAAGAAGCAGTTGAACCTATGGAAAATACAAAGAAAAAAGTTGAAGCCGCCTTGACGGCCAATCCCACCCTTGCCGACAAAGATCTGTTACAAAACCTGGTGGAATTCATGACGTTGAACTCCCGGTGAGTGATAGTTCGAAATGGGGGTGTAGATATTGATTTTTTTGGCACGACGCAGCCTCGCTGGAGAGTTTGGAAATGGGCAGGAGGCAATCCGATCCGGAAAGTTGGCCATCGAATACGCCAACAAATTGAAAGCTCTCGATGAAGCCATAGGAAACCTGCACCTCGGTCTTGCGACTCTAAATCTATCTCTACTCCTTGCGCAGCAAGGTCGTATTAAGCAATCGTACCGCAGGGCGCAGGCGGCCTACGAAAATTTCCGCGACCTAGCCACTCTTGAACCGCAGGATAGAGTCACTTGTCTGCATATCGTAGCACTCGACCACTTATTAACAATCTCGATCAAACTCGGTATCAGCTCCCATCGTCTGTCAACCCCGGCTCTCGAGCTAGCCAACTGTGTCATCGAGGCAGAGGACAGCGTATGGGAGGTGAAGGATGCCACACCAGAAAATTTGCCATATTATCGAGCGCGACTCCTCTGGGAATTGTATCGCCTTCTCGAACCGCCAGACGACCAGGGCAGATCCATAGATCGCGCGCGACTCACTCCTATTATCACGACTGCGGTGGAGAGGCTCCAACAAGATGTAGAAGGTCAGGAGGGTATCTTCGTGGATGCACTCGTTGACCTTGATCTTCACCTTCGTGAAGTCGGGCGGGCGGATCGATCTCTTTCAGGTCGTATTATCGCTGCAGTGGAGAAGTGGATGGAAGTTGCAAAAGAGAAGGAGAAGGACATGGCGCTCAACTTCTTACGGTTGCCGATGGCATTAGTACACTCCGCTTCGGACGACATAAATGAGGGGGACTTCGAAAGTGCTACAAGAAGTCTTAACCGGGCTATGCCACTTTTAAGAGAACTCGGAGAGGTTTACATACAGGCGAGGAAGCCAGGAGGAATGACAAAGGCCCAGGACAGAGCGCCAGTCCCGCCGGAAGATGTCACCCAGAAACAGGTTGTGGGCTATTGGCTTTACGGGTTCGAGTTGCAACGGGCTGTGCTTTTGCATGACTCGGCTACGCCAGAAACGAGCGAGGAACGCCAGAAAAAGAAGCAGAACCAAGCAAAGCTCACTCTGAAAATCTGTCGAGAAATCAAGACCATCCTTTCGTCATATCCAGAACTACAGTTTGTCCGCGCTCGGCTGCACAACGTCGAGGCGTTTGTAGAGGCGTACCGGATCCTGGGCAAAGATGACGATGCGAAGAAGGAACTCGCCAAGTACGAGGAAGACTGGGGGGCATCGATCATGAATCCTGCGTATGCAGACGAGGAGGAGGACGTCGTTCCTGTGCTCCTTTCTGGTATTTGGCGCTTGACGCGGCTCAAGTGTTTGCTCTATGAGAACGCCAAAGATGCGGAAGGAAAGGCAAAGTGGGAGGAAGCAGTGAAGGAGATGGAGGCGCTCATGGAGGTGGAGAAGAAGGAAGATGGGGGAGATAAGAATTTGAAGGTGAAGGTCACTGCTGAGGACCGCGATGAAGTCCGGCAACAGCTGAGACAAGGCGTCTTATTTGAAGCTTACCATCCATCGATATGGAGGTGCTAGCACAGTACCGGAGTTGTACATTCTCTGTAAAGCAATCTTTCTTCCTCTTCCTCAACCGTTTTGGAATCAAGAGGCTTCCCCACTTAGAACGCACAAATGTAATAACATCACCATTGTTCACGAAATGGAGGTGATATCCAGCAAGAGAAAGATATGAGGGTGACACATGATCTTTGATCCTACATAAACCATCCTCCTGATCCCACCTGCAATCCGTCGCGAGGTCCGCGGGCCTGATCGCCAACTGGCTCTGCACTTTATCATCTCCAAGATCATCCCCCTCTCCTCGTCGAGTGGGGAACCTGCCTCCTCTACTCCTGTACAACACTCTGCGCCATCGTCTTGCGCAAGACTGGGGCAAAGCTATCGAGGACACCCACCAGCTCTTTGAAGGCTCGATTGCCAAGCAGTCGTTGCATAACGTCCACCTCTTCAAGGTGTACACCAACCGTGTCTTTAGGGGGCTGTGGGCCACCATCACCAAGGCGAGCCCGAGCCGCAACGGGAGCAGGGTCGCCATGATAGTTCGATAGGCAAGGGCAGCGAGGACCGAGTTGAGAGGAGGGCCATCTAAATCCTTTCGCAGGACTTCCATTCTCGTTGATCCGTTGTGCTGATTTGCGAAGGTTCTAATGATTCCTTTCAGGGTGAAATCTACCAGTCGGCAAAAGTGGTCCTCCCATTGTACGGAGTATGGTCGTCCCTTGTTTCGTTGCAAAGCTTCGTGTATGCCAATGTAGCACTGAGTGCCAGTGTGAGCCCGACATGCGATTGCGCTTGAAACTTATAGCACAACATGCCACCGTACATAAAGTACAAAGCAGCCAGTGGTCTATAGGAAAGGTCAGACGTGGGTGGCGTACCGTACCAGTAATACTGGGGATGAGCCGCAATATCGTTTACGAGGATGACAGGCTGGCTGAAAGGATTCCAAACATGCTTTAGGTTATCTGGATGAGCTTTTGTGGACAGAGAGGGTTGGGATGCAGTAGGAAAATAGTCGGAGTAACCAGCGAAGACCTGTTACAAGGCCTGCCGCGGGCGGTGGGCTCAGGTGGACCGCTTCTTATGTCTGTCCCAACGAGTGTAAACAGAGGTGGAGCTTTGCATTCCTATCCTTGGACTTCGCTATTACCCCTCGTTGTCGTACGAAGAGTAAGTAATGGCTCTCGGCGCGCAGAACGGCGACGATTGCACTCGATGTCTACCCAAAGTGGCGCATAGCGTATGGTGCAAGACGAGCCCCTCCGAGCCACGCTGAATCCGCGCTGGAGCCCTTCCCGATTTTTCCCGACATCAGTCAACAGCTGGCTCTCTCGTCGTGTTGATAAACACCACCCCGTCACGCAGTGCATAACCACCTTCAAGGTCGCGGTTCCGCCGCTGGGTATGGAAGAACGGCGTTCGCTGCCGCGCTGGCACGGGCGGCGAGGTCCAACCTAACGCTAAAGCACGAAGGTTTCCAAAAGATTTCCGATAGCAAACATGGGCAGAACGAGCTGATAAGCTTGAAGTATGGCTCAAGTAGGTGCCTCTCTCCCACACTGACGCTCGCTCCTGGCCGGGGTTCCTGTTTGCAACAAGGGAACGCATGAAACGCCGCCCCGGGCTGCCTCCAATCACTTATTAGAAATCGCCCAGCACCTTCTATTTCGCGGCATGTATCGCGTAGTTCAAAATACTTACCAGAGCGAGGTTGCATCTACTCGCCTGGCTGGTCATCCGTAGTCATACGAACGACCGGCCCCCGTACATTTTATGTCAACCCGCAAGGCACTAGGGTATCATCAGGAAACCCTCGGGCGCTTGTCGGCCCGGCACCACTCATTAGCCTCATATCCCAACAAAAAAATTATTTCTAAATAAACTCCAACACTCGTGACAAAAGATCTCCCTTCCTGGGTATGGATATATGTGCATCCACCGTTGATGCGGGGTATCGACGAAGCTCAAATCGTGAAGACTACAAACCGCATACCTATCGTTACTTTACTTTCCCATCGCTGGACTCTTCTCAAGTCCAGTTGAGTCCTACACATGTCTCTGCATCGAAATCCGGTCCCTCAAGGTGCAACAAAGTCGATCCGTCAAGCCACCGTCAAGCCACCGTCACCTCGTGAATAAACTATTCGAGAACTTTCTACTCCGCGACGTCTCGTTCGTCTTGCGTGAGAGCGGACTATCAGAGCGCGACGGGAAGATGGACAGGCGGTCCCAGTAGCCCCATGCGGAACTCCGGTCGATCTTGTCGCCCTTACCTGTCTTCTCGCTGTGTGAGGACGCCAGTGGCGAGTGTCTCCCTCCTTGCACGGCTGTTGGGCTGCCTGGTGCGAACCCCCAAGAATTGGGTGACGATGGCGAGCGGGGCACGAGGGGATAGGGCGTGAAGGAGATGCGGTGCGGTGTGGTTGGGAGAGAATCACCGTGCGTGTTGAGCCACGGACGGCCTGGTGCCATACCAATTGGCACCTCGCCAACGAGAACCGAATGCGTCACAGTCCCAGTGCTGGTTCGTACTGGCGACATAGGAGGGAGCGACGCTTCTACAGAGAGTATACACAGCATTAGTACCATCCATATGGTGACGAAGGGCTTCCCTTACCCAAATCGACCTCCCGCTCGCTCGCAGTCTCGACCTCAACAACCGAATCTGGC
>WNFL01130930.1_pt1 | contig 33376 bp, 35 predicted proteins | sample 5400361 | NCBI WGS metagenome assembly WNFL01 (sample SAMN13153351, study PRJNA577476) | soil metagenome | isolation source: 40 cm soil on Douglas fir-dominated hillslope | place: USA:California | collected 2013-09-17
CGCTGCAAATCCGTTTATGAGCTAGAAAATGGCCCACGTCAGACTCGACAAGATCTCCAAGAAATTCGGCAGCCACACGGCGCTGAACAACCTCGACCTGGATATTGCCGACGGCGAATTCTTCGTGCTGCTCGGGCCGACCGGCGCGGGCAAGACCACGACGCTGAGGCTGATTGCCGGGCTGGACAGCCCGAACGGCGGCGGCATTTCCATCGATGACCAGGATGTGTCGGGCTGGAGCGCGGCCGAGCGCGACGTGGCACTGGTGTTCCAGTATTACTCGCTGTATCCGCACTATACCGTGCGCCAGAATCTGGAATTTCCGCTGAAGTCGAAAGTGCGGCGCATGTCGCAGCAGGATATCGACCAGCGCATCGCCAAGGCGTCGAAGACGCTGCGCATCGAGCATCTGCTCGAGCGCAAGACCGACCGGTTGTCCGGCGGCGAGATGCAACGTGTTGGACGAACCGCTGTCCAACCTGGATGCCAAGCTGCGCGAGCTCTTGCGCTCGGAACTGAAGGACCTGCAGATGAAGCTGGGCGCGACCTTCCTTTACGTCACGCATGACCAGGTGGAAGCGATGTCGATGGGCGACCAGATCGGCGTGCTCAACCACGGCCGCATCATCCAGGTCGGCACGCCGCAGCAGATTTACAACCAGCCGAGCGATGTGTTCGTCGCCACGTTCGTCGGCTCGCCGGCAATGAACCTGTTGCCGGCCCGGCTTGACCGCGGATGGGCCGAAGTCGTGCCCGGCAAGCTGGAGTTTTCGGTGGACCAGGCGGCGGGTGGACGGGCGGCGCAGCTTGCCGGAGCGGTTACGCTGGGCATCCGCTCGGAAGATGTCATGGTTGGGATGAACGAAGGAGTTGAAGCCCGCGTCCATGGGGTGGAGAATCAGGGGGTGGAGAAGGTGGTGACCTTGCGGGTGGGAGGCTGCCTGATCAAGGCCACCGTACCGGCCCGGCTGGAACTGAGCATCGATTCGGCCGTCCGGTTTTCATTCAAACAGGAAAAGCTGCATTTATTCGATAGCGGCAGCGGAAACAACCTGTACTACGGCGAGGAGAAGAGAAATGGCTAAGATCCTGTTCAAGAACGTCAATGTGCTGGACTGTACTGGCGCGCCGCCGTTCGCGGGCCAGGTGCTGGTGGAAGGCAACCGCATCAAGTCCGTTGCGCCGCAGGGCTCGACGATTCCGAGCGAAGGCGCGAAGGTGGTGGATGGCGGAGGCGCGACGCTGATGCCCGGGCTGGTGGAATCGCATTCCCACATCACTTTTCTGGATACGCCCGATCTCGTAGGCCTCGGTTTCGTTCCGCCCGAGGAGCACATGCTTCGCACGTTGCAGAACGCGAAGAAAATGCTCGACCAGGGATTCACCGCCTGCAACAGCGCGGCAAGCGCCAAGCCCAGGCTCGACGTGGTGCTGCGCAACGCGATCAACGCCGGCGATTTTCCCGGGCCCCGCACATTGGCAGCGAGTCCGGAAATGACGGTGACTTCCGGACTCGGCGACGTGCGGATGATGCACATGCATCGGGATACCTTCGCGGTCATTTGCGACGGTGCGGAAGAATTCCGCAAGATGTCGCGCCTGATGGTGCGCGAGGGCGTGGATACGCTGAAAATCAATCCTTCCGGCGACGAATTCATTCCGCACGCGCGTGCGAGCCAGACGGTGATGACCGAGGCCGAGATCGCCGCCGTCTGCGACGTCGGTCATGCGCACGGCAAGCGCATGGCGGCGCATGCGCGCAGCGCCGAGTCGGTGAAGCTCTGCCTGAAGCACGGCGTCGCGGTCATCTATCATGCGACGCTGGTGGACGAGGAAGCCTGCGATGCGCTCGAAGCGGCCAAGGACTGGTGCTTCGTCGCGCCGACGCTGGGCATCAGCTACACCACGCTGAACGAGGCGGCCAAGTGGGGCATTACGCCTCAGGTCGCCGAGAGCATGGGCATGCGCATCGAACTCGACGCGGCCATCAAGAACATGAAGGAACTCAAGAAGCGCGGCGTGCGCGTCCTGCCGGGCGGCGACTATGGTTTCGCCTGGAACCCGATCGGCACCAATGCGCGCGACATCGAGCACTTCGTGAACCTGCTCTGCTTCTCGCCGATGGATGCGATCCTGTCGGCCACCAAGCTCGGCGGCGAAATCATGAAAGCGGGCAACGAACTGGGCCAGGTCAAGCCGGGCTTTCTCGCCGACATGATCCTGGTGGACGGCAACCCGGTCGCGAACGTGAAGCTGCTGCAGGACGCCAGCAAGCTGCTGATGGTCATGAAGGACGGCCAGTTCCACAAGGAACCGCAGGTCGCCGCGCAGTCACAGCGGCAAATTGCTTAACGGATAAAATCAAGAAAAAATAATTCAGCGCGAACATATGGCGCCCGCTTGCGGGCGCTTTTTTTTGCTCTGACGGGAATACTAAACGCGCTCACCGCAGAGGATTCTTCACAATACCCCCTTGAGGTGTGCGCAGAGGGCGCGGAGGAAAAACGGGAGGAAGACGGAAAGGAGGAACCGGGTGCCATGTCGCGTCCCGCCGGTCAATTGTGGTGGTCGGTCGTATGTCGGATGCGTAGAATCCGGTAGATATTAATTGAAGACCCCAAGGAAGTTCCTCTCCAGCCACTTACGTGGGGTGCAAGAACCGGACAAGCCGAATGGACAACGACCTGATCAAACTCCGCAACGACCTGCGTTTGTTCGCTTCGCAGCGTGACTGGGATAAATTTCACTCGCCGAAGAACCTAGCGTCAGCGCTTGCCGTTGAGGCGGCAGAGTTGCTTGAGCATTTCCAATGGGCAACCGAAGAGCAAAGTAAGAGCCTTACACCAGAGACAACATCGAAGGTCGCTGACGAGCTTGCTGATGTGCTTTTGTACCTGATCCGTCTTGCAGATAAATTAGAGGTTGATCTGATAGTGGCAGCCGAGGAGAAGATAGCGCGAAACGCCGTGAAGTATCCTGTTGACAAGGCGCGTGGCAATGCAAAGAAATACGGCGACCTTTGAGTTGATGAACACATGATTGTCTATCAAGCCACGAAAAGCAGGTTTATCGACGACGCTTTCAAGCGCGACATTCAGGATGTCATTTGCGACTCCTATTACACCAGAACGGGCCGTAAAGTGGGTCGCTCGGAGATCGCATCCTGGCGTGAGTCGCTGATGTGCATGGCGAAGGTCCTTAATGATGAAGACATCCCAAATGATGCCGGCGTGGCAATTGAGTACGGCATCCCGCAAACGGCAAAACGGATTGATTTCATCTTGACCGGACGAGGTTCTCAGGAAAAACAGAATGTCATTATTGTTGAACTGAAGCAGTGGTCTGAAGCCAAGAAAACAGCAAAGGATGGCGTTGTCTCGACGCGTCTATCCGGGCGAGAGCAGGAAGTCAGCCACCCCTCTTATCAGGCGTGGTCGTATGCCGCCTTGTTGAACGGTTTCAATGAGGCGGTCTACGACGGCGGAATGTCTCTGCAACCCTGTGCGTACCTTCACAACTACACACCAGATGATGTAATTACACACGACAGTTACCGACACTATCTGGAGAAGGCGCCTGTCTTCCTTAAGGGGGAAATGGAAAGAAAGAAGCTGCGCGATTTTATCAAGCAGTTCGTAAAATACGGTGACAGCGAGGGGCTTCTCTACAAGATTGAAAATGGACGTATCCGACCATCGAAGACGCTGGCCGACAGTCTTGTTCGGATGATCAAAGGTAATCAGGAATTCATCCTGATCGATGACCAGAAGGTTGTATATGAGAGTGCCGTGGCACTGGCCAGTCAAGCATCGGACAGGAACAAGAAGGTTTTTATCATTGAAGGTGGACCTGGTACCGGAAAGTCGGTCGTCGCAATCAATCTGTTGGTGGCGCTAACCAAAATGGGATTGGTAACTCGCTATGTGTCAAAGAATGCGGCCCCCAGATCTGTTTACGAGAGCAAGCTTACCGGGATACTTCGAAAGACGGAAATATCAAACCTCTTCTCCGGATCAGGTTCTTTCACGGAAGCGGAGCCCAATACGTTTGATGTGCTGATCGTCGATGAGGCGCATCGACTGAACGAGAAGTCCGGTCTATATGGAAATCTTGGCGATAATCAGATCAAAGAAATCATTGCTACGGCAAAGTGCGTCATCTTTTTTATTGACGAGGACCAGCGTGTAACGCTGAACGATATCGGTGCCAAGGAAGAGATTAAGAAATGGGCATCTGTTCTGGACGCCGATGTGGTTCAAGCCGAATTGTCATCTCAGTTTAGATGTAATGGAGCGGATGGATACCTTTCCTGGCTAGATGGTGTCCTGCAGGTCAGGGAGACTGCCAATGACCTGCTTGACCCGGCGGAATTTGACTTCCAGGTTCTGGATTCTCCAGAGACTGTTCGACGCATCATTGTTGAGAAGAACAAGGCAAACAACAAGTCAAGAATGGTGGCGGGCTATTGCTGGCCGTGGAACAGTAAGAAGAACTCTCGGGATATGGACGTGATAGTCCCGGAGCACGCATTCGAAATGCAATGGAATCTTGCGAGCGACAGCAGCTTATGGATGGTCGCGCCGAACTCAGTGGCTCAGATCGGCTGTATTCACACAAGCCAGGGATTGGAAGTGGACTATATTGGCGTTATCGTCGGTCCGGATTTGATTATGCGGAACGGTCGCGTGGTCACTCGACCCGAGGAGCGCGCTTCCAGCGATCGATCCATCAGGGGATATAAGAAACTGATGAAGTTGGATCCAGAAGGCGCGCGTGCGCGAACTGATCAAATCATCAAGAACACTTACCGGACCTTGATGACACGGGGCATGAAGGGTTGCTACGTATACTGTACAGACGCAGAGACTGCCAAATACTTCAGGTCACGCATAAATAATATAGTGCCACTGCCATCTATTAAGGAGGACAGGCCCGCAGCAATGCCAGACGTGCCGCTCCGGCGTCTTCGTCCGGAAGAGGTGAGGCCGTATGAGAACAGTGTGCCGCTTGTCGATCTGAAATTGGCCGCCGGCACATTTAGCGGAACGCAGTCATTTGATCTATCGGATTGTGACTGGGTGGAATTGCCGGATCACTTTCGGCCGCAACCGGACTTATTTGTCGCACAAGTCGTAGGCGAGTCCATGAACCGCCGCATACAGAATGGATCTTGGTGCCTTTTTCGCTTGAACCCGAAGGGCACACGACAAGGAAAGGTTGTAGTCGCGCAGCACCGCGATATCCACGATCCAGAATACGGTGCATCGTACACAGTAAAAGTCTACCGTAGCGAGAAGGTTCCCGCGGAGGATGGGGGCTGGATGCATCAGCGAGTGGTGCTGAAGCCGGATTCGGATAACGCGCAATTCAAGGATCTGATCTTTGACAAAGAGGCTGCCGGACAGCTAAGAATTGTTGCGGAATTGCTGACGGTCATAGGGTAAGCGCTTTCGAATGCCGCGCCTGCGGCTATAGCGCTGAAGTCTGTGGAAGCACGGATTCCGGATTGGAAGTAACTTTGCTCACCAGTGTATTAGGGGGGAGGTGAGGAACGGGATAAGCAGCAAGTCAATTCCGGCACTCTGGACGCGGTAGGCTCTTGCGTCTGGGTCATGAAAATCTTCAGTCACGCAGCTTTTTTGACGGTCATCTTCACTTGCATGCCCGCATGGGCCAGCATGTTGACCAGAGCATCAAGGCTGAAATCCGCGATTTTTCCCTTGAGCAAGGCGTTAAGCCTGGGTTGGGTAACGCCTAGCGTTTTGGCGGCCTGTTGCTGTGTCATGCCGCTATCCTGCACCAGCTTCTCAATGCGGATCATCAGATCGGAACGCAGGGCGAGATTCTGTGCTTCACTCTCAGGGAAACCCAGATCGGCGAAGACATTGCGGCTGCCTTTCGTGAGTACAGTTCGTGCGTTCATTTGTGTTTCCTTTCGTTTGCCAGTTGCCGGAATCGCTTTGCGGCAAGTTCAATGTCCTGTTTGGGCGTTTTCTGGGTTTTCTTCGACATCGCATGCAGTACATACACAGCTTCCGCGAACTTGGCGACATAGAAGACTCGATGGGCCGTTCCCACATTTACCCGAATTTCCATCACTCCCAGACCGATGCCCGGCATTGGCTTCCAGGCACTCGGGCTCAACCCCTCCTGGACCCGTCGCAACTCATGACCGACTTCAGTCCTGGCTTGCGTCGGAAATTCCCTGACGAGTTCCAGACTATCAGCGAGCCAGATGAGTGATTTCACCAAGGAATTATATTGGTTTCGAGATAAAATGCAACGGTGCCTGTGCCGGAAAGAACCTGATGAAACCCGACTTCGAAGAACTGGACTATTGCAATACGCCCATGGGCGAAATCACCCTGCGGCGGCGCATCGAGCCCAGGCTCCGCGTCGAGGTATACGAAGTGAAACTGGGCGACGAGTTCCTGATGTCGAGCCTGTTCACTGATGGCGAGGTGGCGCTGGCGAGGCTCGCACTCGCGGCATGCGAGGCCGGGCCGCTGGACGTCGTGGTCGGCGGCCTGGGACTGGGCTACACAGCGCGCGCCGTGCTGGACCATGTCGCCGTGCGCTCGTTGCTGGTGGTCGAAGCGTTGCCGGTGGTGATCGATTGGCACCGGCGAGGACTGGTGCCTCTGGGAGCCGGACTGTGTACGGATTCGCGCTGTGAATTCCTCGCCGGCGATTTCTACGCGCGGGTGAATTCCAGCGGCATCGATCCGCAGGTTCCCGACAAACGGTTCCACGCGATTCTGCTGGACATCGATCACTCTCCGCGCCATGTGCTTCATCCGGATCATGCTGCGTTTTATTCGCCGGACGGTTTGCGCCGCCTCGCGGGGCACCTTCAGCCGCGAGGCGTTTTCGGCCTGTGGTCGAATGATCCGCCGGACGAGGCGTTCCGTGAGACCCTCGCCGGGGTGTTTTCTTCAGCGCAGGCGCATGTGGTCGAGTTCCACAATCCGTTGCAAGACCGCGAAGCGACGAACACGGTGTACCTGGCTTGGGGAGCGGAGGCGTGAAGGCCAGGCAAATAGGGCGAGCCCACTTGCCGGGCAAAAGCGGAAAACTTGAACATACCCAAAATGGGCATTAATATGCCCAATATGGGTATGAAAGAAAAACCTGCCGTCTATAACGTCCGCGAGGGCACCAGCCTGGCGGACGCCTTGTTCTCGACTGTCCAGCAGCGGGTGCTGGCCTATCTTTTCGGCCAGCCGGAGCGCAGCTTCTTCGCCACCGAGCTTATCAAGCTTGCCGGCGGGGGATCGGGCGCGGTGCAGCGCGAACTGGCCAGGCTGGAGGATAGCGGCCTGGTAATGGTCACGCGCCTGGGAACGCAGAAGCATTATCAGGCGAATCCGAAGTCGCCGATCTTTTCGGAGCTTTGCGGCATCGCGCAGAAAACCGTGGGGTTGGCCGAGCCATTGCGGGATGCGCTGAAGCCGTTGGCAAAACGCATCGCGGCGGCGTTCGTTTATGGCTCGGTGGCCAAGAAGCAGGACACGGCGGCGAGCGACATCGATCTGATGGTGATAAGCCGCAAAGTGACCTACGCCGATCTTTTCGCCGTGCTTGAGGAGGTTTCGACTCGGCTCGGTCGGAAAGTGAATGCGACCGTGTACGCACCGCAGGAACTGGCGAAGCGTGTGAAGCAGGACAATGCGTTCGTTGTCCGGGTGCTTGCCCAGCCCAAGATCTGGATCGTCGGTGACGAAAGTGATCTCGCCGCTTGAGAATCTTTGCGGTCCGGGTAAATCCCTACGCAAGGAAGCGCCGGACGCGAAGGAATTTGCCGGTCTGGTGCGCTCGGGGCGCGCGCGTCTTGCGGATGCCCAGAATTCCGATGTATCCATGGAAGGCCGCTTCGATGTGGCCTACAACGCCGCGCATGCATTAGGCCTCGCGGCACTGCGTCGCCTCGGCTATCGCGCTGCGAACCGGTACATCGTTTTCCAGGTTCTGCCCCATACGCTTGGCTTGGGGCCAGATGTCTGGCGTGTGCTCGCCAAGTGTCATGACGTACGGAATCTTGGGGAATACGAAGGTGACTTGGACGTTAATGAACGCCTGCTGGCGGACCTCATCACAGCCTGCAAGGCGCTGAATTCCGCGCTCGGCAAGTTGCCTCCACCGACCTGAAGGAAGCCCGATTTCTTAATTTTTTGAGATGTCTAGCGCTCGGCAACCCAGATGTTGAAGACAACCATAGAAGGCCGCATCGTTGCAGTTCAGCCGCGCATCCGGCTGTTGCGCTCTTTCGATCAGCGCCAGCACAATTATCCGGGTTACGCCCTCCTGATCGAAAGCGCCGCCGACAGGAGGCAAGTGTGGATCGGAGTCGGCCCGGCGGCCCATGCGAAGTTCAGTTTTTGCGCCGGGGGAAGTTTTTCGGCGGAAGTTGAACCGGTAGCGAATCCGGATCTGGAGCCGGTCGATTACTACAAGGCCTCGAAAATCAGCTTCGTGCCCGGTATTCCTCCATCGGGTTCGCCGCCGCCCTGGTTTGGTGTGCCACCCGATCTGCCGACTTATCGCGCTCGTGGGCACCGGCGGCTCGACCCTCATACCTACGAGAGCGTCTGCCACCTTTGCATCTGGGGCTGCCGGATGGCGGTGGAGATGACCATCGACCAATGGAATCCCGAGGAGAAACGCTACCGGAAGGAAACGTTCTGCTACGGCCCGAAATCCTGTCTGAAATATAAGCCAGGTCCGGTTCGCGAAGTCCCCGGCCGAAATGGGACAACCTGGATTGAGGAAGACCGGGTGGACGAAGATGCGACGTCACATCGAGGGCCGGACGATTGAGCGGAAAATCTCACCCCGCGCCGCAAGCGGCACAAGTGTTCCCTTGAGTCACGAAGGTCACGAAGGAACACGAAGAAGGCAAACTCCCAGAAGGGGCACCTTGGTTCGACTTGCGCCATGACAGTATTTTTCCCGAACAGTCGCGATATACCAGTGGTCCGCTTTCCATTCGGCATTTCTTCGTGACACTTCGTGTTCTTCGTGACTCAAGGGAACACTTGTGCCGCTTGCGGCGCGGGGTGAGATTTAAGGTTGACTCCGCGTTCCAGGTAGTTGGTGTTATCCGGATATGATTCGAATTATTCGCGATTCGCGAATAGCGAATAACATAAAGAAATTGAAGCATGCCCCTCATTGCCTCTGATCGATCTGGTAATCAGCATGTTGGAATTCACATGATCTGTGGTTGCATCTCAGACTCCCTCTCCGCCAGTTGGGGGAGAGGGCCGGGGTGAGGTGGAATGAAACAACCTCTCGTCCTCCTTCCCGGCCTGCTGTGCGACGCCGCCTTGTGGGAACCCCAGCTATCCGACCTTGCCGACGTCGCCGATTTCTTTGTCGCCGACTTGACCGAGCAGCAAACCATGAAGGACATGGCTGCGACCGTGCTCCGCGATTCGCCCTGGAAGGAATTCGCACTCGCCGGGCTGTCGATGGGCGGCTACGTCGCGCAGGAAATCGTGCGCCAGGCGCCGCAGCGCGTGAAGAAGCTGGCGCTGCTCGATACGCGTTCCCGCGCCGAATTGCCGGAAGAGACCGAACGCCGCAGGGCTTTGATGAGTCTGGCGCAACGCGGACGCAGTTTCACGCCGGTCACCACCCGCATGCTGCCGCTGCTGGTGCACGAGTCGCGCGTGAAGGATGCGCAACTGGTCAAAGTCATCCGCGAGATGGCCGAACGCACCGGTATCGAAGCCTATATCCGCCAGCAGAACGCGATCATCGGGCGGCCGGAGTATCGGCCGATGCTGCCATCGATCGCCTGCCCGACGCTGGTATTGTGCGGCAGGCAGGACCGGCTGACGCCGCTCGAAAACAGCGAGCAGATGGCAGCGGCGATACCGGGCGCGACGCTGGTCGTGGTAGAGGAATGCGGGCACATGTCGACGCTGGAAAGGCCTGAAGCGGTGAACAAGGCGATGCGGGAGTGGCTGAAAGCCTAGCGGCATAACCATCCCCATCCCAACGCCTCATCGGCCACTGCTTATTTAAGTTTCACTATGCCGGGGGCAGCCCGGCGGCTGGTTACCTTTCTTGCGCGGCCAAGAAAGGTAACCGAAAGAAGGCCGCCCCTGGAGTCGCGCCCCGTATTCACGGGGTGCCCCTGTGCTGCCTGACTCGACAAGGCGGCTGCGGAACTCGACTTGGCAGGGCACACACAACGTGCCCTGCCATGGGACTCGACAGTCCTCGCCGACAACCCCTTGTCGAGTCGAGCTGCTCGGCGCGCCAAAAGGGGAAAACGGCAAACGACCTACGGCTCACGGCTTTTACTCAGTCCTCAGTCCTGCTTCTACCCCCGTCACGATCGTCACGGCCTTTCCCTGCACCCAGTACGCAGCACGCAGCACCGCTCGCGTCCCCACAGTCCGTAATCATCGAACTCCGCGCGTGTCCCCGCGTCCAATCCTGGTCTCCGCAAGAATGGCCCATCGATGGGAACCATCCGCATCGGCATATCCGGCTGGCGCTACGAACCCTGGCGCGGCATCTTCTATCCGAAAGAGCTGGCGCAACGGCGTGAGCTCGAATTCGCATCGCGCGCGTTCAACAGCATCGAGTTGAACGGCTCATTCTATTCCCTCCAAACCCCGCAAAGCTATGCGACCTGGTATGACGAGAGCCCGAAGGACTTCGTGTTCAGCATCAAAGGCCCGCGCTACATCACGCATATCCGCCGGCTGAAAGACATCGAGGGGCCGCTCGCGAATTTCTTCGCATCCGGGATTTTCAACCTGCGTGAAAAGATCGGTCCTTTTCTCTGGCAGTTTCCACCCTTTTTCCGCTACGACGAGGAGCGTTTCGAGCACTTCTGTTCTCTTCTCCCGCACGACGCCGAACAGGCGCTCGTTCTGGCGCGGCGCCGTGAAGCCCGCATGCACGGGCGGACGCGGCTTGCGATAGACAAAAGCCGGCCCCTGCGCCACGCCATCGAGATACGCCATGAGAGTTTTGCGACGAAATCCTTCGTTGCCATGCTGCGCCGTCATGGGATCGCGCTGGTGGTGGCGGAGACCGCCGGCAAATGGCCTTACATCGAGGAAGTGACGGCGGAGTTCATGTATCTGCGATTGCACGGCGACGAGAAACTCTATGCGAGCGGGTATACCGATGTGGCGCTCGACCGCTGGGCAAAGCGGATCGGTGCGTGGACCAGGGGCAAGGAACCGGTCGACGCGCACAAAATCTCGAATGCGAAACCGCGCGCAAGCAAGTCGCGGAATGTCTACTGCTATTTCGACAACGACGTGAAGGTCCGGGCGCCGTTCGACGCCGACCGCCTGATGCAGAAGCTGGGCGTCGCGCGCAGCGACAAGACCTTTGTTTTTCCGGACCGCAAGATTCTGAACAAGGTTCGCCCGCTGAAGGAGCCGATCCACGGCGGTTCCTGATATCGCGGTGCGGCCTCGAGCGGCACTGGAAGACTCAAGTCCGCCCGCGACAAGGAGAGGGCCGCTGTTCTAGTTGTCGGTTGGTTCGACCAGCCCGTGATGGCTGCTTGCCTGTGTGACATGGCTTCCCGCCGGCACGCTGCGCGTAAGCCAGACATTGCCCCCAATGATCGAGCCGCGCCCGATGGTCACGCGCCCGAGGATGGTTGCGCCGGCATAGATCACCACGTCATCCTCGACAATGGGATGGCGCGGCAGGCCTTTCTTGAGGTGTCCCTTCTCGTCGGTAGGGAAGCGCTTGGCGCCCAGGGTGACACCCTGGTACATGCGCACGCGCTCGCCGATCACCGCAGTTTCCCCGATGACGACGCCGGTGCCATGGTCGATGAAAAAGCCGGCGCCGATCTGTGCGCCCGGATGGATGTCGATGCCGGTTTCTGCATGTGCTTTCTCGGCAACGATGCGCGCCAGCAGCGTTAGGCCCAACTCGTAGAGTTGATGGGCCAGCCGGTGATGGATCATGGCTTCGATGCCGGGATAGCAGATCAGCACTTCATCTACGCTGCGTGCTGCAGGATCGCCGTGATAGGCGGCTTGCACATCGGTATCGACCATTTCCCGGATATGGGGCAGTGACGAGGCGAAAGTATTGACCGTAGCCTGGGCTTTATTTTCCACATCCATATCGGCCTGACCGTTCTGACGGGCGTCGTAGCGCAACTCGAGACGAACTTGCGCCAGCAAGGCGTGCAGTACCGTATTAAGGGTGTGGCCGACGTAAAAATCTTCGCTCTCCTGGCCTTGCCGGAGTTCGGGAGGGCCGAGACGCATTGGAAAGAGTGCGCCGCGCAGGCCGTTTACGGCCAGCGCAACGGCTTCACGCGACGGCAGCTCGCGACCACCGGGTTCGCGCGACCGATTGACGGCATTGCGCCAACGTTCGCGCTGCGCGCGCAACTCGGCGACGACGCGGGCGAGCTCGAAACCCGGGTTATCGAGTGACATGCGGGGGAGAAGTCGGTCGGTCGCGAGTCCTGGACTCAGGGCGGGTTGATCGGGTTATCGGGAGGTGAATGGAAATCAGGAATCCGGGCAGAGACTACGGAGATTAAAGGTGGACGTAAAATAACTTGATGGAATATAAATATGAGGATCGAATTCGCCTCCAGCGGCGCCGGCGGCGAGAAACCGGTCCATGGGCTTCTTCATATCCTTATAGACATTTGTTCGTTGCGCCGGCATGGTCTTTCCGACGAAACTCGATTTTTCCACCGGAGAACCGAAAATGAGCAACGTCCTGAAAGAAGTCCTGGCGGCAAACGAGAAGTATGCGGCCGGCTTCGGCGAAAAGGGCAAACTGGCACTTCCGCCCGCGCGCCGGTTCGCGATCCTGACCTGCATGGACGCGCGCCTGCATCCGTCGAAGTATGCGGGCCTGTCAGAGGGGGACGCGCACGTAATCCGCAACGCGGGTGGCCGCGCCAGCGACGACGCAATCCGTTCGCTCGTGATCTCCTACAAACTACTCGGAACGAAGGAATGGTTCGTCATCCATCACACCGATTGCGGCATGGAGTTGTTCACCGACGACGTCATCTCCGGTCTGCTGGAGAAAAGTCTGGAAACCGCGACGATCGACGCCAAGGGCTGGCACGACGTCGGCAAAGGCCCGGGCTCTCCGGTCGGCAAGTACATCAAATGGCATACGATCAGCAACCTGGCGGGTAGCGTCGTGGACGATGTCACGCGCATTCGCAATCATCCGCTCGTGCCGAAAAGCATCCCTGTCTATGGATACATCTATGACGTCAAGACCGGGAAACTCATCGAAGTGCCGGAAGCGACCAGGCTGGGCAAAGCCGCCTGAAGTATCGGCGTCGCGGCGCAAAGGAATCGACATGGGCAACTTCACTCCCGTTAGCGCGCTGGCCGGTGGTTTGCTCATCGGTGCGGCGGCCTCGTTGTTGCTCTGGCTGAACGGCCGCATCGCGGGCGTCAGCAATATCACCGCCGGTCTGCTGTCCTGGAAACGCGGAGATGTGCTCTGGCGCCTGTTGTTCCTCGGCGGGCTGGTTGCAGGCGCGGCGATCTACTATCGTGCATTCGGCAATGCACCCGTTGCGCGGCCGGAATTCCCGGCGTGGTTGCTGGCCGCCGGCGGATTGCTGGTAGGGTTCGGGACGTCGTTCGGCTCCGGCTGCACCAGCGGCCACGGCGTATGCGGCCTGGGCAGGCTGTCGATGCGCTCGCTCATGGCCACGGTTATCTTCCTGGTTACCGGTATCGCCACGACCTTTGTCGTGCGGCACGGGTTTGGAGTCTACTGATGGGCAGATTTGCCGCCGTCTTCGTTGCGGGTCTTGTCTTCGGAATCGGTCTGGCTCTTTCCGGGATGACGCACGCGGAAAAGGTGCTCGGTTTCCTGGATGTCACGGGAGACTGGGATGCGAGCCTGCTGCTGGTTCTCGGCGGCGCGGTGGGCGTGACGGTCGTCGCTTTCCGCTTCATCCTGAGATGCCCTTCGCCGCTGCTCGAGCCAAAATTCATCCTGCCCACGCGCAAGGACGTTGACGGTCCGCTCGTCATTGGCGCGGTCATTTTCGGGATTGGCTGGGGGATCGGCGGCTACTGTCCCGGACCGGGCATTGCGTTGCTTGCAGCTCCGGGTTGGGAAACGTGGATATTCATTCCTTCCGTCTTGCTCGGAGCGTTTCTGCATCGGATGTCGGCGCTTTCGCCGGCCCGCACCGCGCGCACGCAAGGATCCGAAGAAGAATCGTCCGCCTGACCCCGTGCTTCACGTGCTGACCGGGGAAGTCGTCACCTCAACGGCGGCATTTATCAGGAACTGCGATTCGCCATCGCCACGCGCTGCTTTTTTTACAAGGTTCTGCCGTAATTGGCAATAATGGTGATCAGCTCAGCCGTGTTGATCGGCTTCGCCAGATGCATATTGAACCCGGCCCGAAGCGCGGCTATGCGATCCTCGGGACGCGCGAAGGCCGTTATCGCGATCGCCGGAATTTTTGCCGCATTTCCCGGTAATTTCCTGACGGCATCGATCAATTGGTAACCGTCCTGCCCCGGCATCCCGATGTCGCTCAACAGAACGTCAGGCGGATTGGCCTTGATTTTTTCCAGCGCACGGCTCGCCGAGTAGGCGGTATCGACGCGGGCTCCCTGCTCCTCGAGAATCAGGCGCAGGACGTTCACGCTGTCAGGATCATCATCCACGGCCAGAACGCGCATTCCCTGCAGGGATAGCTCGCGTTGTGCGGAAGCGTTCATGGCGTACTTGAACGATGGATCCTGGGTTCGGACGGCGATAGGCAGCGCGACGATAAAGGTCGATCCCCTGCCTTCACCCGCACTCCTCGCCGACACCGAGCCCCCATGGTGTTCCACCAACTCCTTGACGATCGCCAGGCCCAGCCCCAATCCGCCTTCCACGCGCGTTGCGGTGGAATCCTGCTGCCGGAAGCGGTCGAACACGAACGGCAAAAACCCCGCCTTGATGCCGCGGCCGGTATCGCTCACGCTGATCTCGCAGTGCGAATTGATCCGCTCGAGGTGCACCTGCACCTTGCCGCCCTTCGGCGTGAACTTGACCGCGTTGGACAGAAGATTCCAGATCACCTGCTGCAGCCGGTTGGGATCGCCCTTGACGGGACCCGCCAGCGGATTGAGAACCTGTTCGACACGGATTTCTTTTGCATTCGCCGCCGGGATCACGGATTCGATCGTTTCGCGAATGATCGATGCCAGATCCACCGTCTGAACGTCGAGGCGGAACTTGCCCGAGATGATCCTGTTCATGTCCAGAAGATCCTCGACAAGCCGGGCCAGCGCCTGGCCGTTACGTTCGATCGCCTGGTGCGCCTGGGTAATCACGGCGGCGTCGGACGGCTCCTGTTTGAGCACCTGCATCCAGCCCAGTATTGCATTCAGCGGCGAACGCAATTCATGCGAAAGGTTGGGAAGGAATTCATCTTTCAGCCGGTTGCTCTGCTCCGCCACCTGGCGTGCCACGCGCTCGCTATCGAGCAATCGGTCGCGTTCAACCCCGAGCCTCTTTTCTTCGCTGATGTCCTGGGAGATGCCGGCGCGATATTCCCGGTCACCGCGTTCGTTGAGAATCGGAAAGCCACGACGCCTTATCCATGCTTCGGAACCGTCCGGCCGGATGATTCGGTATTCCTCGACCACCAGTCTGGATTTGCATTTTTCCAGGAAGGCCTTGAACCGGTCGCGGTCCTGCTCCGCCAGGTAGTCCGTCATGCGGCTGAAGTCCTCGTAGAGCTCGGAAGTCGGCCGTCCGTAAACTGTGGTGAAAGAGGGGCTGATATAGAACAGCTCCTCGCGATCGGCGTGGATGATCCACTGGACGTCCTGTGTGTGCTCGGCGAAGCCCCGGAAGCGACGCTCGCTTTCGTTCAATGCCTGCAGTGAATGTTCCGCTTCCTTCGTGCGCCGGCGGCCTTCCTCGAGCGCTTTGCGCGTTCTGCCGCTGAAAGCGGCGATGATCAAGCCGGTGAAGGCAAACGTGACCAGGCCGATCCACTGGAACGGCTCGGAAAGCCGCCAGGAATACTGCGGCTCGAGTACGAACAACCAGCAAACAACGGTCCCGACAAAAACGGCGAACAGGCAGGGGCCATAGCCGCCGAACCATGCGGTCAGGGCGACCGCGACAAAGAAGAATGCAAAAGGGATGCGATCGAAAAGCAAGGGTTCCAGCAGAAACCGCAACCACAATGCCAGGCCCACCAGCAAGAAGGCCATCGCATAACCTGGCCAGCCCGTCAGCAACTGCCGCGGACGCGTTAGCGGAAAAAAGTGTCGAATTCTGTCCATCCGTCTGGAGCAATTGCCGGCGTTGTTCATCGAACGGCTGCAAATGATGCGATCAAAAAACCATTAGTGCAACATCTCGGGGCGCATTGCGGATGGCCCGCGCGGGCTATCGGGCGTTCAGCAACGGCGTAAAAATTACCGATGGGGGAGATCGTTCCTTGTGATCCGGTGCGGATACTCTGTTGTCTTTCACCCCGGCGACGCATGACAATGTCGAGATCGCGGCAATCGAGGTTCTTAACCGGAGGGGCCAATGACAGTCCGCAATCCGGACGCCCGACATCATCATGTGCAGGAGCGCGTGCGCTGGAGCGACGTCGACGCAAGCGGCATCATCCTGTGGAGCGCGTACACGCGGCTGATCGAAGCGGCCGAGACCGAATTGTTCCGCGCGGCGGGCTATCCGTATGCGACGCTCTGGGATAAGCTGGATATCTGGCTGCCGCGCGTGCAATTCCATCTCGATTACCGCAGTCCGGCGCGGCTGGATGAATTGCTCGACACGGAAATCCGGGTGGCCCGCATTGGACGCAGTTCCATCCGTTTCGAATTCGCCGTGAGCAAGGCGAGTGCCGAAGCGGTCGCGGACGGCTATCTGGTCATTGTCGCGATCAGCCGGTCGGACGGCCACTCCGTGGAGGTTCCCAAGTCACTGGTGGAAGCGCTGGCGCCTTATCGGACCGGTACATAACTCTTCTTTAGGCATCCGCGATGGGAGCCACAGGCATTCCTGGAGCTCATATTGTTTATTCCAAAATCTCGTTTGACCGGCCACTCGCCTGCGGGGACCATCGCTGCTCCGGTGGACAATGATTTTCAGGCGAAGACATGGGTGCCACGCAATCTTCAACCTCAAGTCGAAAAGCTCTCATGAAAAAACGTACCGCGCTGGTCACCGGCGCTTCTGGCCTGGTAGGCGGCTATCTGTTGACGCATCTGATCGAGCAGGGCGGCTGGGACATCGTCGCCGTGTCGCGGCGCAAACCTGATGTGCCGGGTAAATATCGGCATATTGCGGTGGACCTGTTCGATCCCGCCGATTGCAACGCGAAACTCGGAGGCCTCAAGGAGATCTCCCATATTTTCTTCGTGGCTTACATCGAGCGCGCCGATCCGCAGGAACTGGTCACGGCGAACCTGGGCATGCTGGTGAATCTGGTCGAGACCATCGAGGCCGCTTCACCGGTACTCGAGCACGTTCATCTGTCCGAGGGCACCAAGTGGTACGGCAACCACCTCGGGCCGTTCAAGACGCCGGCCAAAGAAGATGACCCGCGGCATATGCCGCCGAATTTCTACTACGACCAGCAGGATTTTCTGGAGCGGCGCCAGAAGCGCAAGCGCTGGAGCTGGTCCACCGTGCGTCCGCACGCCGTCTGCGGTTTCTCGACCGGCGGTCCGATGAACCTGACGCTGGCGATTGCCGTCTACGCGGCCATCTCCAGGGAGCTGGGGTTGCCGCTGAGTTTCCCGGGAAAGCCGGGGGCGTATTCCGCGCTGTATCAAGCTACCGATGCGGCCTTGCTGGCGAAGTCGATCGTGTGGATGGCGACCGAGCCCGGGTGTGCCAACCAGGCCTTCAATATCACCAATGGCGATCTCATCCGCTGGCAGAACCTGTGGCCAAAATTTGCCGACTTTTTCGGCATGGAGCTCGCGCAGCCGCGCTACATCCCGATCAGGAGCATGATGGCCGACAAGGAACCGGTGTGGGATCGCATCGTCGCGAAGCACGGGCTGAAGCCGCACGCCTACAAGGACATCGTCGCGTGGGGCTATCCCGAAAATGTATTCAATTCGGACTACGACATCGTCTCGGACACGGGCAAGGCGCGCCGGCTCGGATTCCATGACTCGGTGGACACGGAGGAGATGTTCCTGCGCATGTTCCAGGAGTTCAGGAGCGACCGCGTCATCCCCTGAGGCTCGCGCAAAGCGTGCGTGATGTCGGCGTTGCCGCAAAAATCTCGTCGACCAGCGTCGCCCGATGATCCAGCACCGCGCGCTGGTTGATGGAACCCTTGTCGGTAATTTCCGCGGCGTCGATGGATGGCGCAACGTCGAGCAGGAGCGCGCGCCGGATCAGCGTCGTACCGCCGGTAGCTTCGCCGGCAAGCCGGTCGAGCACCGCCTGGAAGCGCGTGCGCACGAGATCATGGGCGAGTATTTCTGACGCGGTGGCCTGCTTCTGCATGCTGCACAGTCCGCGGCATTCGTCCAGGCGCGGGAACACGAGCAGCGCGATGTAGTCGCGGTCGTGACCCGCGACGACGACGTCCTGCACGAACGGCGCCGCCGCAGCGAGAAAGCGCGTGCGCAGCGGGCCGACGCTGACCCAGCTTCCGCTGGACAGCTTGAAGTCCTCGGCCAGGCGGCCGTCGAATATCAGCCCTTTCTCCGGATGATCCGGATCGTCGAAACGCACGGCGTCGCCCATGCGGTAGTAGCCTTCTTCGTCGAATGCCTCGCGCGTGAGTTCCGGCTGTTTCCAGTAACCGGGCGTGATGTTCGGTCCGCGGAAACGGGCTTCGAACTTGTCGCCTGCCGGTGCCAGTTTCATTTCCTGGCCGGGAACCGGCAGGCCGATCATGCCGGCGCGTCCCGCTTCCCAGTTGGCGCAAGTCGCCAGCGGCGCGGTCTCGGTGGCCCCCAGCCCGGTGATCCAGAGGATGCGTTCGCCGCCGGTCTGCACGGCGAGTTCTTCGAAAGCATCCCAAACCGGCTGGGGCAATCCCGCACCGGCGTAGAACAGCATGCCGACGCGGCTGAAAAATTTCTCGCGCAATGCGGGCTCGCGCTTCAGGTAGGCGGCGAGTTCCTCGAAACCGCGCGGCACGTTGAAATAGACGGTGGGTGCGATCTCGCGCAGGTTGCGCACGGTTTCTTCGAACAGGCCGGGCACCGGCCGGCCGTCATCTATGTAAAGCGTGCCGCCGTTGTAAAGCACCAGGCCGAGATTGTGGTTGGCGCCGAAAGTGTGGTTCCACGGCAGCCAGTCGACCAGGACGGGCGGAATCTCGCGCAGGCAGGGCAGGGTGACGGCAAGCATTTCCTGGTTGCTGCACAGCATGCGCTGGGTGTTGATCACGCCCTTCGGCTGTCCGGTCGATCCGGAGGTGAACAGGATCTTGGCCACCGTATCCGGATTCACCGCGGCAAACGCATCGTCAACCGCCTTGCCGGCGGAGTGATCGAGCAGGTCGTTGAACGAAGTGGCGCCGCGCCCGCGCGGCGCCACTTCGGTCACGGCCAGTTCGCAATCGTCGGGCAGTGCCGCAGCGATGGCATTGGCATAGCGCTCGCCGTTTGCCGCGAACACCAATCCCGGCTGGAGCAATTCGAGGATGTAACGCAGCTTGGCGTGATCCATCGACACCAGCGAATAGGCGGGGGAGACCGGCGCGTAAGGTACGCCGACGTGCATTGCGGCGAGGGCGAGCAGCGCATGTTCCAGATCGTTTCCCGACAGGATCGCGAGCGGACGCTCGGCGCTCAAGTTCCGATCGAGCAAGGCCTGGCCGAGGGTGCGCACCAGCGCGAGCGTCTGCGCGTAGGAGAGGGTGCGCCATGCTCCACCCGCAACGCGCCTGGCAAGGAAGGTCTGCTCCGGTGTAGCGCGTGCCCAGTGCAGGAGGCGCTCGCCGAGCCTGGCCGGATAAGGTGCGAGCGCATGCGGCGAACGCAACAGGATTGCGCCGTCGTCGCGGCGCTCGAAGAGCGTTTCCGAGGGGCCCAGCGCGATCTTGCGGATCGGGTAGCGATTGACCGGCATCGACCGGCCGCCGCCATTTCCGACAGCGTGTAGCGGAGTCATTTGCCGACCCTCCCCGGATTGCATTGTTGTTCCATCCACCTGCGGGTGGCCGGATCAGGTGTGGGTTATGCCCGGCTTCGAGCGCCCGGTGCGCGAGTCGTTCAGCGAGCCGGTTGCGGACTGCCGGCGGCGGGCTCGCGCAGGCGCAATGCCATGCGTAATGCGGTTTCGCGGCGTCGGTAGTAGCCGACCGTCCAGCCGATTTCCTCGAAGCCCAGGCAGCGGTAGAAATGCTGGGCTTCCACGTTACCGGCGCGCAACTCGAGTTTGATCACGGCAATGCCGGCGGTCAGCGCGCTTTTCTTGAGCCAGTCGAACATATGACGGCCGATTCCGTGCCGGCGATGCAATGGATCGACGGCGAGCAGCGCCAGGTGCGCCGCTTCTTCGCCGAAATCCATGATCGCGAAGCCGATCACGCGCCTGCCTTCGCGCGCAACCAGCACCAGCGCCTCGGCGTCCCGGATCGAGCGCAATACGCGTGCCGCGGTCCACGACCAGCCCAGCCCGGTTTCGATCAGGTCGCGCGACATCCGCGCGATTCCAAGCGCATCTGGCTCCGCGGCGAGTTCGAAGGCAATGCTGCCGGCGGGGAAGCCGGTCACGACAGGAATGTCCAGTAGAGCAGGGCGGCGAAGATCGCGTATTTGAAGGTGTAATAAGCGAAGCGGCTTTCCGCCTTTATTTGCTTTCCGACCAGGCGCACCCGGTAGGCATAGCCGAACACCTTGTTGAGCACGCCTACCGGTTCGCCTTCGACATTCTGCGTTTTGCTGGCGCGAACCAGCGTGTTGGCCATGAACTGGTTGAAGCGGGTCATCAAGCCGACCTTCATCGGCCGTTCGACGTCGCAGAACAGGATCAGGCGCGTGACATCGCTCTTGTTCTCGGCGTAGTGGATGAATGTCTCGTCGAACAGCACGTCTTCGCCGTCCTTCCAGTAGTAGGGTTCTCCGTCAACGAAGATCTTACACGTGTCGGCGTTCGGCGTGACCAGGCCGAGGTGATAACGAAGCGAGCCGGCATAGGGATCGCGATGGGCGACCAGCCTTCCACCCGGCGGCAGCACCGCGAACATGGCACCATGAATCGTGGAAATCGACTGCACGAGCGCCACCGTTTTCGGGCACAGGGCCTGCGCCGACGGAAGCGGGTTGTCGTACCACTTGAGATAGAAGCGTTTCCAGCCGGCGCGGAAGAAGGAATTGAATCCGAGGTCGTTGTACGTCGCCGCTGCGCGAATATGGCCTTCGTCGAACAGCCTGAGGCCTTCGTCGCGTATCGTCTGCCAGTTCTGGCGCAGGCGTGCCAGTTCCGGGAACTGGTCCAGTTCCAGGAATGGTTTGTTTGGCACCGCGGAGAATGCGTACAGCAGCGCATTGAGCGGTGCCAGGATCGTCGAGTGGTCGGTCAGCTGGCGCGTGAACCGGTGCCGGATCCTGCCGCGGAAATGCACGAAAACCGCGGAAAATACAAACACGTAAAGCAGGATCAATCGGGGTGCGAATACGCTCGCAATCATGTCGGGCTGGCCCTTCCAGGGCGGCCTCGACGGCGGGCGGAATGCACCACGTCCGCCGTCCGGGTCGAAATTGATAATTAAAAGTCTGGCGCCTCGGGCACTGTAAAGAACAATTTGGCTCCAGTCTAGCGCAGCAGATCCTTCACCAGGATGTCATGACGGCCGACTTTTACCGCGATAAAAACTTCCCTCAACAACAGCCACAACGACCCGATCAGCGCGAACATGGCCAGGATGAACAAGGTACCGATCAGCCGGGCAATATCCACTGCGACGAATACTCCTAGGAAGGCGCTGGCAACCAGGAGGCAGACAAACAAGGCGCACACGATGGCCATAACGATCGAGTGATAGATCAGACCGATGCGGCGGGCCAGGAGGTCCAATTCGTAGGCATCATCCTTGAGCCCTTCGGCATCGCCGGCGTCACCCCGGCGCAAGCGCTCCTGGAGCACCCGGCGGCGGTCCACGATACGGCCGAGCCGGTTATTGAGCGCCGAGAGGATGGTGCCGATGGCCGTGAGCAAAAACACTGGCGCCACGGCTAGCTGGATGATGCGGGTGATGTCGGTTACGTGTTCCATGCAACGGTGTCCATGACGCTATCCCGGCGACCCGCTCACAGCGGCTCGAATGCCAGGTTTCCCATCAGCAATGCGGCATCGTCGGCAAACTGCGGATCGACGTCTTCCGGAAAATGCCGGTGCGAATAGACCATGCTGAATCCGCGGGTCGGTTCCTTGGGATGCGGGCAGACCAGTGTCAGCGATTCCATCATCACATTGACGGGCGAGCCGGCGCCGTCCGCCGTCGTACGCTCGGCGACTTCCACGCGCGAAAGCGCGCAGGTCTGCTCGTGGATTTTCTGCGGCTTGACTTCGAACTTGAACAGCCGGTAGCGCTTCGTCTCGAGTTCCTTGCGCTGGGCGGATTCCACGTGCCGCAGCAGTTCATCGGCGGATGCGAAGGCCGACAGCTTGGTGACGGTCGCCTGCATGGTAAAGGTTTCCCCGGAGAAGCGGCCCGGCTTGCCGATGACAGTGAGATCGGGCCCCTGCCTGGCGACAATCCAGGTCGGCTCCTTTTCCTTGGGCGCCGCGATCGAGAACCCTTGCATCATGATGCGCGGCGGTTCCTTCGGTTGCAATGCGCAAGCCCCCAGAAAAACGCAGAGCATCCAGGCGAGCGATCTGTACTGTTTCATATGAAGGGAATCTCCGGTTCGAGATGACGCAATTGTCCGACGATGGCGACCGCGACTCAAGGCGTCATCACGTCCGCCGCCAGCCGCTGCCGGATGCCTGACCCGGCGGGCGCCGCCATCCTACCCCCAAAGACTGTCAGGACAAAAGCCGCTGGCGTCAACCACAGGCAATATCCGCACGTTGCCGATATTGCGGGCCTGATCCTGCCGATTTGCTATAGGATTACGCCCCTAAACAAAGACCAGGCATCCATTCCGCGGCGCCACGCCAGATCCGTTCGATCTCGTCATGCCGTTACATAGCGATGCTTAACGCAAAACGAGAGATTGGTCCCGGTGGCGACTGCGTTGCCGCGGGAGCCGGCAGGCCTTCCTGATCAGACTTTATGCGAATCCCCGTTCGCTGCGTCGCCATGTTGCTGGCGGCCGCCGCCATGACCATCGTTGCCTCGAGCGCGCTCGCGCAGGAAGCCTCGGGCAAAGTATTCGAGCTCGAACCCGAGTACGTCTACGGCAAGGATCGCAGGCCGCAGATCGGCTACCGCAAGCCCGAGGTGTTCGATCCGCTGTCCGACCGGCTCTATCAGTCCGGTTACCGGAATTACGCGCCGACGGCTATTCCCGATGAACTGAAAACCGTGCCGGCGATGGAGCGCGTCCAGAAGATGAAGCGCATCCTCGCCTGTGCCGACGGATGGTTCTGGCCGTTTTCGCGGACCGCCCACAACAATGAACCCCCGGGCATCGAAATCGAGATCCTGCAGGCGATTGCCAAGAAGCACGGCTGGGACGTCAGCATCGCCTGGGTCAATACCGGCATGCGTTTCGGGGTCGGCGTGACGTTCGGCACCTCCATCGACAAGGGCATCTGCGATATTTTCCTGGGGCTGACTTACACGGGCGACGACCACCACATGCCGCGCCACAAGATGGCCTTCACCAAGCCGTTCATGAGCACCGGCTACGTGCTGGTGACCCAGGGGCCGGCGAGCGACGTGAAGACGCTCGATGACGCCAAGGCGCAGAACGTGAAGGTCGGCATGCCGGCGTACTCGCCCATGAGCGAATACGCCGACGAGCACGACATTCCGCACGCCACTTTTTTCCAGAATTACCAGGTCATCGACGCGCTGATCAGCGGGCAGGTCAATGCCGCGATGATCTGGTCGGGTTCGGTTTCGCAGGCCAAACTCGAACATCCGGAAGGGGAGTTCGAGATGGTGAAGGGTTATCAGCCGCCGGACGAGATGCGCTTCAACAACAACTGGGGCATCAAGGAAAAAGAAGTCGAGCTGATCAAATTCGTCAACGAGGAATTCGACGCGATGCTCAAAAGCGGGGAGACCAAGCGCCTGTGCGAGCGCTATGGCGTGCCTTTCTATCCGCCCATCGAGCAACCCGAGGAATAACGGACAGTGAACAGGGAACGGTTAACGGTGAGCAGTGAACAGGGATCGGTGATCGGCAGTTGCCCAACAGTTTTGCTTCCTCCGTTCACCGTTCACCGATCGCTGTTCACCAATCGAACGACCAGAGGGAGTGAGAGTAAAAATGATGGATAAACTGATTCAACTGAGCGTGATGTCCGGCGGCCTGCTGCCGCTCATGGGCGTGTTGCTGCTGATCACGCTGGCGGTGATCGTGGAGCGGTCGTACTTCTTCTTCAAGGTGCTGAAGTCCGGCCATGCCATGGAGCACGACCTGCAACTGGTCGAGTACCAGAACTGGGAGAAGCTCGAACAGTTGGCCGCGCACTACGACGGATCGCTGCAGCGTTCCATCATTTCGTCGGCGCTTGCTTCCCGCGGCGAGGATCCGCAAACCATGGATCGCCATATCGACGAGGCGATCATGTGGCAGTTGCCCAAGATCGACCGCCTGATCTGGGTGCTCGACACCTCGGTTACCCTCGCGCCGCTGATGGGATTGCTCGGCACCATCATCGGCATGGTCCACGCGTTCGACATTCTCGGCACGGCCGGCTCGAGCGGCGCAGCGACGCAAATGGTCACGGGCGGCATCGCGGAAGCGCTGGTCGCCACCGGCGCGGGATTGTTCATCGCCATCTTCGCAGTGCTGTTCCTGAATCACTTCAACAAGCGGGTGCGCCTGGCCGTACACCAGATGGATCTGCTCAAGGTCATGGTGCTGAACCGCCTTTACGGCGGCGGATCGACGCACCAGGGCATGTCGGTGCGCGATGCGCATAGCAGCGGGGTTGCGGAGATCCGCGGGAGGGCGTCGTGAGCGCACGGTCCAGGGCCAGCTATTTCGAAGCGAGCAAGCCGCGCGTCGAAGTGATTCCGATGATCGACATCATGATGTTCCTGCTGGTGTTCTTCGTCGTCATTTCGCTGCGCATGATCGCCGGCACCGGCGTGCCGATGGAAATCCCAAGTTCGAAAACCACGCAGTCGATCAAGTCTTCGACGGTGACCGTGGGCATCACCAAGGCTGGCGAGACCGTCATCGACGGCAAGCCGGTCAACCAGGAAGAGCTGAAGAACAGGCTCGTCGAAATGAAGAAACTGAAGCCGGTGGACGTCGTGCTGGCCGGCGACAAGGACGTGCCGTTGCAGTCGCTGTTGCAGGTGATGGACGCGATCCGCGGCGCGGGCATTTCGTCGGTGGGCATCGCCGCGAAAGCCGAAAAAAAGTGAGCGCGGCAGGCGACCGGATACGATGAATGCCGCGGTTGTAACCCGGGGCCCGCTGTGGGCGCAGCCCGGCGATGCCGAAGAGCAGAGGCTGCCGCTGTGGCGTGCGCTGCTGATCGCGCTCGGCATGGAAATCATCCTGCCTTTCCTGCTGCTTGGCGTGAACTGGTCGGCATTCCAATTCTGGCAGGAGCCGCCGCCTGAACCGGTGATGTCGGTGCGCCTCGAGCAACCCCCGCAAGAGGAACCGCCGCCGCCCGAGCCGCCGAAAAAGCATAAGCCCAAACTGGAGCGCGAAATCAAGCAGGTGCCGATCGTGGTGCCGAAGCCGCTGCCCAACGAAGTGCAGGCGAAGATCGTGTTGCCGAAGCCCGAGCCGAAACCGAAGCCCGAGCCCAAGCCGAAGGAAGAAGAGAAACCGCCCGAGCCGGTGCCCGAGCCGAAGCCGGAGGTGCAGCCGTTGCCGTCCGTGTTCCGCGACGTCAAGCCGGTAAAGAAAATAAAGCCGAAGTATCCGCCCGAAGCGGAGGCGCAGCACATCGAAGGCCGGGTGCGGGTGAGACTGACCGTCGAAGTCAACGGCAGCGTCAGCGAGGCCAAGATCCTGACTGCCGATCCACCGGGCGTGTTCGACGCCGCCGTCATGGAGGCGGTGGTCCAGTATATTTTCAAGCGCGACGGCACCAGCTACCAGGCCGACCAGGAAATCATTTTCAAACTGGAGTAGCCGGACTGGAAAGGCGATTGCCACAGAGGTCACAGAGGACACAGAGGAAAACAAGTAAAGATGTATGTGGTAGTGGCGCCTGGTTTGCGCTATTGATGCCAGTTTTCCCGAGTATCCAAATTCATACTTCGATTTCGTCTTTGCCTTCCTCTGTGACCTCTGTGTCCTCTGTGGCCAAGTTTTGAAATGAGGGGGAACGATTTTCCGTGATTGGCGCCTCGGCAGCTTTTGCCCCGTAGAATGCGGAGCATTAACAATGCGTCGGCACGGAGGCAGCGGTGGTGACAGCGGCAGGGCCTATCGAGTGGACCGTCTTCCTGACGGTGGTCGCCGCCATGCTCGCCGTCGACGTCTCGCTCAGGCGCGCACCTACGCTGGGGAGTGCATCGCTGTGGAGCGGCATCTGGATCGGCCTTGCGTTGTTGTTCGGCGCATGGGTAACACTGCGACTGGGCAGTGACGCCGGCCTGACCTACGTTACCGCCTACCTGCTGGAAAAATCACTCTCGATCGACAATCTGTTCGTCTTCGCGCTGATTTTCTCGCAGACCGGCATCCCCGCCGCGCTCCAGCGCCGCGCGCTTTTCTGGGGCATCGTTGGCACGCTCATCATGAGGGCGGCCCTGATCGGCCTCGGGCTCTACCTGCTTGCGCGCTTCCACTGGGTGGTTTATCCGTTCGCCGCGTTGCTCCTGTACGCAGCGGCGCGCATGCTGTTTGGCGAGGAGAAGCAGCGGCAAATCGTCGAGTCGAGCTGCTCGCTTTGTACGAGCTGGCTGGCGCGCTTCATCCCGATAACGCCAGTCGCCGACGGCGAGCGTTTCCTGGTGCGCAAAGCAGGGCGCCTGTACGCGACCCCGCTTCTCGTCGCGCTGGTTGCGATCGAGACGACGGATGTGATCTTTGCCGTCGACTCGATTCCGGCCGTGTTCGCCGTCACGCGCGACCCCTTCCTGGTCTACACGTCGAACGTGTTCGCGCTCCTCGGACTGCGATCGCTCTATTTCCTGCTGCTCGGCGCAATACAGAAGCTGCGTTTTCTGCGCACGGCGCTGGGCGTCCTGCTCCTGTTCGTTGCAGCCAAGATGCTCCTGGTGGATGTGGTCGAGATTCCGTCCGGGCTTTCTCTTGCCGTCATCGCAGGCATCTTCACCGTGGCCATCGCCGCGTCGCGGTTCTTCCCGGCGCGGCCCGCCAGGCTCGAAGAGAAAGTCAGTTGCACGCATCTCGACCAGATCAGGGACGTGCGGCCGACCAGCCAGGGCTGCGAGGAGTGCATGAAACTCGGCGAGCGCTGGGTCCAATTGCGCATGTGCTTGTCGTGCGGCCACGTCGGCTGCTGCGACAGTTCCAGGCATAAGCATGCGACCGGGCATTTCCATGGGACCGGTCATCCGGTCATGCGTTCAATCGAGCCCGGTGAAGACTGGCGATGGTGTTACGTCGATCGCGTGATGCTGGACTAGCGCACGCGAAAAGCAATATCGATCTTCGGGTCAGCGCGGCATGCGGTGTTCGACGAAGCGGGCGCGGAACCAGTCGTCGAGCATCTGTCTTTCGTGGGCGTGGTGGTCTCCGGAAAAATAACTGTGCGCACGAGCGAGATAACTCATGTCCGCGACGAATTCCTCCGCGCTCGTGATTACGCCGTTGCTTTCCAGCGGGTGGCGCAGCTTGATGCCCAGCCAGGTCACGTCGTCCATCAGCCGAACGCCATTGAGTTGCGCGCGCCACGCGCGATTCTTCCGGCAAGGTCGATGTCGAGGATTTCGACGCTGAGTTTCTGGTCCGCGGCCAGAAAGCATTCGCCAAGCTCCTGCAGGTGCCTTTCGATGCCTTGCGGTATCGCGTCCTCGGCCTGGTGGTCGTCGCGCCGGAAGGCGGCGTCGCGATAATTACCGGGATCGACGAAAGCCACGGTGACGGCCGCATCGTCGGGTGAAGGCAACGCCAGGCCGAGAACGAACGACACTGACAGGATGGAAGCTCGCATGGGTCCGCAGTGATCCGATTGATGGTTCGGTGTGCAGGGAAATCCTACGCCGAGCGTATGGAAGTGCAAATTGCTTCCGGTGCCTGCAGGATATCGCTGTTCAGGTGGCCGGCGCCGACATCACGACGCGATTGCGGCCCGTCTGCTTGGCCGAGTAGAGCGCGTCGTCCGCCGCCTTGATCATGCGGTCGATGGACTCCGCCGGATCGGCGAGGTGGCAGCCGATGCTGACGGTAAGCCTTACCTTCGGAGTGTCCTGCGAAACCGGCGCTTTGGCGATTTCCTGCCTTAATTTTTCGGCTGTTGCGCCCAGCGTACCGACGTCGGCAATGTCCGGCACGATCACCAGGAACTCCTCGCCGCCCCAGCGCGCGCAGACGTCGTAAGAGCGCATCACATTGCGTATCGTGTTCGCAACGTGGACCAGCGCGCGATCGCCGAAGTCGTGGCCATGTTCGTCGTTGACCTTTTTGAAATGGTCCACGTCCAGGACGATCACGCCGAGCTTGCCCTTGCTGCGGGCCAGCCGGTTCCGCTCCATCTCGATGCGGTCGATGATGCCGCGCCGGTTGAGCAGCCCGGTCAGGAAATCGGCGTAGGCGATGCGCTCCAGTACTTCGGTGCGCTCGGTCACCTGCTGTTCGAGGTCGGCCGTGTGGGTTTGCACGCGCTGCGCCATTTCCTCGAGGGTGCGCCCCAGGCGGCCAAGCTCATCGCTGCCTTGCTGCGGCAATCTGACATGGTAGTTGCCGGCGGATATCTCCTTTGCCGCGGTATCGAGGATCGCCAGGCGCCGCAGCACCAGGCGGTCGAACGCGACGCCGACGATGAGCAGGGTCAACGCCAGTCCCACGATCCGGACCACGACCACGGCGGCGAAATAACCGCGGTTCTCCGCGGATTCCGGATGGGTCAGTGAGACCATGAACCATTTGATGTCGGGGAGATAGGCGATCCCGACGATGTGCCGCTTGCCCTGGATGGAAACCTGCAGCGTGCGCGTGTCCGCCTTGCCGCTGGCGAGGTCCTTGAGCGCGTCCTGGAACCTTGCCCTGTCGTCGGCGCCTTCGATCAGGTTGAACAGTGTGCTCTGCTGTTCGTTTCGTTGTTCCTTGGCGATAGAGGCGAAGTCGATGATCGACACGTCGTGATGCGCCTGGATCGCCCCGTTCCTGTCGAGCAGCACGTTGGTTACACCCGGTTGCGGCGTGCTGATCACGCTCTGGATGAAATCGGACAGGTCGACCCCGGTGCCGATGATGGCGAGCGGCTTGCCCTGGTCCTTGAGCACCGTGTTGATCCAGACCTTGGTCACCTGCAGGTGACGGTCGGTATCCACATTCAGGTCGTAGTCGGGAACCTGCCGCAGCGTGGCGTAGAACCAGCCGTCCTTCGCGATGGATTCGCTCAGCGTGTAGCGCGAACGGCCGGGATCGTACTCGCCCTTTTCGTCGTTGAAGTAATAGTTTCCGGAGCGGGCGATGGCGAAGAAATAACTCTTGCTGCGGAAAAAATGGCGGTAATCCTCGAGTTCGGCGATGGCCCGTGCCCTGGCCTGCGGATCGGATTCGTTCTTCACCCAGGCCTTCAACAGGGGCGAGCTGGCCATTTTCTGGGTCAGCGTGATCTCGCGCAGCAGCAGTTGCAGCACCCGGGATTTTTCGTAGAGCACGCTTTTCTCCGCGAACCAGCCGCCCAGCGTGCCGACGATGTCGCGGGTGAACCAGGCCATCACGAAGTAACTCCCCACCGAGCCGGCGAGGAAAATGACCACGAACAGGATCAGGAAACGCGAGCGCAGCGAGATGTCGCTCTTGACGTCCCTTAAGGTTTCGTTACCTTTTTTTTCTTCGGCGGGCATGTTCTTTTTGGATAGTGCGGGCACAGCTATTCTAGTACGGCGGCGAATGCCCGCACAGCCGGAACGTTCGCACGGGCCGGAGACGCGGCGACGCGATGGCTACGGCGCCTTGCGCGCGCGGTATTCGGAGAAGATCTTCAGCTCGAGGTGCCGGTCGACTTGCCCGAAACCCGAATCCTCGAGCGTGTGCATTACCTGTGACGGCGGCGCGCAGGCGGCGATGGTGTCCCAGTAATAACTCCACATCAGCGGCGTATCCGTTTTTTTCGAAGTCAGCCTGACCAGCGAGGGCACGACGCCACGCATATAGCCCTTGAGCAGCGCCGTGAGCATCCTGCTTTCGGGGCAGGTGATCTCGAGAACACACAGCCGCCCGCCCGGTTTCAGCACGCGCAAGAATTCGCGGAACGCCACCGCAAGATCCGAGATGTGGCGCAGCGCAAAGCCCATGCTGACGAAATCGAAACTGGCATCCGGGAACGGAATATTTTCCGCGCAACCTTCGACCAGATTTACGCCCGCCGGAAGTCGGGCGCTTCCCAGCATTCCGGGACTGGGATCGAGGCCGGTGACCAGCGCCGGGTTGCCGACGATCTCGGCCGCGCGCCGTGCCACGAGGCCCGTGCCGACCCCGACGTCGAGGATGCGCATCCCCCGCTGCAAGCCGGCCCGCACCAGGGCTTCGCGGCGGTACCGGGAGCCGGTGCCGAACCCGATCATGCTTTCCGTGCGATCGTAGTCGGCCGCCGCGTCGTTGAACATGCGCTGCACCCAGTTGCGGCGTTGCACTTCGTCGTCGTAATAGGCCGTGAGGGGCGGGTGCGGTGCGTGGACGACGTCTACGGCGTAACTTCTTGGTTCGGCCATCGAAAGCTCCGGTCCGCGTTTGGATGCCGGCAGCTTGCCTGACTATGCTGCGTCAGTCGACTTTTTGTTTGTGCTGTTGCCAATGAAGGACGGCCCGTGCGGGCCGTCGCAAGACTTGCGGATGCCGGTTTCGGATCAGCTTGCCAACTGACCCATGGTGCCATGAGGCGAGTGCGTTTCGACGGGCTTCGGTATGGCCGTCGCGTATTTGGCGCAGCCGAACATCACACCCGCGACACCCAGATAGGCCAGTGCGACCACGGGCGATTGCGCGAAGCCGATCGCCTCGCCGTGCATGAAGCCGAAGAACGTGAAGCCCGCGCCGATGGTCGCGAAAATCCCGGCCTTGGTAAATTCGCGATCGATCACGAACACCGCGATCGACGTCAGCACCAGCCCGCCGAGTATGGCGCCGCCGCCGATGACCGCGAGGCCGTGGTAAAGGACGCCGACCTGGCCGAGTTTGTCGAGGCCAACGGCCGCGACATTGGTGCCGGCCGCGCCCAATGCGCCATCGATCTGCAGTTTGCCCCAGGCTGCCACGTGAGGCACCAACCCGAGAATGATGGCCGGTGCGTGGCTGCGCGGCGTTTCCTGGAAAGCCTGCGAGCCGATCAACATGCCGATATAGAGCAGGATCGGCGCGATGGCGACGACCGGAATCAGCGCCATCATGACCGAGATGATGCCGAACCAGGCCAGCAGGATCACCATGATGCCGGTCGCGGCGGAGTAACCGATGCGGCCGCCGATCGCTTTCCAGCCGGGATGGCCGATGTAGACGGCGAGGATGAAGGGATTGCCCATCAGGCAGCCGATCAGGCTGATTATGCCATCGGCGGTCAGCACGCGCGTTGTCGGGAAGCTGTCACCTGCAGCGGAAGCGCTCTCGACGTTGTCGATCGCTTCGACCAGGTCATAGATGCCGAACGGAATGGCCGTCACCAGGATGATGCCGAGGAATTCGAAGCCGGCGAACACATGGCTGAATGCCGGCATCGGAATGGAGAAACCGAAATTCGAAACCGAGCCGGCGAGCTTGTCGAGGCTCATGCCGCCATAGTTCAGCCCGAACGCGGTGGAACCCCAGGCGATCAGCGTGCCGACGGCGATTGCAACGAGGCCAGCGGGAATGCCCTTGAAGTAGCGCACGCCACCCAGCCAGCTGACCATGATGATGGCGAAACAGATGATGCCGATCAGCGGCGTCATGAACATTTCCAGCGCCGGGCGCATCGAGATGAACGCGATGGAAACGCCGGCCAGCGTGCCGAGCAGGGCCGCGCGCGGCGTGACTTTGCGTATCCAGGGCGCGACGAAGCCGCCGGCCATCAACACGAAGCTCTGGATGAACACCCAGGTAAGGCCTGCTTCCCAGCCCTTGATCGGATCGCCGGTCTTCAGTGCGATCGGCAGCATGATGACGAACACCACGACGAACATGTGCGGCACGCTGGTGCCGGAGGGCAGTGCCGTGACGTCGTTGCGGCCGGTTTTCTTCGCCAGTTGGTAGGCGAGCCAGGCGTAGTACATGGTGCTCATGAACAGCATCAGGCCGCAGGCCGGAAGAATGCGCCCGAAGACGATGTCGTCCGGCATCTTCAGCACGAAGCGAAGCAGGCCGGTGAGCACCAGCAGATTGAGCAGGATGTTGGTTCCGAATCCGAATAAAGCGTTCCAGTCCCCCGGCACCCAGATGCTTGGCTTGCTTGTGGTCATGATCGGCTCCCTTGCGTGATCGAATCACTAGCTGTGCTGCCTGCGTTTCGACATGACAGCGCAATAAGCGGACCAACGCCCGGCGGGAGCCGCGGGATTGCGTGGATTGCTTTTAATTCAGGATATTGAAGGCGAGGGGCGGCGCGGGACACGGCCCGTCCCGGCACCGGAACAGTGAGCGGGCTGCCCGAAGCTAGTGCACGCCGGGCATGGCTTGCGCTCCGTCCGGCTGCGTCGAATCGAGATCTAGCTTTTGCGAGCGCGGGCGACCAGGGCGGGCATGGGCAGTTCGATTTTCCCGTCGGGACGCGCATACGCGCCGGTTTCGCGTTCCGCCTCCGCGCGGATTCTGGCCAGATTCCCGGGTGTCTGCGCGCGCAAAAGCGCGGCGGTGCGGACCGTGCTCGCGCTGATGCCGTCGAAGAAAGCCGCGGCCGAGGGAAAGCGCCACACCTGCGGGTTCTCCGTGATGGTCACGTCCGTGAAGCCGGCGGAAGCGATGGCACTGCTGCATTCCGAGACATTGCTGAAACGGAAGAATGGCGGTCCCGGCGGCAGCTTTGCATCGCTGCTGCCGTGTTTCTCGACCGCGCGCATGATGATGCCGAAGCCGGCTGCCTTGTCGGGGCCGGTCCACACAGAGAGGCCGAAGCGCCCGCCGCTGCGCAAAACGCGAAACGCTTCGCGCAGGGCGCGATCGGGATCGGGAAAATGCAGGATGCCGAAACC
>WNFL01191436.1_pt2 | contig 33368 bp, 37 predicted proteins | sample 5400361 | NCBI WGS metagenome assembly WNFL01 (sample SAMN13153351, study PRJNA577476) | soil metagenome | isolation source: 40 cm soil on Douglas fir-dominated hillslope | place: USA:California | collected 2013-09-17
GCGCCGATCATGATCAGCTCGCCGTGCGCCATGTTGATGACGCCCATCAGGCCGTAGGTGATGGCGAGCCCGAGCGCCGCGAGCAGCAGGATCGACCCCAGGCTGAGGCTCGTGAACACCATGCCGAGACGCTCGCCCCAGGCGAGCGAGCGCTCGATCTCGCGCAGGCTTTTCTGCGCCTCGGCGCGCAGATCCTCGTCCTTCTCGGTCTGGAGGAAGCTCAGCAGCAGGGTCTTGGTGCCGGGGCTGCTCGACGCCGCGAGCTGCTTCACCGCGGCGAGGCGCGCGGCGCGATCCTCCGACTTGAGCTCGAGCGCGGCCGCCACCTGCCCGAGCATCGCCTTGATGTCCGGGTTGGGTTCCTTGTCGAGCGCTTTCTTCACCAGGGGCAGCATGGCCGGCTCGGCGCCCCCCAGGAGTTGTTTCACGGCGGAAAATCTGACCTCAACTTTCGGCGAAATGAGGCTCAGCGCGGCGAGCGCGCCGTTGAGCTCGCGGCGCAGGCGGTTGTTGACGGTGATGTCCTCCTTGTCGTCGGGGACCTTGGCGAGCTTCTCGCCCGTCAGCGCGTCGCTCGCGCTCTCGCCCTTGACGATGAGCACCCGCTTGCCGGAAGTCTGGAGCTCGCCGTCGGCAAGCGCCTGAAGGATGGCCGCGGATTTCTCGTCGCCGGCGGCGACCAGCGCGGCGATGGCCTCGACCTTCTCGTCGCTCTCGCCGAAGGCGAGCTTCTCGATGTTCTTTCCCTGCTGCGAAAATCCCCGCTGGGAAAAAGCATTGAGCGAAAAAAAGCAGAGCGCGATGGTTATCAGTATTCGCATGTGAAAAGGGCCGCCGAAGCGGCCCCTTCCTTTATTGTCGCAAAGAATCCTACTTCGTGATGATCGTCTTGCCGTCGGGCTCGTCCTTCTTCTTGTCGTTGCCCGCGATGAACGGGCTCCACGGCTCGGCTTTCACCGGGCCCTTGGTCTTCCAGACGACGTTGAACTGGCCATTGGCCTGCACTTCGCCGATGAACACCGCCTTGTGCAGGTGGTGGTTCTTCTCGTCCATCTTCGAGGTGATGCCCGAGGGCGCGGTGAAGGTCTGGCCCGCCATCGCCGCGATCACCTTGTCGGTGTCGAAGCTCTTCGCCTTCTCGACCGCCTGCTTCCACATGTGGATGCCGATATAGGTGGCTTCCATCGGGTCGTTGGTGAGCGGCTTGTCGGCGCCCGCGAGCTTCTTCGCCTTGGCGTACGAGGCCCACTGCTTCTTGAAGCCCTCGTTGGCCGGCGCCTTGATCGACATGAAATAGTTCCACGCCGCGAGGTGGCCGACCAGGGGCTTGGTGTCGACGCCGCGCAGCTCCTCCTCACCGACCGAGAACGCCACCACCGGCACGTCCGTCGCCTTCAGGCCCTGGTTGCCCAGCTCCTTGTAGAACGGCACGTTCGAGTCGCCGTTGATCGTCGAGACCACCGCCGTCTTGCCGCCGGCCGAGAACTTCTTGATGTCGGCCGAGAACTTCTTGATGTCCGCGACGATGGTCTGATAGTCGCTGTGGCCGAAGGGCGTGTACTTCTCGTCGATGTCTTTGTCGTCGACGCCTTTGGACTTCAGGAAGGCGCGCAGGATCTTGTTGGTGGTGCGCGGATACACGTAGTCCGTGCCGAGCAGCACCCAGCGCTTCGCGCCGCCGCCTTCGCTGGACATCAGGTACTCGACCGCCGGGATCGCCTGCTGGTTGGGCGCGGCGCCCGTATAGAACACGTTCTTCGAGAGCTCCTCGCCTTCGTATTGCACCGGATAGAACAGCAGGCCGTTCAGCTCCTCGAACACCGGCAGCACCGACTTGCGCGACACCGAGGTCCAGCAGCCGAATACCGCCGCCACCTTGTCCTGGGTCAGGAGCTGGCGCGCCTTCTCCGCGAACAGCGGCCAGTTGGACGCCGGATCGACGACCACCGGCTCGATCTTGTAGCCCATCACGCCGCCCTTGGCGTTGATCTCCTCGAACGCCATCAACGCGGTGTCCTTGAGGACCGTCTCCGAGATCGCCATCGTCCCGGACAGCGAATGCAGCACGCCGACCTTCACCGTCTTTTGCTGCGCCCACGCCTGCGGCGCGGCACCGATCGTTGCCAGCGTCGCCGCCAGCGCGATCGCCTTGAATATCGAACGACGTTTCATTGGTTTCTCCCGTTGGAATATGGCTACGGGACCAATTACGCAACGACTATGCCATCCGCCGCAGCGAACTTAAGCGCCTGTTCTATTTGGCTTTGTGAAAACGTCCGGCACCACCGCCGCACTCATGTGGTGCGCTGGCCCCGTATTAGGGCGAGCACCTCAGGCGTGCTTTCATCGGTGCGTCGCGAGGCTCTCCTGCTCTCGATTTGTGCGGCGCAACGAGATCCGCCGGCGCGCACGCCGGCGACTCTCATAGGAAGACGTCTCTCGTCGGACAAATGGCATAGGCCGTGCTCTGTCAGTGTTGGTGCGCCGCTCGAAGTGTGCGGCGCGCTCTTTTCCACCAATAACCAACACCCAAGGGAGCGAAAGATGCACTCGCAAAGAGCAGCAGGGAGAAGTATCCGAACGCGCGCGCTGCTGGGCGCGCTGTCTCTAGTCCTGATGTGGACACAGGCGAGCGCCGTGCACGCCGGAGCGGAGATCAAGATTGGCGACGATGCCGTGTTCAACGCCGGCCTCGGCCTGCGCCTGAGCTACACGCGGGCCGACAACGCGGCGCCTGACGGCACCTCCAAGTCGAACGACTTCAACGTCGAGAACGCGCGCCTGTATCTGGGCGGCAGCTACAGCAAGATCATCAAGGCGACGTTCAATACGGAACGCACTTCGGGAAGCGCGGCGAGCGGCGGCGATCGGGTGCGCGTGCTGGACGCGATCGCGCAATTCGAGTTCATGCCCGAGTTCAATTTCTGGATCGGCCGCATGCTGCCGCCGAGCGACCGCGCGAACCTCTACGGGCCGTTCTATGCGCTGCCGTGGTCGTATCCCGGCGTTGCCTCGAACTATCCGAATCTCGCGGTGGGCCGTGACAACGGGGCGATGGTGTGGGGCAAGCCGTTCGCCGGAAAGGTCGTGTACTCCGTCGGCGTCTTCGAGGGCCATAACAAGGCCGCGGGCCTGTCCGCCGAGAAGGACAAGCCGCTGTACGCGGGGCGGATCGCGTACAACTTCTGGGACGCGGAGCCCGCGCCGGCGTACTACACGGGCGGCTGGTACGGCGGCAGCGCCGACATCCTCACGGTCGGGGTGTCGGGCAACACGCAAGCGGATGGAGTCGGCACGGCGGCTGCGCCGGGCAGCCTCAAAGTCTGGAGCGCCGACCTTCTACTCGAGAAGAAACTGGCGGCGGGCGTGCCGACCTTCGAGGCCGCTTACTACAAGTACAAGCTCGGCGCGGTGGACTGCGGCTCGGGCGAGCCCGGCGCACCGGTCTGCCCGACGGGCGACAACATCGGCGGCCAGGTCGACGGCAAGGCCTATCTGCTCGGCGCAGCGTTCCTCTTTCCCCAGCCGGTCGGCCCCGGACAGTTTCAGCCGTTCGTGCGCCTCCAGAGATTCCAGCGCTCGGTAAGCAGCACCACGAGCAAGGCCAGCGACGTCGGCATCAACTACCTCATCAAGGGGCCGAACGCGAAGCTTTCGCTGATGTACACGAAATTCCACGACGACCGGGCCGTGGCGCCGTTCGACAGCACCGCGCAGATCACGCTGGGCGCGCAGATCCAGTTCTAGAGCAACCCGCGGGCGGCGGTATGCTTGGGGCTGGACCCATGCATACCCCCCTGAAAGCCTTGCTGCTGATCGCTTTGGGAGCGGCGCAGGCAGCCGCCGCCTGCGATTACCCGGACGAAGGAAACATGCCGCTGCGGCGCGCGCTTACCCGTGTGCAGATGCTGCCGGAGACGGAGACCTGGAAGCGCGAGCGCCTCGAAGCCGGCGGCGCCGTTCAGTTTCGCCTGCTCCTCGAAGAGACCGTGGTGCGCAATAAGCGCTGTCACTGGACCGTTGAAGCCCTCGCCGACGGCGCCGTGTGGCGCCGCTTCTACGTCAGCCCCGACGGGAAGCGCGTACTGCGAGAAAAAACAGAACCGCGGACGCAAGCCACGCCGCCTCGGGGATCCACGGCAGCAGCGCCTTGAGCTGCGGCAGCACGACAAGGTCGCTCGCGTAAGCCGCGATTCGCACGAAGGCGGCGAGCGCCAGCACGGCGAACAGCGTGCCGAGCATCCTGCCCTCGCGGCCGGTGCGGCCGAAGCCGATCGCCGCGGTGTACATGGCAACGCTCGCTGCGCCCCAGAAGCCGCCCGCAATGAACTGCGCGAAGGCAAGCGCCTGAAGATCCCGCGCCAGCACGCTGCCGAGGATCGCCGCCGCGCCCAGCGCCGCCGCGCCGGCGAGCGTCTGCAACGGCCCGAGCCGCTTCACCAGGCCCGAGGCGGGAAACATCACGATGTTGAAGCCGATCCAGAATACCGGCATGAGGTAAGGCAGGCGCTCCGGCGCCGCGAAGGCAAGATAGCGCGGCGCGGAATTCAGCGCGAAGTGCACCTGGAAGCCCGCCGCCATCAGCAGCAGCGCGACGAAGAACAGCAAGATGCTCCCCGCGTTCTGCTCTTTCTTTATTTCAGAAAGATTTCTGGTTGAAGGGCTTCCCGTGGAAACCCGGCGCTCGGCATAGACCAGCCCTGCGACGGTCGCGAGCAGCGTGAGCGTCGAGACGGCGAAAGGCAGGCGCGGGTCCACGCCCTTCAACGCGATCCCGAGGTAGGGCGACAGGGCCGCCGCGACGGCGCTGCCGGTGAGAACGAGCGTGGAAAGCAGCGGCACGCTCGGCGCGGCCGCGTGCTGCGCGAGCAGCGCCCAGGGCGGCGAGCGCAACGCCGACGAGGTCACCGACCAGACCAGGATCGCGACGAGGAGGACGGGCGCGTTTCCCGCGGAATACGGCAGCGCCAGGAAAGCAACGCCGGACAGCACCGTGAACCCCAGGATCCACCCGCCGAAGCGTGCGAGCCCGCGGCGCAGGCGATCGATCCAGAAGCCGGTGGCGACGTCCGTGACCGCGAAGATCACCTGGTCCGCGACCAGGATCCACGGCACCCATTGCGCGCCGATGCCCGCTTGCGCGGCGAGCCGGGGCAAATAGATCACATACAAGGTCCAGGTCGTCGCGAAGAAGAACTGGACGATCCCGAGATAGACCGCGAGCGTGCCATTTTTGTTTTGGGCCGGCATCGATGTCCTCTTATATTAATCGGATGCTCGAATGGCTCGCTGCGATCGATTCCCGGCTGCTGCTCTTCGGCGCGCTCGCGCTCGGCGCGCTGCTCGCGTTGCTGCCGCTCTACGCCTCGATCGACCGGCTGTCGCGCCTGCGGCTGGAGAGCGGCATCCTGTATCTGCTCCTCGGGCTGCTGCTGGCGCTGCTCGGCCTGGCGGCCGGAGTCGCCGGCGCTTCGCTGCATACTTACCGCAAGCTGACACGCGAGCAGGCGGCCGCCAGCGTCTCGATTCACCGGCTCGGCGAGCGCCAGTTCAGGCTCACCCTGTCCGAACCGGGCGCCGCGCCGCGCGATTTCCAGGTCCTGGGCGACGTATGGCAGATCGACACCCGCGTCATACGCTGGCGCGGCCTCCCCGCGCTCGCGGACTTCGATACCGTGTACCGGCTCGAGCGGCTGTCGGGTCGGGACGGCGGGGTGGGTCGGGACGGGGCCTCGCGCTCCGCCCAGAGTCTCGCCGAATGGGAGCCGGTTGATCTCTGGGCGCTCCTGCGCCGCTATCCCTTCCTGCCGTTCGTCGACGCATCCCGGGGAAGCGCCGGCCCGGTGCCGCTGGCCGAGGGCGCGCGATACACCATCAGCGTCACGGCTTCGGGTCCGCTGGTGCGGCAAAACGCCGTCGCGCCCCGGGAAGAGGGCGAGCGCCGCTAAGCCTCGCTCGCGGCTGGTAGAATTGCCCTCTTGAATGAAGTTTCTTTTCGATCTCCTTCCAGTCGGGTCGTTCCTCGTTGCCCTCCTCATCTGGGACATCTTCGTAGCCACGGCCGTCGCCATCGCGGTGACCGTGGGCCAGATCTCATGGCTCGCCCTCAACAGAAAGAAGATCCACGGCACGCTCTGGATCAGCGCCGCCTGCGTGCTGGTGTTCGGCAGCCTGACGCTGATCCTGCAGGACAAGACCTTCATCCAGTGGAAGCCGACCGTGGTGTACTGGCTGTTCGGAGCGGTGCTCGCGATCGCGCCGCTGCTCGGCAAGAACCTGATCAAGACCATGATGTCGGAGCAGCTGCAGCTCCCCGAGAAGACCTGGCGCCGCGTGAACTGGAGCTGGGTCGCGTTCTTCGGCTTCATGGGCGCCGCCAACCTGTACGTGGCGTACAACTTCTCCGAGAAGGTATGGGGATTCTTCAAGGCCTTCGGCGGAATCGGCCTGATGATCGTGTTCGCGGTCGTCCAGTCGTTCTTCCTGGCGAAGCACATGGACGAGAAGCAATAGCCGGCATGAACGTCGCCGCCAGGATTCGCGAGCAGCTCGCGGCCCTCGAGCCGGTCAGCCTGGATCTGGTCGACGAGAGCGCCCGGCACGCGGGCCACGCCGGCGCCGCGCCCGGCGGGCAGACGCACTGGCGCCTGTCGATCGTCTCGCCGCGCTTCGAGGGCCAGCCGACGGTGGCGCGCCACCGGATGGTCTACGAGGCGCTCGGCGGCCTGATGCAGCATCCCATTCACGCGCTCGCCATCTCGGCGCGCAGTCCCGAAGAACTGAAAGGAAAACAATGAATCGTCCCATGCTCGCGGCCGCGGCGCTGATCGCCTCCGCACTTCTCGTATCGCTCGGCGCGCAGGCGCAGGATGCCGCCAAGGCTCCGCCCAAGGACGCCGCGAAAGGCGCCGGCAAGGGCGCCGCGAAGGGCTCGGCCAGGGGCGGCGACGCCATCGCGCGCGTGAATGGCGTGCCGATACCCAAGTCCCGGGCGGACGCCATGCTCCTGCAGCAGCAGGCGCGCGGCACCCCGGACAACGAGCAGACCCGCGCGATGGTCCGCGACGAGCTCGTCAACCGCGAGATCGTCGCGCAGGAAGCGGCGAAAGCGGGTTTCGCGAAGAACGCCGAAGTGCAGGCGCAGCTCGACTCCGCGCGCCAGGAAATCCTGGTCGGCGCCTACGTCCGCGACTGGCTGCGCAAGCACCCGATCAGCGACGCCGAGATCCAGCAGGAGTACGACCGCGCCAAGGGCCAGACCGGCGACCAGGAGTACAAGGCGCGCCACATCCTGGTCGAGACCGAGGACCAGGCGAAAGCCATGATCGCGGATCTCAAGAAGGGCGCGAAATTCGAGGAGCTCGCCACCAAGAATTCCAAGGACAGCGGCACGAAGGAGCGCGGCGGCGATCTCGACTGGAACGTGCCGGGGGTCTTCGACAAGCAGTTCTCCGATGCGATGGTGAAGCTCGAGAAGGGCAAGTACACCGACACGCCGGTGCGCACCCGCTTCGGCTTCCACGTGATCCAGCTCGACGACGTGCGCGCGGTGAAGTTTCCGGCGCTCGCCGAGGTGAAGCCGAGAATCCAGCAGCAGCTGGTCCAGGGCAAGATCGAGGAGCTGGTGCGGGGGCTCAGGGCGAAAGCGAAGGTCGAGTAGACAAGGGAGCAACCGCGTTTCGAATCGCAGGAGTCTTCATGGCGAGGTACGGCAGGAAAGCGCAGAAGAAGGTGAAGCGGGCAATGCACGAGCGCAAGCGCGGCACGCTGAGAAGCGGCCGCTCGGGCAGGAAGGTGAAGAGCCGCAAGCAGGCGATCGCGATCGGTCTTTCGGAAGCGCGCCGCGCGGGCGCCAAGGTCCCGCGCAAGAGAAAGAGAAAATAAGCCAGTAAGGTAAGGCTATGCTTGCGCGACCAACCCGTCATCGATGCCGTGCTTGGGAGATGCAACATGGTGCGTAATCTTGTTTTTGCTTTTCTTTTGATAAATTCTTTGAGCTTGCAAGCTCAAAACCTGCAGAAAGCGACCTTCGCCGCAGGCTGCTTCTGGTGCACCGAGGAGGCGTTCGAAAAAGTGCCCGGCGTGACAGCCGCGGTCTCGGGCTACATCGGCGGCAAGACGAAAAATCCGAGCTACGAGCAGGTCTCGTCGGGAATGACGGGCCATGCCGAAGCCGTCCAGGTCACCTACGATCCCGGCAAGGTCAGCTACGAGCAGCTGCTCGACGTGTTCTGGCTGAACCACGATCCGACGGTGACCGACCGGCAGTTCTGCGACAGCGGCTCGCAGTACCGGCCGGCCATCTTCGTCTACAACGAGGAGCAGAAGAAGCTCGCCGAGGCGTCGAAGGCGAAGTGGGAGAAGAACAAGCCGTTCAAGCAGCCGATCCTGACTCCCATCGTGCAGGCGGGCGAGTTCTGGCCCGCCGAGGACTATCACCAGGACTATTACAAGAAGAATCCGGTGAGGTACAAGTTCTACGTCACGGGCTGCGGCCGCTACGACCGGCTCGACCAGCTCTGGGGCGCGCTGCGTAAGAAGTAGCGCGCCGTCAGTAGCGCCCGGTCGCCCAGGTATTCCTTGTCGTGGGTATGAGCCGCCTATTGCTTGTCGCGCGTATGGCCGTGGCCTTCGTGCGGCACTTTTGAGGGCTGGTCGAGCGCCGGATCTTCTTCCTTCGCGTGCTTCTTGCCGATGCGCTCCGCCTTCTGCATCGCGTGCGCTTCTTCCTCGGATTTCGGCGCCGCGTCGCGCGCCGCCTGCTCTACCTTGCCGGAGTCGACGAATTTCTTCGTCCGCTCGTTGTATTCCTTGCTGCCCGAGTAGCTGCCCTCGCCTTCCACGTTGTCCTTGTCTTTGCGGTCCATGCGCTTCTCCTGAAAACGGTCAGGGGAAGGCGAGCAAGGCGCGTGCCCGGAACCTGCCGGCTGGAATTCCCGGCCCTAAAACTTACGAATGCGCTCGATTTCGCTGACCCGGCCGCCGACCAGCGTGATGATGGTGGTGAACGGATCGGCCGAGGTAGGCAGGTACGTAAAGGTCCTCATGGCGAGCGCAGTGCGAGCCGCGCCGCGCTGGCCGCGGCCGGTCTGCACCGTGGCGGGCGCCGAGATCGCGAGGCCTTCGTCGACCAGGAGATCCGGGTCGCCGGCGATGCCGAGCACTTCTCCAGCGCTCATGCCGCGCTGGATCGAGATGTAGCGCCTGAAGTCGAGGCCGCGAGGCGGCTTCGGCGCGGCCGCAACGCGCTCCGCGGCGAGCCGCGCTTCCGTCTCCTCGCGGCGCGCGAGCCGCTGCTCCAGGCGCTCGCCCTGGCAGCGCACCGTGTAGCACTCGGCGCTTTCGGGGGCCGGCGCGCCCGGCTTCGCGTCGATATCCACTGTGGCGGCCTTGGTGCCCGCCGGCGGTGCCGCATTGGAATAGTGGACCGTGCCCTTCTCGTCGACCCAGCGGTACACCTCCGCGTGTGTGATGGACGACGCAGCGCACGACGCGGCGACGAGCAGGACGAAGGCGGCGAGGCGCATGCGGAAATCCTACTCCAGCTCCTCGATCCAGGCCATCTGAATGGCTTCGAGGATCTTCTCGCCGCAGCGGCCCGGCTCGTCGGCGAAGCCGTCGAGCTCCATCACCCATTTGTGGAGGTCGGTGAAGCGAACCTTCGCCGGGTCCTGGTCGGGAAATTTTTCGGAGAGGGCGATCGCGATATCGAGCGTATCGGTCCATTTCATTTCTTGTTCCCCCCGCCCTCGCGCTCGTAGTTGATGGTGTACTTCGGGATCTCGATGACCAGATCCGCGTCGGTGATGCGCGCCTGGCACGAAAGGCGCGAGGTGGCCTCGAGGCCCCAGGCCTTGTCGAGCATGTCCTCCTCCTTCTCCTCCGCGGGCTCGAGCTCGTCGAAGCCTTCGCGCAGGATCACGTGGCAGGTGGTGCACGCGCAGGACTTCTCGCAGGCGTGCTCGATGTCGATATGGTTCTCGAGCAGCGTGTCGCAGAGGGAGACGCCGGGCTTCGCCTCGATCTCGGCGCCCTGTGGGCACAGAGTGGGATGCGGCAGAACTTTCAGCTTGGGCATTTAGATCTCAAAGGCGGGCATCACAGGCTGCCGATCTTGCGGCCGGCGAGCGCGCGGCGGATGCCGGCGTCCATGCGCCGGCCGGCGAAATCGCCGGTGACGCGGTTGAGCTCTTCCGACGCCTGCTTGATCGCGCGATGATCGCGCCCCTCGAGGAGCTTCCTCAGGGCCTCGATTTTTTCCCGGATCCGCTGCGGCTCCTCCGAGCTCAGAAGCGAAGCGTCCGCTTCCATTGCGGACACGGTCGCCTCGATGAGGCGCTGCCCCTCGACGCGGTTCTCCGCCAGCGCGCGCGCATGCACGTCCTCCTTCGCGTGCTCGAAGGAATCGCGCAGCATGCGCTCGATGTCCGCGTCCGCCAGGCCGTAGGACGGCTTGACGGTGACGGAAGCTTCCTTGCCGGAGGTTTTTTCCCTCGCGAAGACGGAGAGCAGGCCGTCGGCATCGACCTGGAACGTGACGAGGACGCGGCCCGCGCCCGCCGCCATCGGCGGAAGTCCCTTGAGCTCGAAGCGCGCCAGCGAGCGGCAGTCGGAGACGAGCTCGCGCTCGCCCTGCACGACATGGAAGCTCATTGCGCTCTGGCCGTCCTTGAAGGTGGTGAACTCCTGGCCGCGCGCCGCGGGGATCGTGGTGTTGCGCGGCAGGATTTTCTCCACCAGGCCGCCCATGGTCTCGATGCCCAGCGACAGCGGAATCACGTCGAGGAGCAGCCAGTCGTCGCCCTGCGTCTTGTTGCCCGCGAGCACGTTCGCCTGCATGGCGGCGCCGAGGGCCACGACCTTGTCCGGGTCGAGATTGTTCAGCGGATCGCGCTTGAAAAACTCGCCCACCGCGCGCTGGACCTGCGGCATGCGCGTCGCGCCTCCGACCATCACGACGCCCTTCACCTCCTCCGGGCGCAGGCCGGCATCGCGCAGGGCCTTGCGGGTCGGGCCGAGCGTCTTCTGCACCAGGTTGTGCGTCATGCCGCAGAACGCCTCGGTGTCGAGCGTCACGTCGACCACGTCGCCGGTGGAGAGCTTGGCGGTGATCCGCGTCTCCGAATGGAAGGACAGATACTCCTTCGCCTCGCGCGCCTTCACCAGAAGCAGCCGCATGTCGCGCGGCGCGAGCGGCGCCAGCTTCGCCTGCTCGACGATCCAGCAGAACACACGCTGGTCGAAGTCGTCGCCGCCGAGCATTGAATCGCCGCTTGTCGCTACGACTTCGAAGACTCCTTTTGATAATTTCAAAATGGAGAGATCGAACGTACCGCCGCCCAGGTCGTACACCGCGTAAATGCCCTCCGCGGCGTTGTCGAGCCCGTAGGCAATCGCGGCGGCCGTCGGCTCATTCAGCAGTCTGAGGACATTGAGGCCGGCAAGTCTGCCGGCGTCTTTCGTCGCCTGGCGCTGCGCGTCGTCGAAGTACGCGGGGACCGTTATGACGGCGCCACTCAGATTTCCTTGCAGGGACTGCTCCGCGCGCTCGCGCAGGACCTTCAGGATTTCAGCGGAAACTTCGACCGGGCTCTTGACGCCCGCCGCGGTCCGGATCTGCAGCATCCCGGGCGCGTCGACGAAATCGTAGGGCGTGCTCTCGATATGCGCCACGTCCTTCACGCCGCGCCCCATATAGCGCTTCACGGAGACGACGGTGTTCCTGGGATCGTCGGCCTGGCGCGCCTGCGCCGGATAGCCGACGTCGACGCGGCCGTCGGGGAAGTAGCGCACGATGGACGGAAGCAGCGGCCGCCCATAGGCGTCCGGCAGCACGGCCGCCGTGCCGCTGCGCACGGTGGCGACGAGCGAGTTGGTGGTGCCCAGATCGATGCCGATCGCGAGCTTCTGCTCGTGCGGCGCAGGCGACTGACCCGGCTCGGAGATTTGGAGCAGGGCCATCTACCGAAGCGCCTCGTGTTCGATGGCCGCGTAGGCGGCGTCGATCTCGTCGTCGATTTTCTGCAGGAACATGAGCTTGCGGACGAGATCGGTCGCCCCGGCGTAATCTTTTCTTGCGTCGATGCTCTCGCCTATCTGCGCTTCGAGGAGCTTTCTTTTCCCCATCAGATTACTTCGAAGAGAATCCAGAAACCCGGGATCCTTCTTCTGAATCGCCTCTTCGAGCTGCTCGCGGGTCTCGAGCTGCTGCAGCAGGAAGTCGGTCGGCATCTGGGTGTTCGTCTCGAAGCCGACGTCGACGCCGTGCAGCTCCAGGAGGTGCTTCGCGCGCTGCACCGGATCCTTGAGCGTGCTGTAGGCCTCGTTCACGCGCGTCGTCCATTGCATCGACGCCCGCCGCTCGGCGTCGGCCGCCTGCGCGTAGCGGTCGGGATGGACCAGGGTCTGCAGCTCCTTGTAGGAATTCTCGAGACGTCCGATATCCAGCGAATACGCCGGGGCCAGGTCGAACAGCTCGAAATGGTTGCGCGTCATGTGCTGCGGTGTGCGATGCGGCCGATGCCGCCGGCCGTTGACTGCGGGCTAGACGTTGAAGCTCTCTCCGCAGCCGCACTCGTCCTTGACGTTGGGATTCCGGAACTTGAACCCCTCGTTGAGGCCTTCGCGGGTGTAGTCGAGCTCGGTGCCTTCCAGGTACGGCAGGCTCTTCGGGTCGATCAGCAGCTTGACGCCATGACTCTCGAACTGCACGTCGTCCGGGTTGGTCGTGTCTGCGAACTCGAGCTTGTACGCCATCCCGGAGCAGCCGGAAGTGCGCACTCCGAGCCGTAATCCCACGCCCTTGCCGCGCTTGGAAAGGAACGACTGGACGTGATTCGCCGCTTTCTCGGTAAGCGTAACGGCCATCAGGCGACCTTCTTTTCCCCGGTGGCGGTTGCGGCCTCGCCATGCTTCTTGCGGTAGTCCTCGACCGCCGCCTTGATCGCATCCTCGGCGAGGATCGAGCAGTGGATCTTCACCGGCGGCAGCGACAGCTCCTGCGCGATCTGCGTGTTCTTGATGGTCGTCGCCTCGTCGAGCGTCTTGCCCTTGACCCATTCGGTCACCAGCGAGCTCGAGGCGATCGCCGAGCCGCAGCCGTAGGTCTTGAAGCGCGCGTCCTCGATGCGCCCGTCGGCACCCACGCGGATCTGCAGCTTCATCACGTCGCCGCAGGCGGGCGCGCCGACCATGCCGGTGCCGACTGAATCGTCGCCCTTGTCGAACGAGCCCACGTTTCTCGGGTTTTCGTAGTGGTCTAGAACCTTGTCGCTATATGCCATATCAGCTCCTGAATCTCTTCAAAAATTTCTTTTTCGAAACCCTGTCAATGTGCCGCCCACTGCACGGAATTCAAATCCACGCCGTCCTTGTACATTTCCCAGAGGGGCGAAAGCTCCCTTAGCTTCAATACTTTTTTCCTCAGCAGATCGGCGGCGAAATCCACGTCCTGCTCGGTGGTGAAGCGGCCGAGGGTGAGGCGAACCGAGCTGTGCGCCAGCTCATCGGAACGGCCGAGCGCCCGCAGCACGTACGACGGCTCGAGCGACGCCGAGGTGCAGGCCGAGCCCGACGACACCGCGATGTCCTTCACCGCCATGATCAGCGACTCGCCTTCGACGAAGTTGAAGCTGACATTGAGGTTGTGCGGGATGCGGCGCTCCAGGTCGCCGTTCACGTACACCTCCTCCATGTCCTTGATCCTGTCCCACAGCCGGTCGCGCAGCGCGCCGATGCGGCGGTTCTCCTCCGCCATCTCGAGCTTCGCCAGGCGCGCCGCCTCGCCGAAGCCGGCGATCTGGTGCGTGGCGAGCGTTCCCGAGCGGAAACCCCGTTCGTGGCCGCCGCCGTGGATCTGCGCCTCGATGCGCACCCGCGGCTTGCGGCGCACGTACAGCGCGCCGATGCCCTTGGGTCCGTAGATCTTGTGCGCGGTGATCGTCAGCAGATCGGCCTTGAACTTCTGCATGTCGATCTCGACGCGGCCCGCGCCCTGCACGGCGTCGCAGTGGAAGATGATGCCCTTCGCCTTGCAGATCTCCGCGATTTCCCACACCGGCTGGATCACGCCGATCTCGTTGTTCACCATCATGATCGAGGCGAGGATGGTGTCCGGCCGGATCGCCGCCTTGAACTTCTCGAGGTCGACGAGGCCGTTCTGCTCCACTTCGAGGTAGGTCGCCTCGAAGCCCTGGCGCTCGAGCTCGCGGAAAGTGTCGAGCACGGCCTTGTGCTCGGTCTTCTGCGTGATCAGGTGCTTGCCCTTCGTCTTGTAGAAGTTCGCCGCGCCCTTGATCGCCAGATTGTTGCCCTCGGTGGCGCCCGACGTCCAGATGATCTCCTTCGGATCGGCGCCGATCAACGCCGCGACGTGCTCGCGCGCCTCCTCGACCGCTTCCTCGGCTTTCCAGCCGAAGGCGTGCGAGCGGCTCGCGGCGTTGCCGAAGTGCTCGGTGAGATACGGGATCATCTTCGCCGCGACGCGCGGATCGACCGGTGTGGTCGCCGAGTAGTCGAGGTAGATCGGCAGCTTCATGCGGCGACCTTCTCGGGTTTCTCCGCCGGCCCGGGCTTCTCTCCCGCGCCGGTTTTCTCCGCCGGCCTGAAATCCTTGATCACCGCCACGGGCTTGCCGTTCTGGTGCGCGACGAGGTCTCCCAGCGTCACGGAAGAAAGGTAGTCGTACATCTTTTCGTTCAGCGTCGCCCACAAGTCGTGAGTCATGCAGCGCTTCTCGTCGTGGCAGTTCTCCTTGCCGCCGCATTGAGTCGCGTCGAGCGTCTCGTCGACCGCGGTGACGATCTCGGCCACCGAGATGCCGGCCGCCGGCCGCGCGAGGTTGTAGCCGCCGCCCGGGCCGCGCACGCTGGAGACCAGCTTGTGCCGGCGCAGCTTGCCGAAGAGCTGCTCGAGATAGGAAAGCGAGATGTGCTGGCGCTCGCTGATCGCCGCCAGCGTGACGGGGCCGCGCGTCTGGCGCATCGCCAGATCCACCATCGCGGTTACTGCGAACCTGCCTTTAGTCGTGAGTCTCATATGCGTTCCGGATCCAATACTTGATCAAGTTGCTCAAGTATAGCTAAAACCGAGTGAATTTGTCAACTTCTAACTACTTGATAACGCGTATGTTCTTATCTACGCCATCAGCGCGTTCGAGCCGGGCGAGCCGGTCTTTAAGGGCGGCGATGCTCTGCTCGAGCTCCTTCGAGTATTCGACCAGCGTCTGGATCGCCTTGGCGTGCGGATCGTCCTCGCTATGGACAACGCCATAGGCGGCGAAGCGCGCCGCGTAGTCGATGTGGCTCTCTTCGACGATGCGTCCCGGAATTCCCACCACGGTGGCGCCCGCGGGCACTTCCTTCACGACCACCGCGTTCGAGCCGATGTGCGCGCCGTCGCCGACGGTGAATCCGCCGAGGATTTTCGCTCCCGCGCCGACTACGACGCCGCTGCCCAAAGTGGGATGGCGCTTGGTGCCGCGATAGAGCGAGGTACCGCCGAGCGTTACGCCCTGGTAGATGGTGCAGCCGTCGCCCACTTCCGCGGTCTCGCCGATGACGACACCCATGCCGTGATCGATGAACACGCAGCTGCCGATCTTCGCCCCGGGATGGATCTCGATGCCGGTCAGCCAGCGGCCGAGCTGGGATGTGAACCGCCCGAGCCAGCGCAGTCTCGCTTCCCAGAACCAGTGCGCGAGCTTGTGGATGTAGATGGCGTGCAGGCCCGGGTAGCAGGTGAGCACTTCCCATGAAGAGCGCGCCGCCGGATCGCGCTCGAAGATGCAGGCGATATCGCTACGAAGCTTGGTGAACATGCGCGAATCTTAAATTGCCCGACTGATTTGATCAACTATTCCGGAGGTTGTTTCGAGCGCTTCTTTCCCAGCAGCGCCTTCAGGAGGCCGCGCACGATATTGACCTCCTCGCGCGTCAGCTCCGGGACCCGTGAAAACAGGCGCCGCAGGCGCTCCGGCAGCTTCGAGCCGGTCTCGGGCACGTGGAACCCGCTTTTCACGGCGGCGTCCTGCAGATGGGCATACAGACCTTCGATGTCGGCGAGCGTGGCGAGCTTTTCGCTTGCCGGCTGAAGAACAAAAGGACCGGAAGCCATGAAAAGCTCGTACGCCACCACTTGTACGGCTTGCGCAAGGTTGAGCGAGCTGAACTCGGCGCTCGCCGGTATGTGAACGAGGTACTGGCAGGCGAACATCTCTTCGTTCGTGAGCCCGGCCTGCTCGTTGCCGAAGACGAACGCGACCGGCCCGTCGAGCTCACGCGCGCGCGCCGCGGCGGCGCGAAGCTCGAGCACCTGCGGCGACCACTCTCGCGGCCGCGCCGACATGGCGAAGGCCGCCACACAGTCCTTTACCGCTTCCTCCAGGGTTTCATGGATCGATGCATTTTTTAAAACGTCACCTGCATTGGTCGCCATCCAATCCGCTTCCTTCGCCGGAAAGCGCTCCGGCGCCACCAGACGCAGGTCGGTGAGGCCCATGGTCTTCATCGCGCGCGCCGCCGAACCGATGTTTCCCGGATGGCTTGGCCTGCACAGGACGATTCGGATTCGGCTCATGGCATCACAGTCTAGAATACCGCCCCCATGCATCCCATGCTCAGTATCGCCGTGCGAGCGGCACGCCGCGCCGGCTCGATCATCAACCGCGCCTCGCTCGACAGCGGCGGCCTGCAGGTCCGCTCGAAGCAGGCCAACGATTTCGTCACCGAGGTCGACCGCGCGGCCGAGGCGGCGATCATCGACGCGGTGCGCAAGGCCTATCCCGAGCACGCGATCCTCGGCGAGGAATCGGGCGCCCTGGGGCCCAGCTCGGGCCCGGGATCGGGCGCCGATTCCGGCAAGGCCGAATACCGCTGGATCATCGATCCGCTCGACGGCACCACGAATTTCATCCACGGCTTCCCGCAGTACTGCGTATCGATCGGTGTCGAGCACCGCGGTGCCCTCGCCCACGCGGTGATCTACGATCCGTCCAGGAACGAGCTGTTCACCGCGTCGAAAGGGCGCGGCGCGTTCCTCAACGACCGTCGCATCCGCGTCTCCAAGTGCCTGAAGCTGCAGGACGCGCTCGTCGGCACCGGCTTTCCCTTCAAGGAGCTGGCCCGCGCCGACCTGTACCTGAAGCAGCTCAGAGCCATGATGGAAAAATCCTCGGGCGTGCGGCGCGCCGGCGCGGCCGCGCTCGATCTCGCCTACGTCGCCTGCGGCCGGCTCGACGCGTTCTGGGAGCTCGGGCTGATGCCCTGGGACATGGCGGCGGGGGTGCTGCTGATCCAGGAAGCCGGCGGGCTGGTCGGCGATCTCGACGGAGACCAGGGCTTCATGGAATCCGGCGACGTCTGCGCCGCCGCGCCGAAGATCTTCTCTGCCCTGCTCCGCGAGCTCAAATAGGAAGAGGAAGGGCCCGGGCCGGCGCCGAAGAAGCGCCGGGCCGGCGCGCTACTCGGCCTTGATTCCGGCGGTCCGGATGACCTTCGTCCACTTGTCTATGTCGGTGCGCACGATCGCGGCCGCCTGCTCCGGGGTGCTCGCCTCGAGCTGAAGGCCCTGCGCGGCGAGCTTCGTGCGCATCGCCTCCATCGCCAGGATGACGCGCAGCTCGGCGTTCAGCTTGTCGATCACTTCGCGCGGCGTCTTCGCCGGCACGAGCATCGCGTACCACAAGTCGACTTCGAACCCGGGGATGCCGGCGGACTCGGCGATGGTCGGCACCTCGGGAAGCAGCGGATTGCGCGCCTTGCTCGCCACCGACAGCACGCGCAGCTTGCCGCCCTTGATGTGGGGCAGCGTCGTATGCACCGGCAGGAACATGACGTCGGTCTGGCCGCCCAGGAGCCCGGTGACGGCCTCGGCCGAGCCCTTGTGCGGCACATGTACGAGATCGACCCCGGCCGAGCTCTTGAAGAGCTCCATCGCGAGGTGCTGCGGCGTGCCCACGCCCGGCGACGCGTAGTTCAGCTTGCCTGGACTGCGCTTCGCCTCCTCGATCAGCTCGCGCGTGCTCGCTGCCTTGACGTTGCCGTTCACGACGAGCGCGAGGCCGCCGCGCGCCATCATGCTGACGGGCGCGAAATCCTTGATCGAGTCGAAGGTCAGGTTGTTGAAGAGGGCGGCGTTGATGGCGAAGGTGTTGACGATGACCGAGATCGTGTAGCCGTCGGGCTCGGCCTTCGCGAGCAGCGACATGCCGAGGTTGCCGCTCGCGCCGGGCCGGTTCTCGACCACGAAGGGCTGGTTCAGGCGCTGCGCCATCTGCTGCCCCACCTCGCGCGCCAGGATGTCGATTCCCGTCCCCGGCGTGAACGCCACGATGATCCGCACCGGCTTCGAGGGGTACTGCTGGGCGGCGGCGGGCGCGACGAGAACGAAAACGCCGAGAACAACCGCGCCTAAAAGTCGCATGCGCTCCATATCAGTCCGCTTTGGCTCCTGAAATTTTCACCACGCGCGCCCATTTCTCGATCTCGGCGCGAACGAATCCGTCGAATTCCTCCGGCGTGGAGCCGACCGGCTCCATGCCCTGCGCCCGCATGCGTTCGGTCAGATCGGATGAGCGCACGGCCTGCGCGATATCGTAGCGTATCTTCGCGATCAGCTCTTGCGGCACGCCCGCGGGCACGACGATGCCCACCATGCTGAGCGCGCTGACGCCCGGCAGCGTCTCGGCGATCACCGGGTATTCACGATGCGCGGCGTCGCGCTCCGGGCTGAGAAGCGCGAGCACCTTGAGCCGGCCCGACTTGATCAGCGGCGCAACCGCGTAGAACACGTCCAGCAGGATCGGCACGCGCCCGCCGATCACGTCCTGCTGAGCGGGAGCGCCTCCTTTGTAGGGCACGTGCACGAGATCGATCTGCGCCGCCGCCTTCATCAGCTCGACGCTCAGGTGCATGGCGGTGCCGCTTCCGGGCGTGGCGTAGGCGAGCGCGCCGGGCCTCCTCTTCGCGAGCGCGATCAGCTCGGCGACGTTGTTCGCTTCGAGCGCCGGGTTCGCCGCCATGACCAGGTGCTGCACCGAAACCTGCGTCACCGCGGCGAGGTCCTTGAGGGTGTCGTACGGCAGATCGCGGCGCAGGCTCGGATTGATGACATGCGCGGTGACGACCATGCCCAGGGTATAGCCGTCGGCGGCGGACTTGGCGACGAAGTCGGTGGCGAGCACGGTGCCCGCGCCGGGCTTGTTCTCGACGATGACGGGATGCCCCCACACCTCCTGCATCTTCGCCGCCAGCATCCGCCCGACAACGTCGGTCGCGCCGCCCGGCGGGAACGGGACCACGAGCCGGACCGGCTTCACGGGAAACGTCTGCGCCGACGCGATTGCGCTGACGAGAAAAACCAGAAGCGCCGCCAGGTACCGCATCTTCAAAGCTTCGGCATTCCACCCGAAGCGACGGGGTCCTCGGCGTAGAGCTTCCTGAAATCGAAGCTGGCGCGCTTGCCTGCCTGCCGCGGCACGCCGTTCGCGGCGGGGAACAGTCTGAACTCCGGCGGCACGTCGCGAAACCCGGGCGCGTCCAGCCATAGCCGGATCAGCCGGCGCTGGCGCTCCGGCTCCGGAAAATTGCGGAACTCGGTGCGCGCATGCATGACCGTATAGTTGTTGATCACGATCATGTCGCCGCGCTCCAGGTAGAAGCTCAGGCGGTTCTCGGGCGCCTTCGCGACCTCGTCGAACAGGTTCAGCGCCTCGATGTCCTCGCCGGCGAGCGGCACGCCGCGCTCGCGATGGCCCGCGGCGATGCCGGCGCGCTGATAGCGGCAGCTCAGCTGCCCGTCGCGCACCGCAAAGACCGGAGTCCGGTAAGGCGTGGTGGGCTCTTCGTCCGTGCCCTCTTCGCCGAGCCGGTGATAGTGGTAGCCGCGGTACAGCGGCTCGAGCAGCCGCGGCGAGCGCCGGCGGATCTCGTCATGCACGGCGACGGCGCTCACGATCATCGAGGCGCCGCCCGATTGCGACTTATGCCAGCACGCGAGCGAGATCATCGCCGTAATGTCGTTGTGCGGCCGCAGCTCCAGGTTGCTGCGGTACATGCGCGGCGTCGGATCTTCCGCAGTCGCGTCGAGCACCTGCCCGACCATCTCACCCTGCGCGTTCTGGGACAGGAGATGGCCGAAGCGGTTGCCGAGCGCCCGAACCGCGTCGATGAAATTCTCCAGCGAGCCGTCGATCGGCAGGCCGCGAATCACTACGAAGCCGCGGCCGCGCCTCACCTCCTCGTAAGCCTTCGACAGGTCCGAGTCGAGGCCGACGGTATAGGCGGAGGGCTTCGGAAAGGAATCGGCTTTCCAGGAGAACGAGGCGGAACTGTGCGCGTGGGCGTCCATGGCGCGATTCTATGCCGCGCGCTGCCCCATGCCATGCTGCGCCGCGGCCCGCCGGAGAGGACCGCATCCTATAATCGGACCGCATGATCGCTTACCTCGAGGCGAGCCGCGCGGGACTCCTGCGGCGCGAGCACTGGCTGCCGAACATCGTTTCGGGAGTCATCGTCGGCGTGGTGGCGCTGCCGCTGGCGATGGCGTTCGCCATTGCCTCGGGCGCGAAGCCCCAGCAGGGCCTCTACACGGCGATCGTGGCGGGGCTGGTGGTGTCGATCTTCGGCGGCAGCCGGGTGCAGATCGCCGGGCCGACGGGCGCGTTCATCGTGATCCTCGCCGGAGTGACGGCGAAGCACGGGATCGACGGCCTGCAGATCGCGACATTCATGGCGGGCTTGATGCTCCTTGCGCTCGGAGTGGGGCGCATGGGGACGATCATCAAATACATCCCCGACCCGGTCATCGCCGGATTCACCGCGGGCATCGGCACGATCATCTGGGTCGGGCAGTGGAAGGATTTCTTCGGCCTCGCGCCGGCGGATGGAGCGCACTTCCACGAAAAGCTGTGGCATCTGCTGCAGGCGCTGCCGCAGCTGCACGCGGCGACGACGATGCTGGCCGTGGTTTCGCTGCTCGTGGTGATTTTCTCCACGAAGGTGCCGGGGCTGCGGCGCGTGCCGGGCCCGCTTACGGCGCTCGTGCTCGCCACCGGCGCGCAGGCAGCGTTCTCGTTCGACGGCGTCGCCACGATCGGCAGCGCCTTCGGCAGCATCCCGCGCGGCCTGCCGCCGTTCCAGCTCCCCGAGGTCAGCGCGACACGCGTGATCGAGCTGCTCGGACCCGCGTTCGCCATCGCAATGCTGGGCGCGATCGAATCGCTGCTTTCGGCGGTGGTGGCCGACGGCATGGCGGGTACGCGCCACGACTCGAACCAGGAGCTGGTCGGACAGGGGCTCGCGAACATGGCCGCGCCGCTCTTCGGCGGCTTCGCCGCTACCGGCGCGATCGCGCGCACCGCCACGAATATCCGCAACGGCGGCACGGCCCCCCTTGCCGGCATCGCGCATGTCGTGACGCTCGTGCTGATCATCCTCCTGCTGGCGCCGTTCGCGGTGCACGTGCCGCTCGCGGCGCTGGCGGCGATCCTGTTCGTGGTCGCCTGGAACATGAGCGACCTGCCGCACGTCGCGAAGATGGCGCGGCGCGCGCCGCCGGCGGACGTCGCCATTCTGCTCGTCACCTTCGCGCTCACCGTCTTCGCCGACCTGGTGGTCGCGGTCAACATCGGCGTCATCCTCGCCATGCTGCACTTCATGCGCCGCATGGCCTCCAGCGTCGAGGTGCGCGAGACGACCGCGGAAGAGCTGCGCGAGCCGATCCGGCGCGCCGGCCTCGACGGTCTGCCGCCCGGCGTCCTCGTATACACAGTGGAAGGACCGTTCTTCTTCGGCGCGGTAGAACAGTTCGAGCGCGCGCTCCTTAGCACGCACGGCGACCCTCGGGTCCTCGTTCTCGCGCTGCGCCGCGTTCCGTTCATGGACATCACCGCCCTGCACACGCTCGAGGAAGTCGTCCAGCACCTGCAGCACCGCGGGGTCCGGGTCATGCTCGCCGGAGCGAATGAGCGCGTCGGAGTGAAGCTCGAGAGAGCGGGGATCGTCGATCTCGTCGGCCGCGAGAACGTGTTCCCCGATCTCAGCCAGGCGCTCGCGGCTTGCCGGGCGAAGCTCGAGCCGGAGCGGCTCCCCGCCAGCCCGCTTCCCTAGCCGGCCTTTCAGCCTCCCTTGCCGAAGGCGTCGCCGCCGCCGGAGGGCCGCGCCATCGAGAACACGCGCTCGACCACTGTGTATTCGTCGTAGCCGCAGCGCGCGATCGGCTGCATCGCCGCGGCATCGACGCGCCCGTTCTTCACGAAGCGCTCGTCGATGTGCATGCCGACGACCTGGCCGAGGACGAGGACGCGCGTCGCGTCCCTGCCGTCCTTGTCGGTGAGCCGGATCGTCTGGGTGACCTTGCACTCCAGCGCCGCGGGCGAGCGCAGCACGCGCGGCGGCCGCACCAGCCGGGACGGCGCGGTTTCGAGGCCGGCGAACTCGAACTCGCTGCGCCCCCGCTCGAGGGGCGCGGCGGTGGCGTTCATCTGCTCGCGCAGCTCGTAGGTCGCCATGCTCCACACGAACTCGCCCGTGTCCGAGGCGAAGGCCTGCGAGTCCTTCTCGCCCTCGCTCGAGAAGCCGACGATCATCGGCGTGGTCGAGAAGCCGTTGAAATAGCTGTAGGGCGCGAGGTTCAGCTCGCCGGCGCGGCTCATCGTCGAGATCCAGCCGACCGGCCGCGGGATGACCATTCCCTTGAACGGATCGTGCGGGAACAGCTTGCGGTCGCGTGCGTGCGGCTCGAAGAACACCATCGGGCGCCTCTTATTCCAAAATCAATATGGTAGCGCCCCGCTGACAAACGTCCCGCGCCCATGTCAAGATGCCCGCCGAGGAGGAGCGCCCACATGAGTATGAAAGCCTTAGTCGTTCTGCTGGCAGGAACAACCGTCAGTATCGCAAGCATCGCAACCCGAGCCGACAGCGATCACGATCGCGATTCATCGCTGCCGGGAAACGCGACGTTCACGACGCTCGCGATAACCGAGTTCGCTATTGAAGGGCTTACCGGCGACGCGTCCGGAAATCTCTACACGACGGGCCGCGCGGCGGCGCCGGCCCCTTGCCCGGTGTGGAAGATCAGCTCCGCTGCTCCGTCATCGCCGCCGCATACCGTGGTCGGCTTCATTCCGAATCCCGTGGCCTGCAATCCTTCCGGCATCACCTTCGATGAAGGCGGAAACTTGTACGTGGCTGACGCGGCAGGGACCGGGACGGTCTGGAAGGTCACGGCTCCGAATGCGACCACGCCGCCTACCGCAACCGCTTTCGCCACGGGCGTTCCGGGCACGAATGGCCTCGCCTTCGATCGCGACGGCAACCTCTGGACCGGCGACGGCGTCACCGGGTTGGGCAGGGTCTGGAAAGTCGCCTCCACCGGAGGCGCTTGCGAGCCGGCCTTTGCCGGTTGCGTGGAAGCATTCCGCATTCAGCCGATGCGCAACAACACCGGCGTCGGCCGGTCGAACGGGACTTTGCAGCCCGGGGTTCCGGCGGCGAATCCGCAGCCCCTCGTCGCGAACGGGCTCGCGTTCACCCCCGATGGCGATCTCTATATCGCCGATACGGCGCGCGGAGCGATCTGGAAAGCGGAGTTTCGCCGGCATGGCGAGCTGAAGAGTCCCACCGGCTGCGACACCACCTTCACCGCCAACACACTCTGCCTCGATAGCGTCTTCGTCGCGCATCCCTATCTGGAAGGCACGGACGGCATCGCGCTCGACCGGGAAGGAAACATCTGGAATTCCGCCAACGAGCGCAACGCTATCGTGGTGGTGACGAAGCAAGGGAACGTCGTTGAGGTCTTCCGCAACCCGGTCAACGCCGCGGGACTCAGGAATTCGGCCGACCCCGCCGTCGGCAACAACCACATCCTGGAGCTGCCGACGAGCCCGTTCCTGCTCGGCAGGAAGTTCTGCACCTCGCAGTCGGACGGCAACCGGCGCGACAACTCGCCCAACACCGCCGGCGAGGTCAACTCCGCCGGTCCGGTCGGCACGCGCGGCAAGATCTCCTGCATGGACCAGGCTCTGGAGATCCCGGGCCTGCCGCTGCCGGTCCGTTAAGCGAGACGCTGGAGCGGCACGCCGGCGGGCTTCCCTATAATCCCGGCGTGCCGTTCGCGACGATCAATGGAATCCGGGTCAACTATCTCGTCCAGGGCGCCGGGCCGCACCTGCTGATGTTCGCGCCGGGCGGCTTCCGCTCGGTGATCTCGCGCTGGACGGCGCAGGGCGGCAAGCGCGAATGGAAGGAGATGGACGGGCTCGCCGCGCTCTCGCGGCACTTCACCACGATCGCCTACGACCGGCGCGAGTCCGGTCTCTCCGGCGGCCGCGTCGAGCCTCTCAGCTGGGACTTGTACGTCAAGGAAGCGAAAGCGCTGCTCGATCTCGCCGGCGCGAAGCAGGCGTACATCCTGGGAAGCTGCATGGGCGCATCGCTCGCGCTCGCGTTCGCGGTGCGCCATCCCGGCGCCTGCAAGGCGCTGCTCCTGCATTGGCCGGTAGGCGGATACCGCTGGATGATGAAGGGCCGCACGTTCTTCCAGCGCCACCTCGACTTCGTGCGCGCGCGCGGTCTCGAAGGCGTGGTCGCGCGCGCGCCGCAAGGCGAGAATTTCTGGCTCGACCCGGAGATCGGGCCATGGGGCTCGCCGGCGGCGGTATATCCGGAATTCGCTGCTCAGCTGTTGAGACTGAAACAAAACGAATACATTGGCATCGCGGAGCAAAGCCGCGACGCGCTGTTCAACGACACGATGCCTTCCGGCGCGAGCGGCGCCGAGCTGATGAATATCCGGATCCCTTCTCTCATTCTTCCCGGAGACGATTCCTCGCACGCCTATTCGGCGTCCCTCGCTCTGAAGGAGCTGATGCCCCGCACCGAGCTCTGGGACGTGATGCCGCCCGAGCAGACCGGAAACAACACGCTCGACGAGATCCTGCGCTTCAGTCGCTCGGCTTGATTCCCGCGGCCTGGATGATGCGCACGTACTTCTCGTTTTCGCGCTTGAGGAACCCGGCGAATTCGTCGGGCGTGCTCGCGACCACCGTCATGCCGTCGGCGGCGATGCGCTCCTTCATCTCGGCCTGATCGAGGATCTGCGCGACCTCGCGCTGCAGCTTCGCGATCGCCGGGCGCGGCGTCGCGCCCTGGACGAAGAGCCCGTACCACGTGGTCAATTCATAGCCCGGCAACCCCGCCTCGTCGAGCGTCGGCAGCTCCGGCGCGATCGGCGAGCGCCGCGTGCTCGTCACGCCCAGCGCGCGCAGGCGGCTATCCTTGAGGAAGGGCAGCGCGAGCACCAGGTTCATGTAGTACACCGGCACGCGCCCGGCGAGCACGTCGGCGAGCGCGCCGCCCGACCCCTTGTAAGGCACGTGGGTCATGCTCGTGCCCGCCATCGCGTCGAAGAGCTGCGCGCACAGGTGCGAGAGCGAGCCGATGCCGGGCGAGCCGTAATTCAGCTTGCCGGGATTCTTTTTGGCGAAGGCGATCAATTCGCCCACCGAGCTCACCGCAAGCTGCGGATTGACCACCAGCACCATCGGCCCCGAGGCGAGGTTGGTCACCGGCGCGAGCTCGCGCACCTGGTCGTAGGGCATGTTGCGCATCAGGATCGGGTTGGACATGAAGCCCGGCTGCACCAGCAGCATCGTATGTCCGTCCGGAGCGGACTTCGCCACCACGGCGCCGCCGATGGTTCCGTTGGCGCCGGCGCGGTTCTCAACGACGACCGCCTGGTTGAAGCGGTTCTTCAGTTTCTCCGCCAGGGTGCGCGCCACCATGTCGGTCGAGCCGCCGGCCTGGAACGGAACGATGATCCGCATCGGCCCGGCCGGGAAATTCTCGCCGAGCATCGCCATCGCGCCCTGGTAATACGACAAGTCGAAATACTTCTGCGGCGCGCCGCCCTGCCCGCCTTCCATCTCGGCGCGCAACGCGAGCATGTTCCGGAAGCCCTCGAGGTCGAACTTCGCATCCGGCGTGAATCCGCGCACTGGATCGGCGAGCGTCCGGTACGTGCGCTCGGCGACGTCGCGGGAGATCTTCAGCGTGTCCATCAGCAAGCCGACCGACGCCTCGCGGTTGGGCGGCTGCAGCGTCCAGCGCAGCGCTTCCACATAGGCGGCGATGTAGTGCTCGAGCGCCTGCCGGTTCTGCTTTGCCCAGGCGCGCTGCACGAAGGCTCCGTTCGCCTGGTAGGGTCCGAGCATATCGACCGTGGTTCCGAGGCTCTTCATGCCGAGCTGCTCGGCCTGGATCGTGAACGGCAGGTTGAGGATGGCCGCCGCGTTCGCCTTGTCCTCCTCCATCGCCTTCAGGCGCAGCTCACCCCGGCCCACCGGCTTGACGGTGTAGTCGCGCCCGGCCTGCAGCCCATGCTTGAGCAGTATCTTCTTCGCCTGAAGCGCATAGGCGGTATTGGGCGCATCCACCACCACGATCTTGCCGCGCAGATCGGCGAAGGAGCGCACGTACGGCTGCACGAAGAACTCGTTCATGCCGCTGTCGCCGCCGGTGACGATGATCACATCCTGGTGCGCCGCATCGACCAGCGCTACGGCGTTGTCCACGGCCGAAAGCACGATGTCGTACGCGCCCGTCGCGAGACTCTCGCGCTGCTTCGTCGAGTTCTCGGTGAACGACAGTTGCACCGTGAGCCCGTGCTTGGCGAAGATGCCGTTCGCCACGCCGGCGTGCAGCGGCAGCGCCTTGGCGTTCGGAAACGCATTGACGCGCAGCACAACCGGATCGGCGGCCACCGCAGGTGAAAGCCACACGGCAGGTGAAAGCCAGATTGGCAACGCGATGATTGCAGCGAACCAGCGGTTCATCGATGCTCCCTCCCCGCAAAATCGGATATTAGAATGAACCGGCAGCATAGAGGAGGCGAGCCGGTGCGCAGTTTCTCAGCGGGCAAGGTCTTGAGCATAGTCGCGGCGCTGTCGCTCGTATCCGCGCAAGCCGCTTCCCAAAGCATCGACGTCTCGAGCGGCTATCCGTCGCGCTCGATCCGCCTGATCGTGCCGTTTCCACCGAGCGGCTCGACCGACCTCCTCGCGCGCGCCCTCGGGCAGAAGCTCGCCGAAGGCCTCGCTCAGCCGGTCGTGATCGACAACCGGCCCGGCGCCGGCGGCGCGATCGGCGCCGAAGCCGCGGCGCGCGCGGCGCCCGACGGCTACACCCTCATGATGGGACACCTCGGCACGCTCGCGGTGAATCCGGCGATCTACAGGAACCTGCCCTACGATCCGGTGAAGAGCTTCGCGCCGGTATCGCTCATGGCAATCGTGCCGAGCGTGCTGGTCGTGAATCACCAGCTGCCGGTCGCGAGCGCGGCGGAGCTCGTCGCCTACGCGAAAGCGCATCCGGGGAAGCTCGCCTACGGCTCGGCCGGCAACGGCAGCACCTCCCATCTAACGACGGAGTACTTCAAGCTCATCACCGGGACCGACATCCTGCACGTGCCTTACAAAGGCATCGGGCCGATGCTCACGGATCTCGTCTCCGGCCAGGTATCGATGGGCCTGAACGGCGCGCCCGCCGTGATGCCGCACCTCGCCGCGGGCAGGTTGCGCGCGCTCGCGGTCTCGAGCCTGAAGCGCCTGGAGGCGCTGCCGCAGGTGCCCACGCTCGACGAAGCCGGGATCAAGGGCTTCGATGCCTCGGGCTGGTACGGCATCGTCGCGCCGGCCGGCACGCCGCGCGCGGTGGTGGCGCGGCTGAACGCCGAAATCCACCGCAGCCTCCAGAGCGCGGATCTGCGCGCGCGCCTGGACAACGATGGCGCCCAGCCCGCGCCCGGCACGCCCGAGGAGTTCGGCGCGTTCATCCAGACCGAGATCGCGCGCTGGGGCGAGGTGCTGAAGCGTGCGGGGATTCCGGCGCAGTAAGCAGAGACGCTCAGCGCACCGTCTTGACGCCGGCCTCCTGCAGGATGCCGCGCATGCGATCGGTGAACTCGCCGTAGAACTTGCCGAGGTCTGCGGCGTTCTGATAGCCGTTCTCGAACTGGTTCTCGCTCAGGTATTTGCGCCACGACTCGGTGCGCGAGAGCTTCAGGAACACGTCCTCCCAATACGCGATGTTTTCCCGGGGAATTCCGGGCGGCGCGACCACGCCGCGCACCTGCGGCACCGCGACGATGTCGAAGCCCGCCTCCTTCAGCGTCGGTACCTCGGGGAATCCGGGCAGGCGCGTCTCGCTCACCTGGGCGAGCGCCCGCATGTTGCCGGCGCGGATGTGCTCGCCGATCTCGGAGGGCTCGATGACCATCATGTTGACGTGCCCGCCGAGCAGCGCCGCCATGCGCTCGCCGCCGCCCGGGAACGAGATGAAGGCCCAGCGCGTGCCGGTGGCTTTCTGCAGCTGCTGCCGGACCACGTTGTCGCGGCTCGTGATCGAGCCGCCCGACTGCTTGAGCTGCCCGGGGTTCTTCTTCGCGGCGGCGATGAAATCGGCGAGCGTCTTGTAAGGCGCGTCGGTCTTGACCGCGATCACCGCCGGCTCGAGCACCAGGCGCGCGACGGGCGTCAGGTCGCGCAGCGTCACCTTCGCCTCGGCGCTGGTGAGCGGCGTGGTCAGCCAGACGCCGGTGAAAAAGCCGAGCGTATGCACGTCGCCCTTCTTCTCGGCGAGGAAAGCCGCGGCGGTCGCGGAGCCGCCGCCGGGCTTGTTCACCACTTGCAGGCGCACCGGCAGCAGCTTCTCCTTCTCCATCATGAGCGCCACCGCGCGCGCGAGCAGGTCGCTGCCGCCGCCCGGCCCGGTGTGCACCACGACCTCCACGGGCCTGGTGGGCTTGAAGCCCTGCGCCGCTGCGAATGGTGAAGTTGAAGTGCTGATTAGAAACAACAAGAACAGAACCACCTTCATGAAACTCCTCCTTCTTGTCATTGGTCCTGCTCGAGCGCTTGCAGGCGCCAGGCATTGACCTGTGTGAATACCGGGATCAGCAGAATCAGCACCGCGAGCGCCAGCATCACGGCGGAGATCGGCCGTGACACCAGGATCGAAAGGTGGCCCTCCGACATCATCAGCGACTGGCGCAGCGCGCGCTCCATGGCGCCGCCCAGGACCAGGCCGAGGATCAGCGGCGCCGTAGGATAGTCGAGCTTGCGCATCAGGTAGCCGACGAGGCCGAAGCCGGTGACCAGCGCGACGTCGAACAGGCTGCCCGAGGTGCTGTAGACGCCGACGATCGAGATGCCGAGGATCAGCGGGTACAGCACGTATTGCGGCATGCGCAGCACCTGCGCGAAAAGGGGCACGAGCGGCAGGTTCAGGATGAGCAGCATGACGTTGCCGATATACATGCTCGCCACCAGGCCCCAGAACATCGACGGGTTCTCGGAGATGAACAGCGGCCCGGGCTTGAATCCCCACAGCACGAGGGCGGCGAGCAGGATCGCGGTGGTGCCCGAGCCCGGAATGCCCAGGGTGAGCAGCGGCACCAGCGCCCCGCCGGTCTCCGAATTGTTCGCGCCCTCGGGCGCCGCCACGCCCTCCACGACGCCGGTGCCGAACTGGTCGGCGCGCTTCGACACCGCTTTCTCCACGCCATAGGAGATGAACGACGCGATCGTCGAGCCGGCCCCCGGCAGCACCCCGATCAGGAAGCCGATGACCGAGCCGTTGGCGAACGCGAACCGGCAGTCCTTCAGGTCCTGCAGCGTCGGCAGCAGGTTGCGCAGGCCCTTGGGCACCGGCAGCAGGCGCGCCTCGTCGGGCGCCTCCAGGCCGGCGAGCACCTCGCCGATCGCGAACACGCCGATGGCGACGACGACGAAATCCACGCCCGAGAGCAGCTCGATGCGGCCGAACGTGAAGCGCGACGTGGTGCTGAAGAGATCCGTACCGATGCCGGCGATCCACAGGCCCACCAGCATCGAGAGCAGCGCCTTCAGCATGGAGCGCCCGGCGAGCAGGACCACCATCGCGAGGCCGAGCGCCATCAGCGCGAAATACTCCGGCGAGCTGAAGGCGAGGGCCATTTTCGCGAGCGGCGGCGCGACCAGCATGAGCCCCAGGACGCCGACGGTCCCGGCGATGAACGAAGCGATCGCGGCGATGCCGAGCGCGGCTCCTGCCCGGCCGTTGCGCGCCATCGCGTAACCGTCGAGGCAGGTGACTACCGAGGCGGACTCTCCCGGAACGTTCAGCAGAATTGAAGTGGTGGAGCCGCCGTACTTGGCGCCGTAGTAGATACCCGCGAGCATGATCATCGCGCTCGCCGGATTCATCAGGAACGTGAGCGGCAGCAGCATCGCGATGGTCGCCGGCGGCCCTAGGCCGGGCATGATGCCCACCACGGTGCCGAGAACCGCGCCGACCAGGCACCACATGAGGTTCGCCGGCTCCAATGCCACCGCGAATCCCTGCATCAGGCCGGAGAGGATGTCCACGCGCCGCTAGAAGCCGAAGACGCCGACGGGGAGCTGAACGCCCAGGGCGAGCGGGAACAGCAGGTAGAAGCCGCCCGCCATCGATGCGGCGACCGCCGCGGCCACCACCAGCCGGCGGCGGAACATGACCGCGACGACGAACAGCGTAAGCGCCGCGAAGCTCAGCACGAAGCCGAGCAGCTTGAAGCACGCCACCGACACCGCGAGCGCCGCCCAGATTCCCAGCGCGCGGCCGATCCGGCGCCAGTCGAGGCCGCCGGCGTCGGCGCTGCGCGCGCGCGTCGCGCTGGAGATCACGAGCGCGGCCGAGAGGACGACCATCGCGACGCCGTACCACAGCGGAAAGAATCCCGGGCCGGGGCCGTCATCGCCGAGATACTCCCATTGCCAGGCCTGGACGAGGATGTACGCGCCCAGCGCGGCGAGCGCGAGCCCGGACCAGAAGTCCGCGGACCTGCCTTTCATGGCTACTTCTTCTTGCCCTTCGCTTTCCCGGCTTTCTTTGCCTTGACTCGCTTGGGGCTCGCCTTCTTCGCCTTGACCTTGGCCTTGGCCTGCGCTTTCCTGGGTTGCTTGTAGCGGCCGCCGGGAACCAGCTCGCATACCGTGCCGCCGGGGGCGCGGAACTTGACCGGGATCACGCCCGGGTCGCTGATGATCTGGCAGCCGTATTCCTGGACCTGCCGGGTGGCCGCCAGGATGTCGTCGACCTCGACCGCGAAGTGATGGATACACGGCCCCTCGCCCGCCGCCTTCGACTCCGCCGACTGCGTGCCGGCGTCGTACCTGATCAGCGCGACGTCGAGCTGGCCGTCGCTGAGGTGGCGCGAGGTGTGGTCGCGCACCTTCTCGGTGTTCATCTCGACGAAGCCGAAGACCTTCTGATAGAACTCGGTGGTGCGCTCCAGGTCCTCGACCTTGAGCGCGAGATGCACGATGCGGTTCATGATTTCTCCTGGGTTGTTCTGGTAAAACTCGCGGTAAGACCCGCCGGGTCAGACTCGCAGCAACGGCCTCAGCTTACACATATCGTCCAGCTTTTCCAGCGCCCAGATCAAGTCGCACAGCCTGCGCGCCCGGGGCTTGCCGAGGACCGGCGCGAGGAGGTCGTAGCTCTTCACGTCGACTTCGGCGCGCGTCATCGGGTTCTCGGCGGTGCCGCGCACGGCGCGCGTATGGTGGCGCAGCTCGCGCGCGTCGCGCAGCCTGAGCTCGACGATGCCTTCGCGGCTCGGCATGGCTTTGGTGAGCGCATCGTCGCCCCGGAGGGCGATTTTCTTCCTGAGCGCCAGAACCCTCGGATCGCTCATGCGCTTCTCGTCGTGCGACGACTTGAAGCTCACCGTGCCGTCGAGAAGCATCACCGCGCACAGGTGCTGCATGCAGATATCCGGCATGGAGCGGTTATCGACCGTGTTCGCGCCCTGGTGCGCGACGCGAACGGTTACCTGCTCGACGTCCTCCGCTTTCAGATTGTTTTGTTTAATTAATTCAACGAGCGAATCAAGCGGCGCCTGAATCGGCGAGCCCACCGACCACCGCTTGATGTTCGCGTTCATGATCTCGTAGGTCTCGCCCAGGCCGCGCGCCAGGACTTCGGGCTGCGGCGCCCTGCCGTAGGCGACGAAGAAGCTGCGCTCGCCGGCGAAGACGTCCTCGACCCCGGTAAAGCCGTGCGCGACCATCGCCGCGGCGGCGACGCCATTGCGCGCCGGCATGCCGCCGAAGTCGAAGGCCTTCTCGATGTGCTCGGGGTCGCGCATCCAGCAGGAAACGCCGGAAGCCTGTTGCGCCGTATACGAAAGCAAATGCCGCGCCCTGCGTTCATCCACGCCCGCCAATGCCCCCGCCGCCGCCGCCGCGCCGAACATCGGGCCGAAGCTGTGCGTCGAATGGCCGTCCTCGCGGAATTGATATGGATTGAGCGACAGGGTCAACCTGCAGCCCACGTCGTAGCCGAGCGCGACGGCGCGCAACATCGCCGTGCCCGCACGCCCCTCGCGCTCCGCCATCGCCAGGGCCGCCGGCACGATGCCGCAGCCCGGGTGCGTCAGGGACGGCGCGTGCGAATCGTCGGTCTCGTCGGCATGCGCGAGCATTCCGTTCGCAAGCGCCGCGTGCTGAGCCGTGGTAACGAGCCGGCTCCCAGCCACGCACGCTTCCTTCACGCCGCCGAGCGTGCCCACATAGGAAATCGCCTTTTTGCCGGGGACGAGCCGCGAGCCGGAAACCATTGCGGCAAGCGTGTCGAGGATGTGGTGCTTGGTCTTCTCCACGACTTGCGGCGGCAGCGGCTTGCGCAGCGCGCCCGCGATGTAGCGGCTGAGATGCTCCATCACGGGTGAAATTCCTGAAGAAGAGAGCTTGTTCAAGTCAACATCCCGCCGCCGTTCACATGGATCGACTGGCCGGTGATATAGCGCGTGTCGGGGCCGCACAGCATGCGCACCATGGCGGCGATCTCCTGCGGGTCGCCGCGGCGGCCGACCGGGGGCAGCGAGCGCCGGTGCTGGGGCCGCTCCGGCGCGCCCGGCAGCCCGCGCACGGTCTCTATCGTTCCCGGGATCACGCAGTTCACGGTGATGTGGTGCGGCGCCAAATCCAGCGCCAGCCCGCGGGTCAGGCCCGCCAGCCCGGCTTTCGCCGCGATGACGTGCGCGCGGCCGTCGGCGCCCTTGTGCGCCGTCAGACCGCCGATGTTGATGACCGTACCGCCGCCGGCGCGGATGAGGTGCGGAAGGCAGGCCTGGGTGCACAGGAACGCGCCGTCGAGCACCGTCGCGAGCACGCGCCGCCATTCCTCGTAGGTGATGTTCGCGAACGGCGTCTCGGCCCGTATCGCGGCGTTGTTGACCAGGATATCGAGCCGGCCGAACTCGCCGAGCGTCGCCTCGACCATGGCCGCCACCGCCTTCGCGTCGGTGACGTCGGCGATGCGCAGCGCCGCCCGGCCGCCCGCGGA